>Ga0307414_10001110_pt1 | contig 13736 bp, 8 predicted proteins | sample DK1Ometagenome_FD_203804 | JGI IMG/M metagenome (GOLD analysis project Ga0307414, IMG submission 203804) | Maize rhizosphere microbial communities from greenhouse at UC Davis, California, United States - DK15-O-3 | ecosystem: Host-associated > Plants > Roots > Rhizosphere > Soil | place: USA... | reverse complement strand
AAGCGACCGTTCTTAATGCGTTTTTCTTTGCTTCATTCTGTACATTATCGATAGTTTGCGCTGTTTCAAAAGGAGCATCCAGAAGCTTACTTGCGTCGAGAGAGATATAGGAACCAAACAGGCCTCTTTTTTCTTCTGTGAGATAAGTGGAATGCAACTCTGTATTGTTGTTTTTATCATAAAGAGCAAGGTTCACATCGAGTTGCTTATCTTGTACGTAGCCGAGTATCACTGCACCAATTACCCCAACTCCCATCATACCTACAGCTCCGGTGAAATTTAAGGCAAGTGCCCCGCCCTTCGGAAATTGCTCTGAAACTACGCCCAGCATAGTGGGCCAGAAGTAGGTTTTACCTAAGGCATAAACTGTGGCGGCAATTATGATCATAAAACCGGATGAGTATGAAAGAAAGAATAAACCGGCAGCCGCAATCGCGGAACTCGCTGCAAGCAGCCCTACAGGAGAAAGTTTTCGCACTACCGGGCCTGAATAAAACCTCAGGAACGCCATAATCACTGATGTATAGATCAAGACCCATCCTCCCTGGAGGCCCATTGCTTGCATAGCGGGAGTCATCAGGTCGGTTATCCAGCTATCGGTACCTAATTCTGTAGTAGCTAATGGGATCATAACTAACAAAAGCAGAATAAACAAAGGCCTGCCTAATGATCTGACAAAGTATGCGAAGGTTCCGACGATGACCAAAGTGGAAATGATACTGATAGTATAAGACCATTCAAAGAGATTACCTAACTGAAACATACTCAAGGATACTATGATCAGCAGGCCCAGAATACCAACCTCTTTGAGCATATCAAGGTAAGAAACACCGGCTTTCACACGTTCGTTAAGCGGGAAGGTTCGTTTCACAATCACCCAGCCATAAATAATCGTAGGGAGCATGATCAACCCTATAATAAATATCCAGGGTACGTTCTGATCGATCATCACAATTCCCAGTACTCCTCCTATAACCATTCCAACAGGCCAGGCAGCATGAAGGATATTCAACCACTTTGTTTTTTCTTTGGGATACATTGTGGCTACCACAGGATTTATTACCGCCTCAACGGCACCATTTCCTAAAGCAAACAGAAATGTACCGAAATAGAGCATCCAGTAACCGTTAGCCATGATTGTGATAATTACTGATAACACATGACAAATAAAGCCAAAGACCATGGATTTTTTATAGCCAATCTTGTCAATTATCAGACTAAAGAGAACAATACTGATCCCGAACGGCCAAAAACCAACGCCGAAGATCTCTCCCTGCTCGGTTTTACTCAGACCGAATTGCACTCCCCAGTCGGCCATAATGAAGGCACGAAAAACAAACCCGAATGCTGAGGCGACGATTGCCATAAAACAGCCCCAGAAGAGTAATTTTTTAGCTCTTAAATCAGTTTCTTCAATGTCATTACTGTAAACCTTGTCTAAACTCATATCAATTAGTTGGTTAGGTGATTATATTGGTTGGTTAGTTGATTAGTTGAGCATGTCGTCCAAATTAAGAGGCGAATAGCTTTTTATAAAACTCGAGACCTTCGCTGGCCAGTTCATCTGAACTATTGGCTAATGGCCGCCATATACTGGCTGCCTTAGCAATCTCTTCTGATACCTCTCCAAACGTTTCAATGACAATGGCTTTGTCATATCCAATGTCGGTGAGCGCGTCTTTGATTCCTATCCAGTCCAGGTTTCCGGTGCCGGGTGTTCCACGGTCACTCTCATTGGCCTGAATGTGACACAATAAATTTTTGCCGACTTTTCGTATCGTATCCGGGATATTTTTCTCTTCAATATTGCAGTGAAAAGTATCTAATTGTATCTGGATATTTGGGCTGTCTACCTCTTTTACCAGGGAGATGCCCTGTTCGGCGGTATTTACCATATCTGTTTCAAACCTGTTTAAAGGCTCAAGGCCGACAATAATTCCATAGTCTTCAGCAGCCTTGCCAACTTTTAAAAGGTTCTCGATGCACCAGGCTCTTTCCCTTTTTTTCTGTTCATCGGTTATAAACCTGGTTTTCCCAACAGCGGAGTAAATAGGGCCGCCAAATATCGGGCTCCCCATATCATGGGCAATCTCTATACAATCTGTGATATACTTCAAGCCATTCGCCCGGATACGAGGATCATGACTTGAAATATCCCGCTCAGCCCCAAAGGCACCACTAACAGTGATTTGTAATCCCGTTTCCTTTACGATTTCTTTCAGTTTGACCCAATCAATCATTTCCTTCTTTTCAACAGCCACTTCAATTATATCAAAACCCATCTCTTTAATCTTGTAAGCGAGCTCAAAAGAACTGGAGGTAAACGGTGATACCCAGAGAAATGTACTAACGCCAAACTGCATAATATTTAATTTATATAGAGATAATTGTGGTATAGGAAACTACAGTTCGAAGGTTGGAATCTCAATTCGTTTGCCGTTATTCATGGCAGATTCATGTGCACAAATACCGGCACAGGTATAGTTAGCCGCGAAATCTGCATCAACTGCAGAGTTTCTGCCTTCAACAATTGCTGCTATAAACTCCTGAACCAGATGAGGGTGTGACCCTCCATGGCCGGCGCCCTGAAGAAAAGAAACGTGGTTAGGATCGTCTATCTTTTCTCTCCTGGTAAAATGAGCGATTTCTTCAATAAGCATTTGATCTGTATCGGGAACGTCTACCCTCCGGGAATTTTCGCCACCATCAAAGATAATATGGCTTTCATCCTGTAACTGCTCCCATTCAAATGACATTTTCGTACCATAGACATCGTAACTTTCGCGGTACTGCCTCACCACATCAAATAATGAGCGGGTTGCTTCGGCAATGACATCCGAATTTCTTAAGGTGAAAGTGGCCGTTTCTACTGCGAATGGAGAACCGTATCGTTTTGCAAGATCATCACTCAACCTGCCTGAGCCGTGGCAAACAACCGTTTCCGCTTTGGTATTATTGATACGCAAAAGAGGTGAAATAGCATGAGTGCCATTAAGCATAGGAGGGAAGCCCTTCCAATAATCAGCCCATCCGTCCATACTCATATCCTGTATATGAGATCCTCTGACAAACTGTATTCTTCCAAGCTCTCCATTTTCAGCAAGCTTCAGACCGTATAAAAACTCCCTTGTGTATAATGCTGTTTCCATCATCATATACACTTTATTGGCTTTTCTTTTTGCCTCTACGATAGCTTTGCAATCTTCCACTGTCATCGCCATCGGAATAGTACAAGCAGTATGTTTGTTTGCGTTTAATGATGCAAGCGTCATTTTTGCGTGCTCAGGCACCGGAGTAACAATATGTATTGCATCCACATCACTTCTTCCCGGAATATCATCAAAGTTCTCAAAACAAAGATTTTCATCAAGATTGAACTTGGTGGCAAGTTCGGCCAGTGTCTTTTTGTTCCGTGTGCAAATGCCCACTGCCTTAACATTAGGATGACTCTGGTAAATCGGAATAAATTCTTTTCCGAAACCCATACCTACAATAACTACGGTAATTTGTTTATTGCTCATTTTTTTATTGATATGACTGTTATAAAATATTGTTAATTCGATGGCATATTGGTTCGCAAAAAGCTGAAGCTTCCCGTATCAACCGTTAGTTTATCTGGTTGTCCCTTCGCTTTTATAAACTTTGATTTTATTATTACTGTAGATCGTGGTGATACCTTTGATGAGGAATTATGTGCATGGAACACATAGCGTAAATCGCCGTCCGTTCCGTTAAAAAAATCCCCATGACCTGGCCCGTTAACATTCAAAAGTTTTCTGCTGATCACCGGGTTATTTTCATACTTTTTCCATGGTCCCCATGGGGAAACGGATGTCGCATAGCCCACTGCGTAATCAATATTCCTGAAATCGTTAGCTGAATAAAAAAGATAATACAATTTGTTACGTCTTATGACTGTTGGTCCTTCTGCAACCGGCCAGGTTGCATTCGCTGTGTTTTCCCAAGGTTGCGAAGCAGCGCTGATACACTCGACAGCGGTTCCGGACTCAATATCAGAAAGATCGTTCTTCATTTGGGCCACGTAGATCCGGTTGCCGTTGGTCAGCCTAACATGATAGAGGTAGATCTTACCATTGTCCATGAAAATGAAGGGATCTATCTGCTTCCCAGCCCCGGCAATGGCTTTTAACTCTTTCTGTACAAACGGGCCGAGGGGGCTGTCACTTTCGGCGATAGCAATATTTTCATCGGCGGTATAAGCCATATAATATTTCTTGTTATGCCGGAAAACCTGTGGTGCCCAAAAACCTTTCGAACCATAACTTTCTCCCTGTAACAGAGCATGCCCATTTCGTTTACCGACAGGTCCTTCCCAGTTTTTTAGGTCAGCTGACTGGTAAACCAGGAAACCCTTATTACTCCCGGTACCATACAGGTAATGCATTCCTTTGTCAGTAAATATGGTTGGGTCTGCCAGAAAGATCGTATCTGACTTCGCCGGACCTGAACGTGAAGGCTGCGCAACCGATTTCAAATGAAAACTAATACACAGAATACACAGGACTAAGGACCGTTGCATATATGGCTGTTATATTACTTCTTGGCTACCCATGTTACTGCATTGCGCAGTAGCGTTTGATAATTAGAAATATCATGAGATTCCGCATCATGACCTAATGCTATCGCTGCTATTCTCGCTTTTGGATTCTTTACAATAAATACAGAAGGAAAGATTTTCTCAGATCCTGCAACACTATTATTGGCCAACACTTCGATACCAGGTGCGGCAGGATCCGGTATATAATAGTACCGTTCATCCTTTAGTGTAAAGTTTGGTTCTATTCCCTTTGTAACAGGATGGTTTTGATCTGTAACCTTGACCTGGAAATCACCGTAGCGATCGTGGCCTCTTGATCCACCGCCCGCCAATTGCAGGTTATACTCCGGCCAGTCCTTCCAGTTGTACCATAAAGCAGCATGTAATAAAACAATGCCGTTACCTTTATCAGCAAAATCTAAAATAGATTGACGTACCGCCAGATTAGCAATTGGCTGATTATTCGTTAACACGAGAACATCAGTCTGTTTCAGGTATTCAGCGATTGAATCGGTATTAGTGGTGTAGATCACGCTGCATAGACCGTCTTTTGCTAATGTTTTGACATCCGCATCTTTATACCAGCGATCAAAATCATGTGAAGAACCACCGCCCACCATTAAAACGCGTATACTTTTGGAAGAGGTGTTACCTGCTGCCGACTTAACTACGCAGGAGCTTAAGTGAACACTCAGGAATGCAATAGTCAGAAATGTAAATATTCTGAATGAGTTAGGAAAAAAGTGGTTTATCTTCATTTTAATTGAGTTTTTATGATTTTCCGCTAATTTATCTGCCTGGTTTATTTAACAACTCTCATTATTCCGTTCATCCCTCTCCAATGTCCCGGGAAAGTACAAACGAAAGGATAATCCCCGGGAGTGGCAGGGGCTATAAATGTTAGTTTCTTGCTTTCTTCGGGATTCAGTAACTTGATCGAATTTAAAATCTCGGGGATAGCTGGTATATAATTTTTCTCTGCGGCCTTCGGATCTCTTAACATCGCATCAGCCGCGGCACCTACTTTTTGCAAACTACCAGGCTTAATGATAAGCATGTTATGCGGCATGCCATCTGTATTCTCAAAGTCAATCGTAACTCTTTGTCCGGCTTTCACAGTAAACAATTTCTTACTGTACTGCATCATATCAGGAACTACACCCATTCTGATTACTATCGGCTTTAAGGCTACAGGCGCTGGCTTTGCGGTAGTTTTAGCAATTGCTGTATTAACCCCTTTTTTTGCCGGGGTTTTCAACTCGACAGATGCGTTTTGCATATCTCCTCTAAGTGAAAATGCCCCCTCATACTTTCCAATGTTATCATCACCCTCTGCATCTCTGCCAATCCGGATGTTTTGAATCAGGGGTTTAGTGAAGAGGGATACTGCTTTGGCACCTGCAACTTTGTTACCATCTATATCAATACTCATTATTCCGTTTTGAGTCAAGCTGGCGAAGACATCAAATTTTTCAGGGAGCGGCTCACTTGTGGCGGCTGTGAAGGTTTTATTGTTTTGGTTTACTACGAAATTTAATTTTCCATCTTGAATAAATAAGGCAAATCCATTAGCCTTGCCTCCCTGAGCAACAATAACTCCTTGTAAGTTATCATTTCTCTTAACCAGAGACGCTTTAACAAGCAATTCTTTTCCGGTGACATCAGGGGATGATATCATCGGATTTCTTCTATCGAGTGTATAGATTTCCTGATTTACTAATGTCGCTATGCGCTGACTGAAGTTCAGTTGAGCAGTGTCCGCTGAGGATTGAACACGGGGCCCTGCAGCTAGAAAACCATCGCGATGAGTGATAGCTGCGGCAAATAAGGCTTTAGATAGCCATTCATCATTTGCCGTTTCAGGGTTTTTACTTGCTTCATATAACAATTTGCCCGCTTCCGCAGATGGAGACATTGCCGCAATAGCCAACAGTACACTTTTGCGCACATTTAAATTGGGATCATTAATTAGCCCGCTCTTTTTTAAGAGATCAAATGTTTGCTCTTTTATAGGTAAGACTTCAATAGCAGCTTTTCTAACACCTGCTGCCGGATGTGTAAAAGCTTTGGATACTACCTGTAGTGCCTCTGCATTTAAATCACTTACAGCACCCAGACCTTGTAACGTCCACAGAGCGTTTACAGCAGCACCATTAAGCCCGATTTCATCTACCCGCTGGTCGTTTATTATCTTGTAAAGTCCCGGAAGCACTGCTTGATTTTTAGATTCAACCAGCAGTCGTTGCGCAGTGATACGCCAGAACATATTGTCGCTCTCTAGTGCTGCAAGCAGTCCCGGGGAATCGGTTTTAGATAGTTGAACAGGTGTATAAGGTTTTGCCTTCTTATAAACGATTCTATAAATACGGCCACAATCAATATCTCTTAAGTTGGTTTCCAATGCATTTCCCTGGCCTCTTTTCTGATCTGCAAGAGTTAAAGGCAGGATCACTTCAGTTGGCGCTTGAGCGGGAACAAATGTATTATGCTGTATAATAAAGTTATACCAGTCGGCAACCCAAACGGCACCATCAGGCCCTACTTCAGCTTGTACAGGTGCTACCCATTCATCCGAACTGGCTAACAAATTCCAGCCATCTTTTTCGATAAAGCCTGCACCTTTAGGTTCAATAATTGCGTTGTGAAGAAGTCTGACGGTAGGTTCCGAAATCAGCGCAATTCTGTTCCAGTATTCTTTAGGAAAGCTTCTGGCAGTATAAAGATGATGGCCCGCTGCGGAAGTAAACCCACCAACAACGTCGACCTGGCGTAAGTTAGGAGTCATCGCATGAACATCATAGTGGCCATCCAGTTTTTGCACCGCTTGTATATTATTGCCTGGGAGCCCTCGTTGCATATATTTTGCAGGCATGGAATAATAAGCACTGTGGGTATTATTGGCAGTGGATATGAATACATTATTTTCCTCCGAAAAGCCAAGGCCCCAGGTGTTGTTACTGGTAGAGGCCAGGTACTCCAGGTTTTTCCCGTCTATGTTAAGGCGGTAGACGCCTTGCCCAAACCGCACATTATTGCCGTTTATGGTACCGTTGAAGCCAGAATACCCCAACACTCCCCAAATTTTATTGTCAAACCCATACTGTAAGTTAGATGGGCCTGCGTGTGTATCGTTCTTGCCAAAACCTGTAATAATAGTCTCACGGATATCAGCAATATCATCCCCATCGGTATCCTTCATAAAAACAAAGTCCGGAGCCATAGAAACAATTATTCCTCCGTTGGCAAATACCATGCTGGTGGGAATGTTCAGGCTATCGGCGAATACGGTGAACTTATCTGCTTTTCCGTCACCATCTGTATCCTCACAGATCTTTATCCGGTCATTCGCTGCACCATCAGTCTCCGTAAACGTGTTCGGATAGTCAACGGATTCTACAATCCACAAACGTCCTTTTTCGTCCCACGACATGGCGATCGGGTTAGTTATATCAGGCTCTGCGGCAAAAAGCTTTATTTCAAAATCTGCAGGTACCTGCATCAGCTTAATTGATTCTTCAGGAGTTAATCCTCTCTGAGCTTTGGGGACTAAATGGCGTGCCGTAAAATTCGAAAGTGTGTCAGGATAAATACTTACATCGGGGATGTTTAAGGCCTCGATCTCATCTTCTACGCGATCTCCCATAGCCCAAAGTATACCGTTCCCAACCAATTTTAAGAATTCCGATTTTTTCCAGGTAGTATCATCATGACCATAAGCAGTATAAAAAACCCGTCCCTTCCCTTGTTGACGGATCCATGTATATGGTTCGTGCTTTGAGCCATCTACACGTTCCATCAGAACAGTCATATTCGGATTGATCTTCTGATGTACATACGTCTCATCTGTTGTCTCAAATTCTGACAATCCCTTCGTTACCGGATGAGATGCATTAACAATTTTTGAACTGAACGAACCATTTCCATGCGAAAGGAATTGACCCCCTATGGCTACTGTATACCATTCTGAATTTTTAAAACAGCCTGCAGCCGAGTGTAAAGGAATTAATCCCTTCCCATTTTCAACAAAGTTCTTTAAAGCACTTTCCTGCGATGCAGATATGGTATCATGATTTGCATAGATAACAAGCCCATCATATTTGCTAAGGTTGTCAGTATTTAAATCATTAAGATCAGTTGTATAAGTAAGATTTATACCGCTTTTGAATAAGGAGATAGCAAGCCATGGGGCATATTTGCCGGAGTCATGATGCTTGCCCTCATTTCCTAAAAATAAGACTTCGGCTCTTTTGGGATTCAAATCATGAACCACTGTAGATTGGCTTCCAGTTATTGCCTTTTGGGAGCAGCTGTTAAAAAGGAGACAGGTTAAAACAAACAAACAAACTATCTTTCTCATTCGTATCGATTTGGTCAGTTAGCAATATTAATTTTTATTAGATACTAAACACTACTACATATTATCTAATAGTGACTGTATTGTATCATAGATCACCCTAAAATCTGCGTTATTGGGATAATAATATAATGACTTGTTGGTTGCGCTTTTTTGCAGCCAAAAGGACATGCACCGTTTAGTTCATGTTCTGTTCACTGCGTCCTTGACCTTCATAAGGAAGAGGAGTAAAGCAAAAATCGTAACAACCCATAATAGCCGAAAGATAGGGCCTACCTGCAGTTACATACTTCGGAATTACCATGATGAAGTTCGCTTCAAAGCATGATATCAATATTCAAGCACCTCCAGGCAATTAACCAGTTCACAATAGTGTGGACTGGTGCTGAATGGCTTGAATGTTCTAACAACATAAACAGGCGTGTGGCTTATTTATCCGAATTCAATTTCTTTATCAAATCTATTTCATCCTGACGGTAAGGGGATCCACTGGGTTTGTAGATATCATGAAACCATTCTATGGGTTGGGAGCCATCTACTAAGGGTGTATCCCAGGCATAAATCGTATTTGATTTTCCAGCAACGAATCCCCAGTTGATTGCGCCGATATTTTCCTTTTTTAACATCGGCATTATGTTCGAAAACCTACTGTTACGGGTGCGCGCCATATACTCAGTGCATATCATTGGACGGCCATGCGCTTTTAGTAAATCGATCACGCGCTGATGCCAGTTTTGATCCTCATAATTATGATAGGTGATCACATCAGAGTTCAGCGCCTGGAATGCGTTTAATTCTTCATAATCCCATGACCATAATCCCACACTAATGGGTTGATCGGGGTTGACATCACGGGCCCAGCTAAATACTTTTTTAAGCAATGGAAGTGACGAAGTTAGTTTGCCGGAGTTGCCCGGTTCATTGTATAGATCCCACAACAAAACACGCTTGTCTGTTTTAAACCGGGTCATCACATCTTTAACATACTTTTCAAGTTCAGGAAATGAAGCGGTATCCTTATGTCCGGGATCTCCGGGATCCTGAACCCAGCCAGAATTATGAATGCCGGGTTTCGGTGCAGGTTGCAGCCCTATTTTCCCCTGTTTATTCCAGCAGTCATCGAAAAAAACAAATATGGTTTTAATTTTATGCTTATCAGAAATGCTTAAATATTTGTCCATGCGTTGTTTGAACCCACTTGGATCCTGTTTCCATGCCAGACTGTGAAGGTATACCCGCATGGTGTTGAAACCAATGCTTTCTGCCCAGGCAAGTTCCTTATCAATAGTTTCTTCATCAAATGTTGATGCCTGCCACATCTCAAGCTGGTTAATTGCCGTGCTGGGAAGAAAATTTGCTCCACTGATCCATTTGAATTGTTTATACCAATCATTCGCTTTTTCAACCGACCAAACCTTTCCGGGAGCAGCTTTTGCTTGTGTTTCTTTTTTACTTTGTGCGTTTAATCCTGCTGTTGTTAAAAATAAAAACAGTGTGAATAGCACCTGAATTTTAGTTTTCATCATGATGTATTAAGGTTAATGACTTGCGTTTTGACTTGCTAACAATTTTAATTGGCTTCAACTATTTTTCAGCAGGGACGTCTACCGGAGTATGTGATTTCTGCGGAACTCCAAAATTCGGGCTACCATCCGCATTCCAGGTAAACTTCTGAGCGCGCGGAGCACGGTTCTTTCCGCATCCTTGCCCGGGTGCAGAATTGGCATGATACAGTATCCAGTCTTCCTTACCATCAGGCGATTTAAAAAAGGAATTATGCCCGGGGGCGTAAATTCCATTTTCGGGCGACTTTTCGAAAACAGGCTTATCTTTTTTCTTCCATGATGAAGCATCCAGAAGATTGTCCTTTCCTGTAAAAGTCAGCAGGCCAAGTGCGTAAAAATCTGTCCAGCAACCGCTGGCAGAATATATGATAAACAAGTCTTTCCCGTTTTTTAGAAACTGAGGGCCTTCATTCACGTCTACGTGAGGAGGGTTGTTCGGATCATTTAGATCACCATGTTTTTCCCATCCATAGTCAGGAGTTGAGATCATCACACGCTCAGATTCGATCGTCCATGGATTTTTCATCTTAGCGATATATATATTCTGGCGGCTATTGGTATCGCCTTCCCATCCTGACCAGATCATATATAATTGCCCTTTGTGTTTAAAAACATTACCGTCAATAGCCCACTTATCTGAGGGAGCCGAAACCTTGCCTTTAAATATCCATTGCCCTTTAAACGGATCGTTGGATGAATTTTCGAGAACATACATACGGTGTGTTTCGTTTTTACCATTATCGGCAGCGAAGTAAGCATACCATTTACCTTTAATGAAGTGAAACTCGGGAGCCCATACGCTTTTTGAATAGGCCTGTCCGGGCGGTGGGGTCCATACAACGGTTTGCTTCGCTGTTTTGAGATCAGTCAGATTTTTAGTCTTCCATAAGGCAATCTTATTTCCAAGGGTATGGGTGTAATAATAATGTCCTTTCCTATAAAAACTGTATGGATCTGCACCTGATGGTAAAAGCGGATTGGAGAATGTATTGTCCTGCGTAAATGCCGTAATACACGGCAACAGTAATAAGATTAAAAGATATATTCTCTTCATATTGCTTAAGAAATTTTATGTAGCTAATGAACTATTGGGACTTCTTCAGGCGGACCTACTCCAGCCATACCTGTTGAGTAAATGCACCATTGGCTGCAATATCCCACATTTCTATTCTCACCCATTTTCTATCCTTCAGAATAGTGTTGAAAGTGAACTTCTTGTTGCCAAAAGCATGCGTATCATTTAAATTAATCCTTTCACGGTATACCTGTTTGCCGTCGCCTGAAATGATCTCTGCAAAGTTCAAAGGAAAGGTCCAGCTTGCTTCCAGGGTGATTTCTGCCTTCCCATCAGAACCAAGGTTGGCAGTTTCACCAGACTTTTTATTGTTTACAGTGAAAGCAGGGAACAACACTTCGCCTGTTGTTGCAAAGAATCTGCCTTGCCGCATGGCATCAAGTACTGGCTCCCAGCCATCTGTAAAAACAGGAATTTTGTCAAGCTGAAGGTAATTAACATTTAAGTGCGCATACATCTCATTCTCCGGTTCTATTGTAAACAGATCGGCCTCAGCGATTACGTGCTTTTTAGCGCCCCAATTTGACATATCATCCATCAGGTTAAGTACGCGCTCGCCCAAACGGGGGATGGAAAGATCAGCGGGTATTGGTTTCCAGGCAGCACCAAGAAAACGGTCTGATTTGAAAAAATCTTCTTCTTTATATTTATCAGGAAACCCGGTGGAGCCTTTTGTACGTGCATGTGCAGTCCAGGCCAATCCCTTTTCCGCTTCAAGTAATTTTAACATGTCGTCTTTATCCCTGATACGGTAAACTTTACCGTATTTCGGGTCTGTTGATACGAATGGCATTTCAGATTTTCTATCCATGATCCAGTATATGGGATTTGGGAAGAACTGCATCCAGTGCCCTCCAAAAAACTCATTAGGTTCTTCTCCGGGAAGTAACAGAAAGTCTTCGTCTGAAAGCCGTCTGCATTCATCAAATAATGTTTTGAGTTCCAACAATCTTTTCTCATCCGGACCTTTGGGATGCGCAGTGTAGTGAAATTCCCCCAGGTGGACGATGTCAATACCTGTGTTTTTGAAAACATTTACAAAGTTGGGCACCTCGGGAACTGGTTTGCCAGCCAGTACAACCTTCATAATATGTTCATTATGAAAATGACTGGACATCGTTTTATATCCCGGAATCGGAACATACGAATCATTGTGAGTAAATTCTTTCACTTCCTCCAGGGCCTTGTCAGCGGCTCCGGTGCTCAACAGGCAAAAAAAGTTTAATCTTTGCTGTGTTTTTGGAGGAGCATTAAACCAGGGAACCCAGCGTTTATCACCCATCAGGTCTTGCCGGATACCCATCCCAAACTCGGGAACCATATCCCGGTATTTACTGCCATACCAGGTAAACTTCAGGTTAAAAGCTTCATCAAGGGGATAAAAGTACTGATGAGGGGCTGGGAAAATGGCCAGGCTACCCGACTTGTTTCCGCCAATGATAGTACGATACTTAACCGCCAGGTTTTTGCTGGTGTCGGCTGGGTTTGGCGTGGCGGACTGTAAATTATTATTTGTATCAGACCAGGAGATGTTACTCCATCCGTTTTTTTTACTAACCAGACCGGCATCATATAATATCGCCGTGGAATCTATTTCTGTAGCCATAACTGCAGCTACATTTAACAAAGGACTTCCGTTATACAAGGTAATTTCGATATCACCGCTGAAAGATCCTGCCTGGACGCTGGAGACTTTTATAACTGTTCGTGACCCTGAAGTCGAAACACTGGCATTTCGCTTTTCCAGATTAACACGATAGGACTTATTAGGAAGACGGTTTGTTTTGTCAAAAAAGATATTCCAGCCATTTTGCGAAACCAAATCTCTTTTTCCTACGGTTAAAAGGAAGGCAGGATCAAGGTCAGTTCCAATCTCTTTAAAAATGCCCAACTCACTTAACTGGATACTTTTGAACAGAGGTTTATTTTTTTCCAGGTCGATGATTATTTTCCCCCGTTCTGTTCCCTCAGTTGGCCAGGTAATATCTAATAGCGTATTCTTAACTTTTGCTGTTGCCTGGTTTTTCTTGTCAAAACCAGAAAAACTTACAGGTACTTGGGCGTGTACATTGATACTAATAATCAACAAGAAAAATAGAATGCTTTTTTTCATTATAATTTATTTAGTGGGCAATGAAGCCTGCAGAAGCTTTTGATTTCGGTTGGTTAGCGACAGCTTATGCA
>Ga0307414_10001109_pt1 | contig 13765 bp, 15 predicted proteins | sample DK1Ometagenome_FD_203804 | JGI IMG/M metagenome (GOLD analysis project Ga0307414, IMG submission 203804) | Maize rhizosphere microbial communities from greenhouse at UC Davis, California, United States - DK15-O-3 | ecosystem: Host-associated > Plants > Roots > Rhizosphere > Soil | place: USA... | reverse complement strand
TTCATCACGCGCGCCGATTTCACCACCTGCGGCAGGAACATCTTGCCCGACCCGAACAGATCGCCGACGACGTTCATCCCGTCCATCAGCGGCCCCTCGATCACCTCGATCGGGCGCGGCATCAGCAGCCGCATTTCCTCGGTGTCGGCGACGACATGGGCGTCGATGCCCTTGACCAGCGCATGCTCGAGCCGCTTTTCAACCGCCCAGCCGCGCCACTCCTCGGCCGCCTTTTCCTGCGCCGGGTTGCTGCCCTTATAGCGTTCGGCGAGCGCGATCAGCCGTTCGGTCGGGCTTTCCGCCTCACCCTCGACCTTGCGGTTGAGGACGACATCTTCGACCGCCTGACGCAGTTCGGGATCGATCGTGTCGTACACATCGAGTTGGCCGGCGTTGACGATCGCCATGTCGAGCCCGGCGGGGATCGCATAGTAAAGGAAGACGCTGTGCATCGCACGGCGCACCGTCTCGTTGCCGCGAAAACCGAACGACAGGTTCGACAGGCCGCCCGAAAAATGCACGTGCGGACAGCGGGCGCGAATGACCTTCACCGCCTCGATGAAATCGATGGCGTAATTGTCATGCTCCTCGAGCCCGGTCGCGATCGCAAAGACATTGGGATCGAAGATGATGTCTTCGGGCGGAAAGCCGATGCCGGTCAGCAGCTTGTACGCGCGCTCGCAGATCTCGATCTTGCGTTCCATCGTATCGGCCTGCCCGACCTCGTCGAACGCCATAACGACGACCGCGGCGCCATAGGCCATGCATTTGCGCGCATGGGCGAGGAAGGGCTCTTCGCCTTCCTTCATGCTGATCGAGTTGACGATCGGCTTGCCCGGGACGCATTTCAGCCCTGCTTCGATGACATCCCATTTCGAGCTGTCGATCATCACCGGCACGCGCGCGATGTCGGGTTCGGCCGCGATGAGCTTCAGAAAGGTCGTCATCGCATATTCGGCGTCGAGCAGGCCTTCGTCCATATTGACGTCGATGACCTGCGCGCCATTTTCGACCTGCTGGCGCGCGACCTCGACCGCTGCGGCATAATCGTCGGCCATGATCAGCTTTTTAAACGCAGCCGATCCGGTGACATTGGTGCGCTCGCCGATATTGACGAAAGTGGCGGAGCTATTCGAGGCGGTCATCAAAAAATCCTGAAACGAAATATTAGGCAGCGAGCGGGCGGGCGAGAATCAGATCGTCGTAAAGCTTGCCGCCGACATTGAACTGGCGCGTACCAAGGTCGGCGAACCCCTGTTTGCGGTAGAAGGCGAGCGCGCGCTCGTTGCGGGCATAGACACCGAGGAGAAGGCGGCGATAGCCGTGCGCGGCGTCCAGCGCCTGTTGCATCAGCGCCGCGCCAAGCCCCGTTCCGTGGAAGCGCGACAGCGAATAGATGCGCTTCAACTCGATATCGCCATCATCAGCGGCGGCAAGGTCGGGGTTTCCGACGAGGGCAAAACCGATCGGCGCACCGCCGGGCTGCGCCTCGGCCAGCCACGCCCGCGCACCATTGGCCAGATGGGTGCGATAGGCCGCCTCATTATGCTGCGCGGCGCAATGACCGACGATGGCCTCGCCCTCGAGAATTCCGGCGAAGGTTTCGAGAAAGGTCGCGGCACCGATCAGCGCGAGCGACGAGGCGTCATCCGCTCCGGCTTCGCGGATCGTCCATGTCGGAACGTCGGCCATGGTCTCAGGCCGCCATGGTAAAGGGTTCGAGCCCCGCGAGCCGCGTGCGAACGGGGACATCGGGGATGTGGCGCGGCGCGAGGCCTTCGACGGCCTTCGCCATCGCGGCGATATGCGCGGGCGTCGATCCGCAGCAACCGCCCAGGATATTGACCTGACCATGTTCGGCCCATTCGCGGACGAGGCCCGCGGTGGTGTCGGGCATCTCGTCATATTCGCCGAGCTCGTTGGGCAGGCCGGCGTTGGGATAGACCATCACCAGCGTGTCGGCGAGGTCGGAGAGGACGCGAACATGCGGACGCAGCTGCGCCGCGCCGAACGAGCAGTTGAGCCCGATGGTGAGCGGCCGCGCGTGGCGCACCGCATACCAGAAGGCCTCGACCGTATGCCCCGACAGGTTGCGGCCCGACAAATCGGTGAGCGTCATCGAGATCATCAGCGGCAGTTCGCGCCCGACCTTCGCCTCGGCCTCGATCACCGCGGCGATCCCGGCCTTGGCGTTCAGCGTGTCGAAGATCGTCTCGATCAGAATGAAGTCGGCGCCGCCCTCGGCCAGCGCGACGACCTGATCGAGATAGACGGTCTTGAGCTCGTCGAAATCGATCTCGCGGTAGCCCGGGTTGTTGACGTCGGGCGACAGCGACAGCGTCTTGTTCGTCGGCCCGACCGCGCCCGCGATAAAGCGGCGGCGGCCGTCGATCGCTTCATATTTGTCGGCGGCTTCGCGGCCCAACCGCGCGCTTTCATGGTTGATGTCGGCGACCAGATGCTCGGCGCCGTAATCGGCCTGACTGATCCGGTTGGCGCTGAAGGTGTTGGTCGAGACGATGTCCGACCCCGCCGCCAGATAGGCTTCGCCGATCGCGCTGACGACGTCGGGCCGGGTCAGCGCAAGGATGTCGTTATTGCCCTTCTGATCGTGCGACAGGCCGAGATTGCCGGCATAATCGCCCTCGACCAGCTTCCTCAGCTGAATCTGGGTGCCCCAGCCGCCGTCGGTGAGCAGGATGCGGCTCTTTGCCGCCGCCAGAAGCGCTTCGCGCGCGCCCGTCGTCACATGAGAGGTCATGCTGCTTTCTCCGCTGCGGGCTGAACCGGCCGCATCCCCAGCAAGTGACAGATGGCATAGCTGAGTTCGGCCCGATTGAGGGTGTAGAAATGGAAATCGCGGACCCCGCCCGCATAGAGGCGGCGGCACATTTCGGCGGCGATCGTCGCCGAAACAAGCTGACGCGCGGCGGGGTGATCGTCGAGCCCCTCGAACAGCGACGCCATCCAGCCGGGGATCACCGTTCCGCACATCTCGGCCATGCGGCGCGTCTGCGATACGTTCGAGACGGGCAGAATGCCGGGGATGATCGGCGCGTCGATACCGGCGGCAGCGGCGGCGTCGCGGAAGCGCAGGAAGCTTTCGGGCGCGAAGAAAAATTGCGTGATCGCGCGGTTGGCGCCCGCGTCCATCTTGCGCTTCAGATTGTCGAGGTCGGACTGGACGCAATCGGAATCGGGGTGCTTTTCGGGATAGGCGGCGACCGAAATGTCGAACGCCGCGATCTTTCTGAGCCCCGCGACGAGTTCGATCGCATTGGCATAACCATCCGGATGCGGCTGATAGGGCGCACCACCGGGCATGTCGCCGCGCAACGCCACGATATGGCGCACCCCGGCATCCCAATAGGCGCGCGCGACGTCGTCAATCTCGCCGCGCGATGCCTCGACGCAGGTCAGATGCGCGGCGGGCGGCACGCTGCTTTCGGCGGCGATGCGCGCGACGGTCGCATGGGTGCGCTCGCGCGTCGATCCGCCCGCGCCATAAGTGACCGAGACGAAGCGCGGTGCCAGCGGTTCCAGCGTGCGGAACGTATCCCACAGCTGCGCCTCCATCTTTTCCGTCTTGGGCGGGAAAAATTCGAAACTGGCGCCAATGTCGCCGGCCAGATCGGCGAAGAGCGGCGACGCAGCGGCGCGGCGCGCCTCGGCCAGCGAGTTTAAATTCATGGTCATGCCGCAAGCCTTTTGCGTTGTCCGTCGCCTTCGCGGGCGGCCGGGGGTTGATCTTCATCGCTGCGCCGGCGGCCGAGCCATAGCTTCACGGCCAGCTTTCCGCCTTCGAGCGCCTGGGTGGTTTCAAGCAGCAGCCCCGCCGAGGCGAACCAGCCGCGAATTTGCGCATCCGAAAAACCCAGACGGGCATGCGCGGCAAGCGCGCGCAAATCCTCATCCTCATGCGGTGCGAAATCGACGACGAGCAAATGGCCGCCGCCGCGCAGCACCCGGCTCGCCTCCGCAATCACGCGGTCGGGTTCGTGCGCGAAATGCAGTGCCTGATGGATGATGATGCTGTCGATGCTGGCGTCGTCCATCGGCAGGTTCAGGAAATCGCCCTGGATCAGGTCGATCGGCACCGTCTGGTCGGCGAGCTTCGAACGCGCGATGCGCAGCATTTCGGGGCTGCGGTCGAGTGCGGTGACGCAGCGCGCGGTCGGCGCGAAAATTTCCGCCATCCGGCCCGTGCCCGTACCAATGTCGAGCAGATGGCCAAGCCGGCGGTTGTGCATCATCGCCAGCATCGCCGCCTCGACTTCGCTTTCGGCGACATGGCGCGAGCGGATCGCATCCCATTCGGCGGCATGCTCGGCAAAATAGCGTTCGGCCGATGCCGCGCGCTCGATACGAATGGCAGCAAGCCGGCGCGCGTCGTGTGCGATCACCCGCTCCTCACGCGGCGAGAAGGACCAGCCCTCTGCCCGCGCGACAATATCGCCGACCGGTCCGCCCTGTGCGACGCGCAGGAAGACCCAGCTTCCCTCGCGGCGGCGTTCGACGATGGCGGCATCGACAAGAATGCGGACATGACGCGACACGCGCGGCTGACTTTGGCCGAGGACAACCGCCAACTCGCCGATCGCCAGCTCCATCTCGCGCAGCAAGGCGACGATCCGCAATCGCGTGGGGTCCGCCAGGGCGCGAAAAATGTCGAGCAGCTCGGTCATGACAGTACATATAAAGGTTTCTTTATATCCGGTCAACCGATGCCGGGCCGCCTATTCCGCCATTTGCGAGGACATCATACGCCATATTGCGACGAACCGTGACAGCCACAGGAAAAAAGGACATTGCGCCGATTCTGGCGAAATTGTAGCTCTGAGGGCGATTGGCACCTCGCCGGATCGAAGTTCGTATCCGAAATGCCGGTCGATCAGTTCAATCCGAGAGGGGTATACCCAAATGAAGAAATCGATCACTCTGTCGCTCGTCCTTGCTGCTTCGCTGGGCCTTGCTGCCTGCGCCGAAAAGAAGGCCGACGACGCTGCAGCGACCACCGAAGACGCCGCTGCGTCGGTCGAAGGTGCAGCTGACGGCGCGATGCAGGCTGCCGAAGGCGCTGCCGATGCCGCTGCGACCGCTGGCGCCGCTGCTGCCGATGCCGGCGCTGCTGCTGCTGCCGATGGCGCTGACGCCGCCGCAACGGCTGCCGACAAGGCGACCGAAGCTGCTGGCGCTGCCAAGGAAGCTGCCGACGCCGCCAAGGGCGCGATGGAAGAAGCAAAGAAGTAAGCTTCTTCAGTCGGTTCGGCTGAAAGACAAAGGGGGTCGTCGGCGTTTGCCGGCGGCCCCTTTTCCTTGCGCGCAAGCCCGGACGACGATGGCTGCGGTGCGCGGTTGCCAAGCCTTCCGTCCGGGGCTACTCCTTTGCACAGCGTGGCCGGCGTCGGTCACCGGGGTTCTCGAAAGGAATTTTCATGCGCAAATTCATTATCGCCTCGATGGCCGCCGCGGCCTTCAGCCTCACCGCCTGCTCGGAAAAGGCTCAGGACGAAACCGCAGAAGCTGGCGCCGCCGTCGCCGATGATGCCGCCGCTGTCGGCGATGCCGCCGCTGCTGGTGCGGCCGAAGCCGCCGACGCGACCGCCGACGCCGCCAAGGATGCGGGCGCCGCGGTCGAAGGCGCCGCCAAGGATGCCGGTAATGCCGTCGAAGGCACTGTGAACGCCGCCGGCGACGCCGCAGCCAACGCAGGCGACAAGATCGCCGAAGAAACCAAGAAGGCCGAAGCGAACGACAAGAAGTAAGTCGTGGGCATGCCCTTGGCATAGTTAGAGAGGGGCTCCATTCGCCATGAATGGGGCCCTTTTTCGTGGGAGACAGGACGATGTTCAGCCCCAGGTTCGCTTCCGCCCTCACCGCGGCCGCGACACTCGCACTGATCGCCGGATGCAGCCGGACCGACAATGAGCCCGGGCCCGGCGGTGTAACCGTCAGCGAGGCGAAGGCGCTCGACGATGCCGCCGCAATGCTGGAAAGCCGCGACAGCGCGCCGACATCCGAGGCCGGTCCGGCCAGCAACCCAAAAACGGGACAATAGCTTCATGCAGGATGCAAAATCGACGCGGATCACCTTTCTGCTCTTTCCCAGCATCACCCAACTCGACTTCACCGCCCCGGCGCAGGCGCTGAGCCGGATGCCCGGCGCCGAGCTTGCGGGCGCGGCAGCGAGCCTCGATCCGATCGCGACCGACAGCGGTTTTTCGATTCTGCCGACGCATGATTTCTCATCCTGTCCGCCCGCCGACATTCTGTGCATCCCCGGGGGACATGGCGTTCCCGACGCGCTGGGCGACCCCGCGACGATCGATTTCATCACGCGGCAAGCCGCGGGCGCGCAGTGGGTAACCAGCGTGTGCACCGGCGCCTTTCTGCTCGGGCGCGCCGGGCTGCTCGACGGCAAGCGCGCCACGACGCATTGGGGCTATACCCATTTGCTGCCCCTGGTCGGGGCCAAGCCGGACAAGGCCCGCGTCGTCGAGGATGGCAAGATCGTCACCTGCGGCGGCGTCACCTCTGGCCTCGACTTCGCGCTGACCTTGATAGCGCGGCTGAAGGGCGACATGGTCGCGCAGGCGATCCAGCTTGCGATCGAATATAATCCCGCCCCGCCCTTCGCCAGCGGCCATCCCGACCGCGCGCCGGCAGAGGTGACGCTGGGACTGAGAACGCATGTCTATGACGCCTCGGCGGCGCGAATGGCGGCGGCGCTCGAGGCCGCAACCTAGCCGCAGTCGGCCAGCGCAATCTCGTAGAGGTTCGGCCAATATTTTCCGGTGACGAACAGGCGTTTCTTTTTGGCGTCCCAGGCTATGCCGTTGAGCACCGCATCCTGACCGGTCGCACCCGCCGCTTCCCTCAGCCCTGACAGGTTCACGATACCGCGGACCGCGCCGCTGTCAGGATCGATGCGCACGATAAAGTCGGTCATCCAGACATTGGCCCAGATTTCCCCGTCGATCGCCTCCAGCTCGTTGAGCATCGGCAGCGGCCGGCCCGAAAGGCTGACCTTCACGCGCCTTTGCTCCTTCATGGTCGCGGGATCGAAAAAGCGCAGCTCCGGGGTGCCGTCGCTAAGGACAAGCTGGTCGCCGTGCAGCGTGACCCCCCACCCTTCGCCGTCATAACGAAAGCTGCCAACCGGTTTCAGATCCTTGATCCGCCAGCGATGGCCGACGCCGCCCTGCCAGGTGACGCCGATAATCTGGTCGCGCCAGCGAACGATCCCCTCGCCGAACTGGTCGGCCGGCAGCGGCGCCTCGGCCAGCGCCTTGCCGGTTTCGAGATCAAGCCGCGCGACCCGCGAGCGGCCATATTGGCCGGTGCCTTCATAGAGATGCCCGTTGTCCCAGAAGAGACCCTGGGTGAAACTGCCCCGGTCGTGCGGATAGGTTTCGACGATGCGATAGCCGCAGCGTTCGACTGCCGGAGGGGCGGTCGGCTCGGTCGCGGCGGACGGGGCCGCGGCGGCAAAGGCCAGAGCAAGAAACAATGTCATCGCCGCCTTGCTATGCGGCGCAAGGTGAACTGGCAATGTCTCTCCTTCGTCCATCCGGGCCCAGTTCGGGGTGACGAAAGATAAAGCGCATAAGAAAAGGGCCGGAGGATTGCTCCCCCGGCCCCTTCTTTGTCAGCCGAAGCTGGGTGGCTTGGCGGCCGGACTTAGAAGTCCATACCGCCCATGCCGCCCATGCCGCCGCCGCCCATGCCGCCGCCCATTGCGGGCTTGTCATCGGGGCTGTCGGAAATGCCGGCTTCGGTGGTGATCAAGAGACCAGCAACCGATGCAGCGTCCTGAAGCGCAGTGCGAACGACCTTGGTCGGATCGATCACGCCTGCCTTGACGAGGTCTTCATAAACGTCGGTCGAGGCGTTGAAGCCGAAGTTGGCGTCGTTCTGGTCGAACAGCTTGCCGGCAACCACGGCGCCATCGAAGCCCGCGTTTTCAGCGATCTGGCGAACCGGAGCCTGCAGCGCGCGACGGATGATGTCGACGCCACGGGTCTGGTCTTCGTTCACGCCGGTCATGCCGTCGAGAGCCTTCGTCGCGTACAGAAGCGCGGTACCGCCGCCGGGGACGATGCCTTCTTCGACCGCAGCGCGGGTAGCGTGGAGAGCGTCATCGACGCGATCCTTGCGTTCCTTCACTTCGACTTCCGAAGCGCCACCGACCTTGATCACGGCAACACCGCCGGCGAGCTTCGCCAGACGTTCCTGCAGCTTTTCCTTGTCATAGTCGCTGGTCGTCGTTTCGATCTGCGCACGGATCTGTTCGACGCGGCCCTTGATCGTGTCGGCATTGCCGGCACCATCGACGATCGTCGTGTTGTCCTTGTCGATCGTGACGCGCTTGGCCTGGCCCAGCATGTTCAGCGTGACGGTTTCGAGCTTGATGCCCAGGTCTTCGCTGATCATTTCACCCTGCGTCAGGATAGCGATATCCTGCAGCATCGCCTTGCGACGATCGCCGAAGCCCGGTGCCTTGACGGCAGCGACCTTCAGGCCGCCACGCAGACGGTTGACCACCAGCGTTGCAAGCGCTTCGCCTTCGATGTCTTCGGCGATGATCAGGAGCGGGCGGCCCGACTGGACAACCGCTTCGAGGATCGGAAGCATCGACTGGAGGTTCGACAGCTTCTTTTCGAAGATCAGGATGTACGGATCCGACAGCTCGACGAGCATCTTTTCCGGGTTGGTGATGAAATAGGGGCTCAGGTAACCGCGGTCGAACTGCATGCCTTCGACGACGTCGAGTTCGAAATCGAGGCCCTTGGCTTCCTCGACGGTGATCACGCCTTCCTTGCCGACCTTTTCCATGGCTTCGGCGATCTTGTCGCCGACTTCCTTGTCGCCATTGGCCGAAATGATGCCGACCTGGGCGATTTCAGCGGTGCCCGAAACCGGCTTCGACTGCGCCTTGATCGTTTCGACGACCTTGGTGACCGCGAGGTCGATACCGCGCTTCAGGTCCATCGGGTTCATGCCGGCGGCAACCGACTTCATGCCTTCGCGGACGATCGCCTGAGCGAGAACGGTCGCGGTGGTCGTGCCGTCGCCGGCCGCGTCATTCGCCTTGCTGGCGACTTCGCGCAGCATCTGGGCGCCCATGTTTTCGAACTTGTCCTTTAGTTCGATTTCCTTGGCGACGGTGACGCCGTCCTTGGTGATGCGGGGTGCGCCGAAGCTCTTGTCGATGACGACGTTGCGGCCCTTGGGACCGAGGGTGACCTTCACCGCGTCGGCGAGGATGTCGACACCGCGCAGAATGCGCTCACGCGCGTCGCGGCCGAATTTTACGTCTTTAGCAGCCATGTGCTGTTTCCTTTCGAATGCGCAGAAAACTGCGCAACTTCATTTAAGAAATCGCGTCCGGTAGGGACGCGGGGACGGTTCAGGCGATGACGCCCAGAATGTCCGATTCCTTCATGATCAACAGCTCTTCGCCGTCGACCTTGACTTCGGTGCCCGACCATTTGCCGAACAGGATGCGATCGCCAGCCTTGACGTCGAGCGGGGTTACCTTGCCGTCATCGGCGCGGGTGCCGGTGCCGACCGAGACGACTTCGCCTTCCTGCGGCTTTTCCTTGGCGGTGTCGGGGATGATGATGCCGCCAGCCGTCTTTTCTTCGGCTTCGATACGGCGGACGAGCACGCGGTCGTGCAGCGGACGAAATTGCATGGATATCTCTCCAAATGGCGCAATAGATATGCTTTAGCACTCACGGATGGTGAGTGCTAACAGTCGGCCATATGGGTAGGAGTCAGATAGGCGTCAACCACCGCACTACAAGAATCTTGTGAAGTTTTTCGGTCAGGCCGGAAGCAGCCCCAGCCGCGCCCGCATCCGCCAGCGCATCAGCAACAAAGCCGCGACGACGATCAGCCCGACGGCAAGGCCGATCCACACGCCGACGCCCGCGAGCGGGGTCCAGAAACCCAGATAGATGGCGGTGCCATAGCCCGCGATCCAGTAACCGCAGATCGCGATGATCATCGGGATGCGCGTGTCCTGCAATCCGCGCAGCACGCCTGCTGCCACCGCCTGCGCGCCGTCGAAGAGCTGGAAGGCCGCCGCAACGACGAGGAACTGCATGGCAAAGCCGACAAGAGCCGCATTGCGCGCGGCATCGACATCGACATAGATCGACAGCACGAGCGAGGGGAACAGCCACATGATCAGCGCGGTCAGTCCCATGAAGCCGATGCCCAGCGCCAGCGACGCATGGCCCGCATGCGTGATGCCGCGATGGTCGCGTGCGCCATAGGCGAGCCCGACCCGGATCGTCGCCGCCTGAGCGATCCCGAACGGTATCTGGAAGGCGAGCGCGGCGACCTGTAGCGCGATGGTGTGCCCGGCCAGCTCGGTCTCGCCGATGCGGCCCATCAGGAAGGCGGCGCCGGTGAACAGCCCTGCCTCCGCCAAAATCGTCAGGCCGATCGGGGCCCCGATGCGGAGCATCTCGAAAAAGCGCGACCATTCGGAACGCCACCAGTTGCCGAACAGATGATAACGGCGGAGCCGCCGGTCGGACTGGATGACGATGACATAGGCGATCAGCATCATGAAACTGGTGATCGCGCTCGACAGCGCCGAACCGTGCAGGCCGAGCGCGGGCATGCCGAGATGGCCGAACACCAGAGTCCAGTTACCCAGCGCGTTGACGCCCAGTGCCATGAAAGTGATCGCAGTCGCGATCGTCGGCCGCCCGAGCGCCGACACGAAGATGCGCAGCACGCTGGCCGCGATCATCGGGAACATGCCCCACATCAGAATGAGCAGGAAGCTCGCCGCATGCTCGGTCGTTTCGGGCGCCTGTCCGGTCGCCCGCATGATCGGTCCGCCCGCCGCGCAGACCCCCATGAAGATGAGCGCGACCAATGCGCTGAGCCACAGCGCCATCCGCACGGTACGCCGTACTTCGCGCACCGCATGCTTGCGGCGCCCGACTTCCGCCGCGATCAGCGGCGCCGACGCACCGACGAGCCCGGCGCCGGTCCACACCAGCAAGCCGAAGATCGCAACGCCAAGTGACGCCGCCGCCAGCGCGGCGTCACCGAGCCGTGCGACGAAGATGACGTCGATCGCATGAACGAGCATCTGCAACAGATTTGCGGCCGCCAGGGGCACCGCGAGCGCCAGCGTCGCGCGGAATTCTCCGCGCAGATTCTGCGGACGATCTTCGGTCAAGGGGGTGGCCTGATGCAACATAGCCGGCCCGGATAGGCGCGGCGTGACGGCACTTCAATCCTGTTGCAACGGCTTCCCCGCATTTTGGCCGCGCAGGGGTGGCATTATGGCAACAGCTATGACGAAGTGATGGCCCCCGTCAGCGCGTCCAGAGCTGAACCATCTCATACGCAAAAGCCAGGAAGGTCAGCGTCAGCCCGACGACGAACAGGCGATAGGCATAGGCCAGATAGCGATATTTGCGCCGCGCGAGGACCATCCCGTTCTGATAGGTGTCGCGCAGCATCGTTTCGTAAAGATCCTCTTCGTTGCGCAGCCGCGCCTTGACCGCGTCGATGAACTCATCCTCGTCCATCTGCGAAAAGCGGCCGAAGAAGAGGATATTGCTGTGATCCTTGCCATCCTTGTAAACCACCGGCGGCGCCTTGCCGACGCGGGGCAGCACCGCGGAGACCGCCAGCAGCGCCGACAGAAAGGAAAAGGTCGCGAGGATCGTCAGCGGCATCGCGAGCGCGCCTGCCCCGGCCCGCGCCTGCCCCACCGCGAGTGTAAAGACGACGAAGGTCGCCCCCATCAGGATCGATGCTTTCTGGTCGGCCATCTGCGACAGCTGCATCGTCAATTGCTGGTTGGTGCGCACCAGATGGACGGCATTGGGCGGAAAGGAGATCGCCGGTCGTGCCGCCGCCCCTGCCGCCACCGCCGCGTCGTCGCGTTTCGCGTCCATAAGCCCGTTCCCCCTGCTTCAACCGCTGCGATGACACGTCCGGCCGATTGCGGCAAGATGCTGCCCTGTTCCCGCCGCAATCGCTTGCCAATCGGACGATGGCGCGGCATGCCCGCGCGCAACATTATATCTTTATGGGATACACCCTATGAGCACCGCCCTCACCGACCAGATTAACGGCCTGATCGCACCTTTCAACAAGAAGGGTGTCGAATTGACCGATGCAACGACCTTTGCCGGCGACCTCGAATGGGACAGCCTGACGGTGATGGATTTCGTCGCCGAAGTCGAAGACACGTTCGACATCATCATCAGCATGAACATGCAGGCTGAAATCGAAACCGTCGGCCAGTTGATCGCCGCCGTTAAAAAGCTGCAGGGCTGACACCTCTTTCCCCGTTCGTGTCGAGCGCAGTCGAGACACCCATCGGGACAGCGCAAGATCGAGGGGCATCTCGACTTCGCTCGATGCGAACGGCTTTTGGACATTTGACATGACCGATCTCTTCTCGAAATTCGACCCGTTGATCCAGCAGCGCGAAACGCTGCTCGCGACCGGCGTCACCGACCCCTATAATCTGGTGATGGAAAAGGTCGTATCGCCGACCGTCGCCATCTGTAACGGGCGCGAGACGATCCTGCTCGGCACCTATAATTATATGGGGATGACCTTTGACGAGGATGTCATCGCGGCGGGCAAGGATGCGCTCGACAAATTCGGCGCCGGCACCACGGGCAGCCGCGTTCTCAACGGCACTTATCAGGGCCATAAGGAATGCGAAGAGGCGCTGAAGGAATTTTACGCCATGGATCATGCCATGGTGTTTTCGACCGGTTATCAGGCGAACCTGGGCATCATCAGCACGATCGCCGGCAAGGGCGACTATGTCATTCTGGACATCGACAGCCATGCGTCGATCTATGACGGCTGCGCCATGGGCAATGCCGAAATCGTCGCCTTCCGTCATAATGACGTCGAGGCGCTCGAAAAAAGGCTGAAGCGCCTGCCCCCCGAAGCGGGCAAGCTGGTTGTCCTCGAAGGCGTCTATTCGATGCTCGGCGACGTCGCCCCGCTGAAGGAAATGATTCGCGTTTCCAAGGAAAATGGCGCGATGGTGCTGGTCGACGAGGCCCACTCGATGGGCTTCATCGGCGAACATGGCCGCGGCGTCGCCGAGGCGCAGGGCGTGCTGGACGATGTCGATTTCGTCATCGGGACATTCAGCAAGAGCGTCGGCACGGTCGGCGGTTTCTGTGTGTCGAACCATCCGAAGTTCGAAATCCTGCGGCTCGTCTGCCGTCCCTATGTCTTCACCGCTTCGCTGCCCCCCAGCGTCGTCGCGACCGCGGCGACGAGCATCCGCAAGCTGATGCACGGATCGAACAAGCGCGCGCATCTGTGGGAAAATTCGAAGCTGCTGCACAAGGGGCTGCGCGATCTTGGCTTCCAGCTTGGGACCGAAGAGCCGCAGTCGGCGATCATCGCGGTGATCATGCCCGACCTCGAACAGGGCGCGATGATGTGGGAAGCGCTGCTGGAGGAAGGTTTGTACGTCAACCTCGCCCGCCCGCCCGCGACCCCTGCGGGCATGACCCTGCTTCGCTGTTCGCTGTGCGCCGAACATAGCAGCGAACAGGTCGGCGAGATACTTGGCCGCTTCGAACGCGCGGGCAAGCGCGTCGGGATTATCGGCTGAGCCGACGTCACCAGCCGACCAGCGGATTCCTTTTCGCGCCGAATTGCATATTGGCGCCGCCACCGACCGCTTCGTCGCTTTGCGCCGGGGCGCTAGTCCGATAAGACGGGCGCGTGTTCGAGAGGGATGACGATA
>Ga0307414_10001108_pt1 | contig 13775 bp, 6 predicted proteins | sample DK1Ometagenome_FD_203804 | JGI IMG/M metagenome (GOLD analysis project Ga0307414, IMG submission 203804) | Maize rhizosphere microbial communities from greenhouse at UC Davis, California, United States - DK15-O-3 | ecosystem: Host-associated > Plants > Roots > Rhizosphere > Soil | place: USA... | reverse complement strand
ATTTGATAAAAACCAGGTTCAGTAAGGACAATGGTGTCGCCTGTAATGGCTTGTTTAACCAGCGCAGGCAAAGTATTACACGCATTGGCTTTAACCTGGAAATTTGTAGGCTTCCGTTGCATTTTTTCCTGCTCAGGGCGATACCAGGAAGCACCGGTATTTTCTTGTTTGATCAAAGGCAGTTTCTTTAAATCGGCTCCATAGTTTTTGTCATAAGGCAGTTGAAAACCATTGATCTTTATGCTGTTTGTTTTTATCTTTTTGAAGCCCTGGGGAACCTTTCCTTCAAAATGATCATTTAATCCATTTTCGGAAAAGATGATTCCATTTCCGGTATTTGCATTGGTATAAATTTCTGATCCTGAACTCAGAATCAGGTTGTTTTTGAAAAGCACATTTTCAGGGGCAAGTGTTCGCTCTGCGTCTTTACCGGCTCCGAATAAAATGCTGGTGCTATTGATAAAAGTATTGCGCTCAATTATGGCATCTTTTACCTGATAATATCTGTTGATCAATGAATTTGGAACGCCATTTAACACCGCGAGTGCAGCCCTGAAATTAGTGCCCTGAAGTTCAGAAAATACGTTGTTAAAAACCTTTTGGTTGGGATTAATTACCCGTACGCCTCCGGTATAGGGTTTGTTGTTTCCAATAAAAAAATTGCCTTCTACCACATTACCTGAGCCATGTCTCAGGACCAGTCCGCCTTCACATTCCAGAAAAGTGTTGAAGCTGACGTTATTTTCTCCCGATTTAATCGAGACAATTTCTACTTCTCCATTGCATCTTTCAAAAAAATTACGGACGATATTTGTCCTTGAAGCCGTTAAAGAATATCTGGAAACGCCGATCCGGATCGTCTCTCCGCCATTAGAGCCGAAACGCTGACGGCCCTTGAAATAATTACTATCGATGAGGTGTTCATTTTGCTGACTGCGTTCATCGTCCAGCTCTGCAATGATGACTGGTCCGGCATTGAGTTTATTGACAAAAGTAGAATGATCAATGCGGTTGTGTTTGCCATACAAGGTGAGCCAGGTATCAGATTTAAACCTTTCCGGCTGACTATAATTCTCGATTACAAGTCCCGTTACCCGGCAATTGTTGGCCAGGGTCTCATTGTTGATTCGGAAAGAAATGACTTCTCTTTTCGGGCTGTAGCCGTTCCTGAAATGAAAATCTTTAAATACCAGGTAGGAGCCACCCAATTGCACAAATGACTGACCAGTAAAGGTAACGCCGCCGGGTGTCTCGGGCATAATAAATATTGGTTTTTTAGCAGTTCCTTTTCCCTGAAGCCGGAGTGCTGCATTGTTCCATTCCTTGTTTTTCAATAGAATGATGTCTCCGGGATTTGCTTTCGCTACCGCTGCATTTAAAGCTTCCGGACTTTCCACGAGCACAGGATTGTTGCCTGGTTGCAACTTAGTACCTTCCAGGGGAGAAGCTGCCCAGGCATTCCCAAGATCAGGAAAAACACTTAAACTACAGAGCAGAAGAAAAGATAAGCTTAGTATTTTCATTATTTGGAAACTAAAATGTCAAACTTAATGGTGGATAATGCAGGGGTTGATCCGATCGTCACCTCTTTTGCCCTCAGTAATTGGTTCACAAAGCTGCCATCGGCTTTAGGTACACGAATCCAAATGAGATAAGCGGTCGTCAGGTTAAAGATATTGGCCGCCTGATTGGCAACTATGGCATCGAACTTAGCCGTACTGCTTCCCGGAAGGAGGATGCCTTCGAAGAATTTATCATTCAGTTCTGTAATGGTATTGCCGGTATAAGCCGCATAGATTTTGTCGGTGGCGGTTGTTCCGGGAATCAGCACCCTGAACCGGGTTGCTTTAAGCGCTGCGGCATTGGGCTCCCAGATTAAAGTGCCACATTTATAATTCTTAGCGATAGTGGTCGTATTGCCCGGGCTGTAAAGGGTAAAGATTGGTGTCGTGCTGGAGCAATAGGTTACAAAATCCAATTTCTGTTCCTGTCCGCTGATGTTACAACTGCCCAGAATGGTCCCGCTTTCCCCGATAAAGAAACTGCCTGAAGATGGAGCGGAAGCAGTCCCGTTCGCCATCATACTCAGGTCCTGATATAAGGTGTACGATTTTAATGGGATGGTAATGATTGCCTCGGCTTTTAATCCGAAATTATCTGTAGCCACCACCTTTAGCTTACCCGCATTTTTACGATAGGTATAGTCGTAATTCAACGCATAAACTTTTTCATTCTGTGTCAGATCGAACTTAGACACGAGTGCAAATGTTCCTTCGTAATCATCATAGATCTCGATCAGTTTTAAGCCGTTTTCGGAACTTGCCTTTCCGGTAATGCTCATTTTTCCGTTGTTGTCGGGAAGCAGGCTTAAAGGTGTGTTTTCTAATTTAGGAAGGGGAGGTGTAAAAGCGGTTACTTTAATGAAACCTTCATAGGAGGTATTGTCCAGGTGTTTCACCATCATCTTTATACCTGAGACCGCCGTCATTTTTGCATTTTCAAAACTGAGGGTAGGGACATTGAATTTATAGGTGTTTTTGCTTTCTCCGGAAGGTGTTCCGATATAGATCAGGGAGTCGGGAATGTTGTTCCGGACCAGGTAATAATAAATCAGTTTGATCCCCACGGGGGAGTTCAGTACTCCGTTAATTTCTGTATCAGGGCTGACCTGTTTGGTCGCCATGTTGTAACTGAACTCTTTGGTACTTAATGCGTCTGGGCTGCTGCCTGTTGTTTTGTCTTTTTTGCAGCCCTGAAGCAGCATGCCGGTCAAAAGTGCAATGGTTAAAAAGGTATGCTTCATCATCAATTTTGTTAAAGGTTAATACCCTGGGTTTTGAATGATTTTTATCTGGTCGTTGGCATCCAGTTCCCGTTGAGGAATGGGCAATAACAATTTTTCTTCGGTCAGGTTGGCCTGTAATTCCGAAAGGGTAAATGCCGGACGGTAGGCTTTATAATGCGCGTCAAACTCTAATGCGTAATGATTTTTGATCACTTTTATCGCCTGTCCGGTTCTCAAAAGATCAAAGAACCGCTGATTTTCAAATGCAAATTCAAATCTTCTTTCGTTCAGCAATGCGGATAAAAAACGAGGCTCATCTGTGAGTGCATTGGGATGACTTCCATCAAGCGGATATTTATAAAACCCGGTGTTGAAATCGCCGGAAGTATAATCAACAGCACCGGCTCTTTCCCTAACCTGATTGATCAGAGGGGTCGCTGCATTTCCAAAGCCCAGGGCCTCGGCTTTCATCAACAGAACATCCGAGAACCGAAGGACCGGGAAATCATTCTCTGCGTCGAATTTGACCAGCACCGGAGAGATGAATTTTTTGACGTATAATTTGGAGGAATATTTGGCCATGGTGACTGTCTTTCTGCTATCTGCAGCTCCTGTAGCAGGAGTTTTATAGGCCAGATCCAATTCATTGGTTGGGAAATTATAACCGCTTCCGTCGCCATTTACAATTGCACTGCCACTCGAGGTCGGGGCAAAGTTATTTGCCATCAGGTTGCCCAGACCAAAGCCACCGGCTTTAAATCTCACGGCAAAGAGAATCTCTTTATTCATTTCATTATTGATAGAAAAGACATCTGCAAAGGAAGGCAGTAAAGCATGTCCGCTATTGCTGATCACTTCATCGAGTAAAGGGAGGGCTGCTGCGGGTTGTTTGGTACTCAGGTATACTTTTGCCAGGAGTGCTTTTGCAGCCCATGAGGTGGCGCGTCCAACCTCAGTATTGCTGGTAGGGGAATAGGGTGCCGGAGAAAGCAGTTCTTTTGCAGCCATCAGATCTGCGATGATCAATTGATAACATTCTGCCAGCGGTGTCCTGGTGATTTTCTTTGATTGTTCCGGATCTACAGGTTCAGTAACCAGGAATACATCACCGTATAACCTGACCAGGTTAAAGTAGTGGTAGGCACGTAAAAACAGCGCTTCCCCTGCAAGTTGGTTTTTCTGCGGCAGGCTCATCACCGCTGTTCCTTCTCCCAGACTCGTTTTTCCGGCGGTGTAGCTGGCGCCAAGACTTTTCAATACATAATTGATGGACCTGATGTTTTTATAGGTTTGCAGCCAATATTGGTAAACTTTATCATGCGCCGAGTTCAGCGTAAACATGTCCAGCTCATTAAATTCAAAATTGATGGACGCAGAACTGTTGGCTACCCCTTGTTTAGAATTGTCCGTTCTGAGGTCGGTTAACATCCATTCATATTCCAATGGCTTTTGTAAGCCGTAATAGCAGCCGGTTAGCCCTGCCTTGGTTTCCTCATAATTTTTATAAAAGGAATTTACCCCAATGTTGGAAATGGGATCAATGTTGATGATCTTTTTGCAAGCCATTGTGCTCATGATCAGTAAAATTCCTGTTCCGATAGGTCTCAGCTTTTTCATCTTAAATATGCTTAGGTTGTTCATCATTAGAAGTTAACATCTATCCCAAAAGTGTAGGTCCTGGAAATCGGGAATGCGCCGCGCTGGTATCCGTCCACAAGAGGAGAAGAGTATTGCGAAGAAGTGGCCCTGGCTTCCGGGTTTATGCCCCGGTAGGATTTGCCCATCAGGTATAACAGGTTGTCTGCGGAGCTGTACACCCGGATTCCGGTAACCCCTAGTTTTTTAGTGAATTTCGAAGGAATGGTATAGCCCAGAATCACGTTCCTGAGCGCAGCATAAGAACCATCTTCGATCACATAATCGGTTAACAACCAGTTTTCTCCGTTTGTATAATAAGGTGTTTTGCCATCTCCGGGATTTGCGGCACTGATCCACCTGTTTTTGTTGAAGTTCTCATTGTACCTTCTGGATTCGTTATAGTTCGCATCTCCGTTGATTAGTTTTACACCCTGAACGCCCTGAATTAAAATGTTCAGGTCAAATCCCTTGTACTTAAAAGTATTGTTGACGCCCCAGGTGAAATCAGGAAAAGGACTTCCCAATGCGGTACGGTCATTGACATCAATCTTATTGTCGCCATTTACATCTACAAATTTCAAACCTCCCGGCGCATAATATTTTGCCAGTGTAGAAGTCTGCCCGCCTGCTTTTGCCTCATCAATTTGTGCTTGCGAAGTCCAGACACCATTTGTTTTATATCCGAAAAACTGAATAGCAGGCTGTCCGACAATGGCAGCATAGATCTCATTCCTTTCGCCATAGTTGTATTGAAAAGGTTCTCCGCCAAGTTCCAGTAATTTGTTTCTATTGGCAGAAAAATTCAAAGAAGTCGACCATTGAAAATGATCATTTTTAATGTTGTGGGAGCTCAGTTCAATTTCCAGTCCCTGGTTTCTGATTTTGCCGGAGTTGTCAAAATATTCAAAAGATCCGCTGAAAGATTGTGTAGAGCGTTTGTATAGTAGTTTATCGGTGTTCGAATTGTAGTATTCCAGCGTCAGTCCGAAACGGTCTTTCATAAAGCCAAGGTCTAACCCTGCGTTGAATTCAAAAGTACGCTCCCAGGTGATGTTCGGGTTGGCGAGTACATCAGAATTTGGAGCAAGGCCAAGGTTGACTGAACCCGTGCCGCTTCCGAAAGAATAGTTGCCTGGATACAGCAGGTTCTGGAAGGCAAAGCTCTGGATCTTATTGTTTCCTGTAGCTCCGTAACTGGCTCTGATTTTCATGTTACTGATCCAGGAAATATTTTTCATAAAGTCTTCTTTTCCGATTCCCCATCCGGCAGATACGGCAGGAAAGGAGCCGTACTTTTGTCCTTCGGCGAAATAAGAACTGCCATCTGTCCTGAAGCTAACTGCCAGCAGGTATTTGTTCTTATAATCGTAAGTGAAACGGCCCAGGTAAGAAATCAGGCCGATGCGGTCTTTTAGTGTATTTGTTAAAGCCTGGTCAATCTGTGCGGCCTGATTCAGCGTTTCAAAGTTGTCCGTGGGAAAGTTTCTTCCGACCATATTTGATTCTTTGATCTGGGTTTGCTGAGTGGTAAAGCCCAATAATCCGCTGAAGCTATGGTTGCCTTTAGTCAGGTTGTAGTTCAGCGTGTTTTCCAGCAGGAGGTCAAGATAGGTCCTGGTATATAACGTGGCTTCGTTTACATCGCCATCTTTTCTGGCGCTGGACTTCGTAAAAGTATTGTTTTCCTGTTGGGAGTAATAGCCACCTATCGAACTTTTAAAGATCAAGTTTGGCAGGAATTTAATGCTGACATCGCCTCCGCCAAGCATCCTGTAGGTCTGCTGATCACGGTTTTCACGTGCAGCGATGGATACGGGGGTATTGTTACTTGTAGCAAAAGGCTCCACAGGGCCGGTACTTGTCCAGCTGCTTCCATCAGGCATGGTTCCTGAATATTGCAATCCGTTAAAATGGCGCGCCTGCACAAAATCTCCCGGAAGTATATTTGCCCATTGTGAGTTTTGACGCACATAAGCCGCCGTAAAGTCATTGTGACGAACCGGAAGGAAGGAGCCAAACCTGAAATAATCTGTGAAATTTACCGCCGGTCTTTGTGTTTTGATATAGGAAGGATTGAAGTTGATGCTGAAATCTACTTTTTTGCTCAATGCGCCATCCACTTTTGCTTTGACATTGATCCTGCTGTTGTCACTGTATTTCAGCACCGCTTCATCTTTTTGTCCGCTGGCAGAAATGTAATACCGCAGGTCTTTTTTACCTCCGGAGATGCCGAGTTGTATGTTTTTAATACCTGCACTTTGCAAAGCTTGCTGCTGCCAGTCGGTAGGTACACCGCTGATCTGGTCTTCGATGATATAGGCAGCCCGCTCCGGACCGGTGATCAGGTTTTTTCCATTGGCAGGAACTGTGGGGTCATTTTCCCTTAAGGCCGCTTCTGCAAAAAGCATTTTTGTATAGTCGGTAATGCTCATGATCGGGTTAAGTTCATAAGGTTTTTTGAAGCCATAATAAGACTTCAGGCTGTACCTTGGCTTGTCCGAATTACCGCTTTTTGTGGTGATGAGGATTACTCCGTTAGCAGCCCTTGAACCGTAAATGGCTGCGGATGCAGCGTCTTTCAGCACTTCTATAGATTCCACGTCCTGCGGGTTCACGAAAGATAATCCATCAGGAACCGGATAACCATCAACCACAACCAATGGCTGTGATCCTGCGCTGATCGAGCTAAATCCACGGACCCTGACAATAGGTTCTGCACCGGATTCGGAACTGACATTCTGAATCGTGACCCCTGCAATTTTTCCGATCAGTGCATTGTCCAGCCGGGCAGTAGGAATCTCATCCAGGTTCTCATTTTTCAATTTACTTACCGCACCCGTTACTGCTGATTTCTTTTGTGTACCATATCCGATCACGACGACCTCGTTCATGGTGTTTGGAATTTCCTGAAGGGTGATCGTGATGCTCTCCGCCTTTTTAATGGTATAAGCCTGCGGTTGAAAGCCAAGAAAGTTGAAGAGCAATAGCTTTCCGGTTTCGGCAGTGATGCTAAACGCTCCATTGTTATCGGTTACGGCACCTTGTTTGGTGTCTTTTACGGTCACAGATGCACCTGGTAAAGTCTCGCCGGATGCGGATTTTACCACACCCTGCACTTTTACCCTGCTTTGTGACCAGCCTGTGTTTGCGAACAGGAAACAGGAGATCATCACCATCCCTATGCTTCGTAACAAAACTTTAAAATTCATATCTGGTTAATTTATTTGGTTCAGGTTGCTCGTTTTTTGGCTGGTTACAGCCAGTATTCTGTTAATTATACCCTGTATTCTGTGTCAGGTTCCCCTTGCTCAGGTCTATTTCTGTCTGTGGAATTGGAAAGACCAGACGGAAAGCCGGAACGGTAATGGTCGGATTTCCGGTTGCGCTGAGGTAAGCATTCAGGATAGAAATGGTGTTGCTTTCTTCCATTCTTACCAGATCATACCAGCGTTGGTTTTCAAAGCCAAATTCCAGCTTGCGTTCCTTGAAAATGGCTGCCCTGGCTGTTTCCTTGTTATTGAGGGTACTGCCGGTATACACACTTGCAGAAGCCCTGTTTCTTACTTCATTTAAAGGATCAATCACTTCATTCGTTGGCGTGGGAAGCAATTCATTGCTCACTTCCGCATACATCAGCAGCACATCCGCAAAACGCAGAACCGGGAAATCGTTTCCTGCATCTCGTTGCGGGGCGGTAGGGTCAAGGAATTTTGTGCACAGCCCGTTTGTTGCATTAAAGGTGCTTGCTTTCCTCACATCTGCAGCTTCAAATAGAGCCTGATAAGGAGCGGAGGCTTTTACATTTCTGGCATCGCCATTATTGGAATATTCATAAGAGAAAGAGTTTCCTTCTCCGTTGGCGCTGGCTTTATAGCGGACTGCAAAAAGGATCTCTTTGCTCATTTCCGAGGTATTGCTGAATATCGCTGCATAGGAAGGGTTCAGCTGATAAGTATTGCCTTTAAAATTGCTGCCGACTAAAGGATCCAGCTGTAATTTTGCATTTGGATAATCTTTTAGCGTCAGGTATACTTTAGCCAGTAACGCCTGTGACGCTCCTTTTGTGGCTCTGGCCAGTTGGTTGTTTGGCCAGGATGGAGGGCAGGAAGCGACTGCCGTTTGCAGGTCTGTTTTCAGCTGGTTGTAAACTTCTGTTTTAGAGATGCGCTTAAACTTTTCAAAATCGTCGAATTTTATCGCCGCGGTCAGGAGTGGGACATCACCGTACAACCTCACCAGGTTGAAATATAGGAGGGAACGGATAAATTTCGCTTCTCCTTCAAAAGATTTCTTTTTTATCGGGTCCGACACATTGTCCAGGTATTTTAAGACCAGATTACATCTCGCAATGGTGTTATAGGTCCGTTGCCAGTAATCCAGGATAAAAAAGTTGGAAGGGGCATCTCTGAAAAACTTGATGGCTCCCCAGTCGCCTTCCAATGAAACACCGGAAGTGTTGTCTGCCCTGATTTCGGTCAGTTTAAATTCTATATCATATACTTTTTGCAATCCGTCATAACAGGCGATCACACCTGCTTCCACTTCTTCTGTATTCCGGTAATAGTTCTGTTCGATCAGGTTGGAAACCGGTTGTTCATTGAGGAACTTTTTGCAGCTGCTAAAACTTAAGATCAGTATAAGCGCCAGGAATATTTGATGTCTCATTGGAGTAAGTTTTAATTTAAAAATTAGCATTGATACCAAATGTGATGTTTCTTGTAATCGGTGCCGAACCGCGTTGATACCCGTTTTTTAAAGGATCGTCTGTATATTCGTTAACTCCCTCAGGATTGTAGCTTGAATATCCTTTAGCGAATTTGTACCATAGATTTGCGGCAGAAGCATAGATCCTCAAATTACTTGCTTTGATGGCATTCAGCCATTTTGCATTTAAGGTATAACCCAGGTTCAGGCTTCGAAGGGCGATAAAGGAAGCATCTTCAATGGAATACCTGCTCTCCGTTTTGTACTTGGTTTTCGCTTGTATGTCTTTTGGCAGGCTCAGGTAAGCGGAAGTCCCTGTGGCCGAAAACTGGGTTTGATAATAGTTTGGATCTGCATTAAATACACTTGCGCCATGCGATCCCTGCAGCACAAAGCTCAGGTCGAAATCTTTGTATTTGAGGTTACTTGTTAAGCCCCAGGTAAATTTAGGAGTGGGTTGTCCCAGCACTACGCGGTCTCGCTCGTTGACTACGCCATCTCCGTTCATATCCCTCGCAATGACCCTGTCGGAATGCACATTGGTAGGCCAGTAGTTTCCGGCAACTTCAATATCGCTGTCGTACTCATATCCGTAGAACTGAACCAATGGCTGTCCAACCTGGGCAAGGAAATAATTGAGCCTTTTAGGATCTCCGATACTGATGATGGAGCTGCTGTTCCCTAAAGCTTTAACCTTGTTTTTATTGGTCGCTGCATTGGCGCTCAGACTCCATTTAAAGGCCTCATTATCGATGATCTTAGCACCCAATTCTATCTCTAAACCCTGGTTTTGAACTTCACCTATATTGGTCCATACGCCATTGCTTCCGGTAATGGTATTGATTGGGAGGAAGAACAGCAGGTCTTTTGTCGTGGAGCGGTAAGCATCTATGGTCAGGGTAAACCTGTTTTTCAGAAAAGCCATATCTACCCCTGCATTTAAACTGAAGCTACGTTCCCATCCCAGATCAGGATTGTCGTAAAAACTGGAATTAAAACCAAGACTGGTTGCATCTCCAAGAATGGCTCCAACCGGAGTTACATTTGCAAATGCACGGTAGTTTCCGATATTGTTGTTTCCTGTAGCTCCATAACTCGTTCTGATCTTCAGGTCGTTTACAAAAGCATCCCGATCATAGAAATTCTCATTGCTTACTCTCCATCCTATGGAAGCAGAAGGGAAATAACCCCATCGGTTTTCTGCCCCGAATCTGGAACTGCCATCCCATCTGGAACCTATGGAGATCAGATATTTATTGTCGTACGCATAGTTGGCCCTGAAAAGTACAGAGGCTAATGCGCTTTTTTCTATGTTAGAGGTTAAGGAACTCATTGTTCCCGCATTTAAGGTTGGAATCTCGTCAGTTGAGAAATTGGTAGCCGAGGCACTGCTGTTGGTGATTTTTGTGGTTTGTGCAGTGAAACCGGCGATCACATTCAGGTCGTGTTTACCAAAACTTTTGGTATAGTTCAGGATGTTTTCGTTCAGTAAATCTATGGTTTCGCTGTTGGCCAGACTTCCTTTTGTGGAAGCCTGTGCTACTGCTGAGCCTTGTAAAAACGGATCTCTGGTGGCCCATGACTTTTGGAAAAAGTCGTTTCTTGAATTGCTGATAAAGGCACCTCCGGATACTTTTAAGGAGAGTGCTTCACTGAAGTTATATTGAACATTAGCATTGGCCAGTGTTTTGGAAGTGGAAATGCGGTTGTTGATGCCATATAGATTGGTATAGCCATTGTTGTTCGCCGTGGCGGATAAGTTGATCCCTTTATAACGGGGATTGGTGGCGGGATCGAAAGCCCTTTGATGAACGATATTGCCAACTGGTAATCCCGTTGCATCAGAAATATTTTGTGTGGCATAAAGTGGAAGCCAGGTGGCAAAGCTCCTGAGCAGGTCATGCACTTTATATACGGGAGCATCCTGTAGCGTATAAGAAGGAGTGATGCTGAGACCGATCTTCCATTTTTTATTTGGGCTGATGTCAATATTTGCTTGTCCGCCATAACGTTTGTAATTGTTGGTGGCGATCACGCCTTTATCAAAAAGCGCCTCACCTGAAACATAATATTTTACCTTTTCCGTTCCCCCGCTCACATTGACCTGTGCGTTTTGAAAAGATCCATTTCTGAATACAATATCCTGTGGGTCAGTAGGTACATCAAATTTCTGAGCAGCAAGAAGTTCGGGAGATAAGACCCCATTGTTCACCGACTTTACATGTTCAGACCATTGGGAAAGGGTGGGGAAGTCCAACCTTCGGTACACCTCTTTAAATCCTGCTGAAGTATTTAAACCCACTACAGTTTTTCCGTTTTTACCGGATTTGGAAGTGATCAGTATTACTCCATTTGCACCTCTGGAACCATAGATTGCCGCAGAAGCCGCATCTTTTAACACTTCAATACTTTCTACGTTGTTCATGTCTACAGAGGAGAGGTCGGTAGGCACAGGATAGCCATCAATAACGATGAGTGGGTTGGTACCTGCGGTGATCGAGGCTGCACCACGGATCCGGATCACCGGTGCTGCACCTGCGGTGGCATCGGTGGTTTGAATTTGTACACCTGCCAGTTTTCCTGCCAATGCCTGATCGGCCCTGGATACCGGAATCTGATTCAGGTTATCGTTGCTTAACCGGGCTACTGAGCCTGTGACAGACGATTTCTTTTGTGTACCATAGCCAATCACCACCACGGTATTCATTGTGTTTTCCTGTGCAGCAAGCACAATGGTAATGGTTTCAGTTTTGCTAACGGTGTAGGTTTTAGGCTGATAGCCGAGGTAATTGATCAGGAGGTTTTTTCCGGCATCTACGGTAATTGAAAAGGCCCCTTTATCATCTGCAACTGTCCCTTGTTTGCTATCGGCAACCGTAACAGAGGCACCTGGCAATATTCCGCCTTGTTCATCTTTTACAATACCCTGGACGGTTACTTTGGTCTGAGAAAATGCCGGTTTCAAAATCAGAAAACAGGAAATGACAAGGAGGAGCATACCTCGTAAGTAAACTTTCGAATTCATATTTAGTCGATTTATATTTGGTTCAGGTGGTATCCTACAGGTAAAATCCCCATTTACTGTAGAAAGCAGCTTTTTCTGTAGCAGCGTAAAGCCAGGTATTGGTTTAATTACGGGAGACCCCGGCCTCCCGTATGGTTATTCTGGTTTAAGAAAAGTTTAAACCGCCATTGATGTCAATATTTGTTCCGGTGATGTAACTTGCCTGGTCAGAAGCTAAATAAATGATCAGGTCAGCAACTTCCGAAGCTTGTCCTTCTCTCTTTAACAGCGTCGCGTTGGCTACATTTACCCGCACTTCAGGTTTGCTGAAAGTATCATGAAACGTAGTCGCAATCATGCCTGGCAGAACTGCATTTACACGAATGTTTTTAGGCCCCAGTTCCTTTGCGAGCGCCCTGGTATAGGTCGTTACCCCACCTTTAGCCGTAGCATAAGCACTTGCACCTGGTCCGCCGCCGTCTCTTCCTGCAAGGGAAGATAAGTTGATGATCGAAGCTCCGGAACTCATGTAAGGGATGGTCGCTTTGCTGACCAGGTATACACTTTTCAGGTTGAGGTTCATCACTGCATCCCAGAAATCTTCCTCCAGCTCCGCGGTTGGCTTTCTGGCCACCATACCTCCGGCAACATTTACCAGGATATGAATCTCTTCCCCAAAGGCTGCTCTTGCCTGATCGATAAGTTGTGTCACTTCTGCAGATTTCGTTACATCACCTTTTACGATGATGGCTTCTCCGCCATTTTCTTTAATCAGATTTAAAGTTTCTTCCGCATTGCTCAGGTTGCTCAGGTAATTGATCACCACTTTAGCTCCTTCTGCAGCCAGTTGTAAGGAAACAGCTCTTCCGATATCTCTTGAACCACCGGTTACAATTGCTACTTTATTTTTTAAACGCATATTAAAATATTTATGAATGAATGATTTTTTTAGAAGTAATGTATTTGATGCAGATCCAGGTAACGGGAACCAGGACTGCGGCCAGCACGAAGAAAGAGACATAGCTCGTTTTTGTCATGGCGGGTACTGCCCAGGTCGTGATTAGCGTGCCGACTACTGCTGCGGTGCCACCCATGCCGGCTACAGTGCCCACATTTTTCCCATTGAAATAATCACTGGGTAAAGTCTGCAGGTTGCCGATCAGGAATTGAAAACCGAAAAGGGTAGTGCCAATCAGTACCATGGCCAGGACTGGTGCAGCTTTCAGACCGTCCAATTGATAAACGATGGTAACGAGAGAAATCAGCATAATGCCACAGCCCAGCGCCACTGAGTTTTTCCTTGCTTTAACGGCGTCGACTCCCCGTTTTACCTGCCATGAAGAATGGTAACCGCCCAGCAGACTGCCGATTGCGGCAAACAGGTAAGGTAACCAGGTAAAAGCACCAATCTGTTTAATATCGAACAGGAACTGTTCTTTCAGAAAGGTAGGTAGCCAGGTGACAAACAGCCACCATACCGGGTCGATAAAGAACCTGGCCATAATGATGCCCCATGTATTCCTGAATTTCAGTAATTCTCTCCAGCTCAGTACAGGTACCACTTCTACAGAACTGTTGCTTTCCGGATCCGTATCGAGGATATAGTTTCTTTCTTTTTCTGTCAGCCATGGATGTTTTTCAGGA
>Ga0307414_10001107_pt1 | contig 13779 bp, 15 predicted proteins | sample DK1Ometagenome_FD_203804 | JGI IMG/M metagenome (GOLD analysis project Ga0307414, IMG submission 203804) | Maize rhizosphere microbial communities from greenhouse at UC Davis, California, United States - DK15-O-3 | ecosystem: Host-associated > Plants > Roots > Rhizosphere > Soil | place: USA... | reverse complement strand
GCGCGCGCTCGCCGGTTTCGCCGCGCAGCACTTCCGCTGGCGTGTACAGGTAGGCGACGTTGCGCTGCAGGGCGAAGACCACCAGGGTGGTGGCGATGGCGGCGGCTGCAGCGAGCAGCAGGACCAGCAGCAGGCGGCGGCGGCGTACGGGGTTCATCGCGTCAACTCGACGGGTGGGGAGGATTTTTCCGCGCGCGTCTTGCGCAGGCGGGCGGCGCGCAGCTCGCGGCGGATCTGCAGGCGCGGGACCACGAAGTCCCACAGCATCACCACCGCGAACACCGCGTAGGCGCCAATCACGTAATTCACATAAGTCATGAGTGTGCCGTCATGGTCGGGCCGCCATTTTCGCCACCCAGTCCTTGCCCGCTTCGCGGCGCAGGTTGTCGGCGCGCGCGCGCAACAGCAGCGAACCGAAGAACCAGACGTGCACGCCGGCGAACACCAGCCAGAACGGCCACTCCATGCTGGGATCCATCGCGGACTTGCCGAACAGGCTGACGGTCTGGCCCTGGTGCAACGAGTTCCACCACACCACCGAATACTTGATCACCGGCAGCAACGCCACGCCGACGATGGCCAGCAGGCCGGCGGCGCGCGCCGCGGCGCGACGGTCGTCGATGGCGTTGTACAGGCCCATCACCCCGAGATAGAGGAACAGCAGGATCAGTTCCGTGGTCAGGCGCGGGTCCCAGTCCCACCAGGTGCCCCACATCGGCTTGCCCCAGATCGAACCGGTCGCCAGGGTGATGACCGTGAACGCCGCGCCGATCGGGGCGCAGGCCATGGCCAGGATCTCGCACAGCTTGATCCGCCAGATGAGGGCGATGGCCGCGTAGGCGGCCATCAGCGCGAACACCAGCATGCTCATCATCGCGCTGGGTACGTGGATGTAGAAGATGCGGAAACTGTCGCCCTGCTGGTAGTCGGCAGGCACCACGAACAGCCCCTGCCACAAGCCGATGCCGATCAGGGGCAGTGCGACCAGATAGCACCACGGCGCCCATCGTGCGGCGAACCGGTCGAAGATGGGCGGCGAGCCGAGTTGGTGGAACCAGAGCAGAACGGGATTCATGGACAGGGCGGACTTCAGTGCAATGCGATGCGGATCGCGGCGGCGGCGGTCAGGGGGGCGAGTACCAGCGTCAATACGAGTCCGGCGCCCAGCAGAAGCAAGGCACCGCCGGCATCCAGGCCCTGGGCGGCCGCGGCGACGCTGCCTGCGCCGAACACCAGCACCGGCACATACAGCGGCAACGCCAACAGGGCGACAAGGATACCAGAGCGCCTCATTCCGACCGTCAGTGCAGCCACCACTGCGCCCAGCAGGCTCAGCAGCGGAGTGCCCAGCGCCAGCGACCCCAGCAGCACCGGCAGTTGCGCGTGCGGAAGGTGCAACAGTTCCCCCAGCAGGGGCGTGGCCACGATCAGCGGCAACGCCGTCGTCAACCAGTGGTTGAACACGCGCACCAGCACCAGCCAGGGCAGCGGCACCGGGGCCAGGATCCATTGTTCCAGCGAACCATCCTCCGCATCGCCGCGGAACAGCGTGTCCAGCGACAACAGGCCGGCCAGCAATACGGCCACCCACAACACCGCAGGGGCGACTTTCCCCAGCGCCTGCGGTTCGCCGCCCAGCGCAAGCGCGAAAAGCACCACCACAAGCAGGGCGAACAAGGCGGGCTGGAAAGCATCGCCGCGCCGACGCCAGAGCAGGCGCAGGTCACGGAGCAGCAGGGCCTTGCCAGCCTGGAGGAGGGATGGGGTGCTCATCGAGGCCGTTCCTGCGCGGTAGCCGGCAAAGCAACGCAACACGGGCCCATGGACTGGATGTTTTTTTGCCGTCCGGCTACCGGTTCCCGTCTACCGGCTACCAGCAGTTTCATTGTTCACCCCCCAGCACCAGCATCCGCGTCTGCACCGGCGGCGCGGCATAGGCGCCATGGGTGGTGACCAGGGCGGCGCCGCCGTCGCGCAGGTGCGCGGAAATCATCCGGTTGACCAGGTTGATCCCGTCCAGGTCCAGGTTGGCGTATGGCTCATCCAGCAACCACAGCGGCGCGGGCGACAGCCACAGGCGGGCCAGCGAAAGCCGCTTCTTCTGCCCGGCGGAAAGTTGCCGCGCCAGGGTGTCCTCGTAACCCGCCAGTCCGACCATGGCCAGCGCGTTGCCAGGCAACTGGCGCGGGCGGCGTCCGTGCAGGCCGCACAGGAAATCCAGGTTCTCAAGGGTATCCAGATCGGCTTTCAGCGCGGGCAGGTGGCCCAGGTAGGCGATCGCGCGCGCGCGCAGGTCGGCCTTGGCGACGCGTCCATCGATGTGGATCTCGCCGGCGTCGGCACGCAGCAGGCCGGCCAATACGCGCAGCAGGGTGGTCTTGCCGGCGCCGTTGCCGCCCTGGACCAGCAGGGCCTCGCTGGCGGCCACCACGAAATCGAGCGGACCGAAGACGGGCTCGTCGTTGCGGGTGAAAGTCAGGCCGTGCGCGGACAGCAACGGTGGGGCGGATTGGGTGGAAAGGTTCATCTGCGCCTATTGTAGACGGCGCCCTGCCTTAGCCAGCACGGCCATCCAGCGCGGCTCCCCGCCTGCTCATCCGGCCCAGTCGATGTACGGCCGGTCGTCGATCCCGGCCGGTCGCGGCCACAACATGCGCAGGCGCACCAGTTCGCCCCGTTGCCAGTACAAGGTACCGGCCTGGCCGAATTCACGAGCCAGCGCATCGCCGCTTTCCAGCGGCACGTCCAGTACCACCCAGCCGTATTCAACCGCGCCGCCCTGGGCATTGCAGCCCAAGGCGGAATGATGGCGGAAACCGGCTTCCTTCAATCGCGCCTGCAGGCGCTCGTCGGCCGCCAGGTTCTCGGTCGTGGTATTTGCGCTGGATGGCGGATTCCAGGCGGTAATGAACAGGTATTGTCCGGCACCCAATTCGCGCTCGATATCCGGGGCGTGCTGGCCGACGCCGAACAGCCATTCGCGATGGCCGATGGTCACGAAGTAATGCGCCAACGCATACGCCGTGGCCAGTGTGGCCATCTGCGACTCGCGATCTTCGCCCCCGTTCATGGGCACATCATCGTCCTTCTTGCGCATTGCGTACACTCCTGTTCCCCACAATTTTCCCCACGACCGTCCCCACGACCGTCCCCCCACGAATATTCCCCATGATCGATGGAGCGCCCATGCCTCTCGAAACCAAACTGCCCAAGGTCGGCACCACCATCTTCAGCGTGATGTCGCAACTGGCCGCCGAACATGGCGCGGTCAACCTGGGCCAGGGCTTCCCCGATTTCGCCGTGCCGCAACGGCTGGTGGATGAGCTGGACACGGCCATGCGCGCCGGGCACAACCAATATGCGCCGATGACCGGCGTGGCGGTGTTGCGCCAGGCCATCGCCAGCAAGGCGCTGCGCTGCTACGGCGCCACGGTCGATGCCGACACCGAGATCACCGTCACCAGCGGCGCCACCGAGGCCATCTTCAACGCCATCCATGCCGTGGTCCGCCCCAGCGAGGAAGTGATCGTGCTGGATCCGGCCTACGACTGCTACGAACCGGCCATCGACCTGGCCGGTGCCCGCGCCGTGCACGTGGCGCTGGACCCGCGGACCTTCGCCGTCGACTGGCAGAAAGTGCGTGGTGCGATCACCCCGCGTACCCGCATGCTCATGATCAACAGTCCGCATAACCCTTCCGGGGCGACGCTCGGGGCAGACGACCTGTGCACGCTGGCGGAAATCCTGCGCGGCACCGATATCTTCCTGGTCTCGGACGAGGTGTACGAACACATCGTCTTCGACGGCCGCCGCCACGAGTCCGTGCTGCGCTACCCGGAACTGGCCGCGCGGGCCTTCGTCATCTCCAGCTTCGGCAAGACCTACCACTGCACCGGCTGGAAGATCGGCTACGCCATCGCACCGCCGGCACTGAGCGCGGAATTCCGCAAGGTCCACCAGTACAACACCTTCACCAGTTTCTCGCCGGCGCAGTACGCGTTCGCGGCGATGATCCGCGACGAGCCCGAACACTACGAGCAATTGGGGGCGTTCTATGAAGCCAAGCGCGATCGTTTCCGCGAACAGTTGCTGGCTACCAGGCTCAAGCCGCTGCCGGTGCCGGGCGGATATTTCCAGCTGGTGGATTATTCCGCGGTCAGCGCCTTGCCGGACATCGAATTCGTGAAGTGGATGACCGTGGAGCACGGCGTCACCGCGATCCCGCTCTCGCCGTTCTACGAATCGCCGCCGCCCGGCCAGCGCCTTGTCCGCCTGTGCTTCGCCAAGAACCAGGCGACGCTGGATGCGGCGATCGAACGATTGAAAAAGTTGTAGGAGCGGGCTCGACCGCGACCGCTTGCCGGGCGCTGCGCGGTTGTTCCTGGATGCCGATGGTGCCGTGGTCGCGGTCGAGCCCGCTCCTACGCGAAGAGGAAAAAGCGATGCAGGATTTGAGGATTTCACTGGTCCAGGGCGCCACACGCTGGCACGACCCGGCGGGCAATCGCGGATACTACGGCGAGCTGATCAAGCCGCTTGCCGGGGCTACCGACCTGGTGGTCCTGCCCGAGACCTTCACCAGCGGTTTCAGCAACGACGCCATCGACAAGGCCGAAGGCATGGATGGTCCGACGGTCGCGTGGATCCGCGGGCAGGCCGTCGCACTGGATGCCGCCGTCACCGGCAGCGTGCAGTTGCGAACCGACGATGGCGTGTTCAACCGCCTGCTCTGGGCCACGCCCGACGGTGGTCTGCAGTATTACGACAAGCGTCACCTGTTCCGTTATGCCGGCGAGCACAAGCGCTATGCCGCCGGCGACAAACGGCTGACGGTGGAATGGAAGGGCTGGCGGATCAATCCGCTGGTCTGCTACGACCTGCGTTTCCCGGTGTATTCGCGCAACCGTTATGACGTGGAGCGCGAGGGCCAGCTGGATTTCGACCTGCAACTCTTCGTCGCCAACTGGCCGTCGGCACGCGCCTATGCCTGGAAGACGCTGTTGCGTGCGCGTGCGATCGAGAATCTCTGCTATGTCGCGGCGGTCAATCGCGTGGGCGTCGATGGCAACGGCCTGGAGTATTCCGGCGACAGCGCGCTGATCGATTTCCTCGGCCAACCGCTGGTCGAAACCACGGGCGAGGAAGGCGTGTTCAGCAGCGTGGCTTCTGCGGCTGAACTGGCGGCCCATCGCGAGCGTTTTCCGGCGATGCTGGATGGGGACGCTTTCTCGCTGGACTAATGCAGGCCGCAGTATGCTGCCTGCATGATGGAAAAAAGCGCCGGCACGCTCTGGACCATCGGTCATTCGACCCGCACCTGGGACGTGTTCGCGGGAATGTTGCTTGCGGCGCATATCGAAGTGCTGGTCGACGTGCGTCGCTTCGCCGGTTCCCGTCGCAACCCGCAGTTCAGCGGACAGACCATGGGTGCGGAATTGGCGCAATCGGATATCGCCTATGTTCCGATGCCGGAGCTGGGCGGCCGCCGTCCCGCCCATATCGACTCACCCAATATCGCCTGGCGCAACGCGAGCTTCCGTGGCTATGCCGACTACATGCAGACGCCGGGCTATCGCGCGGCTCACGGGCGGTTGGTGGAACTCGCCCGGACCAGGCGGGTAGCGGTGATGTGCGCCGAGGCGATGTGGTGGCAATGCCACCGCAGCCTGATCGCCGATGATTTCAAGGCTGCAGGCTGGGAAGTGATCCACCTGCTGTCGCCGGGGCGCGGGCAGGAACATCCCTACACCTCGGCCGCGCGCATCATCGAGGGGCGACTGGATTACACCGGTTCGGCCGAAGGCGGCCAACAGGCGTCGTTGTTCCCGTAGGGTGGGCCTTGGCCCACCGGAAAGGCCTATTTCGAGAACGACAGCTCAAGCGAGGTATGGAACGGCGCCCGCGGCGGCACGACCATGACCTTGCCGGCGATGTATCTGCGCAGGCAGATGCCGATCGGCGAGGAGCCCTGCAACCAGGTGCGCACGATCTTGCCTCCGGCATCCAGTTCCATCACCACCACGAAGGGCGACAGGTCGGGCCTGGGTGTGGCGCAGGCCGCGGTGGCGATATCCAGCAGTTCGCTCTGCGCCTTGTGCAGGTTTTCCGATTCGGCAGGGGTCAGCGATGCCTCGTCCTTGTCGGCCAGCACTTTCGCCTCGGCGTATTCCAGTGCGGGCGCAGCCGCCAAGGGGCCGGCCAGCGCGGCCAATGCGATCAATGAAGTGAGTTTCATCGGGTTCCTTTCAATTCTTTCGATCAACGGTAGCCGGCGGCCTGCAGTTCGAACAGTTCCGCATAGCGCCCGCCCTGCGCGAGCAGTTGTTCATGGGTGCCGCTGGCTTCCAGCTGGCCTTCGTTCAACACCAGGATGCGGTCGGCCATGCGCACGCTGGAGAAGCGATGCGAGATCAGTACCGCGGTACGGTCGTCGGACAGTTCCTTGAAGCGCTGGAACACTTCGAATTCCGAACGCGCGTCCAGCGCCGCCGTGGGCTCGTCGAGGATCATCACCTGCGCATCGCGCATGTAGGCGCGGGCGATGGCGATCTTCTGCCACTGGCCGCCGGACAGGTCCACGCCGGTCTTGAAGCGCCGGCCGACCTGTTGCTCGTAGCCGTTGGGGAGCGAAGCGATCACTTCGTCGGCCATCGCGCGCCGCGCCGCTTCGCGGATGCGTACGTCGTCGTCCATCGCGTCGATCTGGCCCACGCCGATATTCTCGCCGGCAGTCAGGTTGTAGCGCACGAAATCCTGGAAGATCACCCCGATGTTGGCGCGCAATTCTTCGATGTCGTAGTCGCGCAGGTCGATGCCATCCAGCAGGATCCGGCCTTCGTCCGGGTCGTACAGGCGCGCCAGCAGTTTTACCAGGGTGGTCTTGCCGGCGCCGTTTTCGCCGACCAGGGCAAGCACTTCGCCCGCATGCAATTCGAAGCTGAGATGACGCACGGCCCAGCGTTCGGCATCCGGATAGCGGAAACCGACATCCTCGAACACGAAGCCGCGGGTGATCGGTTTCGGCACAGGCACCGGGTTGTCGGGCGACTTTATTTCCGGTTCGATCTCGAAGAAGGAGAACAGGTCGTCGAGGTACAGTGCCTGGCTGGCGACCTGGGAGAAGCCGACCAGCAGGCCTTCCAGCAATTGCCGCAGGCGACGGAAGCTGCCGGCGAGGAAGGTCAGGTCGCCGATGGTGAAGTCGCCGCGCACCGTGCGCCAGGCGATGTAGGCGTAGGCGATGTAGTAGCCCAGCGTGCCCAGCGCGGCGAACAGCGCGCCCCATATCGCCCGTTTCCTGGCCAGCGCTCGGTTGGCCTTGTAGAACCTGTCGGCCAGGGTGCGGTAGCGGGCGATCAGGAAGTGGTGGAGGTTGAATATCTTCACCTCCTTGGCGCTTTCCACGCTGGCCCCGGTCTGCTTCACGTACTCGAGCTGGCGGCGCTCGGGCGTCCACGCGAAGTTGAGCGAATAACCCATCGCATTGAAATGCGATTCGCCGATGAAGGCCGGGACCAGCGCCACCGCCAGCAGGGCGATCAGCCAGGGCGCGTAGATCAGCAGGCCGGCGGCGAAGCTGACCACGGTGATCGCGTCCTGTACCTGGCCGAACAGCGTGCTCATCAGGTTCATGCGGCCCATGGTCTGGCGGCGTGCACGATCCAGCTTGTCCTGCAGGTCGGGGTCTTCGAAGTCCTCGAGGTCCAGAGTCGCCGCGTGTTCCATCAGGCGGATGCTGGTGGCGTTGGTGAACAGTTCCGACAGCAGCGAATCGGCGTAGCTGACCATGCGTCCGAGCAGGTCGGAAAGAATGGCCAGTGCGAATTCCAGCACCAGCAGCCACAGCAGGTGGTTGAGCTGGCCGCCATGCCACGCCTGCACCAGCGATTCGAAGGGCAGCCCCAGCGCCACCAGGCGCACGGCTTCGTCGATGATCAGCTTGCCAATGTACAGGGTGATGATCGGCAGCAGCGACCGCACCAGGCGCAACCCCAGGCTGCTCAGCGTCAGCCAGGGACTGGTCGCCCATATCTGCTTGAGGAACGGTGGCAGGTTGCGCATCGCGTTGAAGCGTTCGCGCAGGCTGGGTCCGGATTTGCCGTGCTTGGCTTGTGCGCCGGGTGGCGAAGACATAGCGGGGGCAGGTTCAGCCATGCCGGCATTGTGCCGTGCCAGCGGTGATATGCGAAATCACCCGGAGCCTGGACCTGTGCCAACCACAAGCCCGGGCCGTGATGCCGGGGTCCGGTTGCTGTGGGCGGCGTGCAGCGAACTACATGGCTCGCAGTGACGGGTCCGCGATTGCGGACCAGGGGCGTCCTTGCCCATGGCCCGTGGCGACGTTGATGGATCACGGCAGCTCGGGCTGCAGGCCCACGCCCAGGCGGTTCCATGCGTTGATGGTGGCGATGGCCATGGTCAGCTCCGCGATTTCCTGTTCGTCGAAATGCGCCGTCAGCGCCTCGTAGACGGTTTCCGCCGGGGCGCCACCGGGAAGGTGGGTCAGCGCTTCGGCCCAGGCCAGCGCCGCACTTTCGCGCGCATCGAAGAAGCGGCTGTCGCGCCAGCCGGCGACGGTGTCGAGCTTGCGTTGTTCCACGCCGGCCTTGCGCAGCGCAGTGCCGTGCATGTCCAGGCAGTAGGCGCAGCCATTGATCTGCGATACGCGCAGGAACAGCAATTCCAGGAAGCTCGCTCCCAGCCTGCCGTTGTGCAGGCTCTGGCTGGCGGCGAACAGGCCGCGGAAGGCTTCGGGAACGAAACGGGGATATTCGACGCGATGGAACTTCATGGTGGGGTCCTCGGCGGCCAGGATGGCCGCCTTCACCCCTAGGACGCGCTCGCGGTCGGCGGCGTGACAGTCACGGACAATTTGTCCGGGTTCATCAACGTCAGCAGTTCGGTGATGCATTCGCCGTCGCTCACCGCCAGGGTCAGCGAATGCAGCCGGCCGTCGACGAAACGCAGGATCGCCGGCTCGCCATTGACCCAGCCCAGTTGCGCCGGAACGACCGCCTTGCGCTGGAATACCGCCCAGTACAAGCGGGCGATGCGTTCGGCGCCGAGCAATGGGCGCAGCGTTGCGGTGACCTTGCCGCCACCGTCGGAAACCATGCGCGCGTCGTCGGCGAGCAGGGCGGTGATCGCGGCCCGGTCGCCGCGTTGCGAAGCCTCCATGAAGCGCTGCAGCAAGTGCTGGTGGCGCTCGCGTGGAACCGCGAAGCGTGGTCTCCCTGCGCGCAATCGTTCGCGGGCGCGGTGCACCAGTTGCCGGCAATTGGCCTCGCTGTGGCCCAGCCATTCGCCAATGAGCGCGTAGTCGTAATCGAAGGCTTCCTTGAGCAGGAAGGCGGCGCGTTCCTCCGGCCCCAGGCGTTCCAGCAAGGCCAGGAACGCCAGCGACACTTCGCCAGCGATTTCCCTGGCTTCGGCCGGATCGGGAGCCGTATCCACGCTCAACGGTTCCGGGAGCCAAGGGCCGACGTAGTCGGTCCGCGCGGCCTTGGCGGCGCGCAGCCGATCCAGGCCCAGCCGGGTCGCGGCAGTCACCAGCCACGCTTCCGGATCACGGATGCCGTCGCGGTCGGCGCCATGCCAGCGCAGCCAGGCTTCCTGGACCACGTCCTCGGCGTCGGCGGGCCTGCCCAGCAGGCGGTAAGCCAGGGAGAACAGGCGCGGGCGGTGGGCTTCGAAGGTCGGATCGGTATGCATGAAGACCAGGACGGAACAGGGCGTGCCGCCGTGACAACCCGGCCGCAGCGGCACTTTGCCTTAAAATGAGCAGGATTTTCCTCCCCGCCCGCCTCCAGAGCCAGCCGTGACATCAATCAAGCAGGAAGACTTCATCCAGAGCGTCGCCGACGCGCTGCAGTACATCAGCTATTACCACCCGGTCGATTACATCAGGAACCTGGCCGCCGCGTATGAGCGCGAGGAGTCCGAGGCCGCCAGGGACGCCATCGCCCAGATCCTGATCAATTCGCGCATGTGCGCGGAAGGCCACAGGCCGATCTGCCAGGACACCGGCATCGTCACCGTGTTCCTTCGTATCGGCATGGACGTGCGCTGGGCCGACGCGACCATGGGCGTGGAGGACATGGCCAACGAAGGCGTGCGCCGCGCCTATCACCATCCCGACAACAAGCTGCGCGCCAGCGTGCTCGCCGATCCGGCCGGCAAGCGCACCAACACGAAAGACAACACCCCGGCCGTGGTCAACATGAAAGTGGTGCCCGGCAATACGATCGACGTGATCGTCGCTGCCAAGGGCGGCGGCTCGGAAGCCAAGTCCAAGTTCGCCATGCTCAATCCGTCCGACTCCATCGTCGACTGGGTACTGAAGACCGTGCCGACCATGGGCGCGGGCTGGTGCCCGCCGGGCATGCTCGGCATCGGCATCGGCGGCACTGCCGAGAAGGCGATGCTGCTGGCCAAGGAAGCCTTGATGGAGCCGATCGACATCACCGACCTGCAGGCGCGCGGCGCGTCCAACCGCACCGAGGAACTGCGCCTGGAGTTGTACGAAAAGGTCAACGCGCTGGGCATCGGCGCGCAGGGCCTGGGCGGCCTGACCACGGTGCTGGACATCAAGGTCAAGGATTTCCCGACCCATGCCGCCAACCTGCCGGTGGCGCTGATCCCCAACTGCGCCGCCACCCGCCATGCGCATTTCGTGCTTGACGGCAGTGGTCCGGTGATGCTGGATCCTCCATCGCTGGAAGACTGGCCCAAGCTGACCTACGACACCTCCAGGGGTCGTCGCGTCGACCTGGACACGATCACCGCCGGGGAAGTCGCCAGCTTCAAGCCCGGCGAAGTGCTGCTGCTCAACGGCAAGCTGCTGACCGGCCGCGACGCCGCGCACAAGCGCATGGTGGAAATGCTCAACCGGGGCGAGCAACTGCCGGTCGATTTCAAGGGACGCTTCATCTACTACGTCGGCCCGGTCGACCCGGTGCGCGATGAAGTGGTCGGACCTGCCGGCCCGACCACGGCCACGCGCATGGACAAGTTCACCGAACAGGTGCTCAGCGAAACCGGCCTGCTGGGCATGGTCGGCAAGGCCGAGCGCGGCCCGGTCGCCATCGAAGCGATCCGCAAGCACAAGTCGGTGTACCTGATGGCGGTCGGCGGCGCGGCGTATCTCGTCTCCAAGGCGATCAAGGCGTCGCGCGTGGTCGGCTTCGCCGACCTGGGCATGGAGGCGATCTACGAATTCGAGGTCAAGGACATGCCGGTGACGGTCGCGGTCGATTCGACCGGCGAATCCGTGCACCAGACCGGTCCGAGGGAATGGCGGGCGCGGATCGGAAAGATTCCGGTGGTGGTTGCCTGATGGCTTTCCCGGGCCTGGTCGTCATGACCAGCCATTCGGCTGTTGAAAACCCCGCGAAGGCGGGAATCGCTCGCGCTCCTGCCATTGGCCCTTCCGCTCTTGGCTGAAAAGCAAATCGAAGTAAAAGACAGGAGCGATTCCCGCCTTCGCGGGAATGACGAACCCAAAAAACACTTGGAGAACTGAATGTCCATCGTCCTCTACGGCTCCCAAAGCACCGCTTCCCTGGTCGTCCACTGGCTGCTGATCGAACTCGGCGTCGAGCACGAACTGAAGATGCTCGATTTCGACAAGCTCGAACAGAAATCGCCTGGGTACCTCAGGCTCAATCCGCAGGGCAGGGTGCCGACGCTGCTGATCGATGGGCAGGTACTGACCGAGTCCGCCGCCATCGCGATGCACCTGGCCGACCTGTACCCGCAGGCAGCGCTCGCTCCCGCCATTGGCTCGCCGGAGCGCGCCGCCTACTACCGCTGGATGTTCTTTTGCGCCTACACGCTGATGCCTGCCTATCGCGGCTGGTTCTATCCGGACGAACCGGCGGGCGGGGAAAACATCGACAAGGTCAAGGCGTCCTCGCGCGCCGCGATCGAATACGCCTGGCAGCAGGTCAACGATCACCTCGAAGCCAACGGTCCGTTCCTGCTGGGCGAACGCAGGTCCGCCGCCGATTTCGTGTTGACGATGCTGATGCGCTGGTCGCGCAACATGCCCAGGCCGAGCGACAGCTGGCCGGCGCTGCTGGCGCATGCTGCGCGGATGAAGGCGTTGCCTTCGTTCCGCGAGGTCTGTGCGCGCGAAGGCCTGGTCGACTGGATCTGAGCGCGAGCTGCGCGGAACCGGTCAGTTCACGAAATCGTCGTAGTTCTTCTTGCCGCGGAACGGCATGAGGTGTTGCTCGACGATGCCGCGAGGCACGGTCTCCAGCTTCATCACCCCGTATTCGCCGGGCCATTCGGACTGGTCGCGTGGCAGCTTGAAGGTACCCATCAGCATGTCCACCAGCGGCAGGTGGATGGCGTAGTTGACGTCGATGTATTCCTTCTGGCGCGCATGGTGCCAATGGTGGTATCGCGGCAGTACCAGCAGGTATTCCAGCGGTCCGAAACGGATGCCCAGGTTGGCGTGGGCAAGCACCGCCTGCAGGCCGACCAGGATCACATAGGCATTCACGGCGGAGGTCGAGAAACCGAGGATCAGCAACGGAAGCAGCACCGCGCTGCGGGTCAGCACGATTTCGACGAAGTGGATACGCGAACCCGCCAGCCAGTCCATCTCGCGGCTGGAGTGGTGCACGGCGTGGAAATGCCAGAGCCACGGAATGTTGTGGTACGCGCGATGCAGTAACGCCTGGGCCAGGTCGGCGACGAAGACAGCGAGCAGGAACTGGGCCCACACCGGAAGCGACTGGATCGCGTCCTTCAGCGCGGGGAACGCGGCATGTCCGGCGATGGTCGAGGTCGAGGCGGTGACCAGGATCAGGATGAACTGCACCAGCATGTGGCTCATGAAGAAATAGACCAGGTCGGTGCGCCAGCCGGGGCGCAATGGAGAGACAGTCCGCTTGCCCAGGAACCTTTCGATAGGCACGAACACCAACGCCGAAAAGAACAGCGAGATCACGAACCAGTCGAGCCCGAGCGAGTAGGACGTCTTCCCGATCGAATCGAACTGCACGTTGGTGCCGCCCAGCAGCACCGCCAGCGTAGCGCCGCCCACGCCGATCAACGCGACCCGCTTGTTGCGGTCGCGCAGGATGGCCAGTGTCCCCAGCAGGAACGCCGCCACCAGCCCCACCAGCAGCAGGTGCCGGGCGAAGGCCTCACTGTAGACCGCGCGGAATTCCCGGCTGGTCAGCAGTTCCGGGAAGTGGAAACACAACACGCCGAACAGGCTGAGCAGGCCGAGCAGGGCGGAGGTGTAGGCGGCGTAGGAACGCTTGGGTCGTGGCGGGCTGGGCATGGCGTTTGGGATTTTCGAATGTGGTCCGGACAGGCGAATAGTCTCCTGCCGCATGCTGAAAGACAAACGATTCCAGAATCACGCAATGCGACAGCTGCATTCCTTCAGCGAAAGCGTATCGGGTGGCGCCGCATTGGAGTGCTGGCGCGGGTCACGCGATCAAGGCGGTCAGAACCACTCCAGCAATGAAATGCCCAGGCCAACGTAAGTCGCCTTGTGGTTGTAGTCGATCAGGCTTTCGCCGTAGCCGTGGAAGACCTGCAGATGCCCACGCAGGGTGTGGTCGATGGGAAAGCCCCAATCCATCTGCAACGAACCATGGGCATCGTCGCCGCCACGCAGCGAATGCCGGCCAAGCAGCGAGAATTCGTGGCCACCCTTGCTGTACACCAGCATCGCGTCGCCGCGGCCGATGTAGTCCTCGATATCCGGATTGTCGTCGTCATGGCCTTCGGGGATGCGCCACCACGGCCTCACCACCA
>Ga0307414_10001106_pt1 | contig 13780 bp, 9 predicted proteins | sample DK1Ometagenome_FD_203804 | JGI IMG/M metagenome (GOLD analysis project Ga0307414, IMG submission 203804) | Maize rhizosphere microbial communities from greenhouse at UC Davis, California, United States - DK15-O-3 | ecosystem: Host-associated > Plants > Roots > Rhizosphere > Soil | place: USA... | reverse complement strand
CCAAAATTAAGGGTTGGAACAATCCACGAATTCATTCGGACATACGTATTAATTGTAGAACCAAATGCCATATCATAATTTCCACTATTTTTTAGCATAATGATTTTATTGCCTTCAATTGCCGGATCGTCTCTTTTATCATATTCCGAATCATAAAGCGATGTGAAAAATATTCCGGCACTAACATCAATTTTTAAACCGCCTTTGACCCAGATATTATAAGGAGTGGCAAAATCAGTATCTTCTACTTTTGTTTCTTTATCAGAACGTTGCACTGTACATTGAACTACATCAACATTTTTACCTTGTATATCAATAGGTAAGGTATAAAACTCAAAATTTATAGCGTATAATTGCTTAATTGTTTCAATACTTTTTTCAGCTTTTTCTTTTGTTTCAAACAAACTCTTTTGAATTACTTCATATTTAGGGTTATTTGTAAACTGTTTTAAATTATTGATTACGTTCTCATAATTTTTATAATTTTCATTAGCTCTTTCAAGAAAAGGACCTCTCTTTTCTAAATCTGTCTCTTGTAGTGCACTTTTTTGTTTTAGAATTTCATAAAAATTTGTTACTTCAGCATTTAAAAGATCTATTTTTTTACTTAAATTATTATTGTATTCTATAATTTCTTCAATTGTACTTTTATTCATATATGGCTTAACTACAGTACTTTTAGTTTTTTTATTTGCTGTCTTAACAGGAACTTCTTCATTATAGAAAGAAATATTTTTAGTATTAATCTTATAAGTATACTTTAAGGGGTTTCCATTTATTAATTTTACAGCAAACATTTCTCTAGATCTTACAGAAAGCCATTTACTGTTATCTACAGTAGTACATGATGAATCTGTATAAATTGTTACACTATTTTTGTGTGGTTTACTCAAATCAATTTCTATAATCTTGGTGGCAATCTGACTATAGCCAAAAAATCCAAAGAATAAAAAATAAAGGATAAATAATGTTGTTTTCATGATTTCTATGTTTTTAGTTATGCACCAAATGTATTTACAGAACATCATATCAATCAATTACCCGTTTGGGTGATATTTTTTTTCTTATAACCTTATATTTTTTTTTGTAAGTTTATTAAATGTTAAATTTTATATCCGAGTTAAGCTAATTTCAAATATCACCCAAAAGGGTAATTGCGCTCAATGGGTTTATATCCCAACTTTGTAAAAGAAAATGTAACACCATGAAGATAAGAGTTGCTATAGTAGAGGATGATAAAAATTACAATCAGGCATTGAAAAACATCATCGACTTTCAGGAAGATATGGAATGTGTGGCTCAATTTTTTAATGGTAAAAATGCTTTACAAAAATTGGAAGCCATAGAACCAGACGTGGTTTTAATGGATATTCAACTGCAGGATTTATCAGGTATTGATATTGTTTTTAAACTGACAGAATTAATGCCAGGCACTACTTTTATAATGTGTACCAGTTTTGAAAATGACGAAAAAATCTTTTCTGCCTTGCGTGCCGGTGCGAGTGGTTATCTTGTAAAAGGAGATCCTTTGGACAAAATTATCCAGGCCATTCTGGAAGCGCATAAAGGAGGTGCCCCCATGAGTTTTGCTATTGCCAAGCGTGTTTTACAACATTTTCAGGAATCAAAAGTACAAGTACAAAGTTTAATGTTACTTACCGTAACCGAAAAAGAAGTTCTTGAATTGCTGGCGCAAGGACTGCTCTACAAAGAAATTGCCGACAAGAAAAATGTCACAATCGATACCATTAAAAAACATATTGGTAATATTTATAGAAAATTACAGGTAAGCAACAAAATTGAAGCAATTAATAAATTTAACAACAAAAACTAAGAAGTTATGGAATTAGAAAAATTACAAGAAAAAGGTATTAATAAACTTTTGGAAATATTACAAATTGGTTTCCTTGATATTATGCCAGAAGAAGATGTTGTTTCAAGAAGAAACAATTTACAAAATTTGCATATTAAAAATATGAAATATGAATTTTCAGTTGATGCAATTGATTTTATTTCTAAAATAGCAAAATTTTATGAGTTGGCAACCATAGAAATAAAGAAAGAATTAGAATATTTTAAAGTTCATTTTATACAAGATGAGAAAGGCATATTTTCCATTGGTTTTTCTTTATCATCTAATGAAAAATCTAATGAAAAAAATGATTCTTTTTATAGAATTATTTCTACTCAATCTACTGAAAAAATTGAAGTTCTTAAAAAAATTGACAGAGTAGATTTTGAAAAGTCTACTAGTTTATACGAAACAAATTTACTTCCGGGAATTAAAACCAGTACAAAAACTGAAAAAAATACACAATTGATTTTTTATAAAATTAAAGACATGTATTTATTTTTTATTAATCATTTTTTACTTAACCATGAGTCCGGTTATTCAAAGTTAGTTTTTGAAATAATTAAATTCGAAGAGACCTCAAAAGATCCAAATAACAAAAACAAATTAGGTCTTGTTGTTCGTGCTGAAAGCGCTTCTAAAGGCAAAAGTGAGTCTTACGACTTCGGAACCGTTTATCCTTAATATATGGAGATACTTTTACTCTTGTATATAAGTTGTTTAGTTATCACAACAATCAAAGCTATAGTTTTGGGTTCTAAGTATTCACTTAGAGCTCAAAACTATTTAATGTTTTATTTAATTATTACTCTTTGCTTAGAAGTTTTTGGAATAATTAAAACGCATCTAAACCAATTTGATTTTGCTGTTTATTTCAACGTATATGCTATAATTTGTATTCTCTTTTTTGGAATTTACTTTTCAAGAATCTATGTTGGAACTTTTAAGCAAATTGGAATTGTGGTTTCTTTATTTCTGCTATTATATATTTTATTTTTTGTTAATTTTCTAAGTCGGCAATTTTTACCTCAATTAGGGATTTTAGTCGCTCTGTTCTATATTTTTAGTTCTATTTTATGGTTTTTCCAAAAATTAAAACTTCCTGTCCATGGAAAAATAATAAATGATCCTAATTTTTGGATTGCAACGGCTTTACTTTTTTGGAGTACTTATATCATTTTTAGATTTACGCCAATGTATTTATTCGAAAAAGAAGATCAGTTTTTCTTAGGCATTTTAAGAAAAATAGGTTCTGTAGTAAATTTAATTATGTATGCTCTGTTTTATTATGCTCTTATGAAATATGAACTCATAGCAAAAAATCTAAATAAATGAATGAACTGCCTCACGAAATAAAACTCACTTATATCATTGCCATTGTTGTGATGCTGCTTTTTGTGTGTTTCATTGTGATGGTTGTCTTTATTTACAACAAAAAACAATTAATCCAACAGCAGGAAAACCAGATAAAAGAAAGCGAATTCAAAAATCAATTGTTGCAGAAAGAACTAGAGCGCCAAAAAGCGATTCAGTTAGAAAGAGAACGCATTTCGCAGGATATGCATGATGATTTAGGGGCTGGAATTTCGGCCATAAAACTTCAGGCTGAATTTTTAAAATATAAAATGCCAGAGGAAAGTTATACCGAAGATTTGGAAGCGATTATAACTACCTCTAAAGATATGAATTTGGCCATGCGGGAAATTCTTTGGAGTCTGAATTCACAAAACGATACTATTGGCAATTTTATAGAATACGCAGGTTTGTATATCAAACGGTTTTTAGATAAAACCTCCATTGATTCACAACTGGATTTGAACATTCCTGCAAAAGAAACTACTTTATCTGTAAAAGCAAGACGAAATCTTTTTTTAGTGGTTAAAGAAGCGGTTCACAATGTGTACAAACACAGTGAGGCAAATAACCTCCTTATCCAATTTAAGCAAACTGATACTTATTTTCAAATTACAATTACCGATGACGGCATTGGACTATCCGAAACGATTCAAAAAGGAAATGGCTTAACCAATATGTCTTTGCGAATGGAAAGTATAAATGGAACTTTTAAGATTGTCCCTGTTCAAAAAGGATGCTGTTTGTTATTTACTTATCCGTTGCTCTATTGAAATTCACATTTTTTTCTTTATTTAGGCATACAATTCCTCTCTAATTTTTATTAAAGTCTGAATAACTTTTGCTTCATCCGGCTTTTCCGGAAGTGTTGATGCCATATAATAATCTTCAATTGAAGCGATTAAATTATCTGCCATTTCAAGCAAATCATCGTATTCTTTGTTCCCGGCTTTGATGTCGAGTAATTCCTCACGATTTGAAACCCGAATATTTAATTTTCCGGTTGAGAGAATCTGCTCCGCGGTCTGCAAAAGCCGAATAGTGTGCATCATGTTTTTGCTGTCGTAATTTTTACCGTGCTTTGGATTTGTATCGTAGCGATCTTCATTTCGTTTGTCGATCCAGTTCCAGTATTCGGTGTATTCTTTGTAATATTTAGAATAGCCGTCCTGATTGCAGGATAAATAACCGATTATCTTTTCGCCTTTTGGAATCGATGAAACCGAAACTTCATTGGAGTTTTCTTTCTGAATAATGCCTTTGTAACCTAAGGTTTTATTTTCATCATAAAACATCGCAAACATATCCCTTATATTCGGCATTTTTGCTAATCCAATGTGTGATGCCTGAAAGGAATGCTCTATTAACCAATCCTGAATAGGAATTGCTCCCCGTACGGACAAGTACGGACAAGTCGCGACTTGTCCCTACGCGCAATACATAACAAAAATCCAAAAGACTTTTCTTTTGGCAGATAATAAACACCTTTGATATCCGTATCTGATGTTGGTGTAGTTAACCCAAAAGATTTACTTCCCGATATAACTTCGAAAAGGATTAGGTTTTGGGATTTTAGGAGTTGGATGGTCATTATAAATTCTTTTCTTTTGATGTACTTATTTAAATTTCGTTGACTAAGATATGTAATTTTAAAGTTATTATTCACTTCGCAAAATAACCCTCTACCCGAAATTTTTAAAAAATAACGCTTTAATCAAAGTAAGAAAAAGCATATATTTATACTGCACAAAAAACAACCCTACAATATTTTACCAAATCAATCGTGTTTTTTGCGGATCACTATTTTTTTAAAAAAAATTAAATATCTTTGAATTATGAGCACAGCAACAAAACCAAAACACATTGGCCGCAATATAAGCCGAATCAGAGAGCTTCGTGGTATGAAACAAGAAGCACTTGCGCAGGCTATTGGTAGCAACCAACAAACTATTTCCGGAATTGAAGGAAGCGAAGAAGTAGATGATAAAAAATTAGCTCAAATTGCCAAAGCGCTTGGTGTAACGGTTGAAGCTATTGAAAACTTTTCGGAAGAATCTGTTTTCAATTATTTCAACACTTATTATGATACTAGTTCTAATAATGGTCCTCAAGGAACTGGAAATACTTGTAATTTCAATCCTCTTGATAAAGTTGTGGAACTTTACGAACGTTTGGTTCAGGCTGAAAAAGATAAGGTTGAGTATTTAGAGAAGTTAATGAAAGGGAAATAATATTCTTTTTCTTTATATAATTAAAAAAGCGCAAACTTTTATGGGTTTGCGCTTTTTGTTAAAGTAAAATATAATTTAATTTTTAAGCATAAGATATATTAAAAACTTCTTTTTTATTATCTCTTTTAAAGTTTTTAATTAGTTCATTCATTTTTAATACTTTGAGGAACTCTTCATTTTCAGTAGTCATTTTAAGAGATAAACCTTCCTCTTTTATAATATTAACAAATTTATCTCCCATCTTTTGTAATAAATCTGAAATATCGTATTCATTATCTTCATCAGAAACAGCTAAATTAAATAAGCTAACTTTATATTTTTCTTCTAAATCAGAGGTAATTAGTTCATCAAACATTTCCGCCGTAAAATTCAAAGATTTATTTTGAAGATAAAACTCCGCTATTTTTTGTAAAAGCTCTATATTCTCAGTTTCAATTATCTCAGTTTCTCTTTCAATAATAATTGTATTTAAAGATTCAATACTTAATTCAGATTCTAATAATTTTTTCAAAAATTCAATTTCAAAACTATAAGCGCTTAAATCAGAAATAAAATTGTTTTCGTTTTTTTCGATTAGCCTAACTAAGAAATCTACATTTTTTTCAGATAATGATTCAAACTCTTCCTCATCCAATACTATAAAATTATTCTCAATAAGAAATAAAATTCTAGATTCTAAAGTAACTTCATTAGATTCTAAACTTATTTCACCTGATTCTTTAAAAATTTCTTTAAAAGAATCATCGGAAAGATTTTCATCGTTTACTAATGCATATATAAAATCAATGCAAGAAATTTTATCTTTAAAAAATGAATTAAAATTTTCATATAGCTCATTTATTGAAAGCCTTGAGGAGTTTTCTTCTATATTTAAAAATTTTGTCAATGCGGAAGTTAATGGCCCTTCCTGATTATAATATGTAACAATATTTTTCCATGAAGAAAAAATTTTATTTTCTTCAACTAAAGATATAACGATCTCACTCGATAGAATTTTACCATAATTTTCTAATTTGCCTTCAAATCCTTTTTTAATTATTTTCAATTTATTATCTAAACTAAGTTTTTCATCATTCTGCTCTAATAAATACTGGACTTCCTCAGGTTTTTCATTGACATTTCTCTCAAACTTTAGGTAAACATTTTCAACATATTGATTCAAATTTTCGCTAATTCTTTTGTATAAAATTGATTCTTCTTTAGATTTTAAAAAACCTAGATTTGAACGTAAGAATTGTTTAGGATCACGATCATACTTTTCATCAACATGAGAAAAAAGAAATAAATTTTTTTTAGTTATTTTAAATAAGTTATGCTCATAAACTTTAAGTAATAGGTATTTAATTTTTTCAGAATAAGTTATTGACTCAAACTGAACTTGTAGGACTTGTAATGTTTTTATAAAATCATCAATATTAATTCTTTCAAATATATCTTTAAGTAAGTCTTTATCAGAACTAATAAAATTTGTCAATCCTTTATTTTTATTCAATTTTATCAAGGTCCTATCACCAATATCATCTGAGAATGTCTCAATTAAATCAAACAAAACTATTCTTTTCAAATCATCCGAAAATTTTGTTTCTACCAAATTCCAAAATCTATCCCATTTTGTTATTTCAACATAAAAATTAACTAAGGCAGTATCATTATCGCTTATTTTTTTCAAAAAGCTTTCAATAAAATATACACTATCATTATTATAATTTTGAATTTGGAAAAGTAAAAAATCAAGCTTTTCATTTCGCAAATTAGGATCTTGACAGTCTTTTAATAAAAATTCAAGAATATCATAAATCCAAATAGATTTATTTTTAAATCTAATATCTCGAATACTTTTCACTAAATTCTCTATGTCATCGATTTTTTCATCAAAAGATGTAATTTCATTTTGATTTATCCTCATCATTAAACTGTGATCATTAGAAGACAAAGAACCAGGATGAAAGTAAGATACGTATTCTATAAAATCTTCATTTAAATAATCATTCCTAAATAAGTATTTAAAAAGGCTGATATTTGGATTCAATTTTCTTTCTATAACTTCTTTATCATCAACTTTTTTATATATTTCAGAAGAATAAACTAAATCTAAAAACAGATCAACTCCTTCGTAATAGTCTTTATATAGTTCTAACAAGCTTAAATTTTTAATATTTTGTTTTTCATTATTTAAATGAATAATCTTCCTCTCCAATAAAGCTATTTTATTCTCATGAAAATCTTTAATAAGTTTTTCTCTTTGATCATATGATAATTCAATATTTACCCTGTTTTCAACCTCTTTGAAGGAAATCTTTGACGCATAATTATCTGTATAATCATAGCCAAACTGAACATTGTCAGATTCTTTTATTTTTTTAAAGTTTTCATCAGTGCTCAAATCAACTAATTTCGTTTCCTCAATATCTTTTATTTTTACTGTGTGTTTTTCATTAATCATTATTATCAGATTAAAAATATAAATATTTCTTAATTCATTTATATCTCTCACAATCTGTCCACTTAATGCCTTCTCTAATTTATCCTTTTCTTCCCTTTCATTTTTTAATTGATCATTAAAATCTGAAATAATTTTTTCTAAACCTTTGTCATTTTTAAAATCTTTTTTAAAGACTCGATGTAATTTCGATTCGTTTTTTTGAATTAGTGCAAAGTCATCAGGAAATATGTTCTTATAAAAGATGATCGCAAAGAGTTTATTTTTATTTATATTAGGTTTATCTATTCTTAAAATTTCATTATAAAGCTTAAATTCATTACAAATATTTATGACCGTTCGCATATCATGTACATAATTAGAAACTTCAAAAATGAAATTTTTATCTAAACAACTTTTAATTTCTTTTCCTAACTCATCTTCATTCTTTTCTATTTCGAAAAAACTATCTAATTTTGAAAGAAACATGTTTTTGGAATTACTATAGTCAGTAATTGGTATCACTGGAATAATGATATCGAAGAATTTCGTTTTATCTTCTAAGATTAATTCATCTTTAACAGAATAAATAAATTTAACTGGCTGGATAACATCTTTTGACTGCTTAATCAAAATAGAAAGTTCTCTAATTTTAGAATATAATTTTATAGCTATATCATCATTAAATCTATCAATATCTTCAATAATGACAATGTTGGTATTAGTTTTTTCGAAGAAATAAATTATTTCATCAATATTTCTATTAAAAACAGATAATGTTTTATCAGCCTTTTCATTAACAATTTCAAGGGTACTTGGAGTTAATTTTGAAAATTTTATGTTTTTTATCATATCATAAGATTTATAGAAAATATAAAAAACACCTGCAATAAAAACAAAACGAATGAGATCAATATCTGTGTTCCTTTCATTAAAGAAAATAAGTTTATCATTAATTTTTTCAAAAAATAAAAAAATTAATGAGTAAAACCACAATGTCAATAAACATATAAAAATTAATTTTCGAAAAGGTTTTGTAAAATCAATTCTTTTGTACGAAGATTCTTTGATTTTTGTTTTTTTCTCATAATAAAGAATTTGCTGAACTATACTAGTTTCAATTAATTTTTCATCAGATTTATCATCTTTAAAACTCGCAAGTGAGATATGTAAATATTCATTACCTCTATTACTTTTACAAAATTCATTAATGATTGTACTCTTTCCTGTTCCAAATCCACCTGTCAATGCTATATTAATTACGTTTTTATTATTTATTGCAAAAAATAAAGCATCTAGATAAGTTTTTATCTGACCGTCTCTTTTATCATTAGGTAAATTTGCAGTTAAATCTTCAAGTAATAATTCATTTGGGGAAGAATAACCTTTATATAGATTACTTTCAATCTTACTTAGATATTCAATAATATTTTTAAATAATACTTCCAATTGCTTAATCAAAAACTCTTTAAATATTTTAAACATATCGATTAAAAACTTCTTGCTTCTTTTAAAAGATAACATAATTATTATGATTGCTAATAAGACTAAAATATTTGATTTTATGTATTCTATCATGTAATCCAATTGTATTATTAATAAACTATTAAATTATAAACTATATAAGCCAAAGCTACCAATTAAATCAAAGATAATTTTACGGATTTCCACAATATCTTACTTAGTGCTTAATCCTCAAATATAAATAAACAAAAAGCCTTTAAACCCAGTAAAAACACCTGATTTAAAAGCCAATAAATAATCTTTAATAAAATATTCTAAATCCCAAAAAAACTTTTAGAAATCCTCGTCGTTTCCTCCGCAACCTTATCCAAGGCAATTCCTTTAAACTGTGCAATTGTTCCAGCAACATATGGTAAAAAAACAGGTTCGCATCTTCGTTCGTGGTATTTCTTTAAAAGACTGTTCGGAACATTTTTAGGGAGCATAAACGGCGCATCGGTTTCGATCATCATTCGGTCAAGCGGAACGTACTGAATCACTTCTTTTAAATGCTCAAAACGTTTACTGTCTGAAATCGCTCCGGTAAAACCAAGATACAATCCGTTATCGAGATAGGTTTTGGCTTCGGTCAAAGTTCCCGTAAAACAATGTACAACGGCTTTTGGCAGTTGCGGTAAATAGTCTTTTGTAATGTCCATAAACTTTGTAAAAGCGGCTCTTTCATGCAAAAACAAAGGTTTCTGAACCTCGATTGCCAATTCTAATTGCGCTTTGTAACACGTTTCCTGAATATTTCTAGGCGAAAAATCCCGATCAAAATCGAGTCCGCACTCGCCTACTGAAACGACCTGTTTCTGTTTTAATAAATTCCGCAGTTTTGAAATGCTGTGCGCATCAAAACTTTTCGCATCATGCGGATGAATTCCGGCTGTGGAATATAATATGCCGGGATATTCTTTTGCCATTTGCGCAGAAGCTTCGCTGTTTCTTACGCTTGTTCCGGTAAGTATCATTTGCGATACATCGGCATCTAAAGCGTCTTGTACGACATCGTCTGTGTCGTTTTGGAATTGTTTATTCGTTAAATTAATTCCGATATCTATGTATGTATTCATATATTTTTTTAAAGTTGCTAAGGTTCTGAGAGGCTAAGATTCTAAGTTTTCCTCTTGGGAACCTTTATATTTATTTTTTGTTTTTTGTCGATAAGGTGTTGAGGAACAAAGTTTTCAAGCACAATATTGTCATTTCGACGGAGGAGAAATCACACGCGGGATTCGATAAAGATTAGGACTCTCTGTACGGAGGTACTAGTGTGATTTGCTACGCCTGTTCACTATCGCTCAAGTCTCCTTACGTCGAAATGAACATAAAATCAGGATAAAATTTTTTTTACACTGTGTTAGATGCACTGCTGTGCGCCTCTACACTAAAAACTGATCACTGACCACTAATCCTCACGACTCCCATCATCAGCCATTCTGACCATTTTAGGTGTAAACTTCGCTACGACATCGACCAAGTCCTGTTGCGCTGCCATCACCTGATTGATATCTTTGTAGGCCATTGGCGCTTCGTCCAAACCCGCACCGATAAGCGTTACACCGTAATCTTTTAAAATGGACTTCATTTCGGTTTTGGTGATGTTTTTTATGGCTTGTGTTCGGCTCATTTGTCTTCCTGCGCCGTGTGAAGCCGAATTGATGGCGTTCTCCTCGCCTTTTCCTCTCACTAAAAATCCCGGTGCAGTCATACTTCCCGGAATGATTCCCATCACGCCTTTTCCGGCTGGAGTTGCGCCTTTTCTATGCACGATTACTTCTTCGCCATTCCAGACTTCTTTCCATGCAAAATTATGGTGGTTTTCGACTTTGGCTAAAATCGTTGCGTCCAAAGCTTTCTCCATTTTGTTATGGATAATCTCATGACAAGCCGAAGCGTAATCTCCCGCCAGATTCATCGCCATCCAGTATTCCTGACCCAATTGTGATTTCATATCCAGGTACGCTAAATTTTTAGCCACTTCGGGAAGTTTACAAACGTCTTTAGCAATTTTAGTGTAATGTCCGGCGATTGTGGCTCCCATTCCGCGTGAACCGGAATGCGTTAACAAAGCCACATATTTTCCTTTTGGGATATTCAAAACAGCATCGTCTTTGGCAAATTCCATGATTCCGAATTCCACAAAGTGATTTCCACCACCCGAAGAACCTAATTGCGACCAGGCTTTATCTTTTAAATTCTTCACAAACGGATTCATATTAAAAGCAGCCTCTTCCAAAACCCAATGATCTGATTTGTATTGTCCGTGAAAACCGTGACCAGCCCCAAACTTAGTATGTGCTGTTAATTCCTGTTTGAATTTTGCTTCATTTTCAAAGTAAAAATCCTCCGGAATATCATAAACCGATAATGCCATTCGACAACCAATATCAACCCCAACACCATACGGAATAATGGCGTTTTTGGTAGCTAAAACTCCCCCAATCGGTAATCCATAGCCCTGATGCGCATCCGGCATTAAAGCTCCGGCAACGGTAACGGGTAATTGCATCGCCACTTCCATTTGTTTTCTCGCTCCGTCTTCGATATGTTCAGCCCCGTAAGAAGCGTAAGCATTTGGATTTTGGTTTAAAGCGATGAAATCTTCCGGTTTTTCATTTGCTTTTTCTATCAGAGCAATGGCCAGTCTGCTAAAAATAGCGTCGTCTATATAATTTTCGGGTGCTGCTAAAACGTTTTTGAAATTGGCTATCATTTCATCACGTGTAAATCCGTTTCTTTTGCTGTTTATTTTTAAGGCGATTCCGATTATCGTTCCTTGTGGGAATCCCAATTCTATTATATCTGTACCGTTTATTTGTGTTTTCATGTTTTTTGTTTTTTGATAGTACAAAGGTCAACTTGAAGTGCGCAGTTATTTTGCGTAGTTTTTTTTCTCATTTTATGTCATTTCGACGAAGGAGAAATCACACGCGTAACTCTACAAAGATTGAAGATTTTGATTGCGGAGTTTCTAGTGTGATTTCTCCTTCGTCGAAATGACAAACAGATAGGTTTACAGCTTCAATAAAAACTTTGAGCATCTACGAGATTAAATTTACTACACTTTGCGAAGACGCACAACAGTGCGCCTCTACAGTTAAACCTATGTCCCTTTGCACCTTTGAACCTTTACCCCTTGCTCTAATCAATTAATAATTGCGTCACTGCCGCAGCATTTATCGCCCATTGTGCATCGTAAACCTCATCGGCGTTTTGATCTTCAGTGATTGTTAAACCCTGGGCTTCCGCTTTAAGTTTTAACAATTTACCAATATTCAATTTACTGCTCAATTTTGCCAATAAAGCCTGAACTCCTTTAAAATCCAAACCTCCCACGACCTGACCTCCAAAAGTCATCTCTAACCAAACGATTTCTCTTTTGGCTACATCCAACACTCCGAAAACCAGACCTTTGGCCACATTTTGCGTAACGCGAACCTGATGATCTACACACGACGGATCGTAGGCAACTCCAGTTTTCTCGGAGATTTTCATCGGGTATTTACTGTTCATCCAACCTACAACCAAATTTGGCGAGATACTTCCGTTGCTGTACGCATTGCAGGTAAAAGTTACAAATTTTGCGTTGGCTTTTGCCAATTCGTCGATGTTTATATTGATGTATTCGGCAGTTCCAATTTTATTCGGAATATGCCTGATATCACCGCTATGTTTACACCCAACAGTTTCTAATCGGCTGAAAGAACAGATATCGGCTTTATCTTCGTAAGCGATATGGCAGCTTAAATCCATATCCAAATGCTGTGACGGTAAATCTTTTCCCCATTGCATAAACAATCGCACTTCGTTTCCTTCAATCGGGAAACGTGTTCCCATTAAAGCAACCGGCAAATCCTGAACGGTTTCACTTCTATCACCAATCGAAACCGGCATATTAAACAATTGCGGATCAATATACATTGTTTTGTTTGTATTTGCGATTGCGGCAAATCGCTGCTTCATCGCTAAAAGACACAACGCTTCGATTTGATTCTTCATCGCTTCTAATTGTGCTTCATCGTATAAATTCAATAATGCATTTGGCGCAATACGTTTGTTTGTTCCTCCCAAAGGTTTCACGCTTCTTTGCATGTTTTTATCGAAATAATTTTGAGCGTACATGTTTAAAGTGAAAACTAATCTGGCCGGAACTTTATCGATGATCTCTTCAAAATGGGCTATAGTTTCGTCTGCACCAAACCATAACATATTCGAAAATAAAGAACGTGCAAATAATCCCGGACGTTGTTTTAACAACGCAAATGTTTTATCGGCATCAAATTTTAATCTTGATGTGTTTACTTTACTTTGCCAAACATCATAAACCTGGTTGTAAAATACATCCATTAAAAAAGCCAATTTTTCAAAGCCTTTTCTTTTGCTGTATTCTGCCAAACGCAATGCCCTAATAAAACG
>Ga0307414_10001105_pt1 | contig 13783 bp, 27 predicted proteins | sample DK1Ometagenome_FD_203804 | JGI IMG/M metagenome (GOLD analysis project Ga0307414, IMG submission 203804) | Maize rhizosphere microbial communities from greenhouse at UC Davis, California, United States - DK15-O-3 | ecosystem: Host-associated > Plants > Roots > Rhizosphere > Soil | place: USA... | reverse complement strand
AACAACCGTGACCAGGCTATCCGGGTATTGAAGGCGCTGGCAGAGGCCAGCTGATCTGCGATATTAGGATAAAGTCCTTATCGACGGTCACCCGCCAAACCCCGCCTTTTGACTCCTTCATTGCGTCCGCCAGATTTTGTGCAAGTTTGCGACAGTCGATTATATCTTCTGTCTCGGCCATCGCCATGTGGGGTAAGGTGGCCGCAGCTACAGTTGCCGAAAGTCCTTTGAAAATCTCACGCCTGGTCCGCATCGCGTTCGTCCTCCCATTGCATTTATCCCGCCGGGATAAGCATACGGGGGAAGGCAAGGCTTCAAACAGGGACTTTTGGTAGTGTTTTGAGGCCACCGGCCACACAATCGTGTTTTTGATTAACGAATTTTGATGGATTGGTTCATTCCGGCGCGTCTTTGATTTCGGAATTCGCGAAAACGCTCAATCAGCTATGTTTAATAACTTAGGCTAGGCGTTGAGAGATGTTCATGCTTGATGGAGAGACTGTCGTGATGTCCACAAACCAAGAACCAACGCCGGTAAAGGCGCAGTCCTTGGCGTGAAAGGGGTATCATGCTCGACCGAGCCGACCGCCGCTTATTCCACACACAGCCGACATAAAGACATCGCTGTGATTTGGTGACTTTTTCAGGGTCTTTCCCTGACGATCCGGGCTCACCACCAGCTTACGCCGCCAATAACCCGTTAGGCCTGATCGTATCCCATTCCTTGCCTAGCATCATCGAGACGGCCGAACCGGTTCGCGCTTGTTTCCGCTCGATCTGGATGTCTTGGCAAATTGTTTCGGGTGCGTTATAATCGGCACCACTGGTTCAGTCCGCCAAGACCTTTACACCAGTCACAGCCCCGACGCTTCGCCGCGTGCGGGGCTTTTCTATTCCCCCTTATCCCACATTGATTCTTTCGGTGCAAATTATTTGTAACGTCGGATGCAACATTTTGCTGGACTGCTGTAACGTCCGGTGCTACAAGATGGGTATCGAAAGAACGCAGACGGCCAGTCCTGAGCTTCTTTCACGATCAACAGAGGATGATGAAGATGGACACCGAACAGATGCTTGAAGCCCGCCAGTCCCGCCGGATGCACGCGGAGGATCGGTTCATCGGTCGGGTCGAAAAGCGCGAAGCTGCCGCCGACGCCATGATTGGCGAACTGAACAGCGGCAAGCTCTACGTCTTCCCGATTGGCGGCAAGTACCGCGAAGGCTCTCGCATCGACCTGATCGGTTTTCTCATCCGTAACAACTACGCCTGACCGAGTTCGGCGTCGAATGACGAACCAAACGGAGACGATGATGATCGAAGAATTCAAGAAATGCCTGTCCACCATGAGCCATAGCCGCGCTGGCTGGGATTATCAGCTTCCGGCTGCACAGCGAGCCGAAGAAGACCGGCAGGAAAAGGAAGCCTTGGCAAGGGCACGGGCGATCTGGTCCGAAAACCCCGACCGTCACGACGACCTGCGCAAGGCATTCTCGGAAACAGGCCCTCTCGCAACCATGAGCGAGATCGAACGGTCCTGATCCGCTTCGGCATCCGTCCTCGGGCGGATATCGAAACCGATCTAACAGAGGGAACATGCAAATGCCGATGATCACTCGCTACCGGATTGAAACGTCAGACGGCCTTTACCTCACCGACTGCAACGAGTTCACCCATGAAGCCGACGACGCGGTTCAGTTCCGCTCCGAGACGGAAGCTTGCGAACATGCAGACCTTCACAAGGGCGCGTTTGTCGAGAAGTTCCAGCGATATTCAGCATACGGCGATATCGAGACCTGCGTTTCCGTGCCGGTCGAGACGCTGCAGGAAATCCGCTCCTGCATCATCGGCTTTGAGGCTGACAAGGCCGCGAACCTTCTCCCGACCGACGCGAGCATTTCCCGAGCGCGTGACCTGATCCGCTCGACACTCAACGCGCCGCGCAAGTTTGAGCCCGCGCACCTCGCAGCGGCGGAGTGATGGCGATGAAAAACCCATGCGCCGTAAATCTCCAGACAAGCGAAGAAGTCCGCAAGGCTGGATGGCAGGCCGAAACACGTGATGCAGACGGTCATCTTTGCCGGGTTCATGCGCCCTTCGAGAGTGACGAGGACATTGTTTGGTTCGTTCGGGATGCTCTCGAAAACTCCGAGATAGCGACGATCTGGCCAACCGCCGGCCGCGTCTACAAGGCGTCCGCCGAATAACCCGGCCCCTAGCGGCCTTTCACAGACAGAGGAATGGAACATGCAGCAGATCGCTTTCACTCAATACCTCCGCCCAAACGGTCGGCAAGAAATCGTTCACATTGAACGCCCGGACGATATCGCGGCGCAGGCTGAAAAGATCGTAGCCGCTGGATTTGCTCTGGAATGCGAAGTCCTGATGACCGGGCATGTCAGCTTCAGCATCGCTGGCGACAAGGGGGATGTCGATATCGAAGTCGTCCCGAACGGTCCCGGCGTCCCGGACGCAATCGATCGCATGATCACACGGTTCAGCGAACGCCGGGAAATGGCCAAGGCCTCGTCCTGATCCCTCTCCAACCCAGGAAGGCAGAGACATGAGCAAGACAGCACATACGCCGGGACCGTGGGAGTTTGGGAAAGACCGGCGCTGGCTTTTCCGCGACGATTTAAAGGCAGACGGGAATTTTTCGTCTTCCACGATCTTGAAGATCAATGACGATGCATTCCGTCCATCTGAGGCCGACGCCCACCTGATCGCCGCCGCTCCTGATATGTACGCGGAACTGGATGTGCGTGTTGGCGATCTGGTCATGTTGCGAAAGGCTATCGAGGCCGGCGACCCCAAGGCAGAAATTCTCATCCGAATCGATGACATGTTGCGCGAGACCCGCGCCGTCATCGCCAAGGCCGAGGGCAGATCATGAGATCGCCCGACCCCGCCTACCGAACCTACATCCCCGTAACACCCCAGCCTGAGCCGGAAGAATACCCGCCGTCTCTTCTGTTCATCTGCGTGATCGTCCTTTCGATCGTCGGCGCTCTCGCTGTCCATGTCTGGAGCCTGTCATGACAGCCGCGAACAATGAACGATCGCTGATGATCCAGACGGAAGCCGCCAAGAAGCTGCTTTCCAGCCTTCGCGAACAGGGCGCCGACGATGACGCCGATCTGGTTGCCGACAGCCTGGAGGGCGAAACCAACCTGCTCGAGGCGCTCGACGCGGCTCTGTCCGAGATTGACGAGTGTGAAATACTGATCGTCGGCCTGGGTGAGAAGATAAAGACCTTCGACGCTCGGCGCAAGCTGGTGAAAGACCGGGCCGAACGCATCCGGGCGCTGATCGAACAGGCGCTGGTGATGACGGATCAGCCGTCCTTGAAACTGCCGGGCGCAACGCTGGCGCTCGCCAAACGCGCCGCTCAGGTAGTCATCGCCAACGAGGCAGACATTCCCACGCGGTTTTGGATTGAGCAGGAACGCCCTGCCCCGAAGCTGGACAAGAAGGCATTGGCCGAAGCCCTCAAGGCGAATGAAGCCGTTCCCGGCGCATCGCTCGACAACGGATCGATTTCTCTCACCGTTCGCAGGAGATAACCATGAACGCGATTACTCGTTTCGATATGACCCCGCGCCAGCTCACACTCGTACAGCAGACCGTGGCGAAAGACTGCAACACGGATGAATTTAACCTTTTCCTTGAGGTCGCCCGTGCCAAAGGTCTCGATCCGTTTACGGGTCAGATCATACCCATGGTGTTCAGCAAGGACAATGCCGACAAGCGGAAGATGACGATCATCATCAGCCGTGACGGCCAGCGCGTCATTGCGCAGCGCTGCGGCGATTACCGCCCGGCCAGCAAGCCGCCGACCTATGAAGCCGACAAGGAGCTGATGTCCCCGACCAACCCTCAGGGGATCATTTCCGCAACGGTCTACCTGTGGAAGCAAGATCAGAAATCAGGCGACTGGTACGAAGTCGCGGGTCAGGCCTTTTGGGATGAGTTCGCGCCGGTCAAGGAAGAATGGCTTTATGACAAGGCCGAAGGGAAGCGCAAGCCGACCGGGAAGATGGTCCTCGACAGTTCCGGCAATTGGTGCCGGATGCCTAGGCTGATGATTGCCAAGTGTGCCGAAATGCAGGCGCTGCGCGCCGGATGGCCCGAACAGTTCACCGGCCTTTTCGATGAGGCGGAAATGGATCGCGCCAAGGCGATCGACATGACCGCTTCCGATATAGTCGAGCACAGCCGCGAAGAAAACCGCTTGAAGATGATCGGCGGCAAGGACGCGATCACTGTTACCTGGGGCGACAACTGGACGCTCGAAAACGTGCCAGCCGGCCAGTTCTTCGACCGCGCCGCTCAATACGTTGAGCAGGAAGACGCCGCGACCGTCCGCAAGTGGAGCGATGCCAACCGCGAACCGCTCAAGTCCTTTTGGGCTCGCCACCCCGGCGATGCGCATGAGTTGAAAAAGCTGATCGAGGCGAAGATTGCGCCGCCGGCCGAAGTCCGCAACCACGTTCTGAATGCAGGCTGAGTCATGACCCGCGCCGTTATCATCATCCAGAACCAACAGGACAGAGCCAAAGCCTCACGATGGGCGCATGGCGTCCCGCTTGGAAGCCGTATCGAGTTCAAGGAGACAAAGCGCTCCCTGCCTCAGAATGACCGCTTCTGGGCCATGCTGACCGAGATCGCGGCCCACATGAAAAAGCTTGGCCGGGACCACACGCCCGACCAGTGGAAAGTCATCTTCATGTCGGCCTACGGGCATGAAGTTCGGTTCCTGCCGACGCTCGACCAGAAGTCATTCATCCCGATTGGCCATTCATCGTCGGACCTATCCGTCCGCGAAATGTCGGACCTTATGGAGTTCATGCAGGGCTGGTGCGCCGAGAACGATGTCGAATTATCCGACCCGGCCGACCGCCCTACAGCATCGAGGGCATCATGACCAAGACAGTCTCAGTCCAAGCCTATACCCGCCTCATCAGGAAGGCCATCCTTGCCTGGAACTCGTTCCTCGCTCGCAAGAAGCTTGAACGCAGCAACCGCCGCACCGAGAAAGTCATCCCGGAGGTGGCGAAGAACCGCCGCGCAATTGAGATGGGGCGCCGTCATCACCGGGCAACCCGGGCAGCATTGAAGGCGCAACAGACGTTGATCACGTCGGCTCTCAGAGGGGAAATCTGATGGCCCGGACAGAATTCACCCGCAAGACCAAGCAAGCCGCACTCGTCCGCTCTGGCTATCGCTGCGAAGCAACCGGAACTCGGTATGGGTTCGAAGTAGGTCAGCGCTGCAACTGTTCTCTGTCCCTTGGCGTCCAGTACGATCACAATATTCCCGACCAGCTGGGTGGCGACAACAGCCTAGAAAATTGCATGGCGATTTGCGTCCAATGTCACAAGTTCAAGACGCGGAACGACATCAGGCAGATCCGCGAGAGCGACCGCCAGCGCGACAAGAATATCGGCGTCATACGCCCGGCTCAGTCGATCAAATCAGCAGGTTTCCCGAAATCCGAGAAGGCAGCTCGACGCGCTCCCAAGCCGTCGCTTCCCCCTCGCCAACTCTATCGACAGGATGCATCATGACCAAATCAGAACAGTCTACCGGACTCGGCGTTGTCGGTGTGGCGGGATGGCGAACCGATGCCCCGCCGATGGACGGAACCGTAATCTATCGCCGTGTGATGCAGCCCTATCGCTACCTGCCCTACAAGCCGAACAGCCAGCAGGCCAAGCGAGGTGAAGCGGGTCGTTGGCAGATGATGAACGAATACGGCGGCTGGGACAATTGCCCTCACCCGCTCGGCAATGAGTGGTCGCTGGAACATCCGTTCCTGTCTTCCGCCCCATCCATGACCCCAACCACCCACCCTGCGACAGATGCGGGGAGCCGTTGGCGTGTCTTTAAGGACATCACCCCCGGATATTGGGGCATCGAGCTGGAGCAAGCCAGCAATGATGATGACGCGATAATGTACCCGATCAAGATTCATCGCGACACCGTGACGAGGATCGTTGACGCCCATAATGCCGCCCTCACCGCCCCGGAGGATCGCCAATGATTGCTCTGCTAGACAATGGTCAGGACTTAGAACAATGCGCGGCCGAGATCGGCGGACCTGTCGGACAGTTGCTCACGCCGCTGACGCGCTACCACCTTCGCAACGCCGACTTACCGTGGGCGATTGATAATGGCCGCTTCAGCGACCAGGACACGGCCGGGTTGATATCTCTGCTGAAAAGAGAAGATCACCGCAAGGAGAAGTGTCTTTGGGTCGCAACGCCTGACGTGGTGGGCTCAGCTCGCCGGACGGCAGAAGTCTTCCACATCTGGAAGCATCGCCCGGAGCTGAAAGGCTGGAAGCTAGCCTTTGTCTGCCAGGACGGTCAGGAAGACTTGCCCATGCCGTGGGACGACATCGCCGCGATATTCATCGGCGGATCCACCAAATGGAAATGCTCAGAACATGTCGTCCATCTGATCAGCGCGGCCAAGGCGCTAGGGAAGGATGTCCATGCCGGCCGCGTGAATGATCCTGCCCGCTGGCAGCACTTCGAGGAACTCGACGTCGACACCTGCGACGGCACGGGCCTCGCCAGATACACCCACATGCGCCACGCAATCGCCAATCGCCATAACCAAGGAGACCTGCTCAATGCAGTCGCTTAATCGCACCGCCGCGCTCACAGTTGCCTTTGCGGCAACCATCCCGCTCGCCAACTGGCTTATCGGCAACGTTGGCACCGTCTGCCTGCCGAACGGTCCATGCCTACTGCCGGTCGGCTTTGGGCTCACTGCGCCGAGCGGAGTACTTGTCGTCGGCGCCTCGCTCGTGCTTCGCGACATGGTGCATGAGGCTGGCGGCGCGAAAGCCGCGCTGATCGCCATCGGGATAGGCGGCGTCTTGTCTGCCCTGTTCGCCGCCCCGGCGCTCCTTTTGGCTTCCGTCCTCGCCTTTATCCTGGCGGAACTGGCCGACCTTGCCGTCTATGCCCCGCTCCGAGAGCGCCGCCTGTGGTTGGCCGTCCTTCTCAGCGGCATTGCCGGCGCGGTCGTAGATAGCGCTGTGTTCCTCTGGATCGCCTTCGGGTCGCTCGACTACATCGCCGGCCAGACGGTCGGGAAAGTTTTGATGACGTTGCTCGCCCTGCCTGTTCTTTGGCTGGCTCGATCACAGCGGAGGGCCGCGGCATGATCCGCCTAATCGTAAGAATTGATGATGCGACCATGGCTGCAAATGTCGGAGGAGCCGTTCACACCACTTACCGAACATTTGAGATCGAACACCCCCAGATCGAGAGACTGCTCCGCGCCTCTGGGGAAAAGCCAAAATCGTTTACCTACGCCACGCTTTCTGGCGCTGCGATAGATGACGTTCCCGCGTCGGAGGGCCAGCCATGAAGAACATACCGCGCGTATTATCGAGAAAGCCAAAGGTCGGCACCCGGCATAACCTCGGAATTCCACCAATCGGCACTAGCCACCCAGACTCCGTAGCCGTCGATCGCTTCGCTTCGGAGATGAAGGTGAAACTGGCGCAGAAGCGGGCGGAAGGTCGGGGCGGATGGCAGCACAAGGAGTCTTGCTCAGGCGACTTCCTGTCGCAACTCCTCCGCGAACACGTCGAAAAGGGCGACCCGATCGACGTCGCCAACTTCTGCATGATGCTTCATCAGCGAGGCGAATGCATCACTCCCGCACCCTTAACGGACGCGAGGACCACCCCATGACCGTATATGACGGAAAGACCGCGCTGGCGGAGATTGTCGCGGAACGGAACATGTATAAGGGCAAATATCGAGCGATGCTCAAACTAGTCAATAAGACCCGAGACCAGCTCGTACATGTGACCGATCACATTCAGGACGAAGGCGACCGGCGATATTTCGGCAGCACCAATGACGCCGACGCGCTGCGAGACCTTTACGACGAGATGGATTCTTGGGTCTGGGATGCGCTGGACAAGCATAACCAGATGAAAAGCGATCCTTACGCCGACATTCCCGCCCTGATCGCCCCCGCGCCCCAACCGATAGAGCCTCCCGTCTCCCCTGCCTTGGATGAGGTACGGAGGGCGGTGATCGAGGAAGCGATGACCGCCGTGTGTGGCGGATGTAAAAAAGGCGCACCGATTAACGAATTTGGCCGCCACGAGGAGGGCGATGGGTACACTACGCCATGCCATGCCGCCGATATACGCGCTCTTGCTGGGGGTGCGGAATGAAGCTCGACCGTCACGACAAGGATTGCTACCGGATCATGGAAGGCACCGCCATCGTCGGTTTTGCCATGCGGATGTCCAATGGGAAGTGGGGAGCCTATACCACGGACGACATCCGCCTCACCCGGCTGACATTCAGCAAGCCGGCAGAGGTTCGCGATTGGTTCGCAGGCCGCGACACCCCAACCCAGGAAGGGAAATCACCATGAAACTCACGCCGACAATGCTGCATGGTCTCGCGCAGATGGAGAAGAACCTGCGGCGCCAGCCTGAGACATTGGCCGAGCCCAACGACAACACAGGTAAGGCGCTCGAAAAACGAGGCCTTGTCGTGCGGGTTGCGGAAAAGACCAACGGCTGGAACTATTATCGTCTGACCGAAGCAGGCCGCACCGCCCTTCGAGATAGGGGGGAGACGTGACAGTTCCCACAACAATCAAAACACCAGACTTAGACCGCGATCTAATCAGGGAGGTTGCGATGGACATAGGGAAGGAAACGGTCGCCCACATCGAGGTGATGTACCCGGAAATGTTCAAGTCCGTCGCAACCACGGCACGGCTATCAATCCGAAACCATATTTTCAACGGCATCATGGCCGCACTCGAAACCACAGATGCCGACGAAATTAGGCGCCGGTTGGACGCTCGCAAGAAGTCTCGAAGGAAATGGCTGAAGGCCTACCGCGACATCAGGGAGGTAAAGGATCCGGAGGAAGCTACTGCTGTGGACGAACAACAGGGAAAGCGGGGATAGAAGCGCATGGCCCTATTGACACCTATGGATGCCGCGAAAGAGCTTGGCATATCCGATCGACAGTTGCGAGACTTGAGTGCAGACGGCCTGATTCCGTTCATCGACGTCGGCCGTGGCGACCGCCCGTCCAGAAGGTACGACCCGCTGGACCTGGAAGCTTTCAAAGCCGAAAGAAGAAAAATCGCATGCCCATCATCAAACGCCCCGGCTCCGAGACGTACAGCTACGACTTCACATTCAAGGGTATTCGATATTCAGGAAATACTGGCTGCACGACAAAAAGAGAAGCGGAACGCTTCGAAGAAGAGCAGCGCCGGAAAGCAAAAGAGCAGATAGCGGTTGAGGTCCGCCCTATGACGATGGGCGGTGCAGTCAGTCGGTATTGGGGGGAAGTTGGCCAGCATCATGCGAACAGCGACACGACATTGCGAACGCTGGCATGGCTGGAAAAGGAGATCGGCAAGAACAAGCTGATCTCGGAAATCCGCGATGCGGATATTGCCCGGCTAGTGGCCAAGCGCAGACTTCCAACGCCGGCAAGGCCAGCGAAGGATGACAAGCCCGCCGTACCGGCAAAGACGCCGAGCGCGGCGACGGTCAATAGAAGCGTCACACAGCCCATGCGGGCGCTGCTGACGAGGGCCGGTGACACGTGGGGCCAGACGGTCAACAAAATCAAATGGCCGACCCACATGCTCAAGGAGCCGCAAGAGCGGGTTCGGGAACTCCTGCCCGACGAAGAAAAGGCACTGTTCGCCACGCTTCGAGCTGACTACCAGCCGCTTGTACGGTTCTCCCTGCTCACGGGATGCCGGATGCAAGAATGCCTGGATCTCGAATGGAAGCACATCGACTGGCATAACCGCTTGATGCGGGTCACCGGCAAGGGCAGCAAGACGCGCTCAATACCAATGTCGGATGATGTCTTCGCGCTTCTGCGCCCCCTTCCCCGCGCCGCTGATCGGATATTCACCTATGCCAGCAAGCGGGCCGACAATGCGCCACGCGGCCAGCTTCTGCCGATCGAGCGCGAGGGGCTGAAGTCGATATTCGAAAGAGCCGTGAAAAAAGCCGGGATCGAAGATTTCAGCTTCCACGATCTGCGCCATACATGCGCCACCCGACTGCTCCGAGCCACTGGCAATCTGCGCCTGGTGAAGGATTTGCTCGGACATGAGGACATGGCAACGACGCTGAAATATGCCCACATCACGACGGACGACCTGCGAGACGCCATGAACGCCACAGCTAAGGCGCAAGGCAGCAGAACAGCCTGAGAACATCCGTGTGAATTTTCGTGTGAATTTCCGCGCCGAACTTCACACAACACGCCGAAATTTCCGATTTGTTCTGAAATGCTGAAAATACCGCTTGCACCCTAAAGCCTGATTATATACGGCTTTCCACGGTTCGGAGCGTAGCGCAGCCCGGTAGCGCACTTGACTGGGGGTCATAACCCCGCCGATCCAAAATCACCACAAAATCAAATACTTAACTGCCCGCAGAGCGGCCCTCGTGTGAATGTTCGTGTGATTTCACGACAGCGAGAAAGCAATACTGACCCCCGAGACCATGCCGGGAGTTAGTGCCGCCGGATGATCTCTTTCTTGAGGTCGTCCACTTCATCGCACAGCCTCTCCACAGACCGGCACAGGGACTCAAGCCCTCTCTCGAAGGACTTGCGCCCGTTGATGTTCTCCATCGTCTGGGCTTCAAGAGCTGCCGTTGCTTTGTTGAGGGCGGTAGGATCGACGATGACAGCCGCTACCTGTGCGCCCGATGGCGCGGTGGCTGGGTTCGATCGCTGGCCGCTGGAGAAGCCGCCCTTCGTCACAAAATACAAAATGCCGAGGCTAATACCGAATGCAATAATGGCGAGTGGCGGAAGATCACTGATGTCCTGTAACTGCATAATTCTCTCCGGCGTCATGCGCTGCGCGGTAAGCGTTCAGAAGCTCGACGATCGCGAGCATCGGATAAATCGCTATCCAGGTGCTGACGACGCCGGACGATGCGAAGCAGTAGACAATGCCGCCGAAGATCAGAAACCCCATGCAGGCGGAGAAGACCCTTATCCAGGGTGTGACGTTTTTTCGGGCGCCGTTGATGATCAAGCCGATGATGCGCAACAGGCCGATGCAGACCATGAGCCAGCCTAGCGTGTCCTCGCGGATGAATGATCGAAAGAAGGCGAATGACGGCTGATGGAAGACAGTATCCGGCAAGAGCAGCGATACGCCCCAGAGCGACATGATAGTCGCCCAGATCCACTCAGTCATGCGTGGGCCAAAGCGATGTTGTATTCGGATCCAGATGCCCGGGCCGACGTAGCTACCATTACTCATCATTAACACCCCTTGCGGGTCAGAGCCCGATCATTGCCTATGACGCGCTCATAGCCCGGTCGATCGGTCTGGATGAGGGCGACCGTCCCGGCCGGCGAGAGGTCGGCTTTAGTCAGTCCCGCGCAGCTGCTCGCAGGCGTCTGACATCCCGCGAGAGCGAAGGCCATCAAGGCAAAGCTGATAATCCGACATGTTGCGAAGTTTGGCATCGTCACCCTTTCTCTCAAGTTCTGCCTTGCGGTCGGCTGCAGCCTGTTCCGCGATGTATTGTTCCCTGCCCTCTTTCCGCGCCTGCGGGAGGAAGTAGAGCGAGTTTGCAAGCTGGAAGATGGTGAAGGCCAGCAGGAGCCCGCCCACGCCGCCGACGATCGCAGAGACCTTGCTGATCATGATTCAACCGCTCCACGAATGTCTTTCACGGCCGCGATGATCTGCCGGCGCAGCAGAAGCAGGAGGAGAAGGGCCACGACAGCGACCCCTCCCATAGCGGCGACCGTCTGCCAGTTCTGGCCGGAAAGCCACGTGATGACCGTTCCGAGCGAACCGAGAAGACCGATGAGCCAGCCGGATTGATTGGTCTTTTCCTTGACCTGCTTATCAACGGCGACGGGAACAACCGGCTTTTCTTCCACGACGGTCTTTTCTTCGACCACCGGAGCAACCGTGACGTTCGGCTTGGACATCTCGCCGGGAACAAGCGCCACCAGTTCGCCATGCAGCGCAGCGCGGGTCTTTGGCCCTACGTCTCCATCGATTTCAAGGCGGCGGTCTGCCTGGAACTGCCGCACATTGTCAGGCTTGTAGCCGAGAAGGACGAGCGCCACCCGGCCGTAATAGTCCATCCGGTCAGCGAGACCGTTCTTGCCGCCGTTCACCCGGCGAGTGATCGTCTCAATGTCGCCTTGGTCGGCCCATGTGTTGAGGCTGCGCGTGTCCCAATACCAAAGGGCAGAGAGACCTTCCCAAGGATCGGTGTTGATCAGGTCAGGCTTGCTGACAAAATCAGGGACAGAGCCGCCGATGTGCTTTTTGCACCACGCGTGATATTCTCGCGTATTCGCACGGCCAGTCACTTGAATGGGACCGTGGCCGGCGAACTTCTTCCCGTCGCCTGGCTGAGTGTTGCCGAGATCCTTGCGCCCCTCATAGCCCTTCTGGGCTTTCGTCGGGCCCCATATTTCCCGATCGTACCGGAAAGCGCCGCTCTCGTGCATGATCTGGGCGAGGAAGTGCGCCAGCCGGTGCGGCTTATCGAGACCGAACTGTGCGCCGTAGGTATTCAGCGCGACCAGCACCGAATTCATGTTGCTCTCGTTCACCTTGCCCTTTGCGGCCAAGCGAAGCTGTTGAGCCGAGATGATCTCGCCCATGGGGTAACTCCTGATGATGTGGGAATGGAAAGGCTGGCCGATACGAGGTGCAAGCCTCTAGCCATCTCGGTCAATGGTAGATATAGGGGAATTTCTCAAAGTCGCAGCATTGATGAGTGGAGTTCAAATGTACTACCTGCATGGTGGAGCCGGTGCGCCCAATTTCGGTGACGAACTGATTGCGAAACAGTGGCTTGATTTCGTCAAGGCAAGACTGAACCCCGAAATCGTCTTTTCTGGCTACCGCAAGAATGTCCTGAACGACTGGTTTGCGACCCCCTACCCGAACGTACATTTCACCGATGCGCTCGGAAAGTATCAAATCCAATGCCCCGATAATTTCTGGGATGCCTTCATGGAGGGCTATGATTTCTTTTCCGTCGAAGGCCACGATCCGAAGCGCATCAGCGGCGCCGAGATCGAAATCCTGAAATCCGCCAAGGTCTTTCATCTGCATGGTGGCGGTTACATCAACACCCTTTGGCCGAAGCATGGCTTCTATCTCGGGATTGGCTCGGCGCTCAAAAGGTTGAACGGCTGCAAGCTGATCGCGACGGGCGTGGGGATCACGCCTATTCCTGAGCCTCCGGCCGGTATTGAAGCCCTTGCTCACGATGCGCTCGAAGCTTTCGACCTGTTCGAAGTGCGCGATAAAAAATCCTACGACTTTGCCTCCAAACTGGCGTGGGATGCATCGCGGATCGTACTTGGATCGGACGACGCCTTCCTGGCAAGGGTCAAAACCAAGGGCCAAGGCAACACTCTGCACCTGTCACTGCACATGAACGAGCAGGGAACGGATGTCGTTGACCGCCTTGACCAAGACTTCTTAAACAAATTTGAGCGCCACAAGTTCTGGATTTGCCACTACAACGACGCAAAACAGTATGAGGTTGTCCGGTCTCGGTTCCCATCCTTCGAGAAGGTCACGGCAAAGGACCTCGTCTTTAAGCCTCTCCCCCTTGGTGAAGGGGATTTCCTGATAACAACCCGCTTCCATCCTCATCTGATGGGCGCTCGGGCTGGGGCTGTCGGGCAATACGTGCCGGTCGGCTCCTATTCCACCAACAAGCACAATTCGGTTTTGAGCCTTGGTTCGAAATTCGGGCCA
>Ga0307414_10001104_pt1 | contig 13795 bp, 9 predicted proteins | sample DK1Ometagenome_FD_203804 | JGI IMG/M metagenome (GOLD analysis project Ga0307414, IMG submission 203804) | Maize rhizosphere microbial communities from greenhouse at UC Davis, California, United States - DK15-O-3 | ecosystem: Host-associated > Plants > Roots > Rhizosphere > Soil | place: USA... | reverse complement strand
ATGTCCGCGGGATTTACGATCTGCGCATGCTCGACTCGCCAACGCGGCTCGGCAACTTTACGCTGCGCCGCCGGCACCGCTTCGAACGCCGCTTCATATTCATCAAGTATGAATCGATTCGCGCGATCGCCGATCGCATGTGTTTCGACTTGAATGCCCTTGCGCAACGCCTCGACCAGCATTGGTCGCAACTCTTCTGCCTTGACTGTCAAAAACCCTGACGTGTCCGGCGCGTCAGAGTATGGACCAAGCAACGCCGCGCCACGCGAACCGAGTGCGCCGTCGGAAACGACTTTTATCGACCTGACGTTGAGACGATTTCCAAAAGCGCCGATTGTTGGACCTTCTTTGAGCAAGCGAGTAGCGTTTGGTCCTGGACCATACACGGCTTTGTAGATGCGCAGCTTGATCGTGCCCGCAGCGTAGAGTTTCTTGAAGATGTCGACGTCCGTGTAACTGCCGCCCGCATCCTGGATCTGTGTCCAGCCGAGTTCGATGTTGCGCTTCACTCCTAAAACAACTGCGCGCTCCGCGTCTTCAGCCGAGGTTGGCGGAACGCGACGTCGCACGAGACCCTGGGCAGCATCGAGCAACATGCCGTTCGGCTCGCCACTCTGTTTGTCTTTGGAGATCTCGCCGCCGAACGGATTGGGCGTGCTCTTGTCGACGCCGGCGAGTTTCAAAGCAGCACTATTCGCAACGGCGCCGTGACCGTCGGCGCGTCCGAGGATCACTGGATTATTCGGCGAAACTTTGTCGAGATCCCAGCGAGTCGGGAATACCGGTGGTTGCCAGTGAGTTTCGATCCAGCCTCGGCCTGTTACCCACTCGCCGGGCTTGGCTTGATCGACTCGCGTTTTCAGTTTGGCGAGAAGATCGTTGAGGCTGGTGGTGCCTTCGAGGTTGAGCGTCATCTCGCGCAGTCCCACACCCGAGAGGTGCTGGTGCGAATCAGTAAAACCCGGTAGGACCGTGTTGCCTTTCAGATCGACAACACGCGTGTTTGTGCCGACGAACTTCTGCGCCGCTTCGTTTGTGCCGACGAAGACGATGCGGTCGCCTTTGACGGCGATCGCCTGCGCGCGCGGCGCTTTGTCGTTCGCTGTGTAGACGTTGCCGTTTCGAAAGACGATGTCGGCCGCCACAGGTTGTTGGACAGGCACCCAGATCAGGAGCAGCAGAGTCGCCGCGAGTAAGAAGAGTCTCATTTTTTCCCTCGGAAGTTAGGCGGTAGATTTAAGATTATACCGACGCTTGAACAAGTCAGGAAGAGGGGCTTGCCCCCGCTGCTGGACTAAATCCTTAAGAAGCGGGGGCAAGCCCCTCTTCCTGACTTGTTAGGACTGAACGGTGCTCAGAAATTGGTCGAGTTCAGACTTCGTAGGCAATGCGGTGCGCGCGCCGAGGGCGCTGCACTTGATGGCTGCGACAGCGTTGCCCAATTTCAAACTCGTTTCGAGGTCTTCGCCGGTTAGAAACCCGTAGAGAAAGCCGCTATGAAACGCGTCGCCGGCGCCGGTGGTGTCGCGGCAGCCGCCGGGTGCTGCGAAGCCGGGTGATTCGATAAAAGTTCCCTCGTGATAAACCACTGCGCCCGCGGCTCCGATAGTCATGCCAACTAACGCACAGCCGTATCTGCTCTTCAACTCAACCAGCGCCTTGCGTGGGTCCGCAATGCCAGTCACTCGTCCCGCAAATTCTTTCGAGCCGATCATTATGTCGATCAACGGAAGCAACTCGGGGAGCCCATCGTAGACGTTGTCGATATCAGCGGAGACGATCGTGCCGGTCATTCGAGCGGCTTGCGCGACACGCACACACGCGGGCGGATCGTGAGCATCAAGGTGCAACACCCGTCCTAATGGTCCAAACTCAACCGGCGCTTCTTCGCGCCTGTACGCCAGCCGGTCGTCACGATCCCAAACGATCGTGCGTTCGCCGCTGCGTACGTCAATCGTGATGAACGCGATCTGATTTCGTGCTCCTTCGATAATTTCGGCAAACTCGACGTTGACGCCTTCGTCGCTCAATGTCTGATAACCAAAATGCCCTTCCGGATCGGAACCGAAACGTCCGGCGTAAGCAGTCTTTAATCCGAGACGCCGAAGCGCCACCATCGCCGAAGCTGTTTGCCCGCCCGCGGACTGCTTGTGATCCAGCAGTCGCATCTTTGTATCGAATGCCGGATACTCAGGCACCACGATCAAGTGATCGACGGCGTTTAGCCCGAAACCAACAGCATCAAACTGTCTGCTTACCGGAAGCCTAAGTGGAAAAAGCATTTGTCTCAGCTAAAATAGCATCTAAATAACGTGTCGATTGAGGAAAAACTCAAGGAAATTCCAGCTTCGCCCGGCGTCTATCTCCACAAAGATGCGACGGGAAAGGTGATCTATGTCGGCAAGGCGAAGAGCCTGCGCAGCCGCGTGCGTTCATACTTTCGCGCCCGCCCGTTTGACCGCAAAACCGATGCGCTCGTTGGCCAGATTGCCGACCTCGAATTCATCGTCACTGATAACGAAGTCGAGGCTTTGATTCTCGAAGCGTCGCTCGTCAAACAGCACAAGCCGCGCTACAACATCAAACTCCAGGACGACAAGTCGTATCCGCATTTGAAGCTGACGATCAACGAACCATTTCCGAAGGTCGTCATCACACGCCGCATTCAACGCGATGGCGCACTCTATTTCGGACCGTTTCTGCCTGCAAGTCTGGCGCGCCGGACGATCGATTTGATCAACCGCACGTTTCAGTTGCGCACCTGCGATATCGAGATCGACGGCAAGGCGCCGCGGCCGTGTCTCGAGTATCACATCAAACGCTGCCTCGGTCCGTGCGTCAAGGGATTGTGTACGCCGGAACAGTATCAGGAAGCAGTGCGCGACGTCAGGTTGTTACTCGAAGGACGAAACAAAGAGCTCGCCGATGAGCTCGAGGGCCGCATGTTCGAAGCGTCAGATGCAATGCGCTACGAGCTCGCCGCGAAGTATCGCGACTTGCGCAAAACAGTGATCCGTCTTTCGGAACAACAAAAGATGGCGACCACGTCCGAAAGCGACATCGACATCTTCGGCTACTACCGCGAAGGACAACGACTCGCGCTGCAACTCTTCACCATGCGCGAAGGCAACATCGTCGGGCGCCGTGAGTTCTTCTGGGAAGACTTGCCGGAAGACGAGTTTGATCCGGCTGAGTTTTTGAGTGACGTGTTGTCGCAGTACTACGCGTCTGACTACGTTCCGCGTGAGATCTACGTGCCGGTTGACTTCAACGATCGTGAACTGCTCGAGAAAGCACTGACGAAGCGAAAAGGCCGGCGCGTGAAGATCTTCGATCCACAACGCGGCGAGAAGCGCGACATGATCGATCTCGTCGACAAGAATGCGAAGCTCGCTTTCGAACAGCGCTTTCGCATTCTGAAGCCTGATATGAAGCGCGTCCTCGAAGAGTTACAGGAAACACTGGAGCTGCCGCACTTTCCCGCGCGGATTGAGTCGTTTGACATCTCGCACATCCAGGGCGCCGAGAACGTTGCGGGCATGGTTGTTTGCGACAACGGCAAGATGAACCGTTCCGAATATCGCAAGTTCCGAATCAGGAGTGTCGAAGGCGCGAATGATGTGGCTTCGATGCATGAAGTAGTCACGCGTCGTTATCGTCGTCTGCTTGAAGAAGGAAAACCGCTGCCTGATCTGATCATGATCGATGGTGGCAAAGCACAATTAAACGCGGCTGCGAGCGCGATGAGTGAGCTCGGGCTGGAAGCGATTCCGATGGTCGGCATCGTCAAGCCGCCGCAACGTCACAATGACGTCGCCTACCTTTTGATGAAAGGCCGTGAGGACGAGCCGATCTATCTCGACTCACATTCACTGATACTTCGCTTGTTGCAGATGGTGCGCGATGAGACGCATCGCTTCGCAGTGACTTATCATCGCAAGCGCCGTGAGTTGCGCGACTTCACGTCGGAACTCACGGCCATCCCCGGTGTAGGTGATAAGAGAAAAGGACGACTGTTACGTCACTTCGGATCGATTCAGCGCATCTCGCGCGCGGGAGTTTCCGAGTTGACTCCCTTCGTCGGACGCAAGACTGCAGAAGAGATTGCAGGACACTTCGAGAGGCAGAGACTTTTAGCCGCGGATTACGCAGATAAACGCGAATCAGCCTAGCCCTTCACGCCAGTAAACTCGTAAGTCAAATAGAGTTTCAATGAGCCGTCGAGGACATCTGCGCGGACGTCTTTCGCTCGCGCTTTCACGGCGCCATTACTCGCCTTCACCGGAATCATCAATGATAGTTGCTGCTCACCCAGCAGCACGAGAGGATTCACTTTTTGATTAATCGCGCCCTGCACAAACACTGTGACAAAGTTGTTCGCGATCGGGTTGACGCCTTCGAGATTCACACCTTCAACATTCACGTATCCAAAAACAGTCTGCTTTTCCTGATCGAACTGTAACTTGATGCTCGTTTGTGCCCAACCTTTGAATTGAATGCAGCCGCCCAGGTTGTAGTTGCCGGTGAACGCCATCGGCGCGTAGATGGTGCCGTTATGAAATTGCACGCCGGTCTTGGCGCCACTGCCTTCAGGCAAGAGCGTGATCTCGTTGGTGCACCCACCTTGAAATAGTACGTGCTCGAAGCGCTCGGGGAGATCGCGATTCTGGCCCAGCTGAAACGTCGGCGTTCCCAATCCGGAGAACGTTGCTGCCATTACCGCATCAACAAAATTCTGCTCGAGCGCGATGACGACCGTGCCCGGCGGAGATCCTCCCTGCTCGGGCGGCTTCACTGCCTGACCAGGAACCGCCTTTGCCGGCGGGGCGCCCAGAAAGAAGATCGCAGCGCCGCCGCCGAGCAAAATTCCTAACAGGAGAATAAGAACATATCTCATGGATTCACCTTTACTATCGTGGACTTGGACTAGTCGCCGGCGACACAGTCGGCGACGGTGATGGCGGTGGCGGCGCGGAGTTCATATTGCTCAATAGCGTACGCAACAACGCTGTAGCCATGTTTGCAGCTGCGTTCACCTGCGCTCTCACCTGCGCCTCCGGCACCTTGTTGTAACCGGTCGGAATCTCGAAAAGAGTCGGATCGGGATTGGTCTGAATGTCGCGCATTTCAGCGATCAGCTTGGCGCCTTTTATTCCCTGCACGTTACCGCTGGCTTCACTAAAAACTTCCGCGCGCAACGGCAATCCCGTGTCTTTGTCGATAAAGATAAACGACTCCGTCTTGACCTCGCCGGCGGACGTTTGTGTTTGCGATGTGCGCGCGTAACGATACTTCAGCGCTGTTCTGCCCGCTTGTTGTTCTTCGCCGACGAATTCGATGCCTTTGAGTCGATCAAGGTACGCCACTATCTGCCCCGGTGTCATCAGCTTCTGAATCTGGAAGCCGGTGGCTTCGGGAGTCAACTCAGCATACTGCTTGCGCGCGGGAGCAATGCCATATTGCACGCCACCGTGTTCGAGATAAATCAGGTCCGATCCGTCAGGTAACTTGAAAGACAGCCGGCGGTCGGCGCCATTCTTTGCGACGTCCGCGGATAGAGTTGGAATGCCGATCGCTTTGTCTCCTCCTTCAGTCTCCGCAGTGAAAACGATGGTGGCCTTGTAGCTGTCGGGCTCGCGCGCGGCGAAAGTTGATGGAGCGCTCGACGCGTTGATGTTCGCACCCGTTGGGTTGGCGTTGACGTTGGTATTGATATTGGTGTTGATGTTGGCGTTAGCCGCTGGACCACGAGAACAGCCACTCGATGCAATAACGATTATGGAAATAGTTAAGACAAGCAGTTTCATGTTGAGATTCTCCGCAAGACTCGCGCTCACACGCGACGTTCATTCAACAGGGGCCAACGGGGGTTAAGAAGGAAGGCAAATAGAATACAGGATTAGCCACAAAAAGGCACATAAAGCACAAAATTATTAAGAACTTAAACTGGTCCAACTCGCTTTTGTGCCTTGAGTGCTTTGTTGTGGCTGTTTTTTGTAGACTTCCCTGAGCCTTTTTAGTAGAAGACTGCCACTATGAAACACATTGTGGCAGTGTTACTTATCGGCTTCGCACTCTCGCTGTGTAACCTTTCGGAAAGATTCAAAAAAGGAAATACCAACTCTGGACCAACGGGCTCCGGCGGCTCGACCAGTTCAGCCGAGCCGGGTCGCGCCACTGCCGAACAAATGGCCGCGCTTGCCGGTGGACAGGCGGCGAAATGGGAACGGCAGGGAATGTCATGGACCGTGCCGGCGGGTTGGACCGAGCAGGATAATGAGTCGAAGTCGTTTCACTGGCGTTCGCCGGGTGGCGGCGACGCGGCGTCGCTGATCGTCAGCATCTCGCCACTGCCTGAGAGTTTCCCAACAGACTCGGCCAACGATGCTTCTTACGAGCAGGCGAAAGATCGCGCCAAGAACGGTGAAGTTGATGAAGTGAAGTGGGTCGAGATCGACGGGCTCAAGGGCGTTCAGTTTCGTGAAGCAAACCAGGAACATCCTGACGACCCCCGGCGACTGCAATGGCTGTCCTATCGAAAGTACCTCGGTCAGGTACAGGGCATCAATATAATGCTTGCAACACAGAGCAAAGACTTTGAACGCCACAAGAACGCTCTGTACGGAATTCTCTACTCAACAAAGATCACCCACTGAGAACACTGCCAAATTGTTTGCGGGTAAAATGCCCCATCCCATGTTTTATTATTGACATACTTCCCACGATACGCTAACTGTCTGCAAGTTTAACCAGGCTCTAAGTACATCCTTACGATCCTTTCGGAGTATTCCTGGGCCTTGGCTCAGACAGAGTTCCCCGATTCAAACAATGGATCAGTTTAAGTGGGTAATTCAGGGGGAGGTATGTCAGTTTTGGTGAAGATCTGCGTCTAACAGTGTTAGCGTTCAGACCCCAGGTTCTGAAGGTTTTCAGTTCCGCTCCCAATGGAGGTCACGGCATGGCCAAAGAAGAGATCGCGGCATGGACCATAATGGTCTATCTCGCGGGCGACAACAATCTCACCACCGAATGTATGTTTGCGCTCACCGAGATGAAGGGAGCTGCGCTTAGTAACAAAAACTTCAACGTGATCGCTCAGTTTGATCCGAGCGATCCGTATCTGCCTTCGCATCGCTACGAGATCGACCCGGCGAACAAAAGTATTTACGAGGACATTTTCGATTGCGCGCGCTACTACAAAAACAGAGATGAAGTGAGGTTCAAAAAAGAGAGCCGCAAGGCATGTGACCTGGCGGCGCGACGCGAAGCAGCTCTCGAAAAAGTTCGCAAAGCCGGTCTGAAAAAACTCAAGAAGGCGAGCCTGACGGCGACGAAAGCAAGCAAATTGCCCACGGACGATACCGATACCGGTTCGCCGATCACTTTATATAACTTCATCAGCTACTGCCTTCAGAACTATCCGGCACGCCGTTACATGGTCGTGCTTTCCGGCCATGCGGGAGGAACCGAACGCGATTACCTGTTAAAGGACGAGAGCAGCGCGCGCTCCCTGACTTTCAACGAACTCAAACAGGTATTCAAACAGATCAAGCGGGATCGTCACGGCGAGTTGATCGACATCATCGGCATGGACAACTGCCTCATGAGCATGGCCGAGATTTGCTACGAGCTCAGAGACGTGGCCGAGATTGTCGTTGGCTGCGAAAGCTTTAGTCCGATCTCAGGCTGGCCTTACCGCCAGATCCTCGAACGGTTGCACAACGAGTTTGGTGATCCAAAACTGCCGGCGGGGAAGGCTGTGACCGTTGATGCGGCGAAGGCGATTGTGGGTGAGTACGTCAATTTTTATGCGACTTACTGGATGGCTGGTTTGTCAGTGACGCAATCAGCCCTTGACGTAACGAAGGTCCAGGCGCTGCAACAGCACATAAACGACCTCGCGCAGCAAATGGAGAAGGAACTTGTTTCCGAGTCGCAAAAGGAATCACTTCCGCCGTCAAAACGCTTACTCGAAAACGCGCTGCTTTTAGCTCACTGGGAAGCGCAATCCTACAACGGCGAGCAATATGTCGATGTTTACGACTTCTGCGACTGCCTGGAGAAGCGAGTGCAATCGCCTGAGATCGCCGAACGCTGCAAGACTCTGAAGAACTTTATTAAAGACGAGTTTGTACTGGACTCGTGTTATTGCGGAGCGATTTACCAGTATTCCTATGGCGTCTCGATCTATTTCCCGTGGGCTGAGATAGCGCCTAGTTACTGGAACCTTGATTTTGTCGATCAAAAAGCGCCGGGATGGGGAAGTTTTCTAAAGGCGTACACGCGCTTGACTCGTCGCTTACCTCGAAATGGAATGCCCGATCATCGCATGATTAATAAGCAGGGAGATGGAAATTACACGACCGGACACCGCATGGCGTTTGATCGAATGGCGTATGACCGAATGGCCTATGACCGAATGGGCTCCGCCTCAAATCGCATTCACAGCATGCGAAATCCGCCCGTGGCTTTTGATCCCGGACCGGGTGTTAAAGAGAGAGACGAATTATTGAAGAGTCAGAAAATGTTTCGGTTGCTGTAACCCTATGCAATCTCGCACGCAAAGGCGCAAAGACGTGAAGAAAAATTTGAGATCCAGCTTTGCGCGTTTGCGCCTTTGCGTGACATTTGTCTCACTACTCGTGCTCCTCCCGATCGGCAGGTCCACCTACGCGTTTCAAACAGAAGCGACCTTTGCAGAGGCAGAGAAACTACGCTCCGAACAGCGCGAAGACACGAACCTCAAAGCCATCGAGAAATATCGTGAAGCCGCCGCTGCCTTTCAAAGCAGCGGCGATCTGAAACGCGCCACTGTCGCACTACGAAACGCCGGCGAAATCCTGCAACTACTCGGTAATAGCGCCGCCGCGATCATCTGTTACCAGCAGGCGCACACACTAAGCCTTAAAACTAAAGACCTGCTCGAGCAAGCGAGGATCTTCAGCAACATTGCTTACCTCCAGTTTCTCGACGGCAATAGCAAGGAGGCCGAACGAAACGCTCGCGCCGCACTCAAACTCGCCCGCACACTCCGCAATCGCGCCCTCGAAGCCGAAGCGCTCAACAACCTCGGTGAAGCGCTCTCCAATCTTGGCGAACGCACCAGGGCTCAGGAGCATGAGCAACAAGCACTCGCTATCTGGCGCGAGTTGAATGCCCCCCGCGGTCAAGCCATCAGTTCGATGTCACTTGGCTACAACTACAAGAATATGGGCCAGCCTGAGAAGGCCTTCAGGTTGTTCGCTGAAGCGTTGTCGTTGGCTCGGCAAGCAAAGGACCTCGGCGTTGAGACTCAGGCAGCCATCGCCGTTGCTAACATCAATCGCAAGACCGGTAATAACCAGGCTGCCCTTGAATCGTATGCTGCCGCCCGAGAGATCGCAGAACGAGTCGGCGATCAAACTGCGCAGGCAATGGTGGTCGCTGGAATCGGCAGCATCTACTTCGAAATGGGAGACGAGCGTGAGGCGCTTCGATATTTCGAAGACGCAATGAAGTTGTTCGAACGCAATGGAAAGATGTGGGGCGCAGCCGAGGTAAGGCTGCAACTCGGCCGGCTTCGTCATTCAATCAGCGACGACAAACAGGCAATCGAATATCTCAATAGTGCTGTCGCCGCGTTTCGATCACTGCGGATGCCGCTTCTCGTGTCCAGCACACTACGCGAGTTGGGACTCGTTTACGATTCATTAGGCGACAAAAACCGGGCACTCGAGTCGTACAAGAGTGCTCTTCAGCTCAGGCGTGCGAGCGAGGATCAGCGTGAGACTGCTTACCTGCTCTGTTATATCGGACGCATTTACGAAGAACTCAAAGACCCGACACGCGCATTGCAGTACTACCGCGACGCATTGCCGTTGAGTGAACGATCCTCCGATCCGGTCGCGGGAGCGATGATTCACAACAACCTCGCGCACCTCTACCGGAACGCCGGCAACCTTGCCGATGCAAGACGAGAAATCGAAGCGGCGGTCGCGCTTATCGAATCGCAACGCACCAACGTGTTGAGCCAGGAGCTGCGCACCAGCTACTTCGCTACCGTTCGCAGCACGTACGAGTTTTACATCGATATCCTGATGCAGATGCACAAGCAGAATCCGAATCAAGGATTCGACCGGTCAGCATTTGCAGTCAGTGAGAAAGCACGAGCGCGATCGTTTCTCGAGTTGCTTAGTGAAGCCCGGGCAAAAGTTCGCGATGGTATCGATCCGGCACTGCTTGAAAAAGAGCGCGAGTTGAGTGCTGCCATAAACGACAGAGCACAGCGCCAGGTGGAACTACTCATGGCTAAACGCAATGAGGAATCCGACCAGATCTGCAAAGAACTTGACGACCTCGTTGCGGAGCTCGCGCAGACGCGCGACAAGATCCGCGAGGCTAATCCTCGCGCAGCCAGCTTGAATGTTCCGGAACTACTCACTCTCGACGACGTGCAGCGACGTGTGCTGGATGACGACACGATGTTGCTGGAGTATGTGCTTGGCGATGAGCGCAGTTACGTTTGGGTCGCAACTCGCACTTCGCTTCTTAGTTTCGAATTAGCGCCGCGAAAAGAGATCGAAACATCAGCCAGAAAGCTCCACGAGCTGATCGCTTCGCGGCAGGTGATCTATGGCGAATCGGTCTCGACACGCACTGAACGCCAGGGGAGGGCGGACGCTCAAATTCCGTCACAAACAGATCTGCTCAGCAAGTTGATTCTTGGACCATTGGCCGGAAAGATCGAGAAGAAGCGACTACTCGTGGTCGCGGACGGCGCGCTGCAATACGTTCCGTTTCAAATGCTGAACGCGCCCGAAACAGGCGACTACCTGGTGAAAAAGTACGAGATCGTAAATCTACCTTCTGCTTCGACGCTTGCGTTGTTGCAGTCGGTCGCCGCAAATCGTAAACCGGCAGTTAAATCGGTGGCCGTATTGGCAGATCCGGTTTTTGAAGTCGATGATCCGCGAATCACGTCAAACATAAAGAACTTCAAACGCCCGCGTTCGAACGACGTGCATCTCGCCGTGCGCGACGCTGGCGTCTCGCCGGATGGCATACAGATTCCACGACTCATAGCGTCAGGCGCCGAGGCCGATGGCATCATCGCCGCGGCGCCGTGGTACACAGCATTCAAGGCTGTTGGTTTCGATGCGAATCGCGAGATAGTTTTAGGCTCACAACTGGCCAACTACCGCATCATACATTTCGCAACTCATGGTCTAATCAACAGCGAACGTCCGGAACTGTCGGGCATCGTGCTCTCACTTTTCGATAGCGACGGACAGCCACGAAACGGATTTCTCAGGTTGCACGATATTTACAACCTGCACCTGCCCGCGGATCTGGTGGTGCTGAGTGCCTGCAGCACCGGCCTTGGTAAAGACGTCAGAGGCGAGGGCTTGATTGGTCTGACGCGCGGTTTCATGTACGCAGGTGCGTCAGGTGTTATCGCGTCACTTTGGAAAGTTGACGACGACGCCACTGCCGAATTGATGAAGCATTTTTACGAGGCGCTATTTCAGAAAAGTATGGCGCCGGCTGCTGCCCTGCGATATGCGCAGCTCACTCTGTCGCAAAACAGACGATGGGAGTCGCCCTATTACTGGGCAGGTTTTGTTATTCAAGGCCGATACACCGAAACAGAAAAGTTTGTCGAACCGTTCCCGACTCGAACTCAACTGGCGTTACTCGGTTCTCTCGGCGGAATACTTCTGCTGAGCCTGGGTCTGTTTATCGTTCGCAGACGACGCGCGAATTTCTGATGAAGCACGATTGGATTTTGTCGCAGGAGGCTTTCGATGACCTGCTTGACTGGCTTGATTCAGATCGCGAACAAGCCGGAATCAAGTATGAGGATATTCGCAGGCGCCTGATAAAAATCTTCACCGGACGCGCCTGCGTCGAAGCCGAAGATCTCGCCGACGAGACCATCAACCGTGTCACCAGCCGTTTGAGCGAGATTAAAGAAGAGTTTAGGGGCGATCGAGCCCGGTATTTTTTCGGCGTTGCGAACAAGGTGTACATGGAGCATATGAGGAGAAAACAACCTCAACCGCCTCCCCCTTCAACTACTGACTCACATCAAGTCGAACTCGAATATCGCTGCCTCGAACACTGCATTGAAAGTCTTAGCGAAGAGAACCGGTATTTACTTCTGAAGTACTATGGAGCTGAGGGAAGTGCGAAAGTCGACCGGCGCAAGCAACTGGCTGAAGAGTTAGGGATTGCTCCTAATGCGTTGCGCATCCGGGCCTATCGCATTCGTCTCGCATTACAGGATTGTGTGGAGAAATGTATTGAACGTTCAGAGGAATGAAATAAGTGGTAGTTTTAAATCATAGAGATTAGAGGCGGCGGTATCGCCTTGGAGATTGCCAATTTTGACCCCGAATATTGATAAGCAAGAGATGAGAAACTATCTGCTTGGCAGTTTGGAAGCAGAGCGCCGAGCGGCTCTTGAAGAAAGTATTCTGTGTGATGCGGGGATTTACGAAGAGCTTTTGGTACTTGAAGAAGAGTTAATCGACCAGTACATAACAAACAATCTATCACCTTCTGAGAGGCAACAGTTTGAGACGAATTTTCTGGTCACGGCTGAACGTCACAACAATTTGCGTTTCGGCCGTTTACTAAGGCGATACCTGGACTCCCAACCGGTTTACGTCCCTCCTGACGATATTCCGGTAACCACAGTTCGCCACGACGAAATAGACGCTCCCGCGACGAAATTTTTCTCGTTTGCCGCCGGCAGTTTTGCCAGAGGCGCGATCCTTGCCGTGTCAACGGCAGTTGTCGTCAGCCTCGTAATACTCACGGTGCTTTGCTGGCGGGCAAGCAGAAAACCTGAGCAACCCATAGTTGAGGCAAACTCCTCCCCTCCGGTAAGAGTCACGCTGACGCCGGGGTCGATGCGGTCCGAAGGCGCGGTCACGCCACGCGTGTCAGTGCCGCCCAGGGGCGTCAATGTCCGGCTCGACTTGCAGGTATCCAATCCCAATTTTCATAACTACAAGTCGGAACTTTTCCGCGAGAGTAAATCTTTGCAAACCGCGGATGAGTTAAAAGCGGAGCCACAGGGTGAGCAGCACGTTGTTCCATGGACGATTACCGGGGACGTGCTGAGTCCGGGAGACTATCAGGTCAAGCTCAGTGGCGTTGTAGATTCGGGAGCGGATGAATTCATCGATAACTATTCCTTCCGGGTAGTCAAAAAATAATATTTTTGAAATGTTTGACCATCGCGAGTCATAACAATTGAAGCGTCGGATATAAAGCCTCGGGGTCGAGGGACCGGCGCTCAATTACACCCCACGCAAAAAACGAAGTTCCTCACCCCTCCATGCTAATGCATGCCTCATTATTAAAAGGCGAGCGGCAAATTGGAGCGCCGCTCGCCTCTTTTTTGCAGGGCTTATTGCTTCTTGATGTAGTTTCGATGGATCCAGCCGTCCTTTTGCTGGCGGTCCTGAGTTTCGAAGAAGGCGTTCTTATCGTCTTCGCGAGTCACCATTCTCACACGTGAAGTGACCTCTTTTGCCGCAGCCGCCGGCTTTTCAGACTCGGCCAGAAAACTCTCGACAATCTCAGTCGCCACTGGCTTCGCGCTGTCGGCGTCCTTATTCAACTCGGCAATCGCTTCGACGGTACTCGCTTTGAGAAGCTTGGGCCAGAGTTTCGCAAATAACGCCCGCGACGCGTAAACATCCGCGCTATTCACCTTGCCATTGATCGCAAAGACGTAACCAATCACGTCGGGTTTGTTCTTCAGTATTCCGTCGAGCTCATTGATGTACGCGGCGCTTGTCTCCTT
>Ga0307414_10001103_pt1 | contig 13799 bp, 12 predicted proteins | sample DK1Ometagenome_FD_203804 | JGI IMG/M metagenome (GOLD analysis project Ga0307414, IMG submission 203804) | Maize rhizosphere microbial communities from greenhouse at UC Davis, California, United States - DK15-O-3 | ecosystem: Host-associated > Plants > Roots > Rhizosphere > Soil | place: USA... | reverse complement strand
TAACTTCAGAAGGTCGATGAAAGAATCTTGCATTCGGGTATAATTTGGAATGCAAAAATCGTTATTTTAATATTTCCCCACAACAATATGTATTGATCCATTTTACCCTGAACTGCGTTAGGGATGGAAGCGGCATCCTTTTGCGATGATCTGAACATCTTACTAGAAGCCTAAGCTCCAATCGCAAAAGATACAGCGCACAGCCCGGCCCGCAGGGAAACGCACAAATTGCTGTTTATTATTAAGTCTCAATCTGGGAAGTAATAAAGTACTACGCATTTGGTCACAAAAAACTTTAAAAAAAAGAAACTCAAAATGAGTTAAAGTGTAGAAACAACAATAAGTGATATAAAGAAAATGTTTCAAAGAACGCAGTTGTATTTAGAAGATTTTCTAAGCTAACGCTGTTTGTCTTTGAACTACAAGTAAATAAAGCTATTGACCAACAACTTGCATTAATATGCAAATCGGACTAAAAGACTATTCTATTAATAGGAAATATAAAAACTTGCTTAAATTAACATCGGTTTAATCTAATAAAAAAGGCTCTTCATAACGAAAAGCCTTTAAATTTAGTGATTTAGTAAGCACTTATTTAATGTTAGCACTATGCGTTTGCTAACACTATCTCTTCATTGAAAGGAAGATTCCAAGCTTCTGCAACTCCCTTGTAAAGAATTTTTCCATTAGCGATGTTTAGTCCTTTTTTCAATTCTTCATTCTCAGTACAAGCCTTTTCCCATCCCTTGTTTGCTAATTGAACAGCATAGGGCAAAGTTGCATTTGTTAAGGCTAAAGTTGATGTGTAAGGAACAGCTCCTGGCATGTTAGCGACACAATAGTGTACGATATCATCAATAATGAAAGTTGGATTTTCGTGTGTTGTTGGGGTACAAGTCTCGATACATCCACCCTGATCAACTGCTACGTCTACAACAACAGTTCCAGGTCGCATTAATTTAAGCATATCACGAGTGATTAAGTGTGGTGCTTTTGCTCCTGGAATTAGAACTGCTCCTATAATTAAATCTGCATCAGCAATTGCTCTTGTAATGTTATAATGGTTAGACATTTCAGTATTTACATTTGCGGGCATGATATCATCAAGTTGACGTAAACGTGGTAAACTTAAATCCATGATAGTTACCTGAGCACCTAAGCCAGCAGCCATTTTGGCAGCCTGGGTTCCTACAATCCCTCCGCCTAAGACTAATACTTTTGCTGGTGGTACACCTGGTACACCTCCTAAAAGGATTCCTCTTCCTTTTAATGGTTTCTCAAGGTATTTTGCTCCTTGTTGAATTGCCATACGACCTGCCACTTCGGACATTGGAACTAATAATGGTAAACTACGATCTGCTTTTTCAACAGTTTCGTAAGCTAAACACACAGCGCCTTTTTCGAGCATCGCATGAGTTAAGGGTTCTGATGATGCAAAATGGAAGTAAGTAAAAAGCAATTGATCTTTTTTGATTAAATCATACTCAGAAGCTATTGGCTCTTTTACTTTAATAATCATGTCTGCAATGGCATACACTTCTTCAATGGTTTCTAAAACTGCTGCTCCTGCATTTGCGTATTCATCATCACTAAAGCCACTTCCTATACCTGCAGTTGCTTGTACATAAACTGTATGTCCGTGTTTTTTCATTTCAGAAACACCAGCAGGAGTTAGTGCTACACGATTTTCATTATTCTTGATTTCTTTTGGAACTCCTATTATCATTTTGTTATGTTTTTGTGTTTTTGTTGCGTTTGTGTTACAAATGTATTAATAGGGGATTTATTATTGATTATTTGAGAATAAATAAGAAAATATTATTTTATTAACTACTTTTACAGAAAAATATTCTTTTTCAGGTTTTTAAAACTCTTTTAAAGAGAAAAAATGACTGATTTATGAATATATACAACACCATATATCTATGGCTTTAGATGAAATTGACAAGAAAATCCTACGTCTTTTGCAGGAAAATGCACATTATACCTTAAAGGACATCGCAAATAAAATAAATCTTTCTCTAACACCTGTGCATGACAGGGTTAAGCGCCTTGAAAAAGAGGGGGTTATAGAGAAGTATGTTTCGATTTTGAACAAGAAAAAACTAGGAAACAATCTTACTGTTTATTGTCAGGTTACCTTAATAAAACAGACTTATGATACATCAGAAGGATTTAATCAATCCATTCTCAATTTACCTGAAGTAGTGGAGTGTAATTACGTTTCGGGAAATTTCGATTATATGCTTAAAATAATCATTCCGGATATGGAAAGCTATCATCATTTTCATCAAAAAAAATTATCGGTTTTGCCGGAAGTTTCTTTGATCAATACTGTTTTTGTGATTTCAGAAGTAAAAAGCACAACCGTTCTTCCAATTTAAATAATAAAAAACCATCAATAGAAATCGATGGTTTTAAAGAATGGTGTTTTTGGGTTAATTAATAATAAGTAAAACGTCTCACTTTAGCAATATATTTTGCTAAACGAATTACCTGGTGACTATATCCGTATTCGTTATCATACCAAATATAAAGAACAATGTTTTTGCCATCTTTAGAAACTATTGTTGCATTGCTATCGTAAATGGACGGAGCAGAAGTTCCTACGATATCAGAAGAAACTAATTCATTATTTAAAGAATATTTGATTTGCTCTACAAGTTCTCCTTCTAAAGCGTATTTTTTCATTATTTTATTGATTGCTGCTGTAGATGTTGCTTTCTTAACCTCTAAGCTTAATACAACTAATGATCCGTTTGGAACGGGAACTCTGATAGCATTTGAGGTTAGTTTTCCTTCAAGAGAAGGAATTGCTTTTGCAACCGCAATTCCGGCACCAGTTTCAGTAATTACCATATTTAGTGCAGCGGCTCTTCCGCGACGATATTTTTTATGAATATTATCAACTAAATTTTGATCATTTGTGTAGGCATGAATAGTTTCTAAGTGACCTTTTGCCACTCCTAATGTTTCTTCGATAACTTTTAAAATGGGTGTAATAGCATTAGTTGTGCAGGAAGCTGCAGAGAAGATGTCGTTTTCATCCGAATTATATTCATGATGATTTACGCCGTAAACTATATTTGGAACTCCTTTTCCGGGAGCTGTCAATAACACTTTACTGACTCCTTTTGAAACTAAATGTTTTTTCAAAGTTTCTTTTGCTGTAAACGCACCAGTATTATCGATTACTAAAGCATCACTAATTCCATATTCAGTGTAATCTATTTCTTCGGGAGAATTTGCCGAAATAATATGAACTGTTGTTCCGTTAATAATCAAGGTATTGTTTTTTTGATCAGCAACAACGGATCCTTGAAAATCTCCATGAATTGAATCGTATCGTAATAATGAAGCTCTTTTTTCTAAAATTGCAGAATCACTTTTATCACGCGTTACAATTGCTCTCAGCCGCAGTTGATTTCCTTTGCCTGTTTTAGACATTAATTCTCTGGCCAATAAACGTCCAATTCTTCCAAAGCCATATAAAACAACATCTTTTGGTTTAATTTCTTTTGCTGATTTAGCTTTTTTCAATTTATCCATTACAAAATATCTGGCATCTGGATATTTTTCATCCTCTAAACGATATTCATAAGTTAATTTTCCTAAATCTAATTTTGCAGGTGGGAAATCTAACGATAAAACGACTTTTGCAATTTCAACCGAATCAAAAATACTGATTGGCTTACCCACAAATTCACCGGCGTATTGATGCAGATTCATAATATCGCTGACATTTTTATCCAGCAATTGGTTTTTGAATAAAACCATTTCTATTGATTTGTCATACCATAAATCACTTATAATTTTAATTAATTCGACACCAGCTCTTCTTCGGTCGACTTGTAAGGATACCTCTTTTTGGTACAATGATTTGTTGTTCATAATTGATTAAATTGAAATAATAAAACGCTCACTTATTTTATAATTGGGAGCAAAAGTATTTATTTCAATCGATTTCGTAAATAATTTTGGCATTTATTTTAAAATAAAAAAGCCATCTTAATTTCTTAGATGACTTTAAAAATTTTTGATTTATAAAAAACTTTCGCTTCAAATAGCAGTTGTCAGTTTTTATTCAGTGAAAACTACCACATAAAGCGAAGAATGTTTTTAAATAATAATCCTGAATATTTCACCATTTTTATTGATCATTTCGATACGCACACTTTGACCTTCGTCCTTTTTGCTTAGAAGTTTTGAAACAGTTTCAACATTTGTTGCTTTGATATTATCAATACTCAAAATAATATTGCCTTGTAATTCATTTTGATATTGCATCAAATTCTCGTTGGTGATGCTTTTGATTTTTACGCCATAATCGATTTTGAATTTCTTTTTATCAACAGCGTCAATATTTTCTAATTCGATCCCTTTAAACTCAGTACTAAAAAATTCATTTTTACTTAACGTTACCGGAACAACTTTAGATTTTCCGTCACGCATATAAGTCACCTGTACCACATCATTCGGTCTTTTTGTGTTTATGTAGCCTGAAAGATCCGCAAAAGTTGAAATGTTTTGATTATCAAGTTTTACAATTATATCACCTTTTGTAAGACCTGCTTTTTGAGCTCCTGATTTTGGTGTAACTTTATTAATGTAAAAACCTTGTGTTTCAGAAATTCCTAATTCTTTAGAGGCATTACTATTTAATTCCCCGCCTTCAACTCCTAAAATTCCTCTTTGAACATTTCCAAATTCCATAATATCTTCAATAATTTTGCGGGCATTATTTGATGGAACCGCAAAAGAATATCCAACGTAAGATCCAGTCATTGAAGAAATCATAGTGTTGATGCCAATTAATTCACCACGTGTATTGACCAATGCACCTCCACTGTTTCCAGGATTCACAGCAGCATCAGTCTGAATAAAAGATTGAATTCCACTAGTATCTAAATTTCTGGCTTTGGCCGAAACGATTCCGGCAGTTACTGTTGAAGTCAAATTATACGGATTCCCAACTGCCAAAACCCATTCGCCGACTTTTACACTATCAGAATTAGCAAAAGCACTATAAGGAAGTTTTTCGTTGGCATCAATTTTTAATAAAGCGATATCCATTTTAGAATCGGTTCCAATTAGTTTTGCTTTATAGGATTTTTTGTTGTTTAAGGTAATTTCGATTTCGGTTGCATCTTTGATTACGTGATTATTTGTTACTATGTAACCGTCCTCTGAAATAATAACACCGGAACCAGTTCCTACTTGTTCGTGCTGTTGTTGACCTCCATAGCCATAGAAAAATTCCAGCATAGGATTACTAATTGTCCGGCGGGAAACATTTTTAACGTGAACGACTGTATGGATTGTCTTATCTGCAGCTTCTGTAAAATCAACATTTTCAGCAGATAGTCCAACATTTTTTCCATATGAATTAGGGGCAAGAGTTACAACAGAATTTCCTTTTCCAAAAAAAGAATCGTTGCTCTCAAATAATATCTTGTAAGCACCTAATGTAGTGGCACCACTTAATAATGATACTAAAAATAAGGTTGAAAATCTTTTCATAATTAGAATATAGGTTTAAGTTTATTGATGTAAAATTAATTCAAAAAATTATTATCAAAAACGGTTTAACTCTCTTTAACATTGATTAACATTTCATTAATTAATCTTCGTACTTTTGTATTTCTTAATAGAATTAAAAATGCAAATAGAATTTTATAAATATCAAGGTACAGGAAACGATTTTGTAATGATTGATAATCGTTCGGATTTTTTTCCAAAAGATGACATTCAACTGATTGAGCGTTTGTGTGACAGACGTTTTGGAATTGGTGCTGACGGATTAATTTTATTAGAAAATGATCCTAATACAGATTTTAAAATGGTCTATTATAATTCTGATGGAAATCAGAGTTCGATGTGCGGTAATGGTGGTCGATGTTTAGTTGCGTTTGCCAACCAATTAGGTGTTATCGACAATAAAACCACTTTCATAGCAACAGACGGTTTGCATCATGCAACTGTAGGCGACGATGCTATTATTTCTTTGCAAATGATTGATGTTGAAGAAGTCCAAATCAAAGATTCTTATACATTTTTGAATACAGGTTCGCCGCATCATGTACAAATTGTGGATGATTTAGAGCATTATGATGTAAAAGAAAACGGTGCTGCTATTCGCTATGGAGCATTATATGGAGAAAAAGGGAGCAACATTAATTTTGTAAAAAAAATTAATGATTCTGAATTTTCACTTCGTACCTACGAAAGAGGTGTAGAAGATGAAACCCTGGCTTGCGGAACTGGAGCAACAGCGGTTGCAATTGCGATGAATGCAACTGGTCAGACAGATAAAACTTCCATAAATTTAAATGTTGAAGGAGGGAAATTAGTCGTTTCATTTGATAAACTTGGAGATAATTATACGAATGTTTTCCTTACCGGTCCGGCTAAGTTTGTTTTTAAGGGAACAATCGAGATATAAATTCTAAATTCCAATCTACATCCAAAATCTTATCTAAAATTAAAATGATCACACTCAAAGGCAAAAAAATCTATCTGAGAGCATTAGAACCTAATGATTTAGAGTTCATTTATGCAATGGAAAATGATCAGAGCATTTGGGAAGTTAGCAATACACAAACACCATATAGCCGTTTTTTGGTTCGGCAATATCTTGAAAATGCACACCAGGATATTTATGAAGCAAAGCAATTGCGTTTGGCAATCTGTCAGGATGAAGATTTTCCGGCTATAGGACTAATTGATTTATTTGAATTTGATCCTAAAAATAACAGGGCAGGAGTTGGAATTGTTATCCGGGACACAGGAAATAGGAATCAAAGTATTGGTTCTGAGGCTTTAGAATTATTAATAAACTATTCTTTTTACAATTTAAATTTGCATCAACTGTATGCAAATATTAATGTAGGAAATGTAGCAAGTGTGGCACTTTTTACTAAATTTGGCTTTGAGAAAATAGGAATAAAAAAAGATTGGATTTTGCTAAATGGACAATATCAGGATGAAGCAATATTTCAATTAATTAACAAACAATTTTAAATTTTTAGCTTTGAGTATAAAAAAAATTATCACGTTAACTGCCGTAGCCGTAATTTCGGTCTTAATGATTTACGGTTTTATTTTAATTAGCAGAATTTTCAGTGCCAATACAAGTTTTGAAGAAAAAGAAGTATATGTATATATTCCTACTGGTGCCACTTATACTGATGTTAAAAAAATATTAGTGCCATATATCAAAAATTTCGAAAATTTTGAAATGGTAGCCAGTAAAAGAAGCTACCCTGAAAATGTAAAATCTGGTCGTTTTTTACTTAAAAAAGACATGAACAATATTGATTTAGTTCGTGCCATGCGTTCAAACGTTCCGGTAAAATTGGCTTTTAATAATCAGGAACGGTTAGAGAATTTTGCCGGAAGAATAGGTTCTCAAATTGAAGCAGATAGCTTGTCCTTAATGAAAGCGATTAAAGATCCGGAATTTATGAAAGCAAATGGATTCAATGAAGAAAATGTTTTTGCCATGTTCATTCCTAATACTTATGAATTTTACTGGAATACTTCTGCAGAAAAGTTTCGTGATAAAATGATTAAAGAGTATAATAATTTTTGGACTGAGGAAAGAATAGAAAAAGCAAAAAAACAAGGGCTAACGCCAGTTCAGGCTACAACTTTGGCTTCTATAGTTCATAAAGAGTCTGTCAAAAAAGATGAAAGACCTCGCATTGCCGGAGTTTATCTCAACAGATTACGTTTAGCGATGCCTTTACAAGCTGATCCAACTGTAATTTATGCTTTAAAATTGCGTGATAATAATTTTGATCAGGTAATTAAAAGAGTTTTTTATAAAGATTTGATTATGAGGTCTACATATAATACTTATGTAAATATCGGACTCCCTCCAGGGCCAATTGCAATGCCTGATATTACTGCTCTTGAAGCCGTTTTAGACCCCGAAAAACATGATTATATTTATTTTTGTGCCAGTATAGATCGTTTTGGGTATCATGAATTTGCTTCTACTTATGAACAGCATCAAATAAATGCAAAAAAATATTCGGACTGGATTAACGGTCAGGGTGTAACAAGATAGTTTTGAATTTTAAAGTTTCCCATTTTTTATCGATTTTATGCTTTTATAGTTTTCAATCAATTGAAGCGCAAAGCAAATTTGAAAGTTTTTTAACCCCTTCCGATACTTTAAATAAAAAAAGACAAAATGCAGTTCTCATAACCGAAGCCGCTTTGGCTTCGGCAACGTTAATTGGTCTGAATCAGATTTGGTATGCTGATTATCCAAAATCAGGTTTTCATTTTATAAATGATAATGCCGAATGGCTTCAAATGGATAAGATAGGGCACTTTTATTCGGCTTATCATTTAACCAGATTTGGTGCCGAAGCACTGAATTGGAGTGGTACAAATTCTAAGAAACAATTAATTTACGGTGCAGGCTTAGGTTTTGCATTTCTCACTGCTGTTGAAGTTTTAGACGGATATTCTGCAGAATGGGGTGCCTCTTCTGGAGATATAATAGCCAATGCGACTGGTACCGCTTTGTATGTTTCTCAGGAATTAATTTGGAAAGAACAACGAATTACACCCAAATTTTCTTTTCATACTACTCATTACGCAAATCAAAGTCCTGAAAAATTGGGAAAATCTTTTAATGAACAGATCTTGAAAGACTATAACGGACAAACGTATTGGCTTTCTGTAAACCTGCATTCTTTTGCAAAAGAAAGTAAAATTCCGAAGTGGTTAAATCTCGCATTTGGATATGGAGCTGATGGGATGTTAACAGGAAATAATAAAACTGAAATTTCTAACTTTGGACAAAATCCGAAAATTTTTCGTCAGATTTATCTTTCTTTTGATGTTGATTTAGCTAAAATTAACACAAAATCACATTTTTTAAAAACATTTTTTTCTGTTTTTAACACCATAAAAATCCCTGCTCCAACTCTCGAATATAGCGTCAATAAAGGGCTTAAAGGTCATCTGGTTTATTTTTAAAAATCGTAAACTGCTGGTTGTCAGTATTATTTTGCATTTCTTATCTTTGCACCGCAGAAATTTCAAAAAGGTGACAGCGTTTTGAAGAAAAACAATTTATGATAAAGAAATGGTATTATTACACAAGTTTAATCGTTATTATTACATTTTTAACACTGGGATTTAAGCCCTTTAATCTGGAGGCCAAACCTTGGTTTATAACAGAAAAAACAGATGGATCAGAATATATTTTTCCATCGCAAGAAGAGGATGATTATCCTACACTACATAAGTTAAACGTTCCATTTACAGGAAAACGCCTTATTGGTTTTAAAGAAGCAGTTGCTTTTAAAGAATCTCAGGGAAAATACCGAAAAGTAAATTCTATCGGGTACATGGGAAAATACCAATTTGGATCTAATACTTTAAGATCTGTAGGTGTTCACAATGACAATGCATTTCTAAAAAATCCTGCACTACAGGAAAAAGCATTCATTGCATTACTATCTAAAAACAAATGGACTTTACGTCGGGAAATTGAAAAATATGAAGGTAAAATCATTAATGGCATTGAAATTACAGAATCAGGAATTTTAGCCGCTGCACATTTAGGTGGTGCAGGTTCAGTAAAAAAATTCTTTAGAAACAAAGGAAACAGACTTTTCAGAGATGCTTATGGCACTTCTTTAAGAAGTTATATGAAAGCTTTTGGAGGTTATGACCTTTCATATATTGAAGCAGACAGTAATGCTACAATTAACGATTAAGAATAGAAAAAAATCCCGATATTCGGGATTTTTTTTATGAAAAATTGAATTTCCTTAATCCATTAATATTTCTAAAATTTGGATAGCAGCTTCGCTAATTTTTGTTCCCGGACCAAAAATAGCAATTGCTCCTGCATCAAATAAAAATTGATAATCCTGTTTCGGAATAACACCTCCAACAATCACCATAATATCTTCACGGCCATGTTTTTTTAGTTCCTCAATCACCTGAGGGACTAATGTTTTGTGACCAGCTGCCAGCGATGAGACACCTAAAATATGTACATCGTTTTCAACGGCTTGTTTTGCAGCTTCAGCAGGTGTTTGAAAAAGTGGACCAATATCTACATCAAAACCAACATCGGCATAGCCTGTTGCTACTACTTTTGCACCGCGATCATGACCATCCTGTCCCATTTTGGCAATCATAATTCTTGGTCGTCTTCCCTCTTGTTTCGCAAAGGCATCAGCAAGTTGCATGGCCTTTTCAAAATTCTCGTCGTTTTTAATTGCTGCACTATACACGCCACTAACAGATTTAATTTGTGCTTTGAACCTGCCGAAAATACTTTCAAGGGAATCACTGATTTCGCCTAAAGTAGCTCTGTTTCTTGCAGCCTCAATAGCGATTTCCAGTAAATTACCCTTTCCGGTTTTAGCACAATGAATTAATTTTTCGAGTGATTGATTAACTTTTTCAGTATTTCGGGTTTGTTTTATTTTTTGGAGCCTTTCAATTTGTTGTTTACGAACCATTTGGTTGTCTACATCCAGAATATGTAAAGGATCTTCTTTTTCTAATCTGAATTTATTTACGCCTACAATAATATCTTGTCCACTGTCTATTCTTGCTTGTTTTCTTGCAGCCGCTTCTTCTATTCTCAGTTTCGGAATTCCTGACTCAATAGCTTTCGTCATTCCGCCTAATTCTTCAACTTCCTGAATAAGTTTCCATGTGTTTTCAACCATTTCATTAGTTAGGTGTTCAACATAAAAACTTCCTGCCCAGGGATCGACGGTTTTAGTGATTTTAGTTTCTTCCTGTAAAAAAATCTGTGTATTACGTGCAATTCTTGCAGAAAAGTCTGTTGGCAGAGCAATTGCTTCATCAAGTGCATTGGTATGTAAGGATTGAGTGCCTCCAAAAGCAGCTGCAGCAGCTTCTATACAAGTTCGGGTAACATTATTAAAAGGATCCTGTTCTGTTAAGCTCCAGCCACTGGTTTGGCAATGTGTTCTTAATATTAATGATTTTTCGTTTTTTGGATTAAACTGTTTAACCAATTTTGCCCAAAGCATTCTTCCGGCTCTCATTTTGGCAATTTCCATAAAATGATTCATGCCGATTGCCCAGAAAAAAGACAATCTTGGTGCAAATTCATCAATGGACATACCTGTTGATAATCCTGTTCGGATATATTCCAATCCATCGGCAAGTGTGTAAGCCAATTCTATATGAGCAGTTGCCCCGGCTTCCTGCATATGATACCCTGAAATGGAAATAGAATTGAATTTGGGCATTTTCTTGCTTGTAAATTCAAAAATATCTGCGATGATTTTCATCGAAGGAGTTGGCGGATAAATGTAAGTATTCCGAACCATAAACTCTTTCAAAATATCATTCTGAATCGTTCCTGACAATTTTTCAATTGCTACACCTTGTTCTTCTGCAGCAACAATGTAAAATGCCATAATGGGTAAAACAGCTCCGTTCATAGTCATTGAAACGGACATTTCATCCAATGGGATCTGGTCAAAAAGCACTTTCATGTCTTCAACCGAATCAATGGCAACTCCAGCTTTTCCAACATCACCAACAACTCTTTCATGATCTGAGTCGTAACCCCGATGCGTTGGTAAATCAAAAGCGATGGATAAGCCTTTTTGACCAGCGGCTAAATTTCTTCTATAAAAAGCATTGCTTTCTTCTGCTGTAGAAAACCCGGCATATTGACGAATTGTCCAGGGACGCTGTATGTACATTGTTGCATAAGGTCCGCGCATATAGGGTTCAAACCCAGCTCCGAAATTAAGAAACTCTAAATCTTCAATATCTTTTTCAGAATAGGTTTGTTTTAATTCGATGCCTTCGGCGGTTGTAAAGTTAGAAGTTAGTGGTTCAGAGTTAGGGGACTGTACTTCTAACTCTTCACGTTTAACATCTAACTTAATATGTTTAAGGTCTTTTCTCAATTGTAAAATAATTACTTAAAATAGGTTTAATTCACTATTTCTTGATGTGTGAAAAATGGATTTTATAACGATACAATCTCCATAAATAGAATAATGTATTGAGTATGGAAAAGTTTTTAAAAATACGATTCTAATTTTGTCATATTTTATTTGAAATAATAATGGGTCATTTTTAATTATTGCTATACTTTCTTTGAAGGAATTATTAAACCTAACTGCTAATTTAGGATGTATATTTTTATACCAGTGCAAAGATTTTCTATAGTCAATTTTTGCTTCTTCAACAATTACTATTTTATAATTCATTTTCAATTTCTTTTAAAAAATCATCAATGTCAGTAATGCTATTTGGATTTTTTAAATATTTATCTGTTCTTTCTCTAACCTGGTCAATTTGCCATTGAGGAATATTGTATTCTTTATTTTGAACAGGCATAATAATAACCTCGACTTCATCAGCATTAAAGTCATTTGGTAAAATTATATTTATAGTGTGATTTTTTACTGTTACTATTTGTCGAATTGCTTCCATAAAGTCTTTGTTTACTATATTCAAATATAGTTATTTATATTATTTTCCCTCAGATTCTAATCGTTCTTGTTCCAGTTTTTCGGCTAATCTTTTTTCTATTATGGGTGTAATTAATGTTTTCCTTGGTTTTATTTTTACAAAAGGAAACAGTTCCAAATCATGTTTCATTCTGTCTTCAGGATTGGGATATTTATTCGTTCCTAATAAAACTTCTTTTTTTGAGTCGAATAATTCCTGCTCCTTATTGGCGCTTTCCTGAATTTTCTTTTTGATTGTTCCTTCGTTTAAAAGCTTCAGAAAACCTCCGTTAGCTTCTATATCTTTAAATAAGACTAAACTTTTTTCAGCTAATTGCATTGTCAGGCTTTCAATGTAATAACTTCCATCAGCTGGATTATTGACTTTATCAAAATAACTTTCATGCTTTAAAATCAGCAATTGATTTCGTGCAATTCGGTCTCCAAATTCATTGTCTTTATGATACAAGGCATCGTAAGGTAAATTGGCCACAGCGTCAGCTCCCCCTAAAATGGCCGACATACATTCTGTTGTTGTACGAAGCATGTTGACATTATAATCGTAAATGGTTTTGTTTCTTTTGGTTGGTGTAACCAATAAATGACATTCTAAATTAGCATTATATTCAGCAGCAATTAAATTAAATAACATTCGCAATGCACGAAGTTTTGCAATTTCAAAGAAATAATTCGTTCCTACAGACACTTGAAAAACAATTGGTTTTGCAGTAAGAGGCAAACGGTTTAAATATTCATTAGCGTGAGCCAAACCGTAGGCAATTTGCTGTGTAATATTAGCGCCCGCATTTTGATATAAACCCATATCAATACTCAATAAGCAAAGATTAGTGGTTGCATTTGAAATTTTTTGGATGGTTTCGAAATTATTTTTATCCAATGTTGGAAACCAATTTCCTTCTCTTGCAAAATGACCAATTGGATCAATGTTACAGAAGAAAATAGCTTTTTTTTGTATCGAAATTGAATCCAGTTTTTTTACGAAATCGATTGAAATGAATTTCAAATTAAAGTAAACTGTTCTATTTTCCAAAGGAAGATTTTCTAATAATTTTTGAATATCAGTTGTTTCATTTTGAATAGTGAAGCGTAAACTTTCAGCACCTCTTTCGATAGTATTAATCGCTCTTTGAATCGATTTCTCGATATCGTAAACAAATATATTTTGACAGATTTTAAAATTAGCTGCCTGAGTTTTTACCGGAGCAGTTTTAGAAAATTCATCGTTGTGATAAAATGGTTTTACCTGAATATCTTCCGGAGAATTCCAGATTACTGTTTTGTTGTAATCAGCTCCAT
>Ga0307414_10001102_pt1 | contig 13800 bp, 18 predicted proteins | sample DK1Ometagenome_FD_203804 | JGI IMG/M metagenome (GOLD analysis project Ga0307414, IMG submission 203804) | Maize rhizosphere microbial communities from greenhouse at UC Davis, California, United States - DK15-O-3 | ecosystem: Host-associated > Plants > Roots > Rhizosphere > Soil | place: USA... | reverse complement strand
TCGACAGGTGATCAAACTAATATCGGTCATGCCTACGGCATTCTTGTGACTTTTTTGAATTCCATTTACCAGACATTAAAATGTCCGGCTATATAATCGATCATGCCTACGGCATTTTAAGGCTACGCCCTTCCGCTTGCAGATTTTTACGCTTTTTCTGTTGAGTGGTCAGAGCTACGTCCTTGGATTGTAGTGGCTGTGTCGGTCTGCGAACTGAATCACTGATCACTGCGATACTCTTTACTTCCTACTTGATACTTGATACTCTTTACTTGATACTCCTTACTTCCTACTTCGTACTTGCTACTTTTTTAATGTGCTTTTTTAGAGGCAATGATTACCTTTGCCCCCATCAAAAACTACCCAAATATGGAAGATCAAATCAAAAAGATTCAATTGAATGACCTACACATCGAACTAGGAGGTAAAATGGTGCCTTTTGCAGGATACAACATGCCTGTCAGATATAGTTCGGATAATGAAGAACATCTATGTGTGAGAAATGGTGTGGGTGTATTTGATGTTTCACATATGGGGGAGTTTAGGATAGAAGGGCCGGAAGCATTGAACCTGATCCAAAAAATAACTTCTAATGACGCTTCTAAAATTGTGAATGGACAAGCCCAATATTCTTGCTTCCCTAATCACACCGGTGGCATAGTAGATGATTTGATCGTGTACAAGTTTGACGATGAAAAATATATGCTGGTGGTGAATGCTTCCAACATCGACAAAGACTGGGCTTGGGTCAATGAGCACAACAGCATGGGAGCTAAATTGACTAACATTTCTGATGAATTATCACTTTTTGCTATACAGGGTCCGAAGGCTATTGAAGCCGTGCAATCACTGACACCAGTCAATCTTTCAGCCATTAAATTCTATCACTTCACAGTAGGCGAATTTGCCGGAGTTCAGGATGTGATCATATCTGGAACCGGATATACTGGTGCAGGAGGGTTTGAGATTTATGTGAAAAACAAGGATGCCGAGCAGGTTTGGAGAGCCATCTTTGAAGCAGGCAAAGCATATGACATCAAACCAATCGGGCTAGGCGCACGGGACACCTTGCGGATGGAAATGGGATATTGTCTGTACGGAAATGATATCACTGACTACACTTCCCCGCTTGAAGCTGGACTGGGGTGGATCACTAAGTTCACCAAGGATTTTGTGAATTCTGACGCTTTACGTAAGCAAAAAGAAGAAGGTGTACAGAAAAAATTGGTTGGTTTCATCATGCAAGAGCGCGGGATTCCAAGAGGTCATTATAAAATCGTAGATGCAGAAGGAGCTGAAATCGGCGAGGTCACATCTGGTACGCAATCACCAAATATGGGCAAGGGAATTGGTCTGGGTTATGTGAATACTGTTTTCAGTAAACCAGGAACAGAAATTTATATTCAAGTACGTAATAAAAACCTCAAAGCTCAGGTTGAGAAATTGCCTTTGCTGAAAGTATAATGAATCAAGTTGAAATTTGCTTTAGCCCTGAGCTAATTCATTTACATGATTTGGAAGGTAAAATCGTGGTGGTGGTTGATATTTTTCGTGCCACCTCCACGATGATTGCTGCCTTATCTCATGGAATTTCCGAAATACGAACTTGCTCAGACCTGGAAGAATGCCGGACGATGAGTGAAAATGGTTACTTGATAGCCGGAGAACGCAATGGCATTACTGCAGATGGTTTTCTTTTGGGCAATTCACCACTTGCGTACCTTACAGGCAAATACAAGAATCAAAAGCTGGCAATGACCACCACCAATGGAACGCTGGCGATTTCTAAATCAACAGGAGCTGATGAAATTCTGATCGGATCATTTCCAAACCTTGCAGCAACTGTCGCCTACATTCAATCAAGAAAAAAAGACGTGCTGATTCACTGCGCTGGCTGGAAAGGTAAATTTAATCTGGAGGATTCTCTTTATGCAGGCGCACTTACCAAAGCGCTGGAAAGTTCCCATCTGGCCGAAGACGATGGTGCCATAGCTATGAAATCGCTTTATGAGAAAGAAGGACATGATCTTAAAGGTTTTCTTTCCCAAGCATCACACGCCAAACGATTACAAAATCACAACATTGATTCAGACATTGACTTCTGTCTGACTTTGGATATTTTCTCAATTGTGGGAAAAGTGCAAGACGGCATATTGAAAGCGATAAATACATAGTTTGATTATCCGCTTTGTTACCGGTAAAGCAAGTTGACCGCTAATTTATAGCAGATTTTGACCACAGACGACGGTCAACACTTGTACTGAGCCCGTCGAAGTAGTCCGCAGCACTGCAATTTAAGTTCTGAGAGCAGCTATTTTGGCTACTGGTACAATTGCGGATATACATAATAATCAGGCCACAGTCACAGCCCACTGCCCTTCCTCCCTGCATGCTCGCTTCTGAAATGGCGCAGGCTTGAGCCTTGTTCATTTACGCTTTCAGAGTTCATAATTCATTTTTCCGGTTTAGCCTCATGATTCCTGCATTTTCCGTCCTTTACAACCTTGTCACCTACAACCTTACCACCTTCTCACACTATCACTTTAAAACCTTCCAACTCCATTCAACCAACCTTCCCGATCACTTAAGTTTATCGTTATTCCGGTGCCTCTCCTGATCCCGGATATTCTTTTTATCAAAGTTCTTCTTCAGCGCATCTGTCAAATCCACTCCAGTCTGATTGGCAAGGCAGATCAGCACCCACAATACATCTGCCATTTCATCTCCCAGATCTTTACCCTTATCGGATTCTTTAAATGATTGCTCCCCATAAGTTCTGGACATGATTCTGGCCAATTCCCCTACCTCTTCCATCAAGATGGTCATATTGGTGAGTTCGTTGAAGTAGCGTACTCCTACTGTTTTGATCCATTGATCGACTTTTTCCTGAGCTTCTGAGATAGTAATTTCGTCTTTCATGTGTATATTTTGGTTTTCAACGGTCATATAGGTTTCATTCAAATTAGATGACCGAAGATTCTTTAAAGATAAGGTTCCAAGTGAAAATAAAAGGTAAATCAGGATGATTACCAAAAGGCCGAACATCTACCCAATCCTCAACTAACTATTTCCAAGGGAGTAGGATTTCATTTGTAGTTATTTCATTATCCTGTAAATAATTCTAAAAAAATCCACTATCTGATTGACAATGCCCGAAACTGCACGTTATTTGAATAAGATTTTACGATTTTCAAAAATGGGATCGATCAGCTCCATTTAAACCTATAGGAACAACCTTTAGCGATTACTTCAGGTTTAGTTTTTCTATATTAAAATTCTTCTCGATATGGATTTTATAGATTATTATAAAATTTTGGGTGTGGACAAAAATGCCTCAGAATCAGATATTAAAAAGGCGTATCGCAAATTGGCCAGGAAATATCATCCTGATGTAAATCCAGATGACAAGGAAGCCGAACGGAAGTTTAAAGAGGTTAACGAGGCAAACGAAGTCTTAAGTGATCCTGAAAAACGCAAAAAATACGACAAATACGGAAAAGACTGGAAGCATGCAGACCAATTTGAGCAGGCGGGTCAGCAAAGGCAATATCGCCAAAGCTCTTCTGAGGGTGGTGGGCCGAGCGGATTTGGGGGTGCTGGAGGATTTAGTGAAGAAGATTTCTCAGATTTCTTCAGCTCCATGTTTGGAGGTGCAGCAGGCACTGGACAATCCAGCCGACGGTCCATGCAGTTTAAAGGACAGGATTACAATGCAGAGCTTCAGCTTAATCTGGAAGATGCATATCAGACCCACAAGCGTACGCTGACGGTTAATGGTAAAAATATCCGATTGACAATTGCCGCAGGGGTAGAAAATGGTCAAACAATAAAAATCAAAGGACATGGAGGAGAAGGAATAAACGGTGGGCCAAAAGGTGATTTATACATTACTTTTTTAATAGCTAACGACAGCACGTTTAAGCGGGATGGAAATGATTTATACACAACAGTTGACCTCGATTTATACAAAGCAATATTGGGCGGTGAGATAGTCGTAGATACTTTTGATGGAAAAGTAAAATTGAAAGTACAACCAGAAACTCCCAATAACACAAAGGTAAGACTGAAAGGAAAAGGATTTCCGGTCTATAAAAAGGAAGGTCAGTTTGGGGATTTATACATCACATATTCGATCAAAAACCCTATAAATCTGAGTGCGAAAGAAAAGGAGTTATTTGAAGAACTAGCCAAACTGCGATCATAATGGAAGAGCAAGAATATATCCCCGTAGTACAACTTTGTAAACTTTACGAATTGGAAATCACTTTCTTTGATGAGATTCAGGAAGTGGGTCTGATCGAAGTCACAACTTACAATGAACAATTATGCATTTCTCAAGAGAGACTGAGTGACTTTGATCGACTGATCCGGATACATCGTGACCTTCATATCAATCTTGAAGGAATCGATGTGGTTTTTAATTTATTGAAGAAAGTGGATAGGCTGAATAACGAGCTCACGGCGGTCAAAAACAAGTTGAGGCTTTACGAAGAAAACTAATTCAGCTACATGTATAGTTACTTTGAAGCAATCCGAACTTCAATCTTATATTTTCCGCTTTTAGCACTTGCCAGTATAGTACCTTTTGTGTATTTCCAATACAAGCGGGTGGGGTATGTTCAACTGGACAGAAGTTTTGTGTTTTACGTTTTTTGCTTTTATGCACTCACAGCCTTTTTCCTAACTATTCTACCGCTTCCTGAATTAACGGAAGGCTTTTGCGATAGAAAATTAGGAAAAGTAGAACCCAGTTTTTTTCCTTTTAAATTTGTCATAAACACTTTCCGGGAAGTTCAGGGAAATATTTCCCTGTTCAGTATCGTAAAGAGCTCCACCTTTATGGTGACTGCATTCAACGTCCTGCTGCTAATGCCTTTAGGCTTCTTTCTCCGTTATCTCTTTCAGGTCAAAAATGCCGGCTTAGCCACTTTAATTGGATTTCTTTCATCCTTATTTTTTGAAATCACCCAATTAACAGCACTATATGGGCTTTATCCATGTCGTTACAGACATTTTGAAGTAGATGACCTCATCACTAATACCTTCGGGTGCTTTGTCGGCTTTGTCATAGCCAGATATTCTACCGTCCTTCCTAATGTTGCCAGGAAACCGCTTCCAAACCCTTCAGAAGTCACTTTGACGCAGCGATTTCTCGCAATATTTTTTGATTCCCTATTGGTTATCCTGTTCACCTCGTATATCATCGAGGGGCTTACTTCAAACATTTGGTTACTTTCAATCATGAAGGTGGGTCTGATCTTCTTTTATTTTATATTCATCAGCAAGATCACAAATGGACAGACACTTGGCAAAAAACTTCTGGGAATTCAAATCATACGTGTCGACAGGAAGCCTCTTACTTACAAAGATCTTATTGCCAGATATGGGGTGTTTTTGATTCTTCCCTTCCTCGTAGGTGAGGTCTCCAAATTCATGATTGACACAAGGTTTGATGATCAGTTATACTTGTTTCTTTACCTGTCCTTCCTTGCGATTTGGTTTGTCGGTACAGTCATGGTCACCTTCATTAGAAAAGATCATCGGGGCTGGTTGGATCGATTTGCTCATACCACACAGATCCCTGTAAAAAGAAATATGCAGTGATCAATGATCATAAATAACATTTATCAAACTCTGGGTTGCAATAAGCTCTCGTCATCTGGCGAGTAGGATCACCCCTGCAATTGCAGACAGGTGTCAGATTTCAGGCCTACGCCTCTGTACTTTTGCCCGTTACTATTGGGGTCTGGACTGAAAGCATGAAGATAGATCACGTATCCAATTGAAGCAACATTATCCAAATCATTGGAATTTCCTTTATAGTCGGTTTGGATTACAAGCCTGTTAAAGGTTAATTTGAACAAGAAGTAAGGCTTAGGCTCATACTCAAACATTCATTTATCATACACACCAGGACCATCTATGAGAAACTACATCTTTTTTATACTAGCAATTTTTGCGATATCATGCTCTTCACCTAAAGAAAACAAGGAACTTCCACGGGTTGCTATTGCAGGCTTAGCAATTGAATCAAGCACTTTTTCACCTGCTCAAAGTGATGCTGATGCCTTCAGGGTTCGGACTGGAAATGACATTTTCAATTATTATCCATTCTTGGATTCCGCTGCTGACGATCGTGGAAGAGCCACTTGGTTTCCAACTTTACGGGGCCATGCGATCCCCGGCGGTATCGTAACCCGCGAAGCATATGACTCGCTTGTTGGAGTTACTCTTGAAATGTTGAAAGAGAATCTACCTTATGATGGTCTGTTTTTCGATATTCATGGTGCAATGAGTGTAGTAGGATTGGATGACCCCGAAGGAGATTTTATACTCAAAGTAAGGGAAGTTGTTGGACCAGAAACACTTATTTCCACTTCCATGGATTTGCACGGCAATGTATCAATGACCTTAGCAGAAAACTCCGACCTGATTACATGCTATCGGATGGCCCCGCATGAAGATGCATTAGAATCCAAACAAAGAGCTGTGGAAAATCTGCTTGATCGCTTGGAAAGCGGCAAAGGGAAACCAAAATATAAGGCTTATATCCCTGTTCCGATATTGCTTCCTGGAGAAAAAACCAGTACCCGTATCGAACCCGGCGAGAGCCTATATGCCCAAGTAGATCCATTGACCAAGCAAGAAGGAGTAATAGATGCGGCTATATGGATCGGATATGCGTGGGCAGATGAGCCTAGAAATCATGCTGTAGTAATGGCCACTGGGGATGATGAAACTGCAGTTAAGAATGCAGCGGAACAGCTGGCCAATAGCTTTTGGAAAGTCCGGAATGAATTTGAATTTGTAGCTCCTGTAGCCACGCTGCAAGAAAGCCTGGACATGGCGCTTGCTTCAGATAAGAAACCATTCATGATCAGTGACATGGGGGATAATCCTACTGCGGGGGGTGCCGGTGATGTAACCTGGACTTTAACTGAAATACTGAAGCGTCCGGAGTTTAAATCTGACAATGGCCCTTCCTTGATTTACGCTTCAATTCCAGGCCCGGAGCTAGTAGCCAAAGCTATGGAAGTGGGCGTGGGAGGCACTGTGGAAGGTACTGCAGGTGCTGCGGTGGATGATCGGTTTGCCGCACCGGTACTGCTTAAAGGGACAGTTGAAGCCATCAAGGAAGGAGATGGGGCAGCAGAAGTAGAAGTGGTTGTTAAAGTTGGGTCTGTACATGTGATTGTCACCAAGAAGCGCAAACCCTATCACCAAGAAAGTGATTTCACAGAGTTGGGTTTGAATCCTAGGGACAGTGATATTGTGGTCGTAAAAATCGGTTATTTAGTTCCTGAGTTATATGATATGCGTGGAGACTGGATTATGGCTCTGACGCCTGGTGGAGTGGATCAGGATCTTGAGCGACTGGGGTACAAGCGGATCAAACGTCCTATGTTTCCACTGGACAAAAACATGGATGATCCTGATCTAACGGCCAAATGGGTAAAAGCAGCGGATCAGCTTTAGGCTTTCAATAGTTGTGGCCAATCGAGGGTGGACTGTGGGCTTATTTCCAATAGCTCAACGGATCACCCCCGTTAGTATAAACCTTCATAAACCCGCACTTGTCAAATACCCTAAACCAACTCTGATTCCATGGATCAAAAACCTACTTCTGTCGAAGAATACTTCAACTGGCATACTCCTGAACTTCGTAAGAAGTTAGAGGCTATTCAGGCAGCAATCCGTGAAGCTATTCCAGAGGCTCAGGAAGTTATAAGTTATGGTATGCCGGCCTTTAGAACTTCTGAAGTGCTGGTTTATTATGCTGTAGCAAGCAAGCATATTGGCTACTATCCCACCAATAGTGGTGTCAGTGAATTCAAGAAAGAACTTGAAGGATATGTAACCTCTAAGGGTGCCATACAATTCCGGTTGGATCAGCCGCTACCACTTGATTTAATTGCCTCAATTGCAAAATTCCGTGCTGCTGAAGCAGAAGAAAAAGTAAAATTAAAAAAGAAGAAAAAATGAATTGTGCGGGCAATTTGTTTGTCTTTGCTCCTGTATCCATGGACTGTTTCCTCACAGACCAGCTTATCATCTTAAAACTGTGCTTTTCAATATCACATAACAATCAAAGCTGATCCTTTTGAGGTTGGCAATTTGTATTTGATCTTCAATATCCTGTGAAGACATAGACCATGGTTATATCACCGTGACCTATGTCCCTTGTATCTGTGGTCTGTGCTCCTGTATCCGTGGTCTGTGTCCTCACAGACCAGCTTCTCATCTTAAAACTGTGCTTTTCAATATCACATAACAATCAAAGCTGATCCTTTTGAGGTTGGCAATTTGTATTTGATCTTCAATATCCTGTGAAGACACAGGCCATGGTTATATCACCGTGACCTATGTCCCTTGTATCTGTGGTCTGTGCTCCTGTATCCGTGGTCTGTGTCCTCACAGACCAGCTTCTCATCTTAAAACTATGCTTTTCAATATCACATAACAATCAAAGCTGATCCTTTTGAGGTTGGCAATTTGTATTTGATCTTCAATATCCTGTGAAGACACAGGGCATGGTGACATTCTAAAATCTGCTGGCATAATGAGTCAATACACCGAATTCATCATGTCCATTTTCATAAAACGAAGCCGATGACCAATAGTAGTCTTCAGGATTTCTGACAAGTGTCCACCGCTCTTGTAGTGGATTGCAGTGCAAATAATTTAGCTTTTGCTCCACTTTCTTTAATTTATCCATTAAGATTGCTAAAGGATCACGCTGCCACATTCGATATGCTCTTTTGGGCTCATTTACTTTGAATTTTTTCAACAACTCATGATTTGAATTCTTTAGATCACTTAATATTCTATGACTTGTGAATTTATTGAAACTAGCATGAGCCATTTCCTTGCCGTTTGGTTCCTTCAATTCCCAAATTATATGTAGGTGGTTTGGCATAATTACAAAACCATAAATAATTATAAGCTGTCTCTTCACTAGTTCTTTCAAAGAAGAAACAATAATCTCCTTGTACTTATCCTGCGATAAAATACAAATCCAATCTTTAATTGTGTCTGTCCAAAAATACACTTTATCATACTCCATCCGAGAATTGCGATATTGACTTGCCCCCTTTTCCATGATTTAAAGTAGCTTAAAAAAATAAAGGGGAATGTCCTGTGGAGAACATTTGTTAGGCATTCTTAATTTCCGAATCTACACCGAGGGCAACAGCCAATATTAAATCTTCCAGATGTATAATCTGCAAGTTGATAGGTATGATCTTCAATGTCCTGTGAGGACATAGGCCATGGTAATTTACCTCCGTGGTCTGTGTCCTCACAGACCACTCCATTCTGACAGACCACTCCATTCTGACAGACCGATCTATCATTTTAAAAAACTTCCATTAAGGCCGATAAACCCGATCTCCTTGTAGAAACCCCAATATCTTTTTGTCCAATGTCCAAAGTTCTAACTGAAACTTTTGGGTAGCATGTATCAGAACAGAATCTATTAATCCAATTCCGCGATTCAATAAGCCCGCATTTCTGGAAAATTCTCCTGATTCAAAAATTAGCCCTGGCTGATCTACAATTTTAAGCTGCCTATAAAAATCTTCAATCAGGTTCATCTCACGACGGTTTTTCACCCCTTGTACCAATTCGGCAAATATCAACTCTAGCGTATAAATCTCCCCCTGATCCATTAAAGCGATCATTGGCGCAAAATAGGCTTTGTTGCCCTTAAGAAATTCAATCCACACTGAGGTATCAATCAAAATACGGTTCATTCCTGATTTTTCTTTCTCAACTGATCCGCAGTATAGTAAAATTCAATAGGCTCAGCAGCGACATTGGAGGATAGCTGAAGTAATTTTTTGCGGGACAGATAATCCCTAAGCGCTATTCTTAGCGCTTCCGTTATATTCTTCGCACCAGAAACTTCCACAACCTCCTGGATCAATTCATCTTCAATTAATGCGGTGACTTTCATACTTTTACAACTTTATGTAATTATACGAAACATTATCGTATGAAGTTCATTTTCTTAAAATTATTATTTAAATGCTATCATTCCGTGGTCTGTGTCATCACAGACCACTCATTTAATCATTCTTAAATTCCTGGACACCGCAAGTAGATTCAAAGAATATGTGACGCAGCCTTTCGTTTGAGATACTGGCTTTACAAATAACTTTCTTTTCCTGTGAAGAAAAGCGAGGTTGAAAAGCAATTGATAGTTTTGTCAGCAACTACTGCTGTATTTCAAAAGAACCTAATTTGCTATTGTTAAAGCAATTGGTTATTTTTTATCCTATGTAATTGTCTAGTTCCATGAAAATTATAAAGGGAATTTTATTAATATTTGGTTTTTTTCTCCCTCTGCTGATTGGAAGCTCTTTTGCAATTCCCGACAATATTGAACTAGTTTGGATATGTGTTTTTTCATTTGGAATTATTTCAAAGCTTCTCTTGCAGACTTTTGAAAAGCCTTTTATGAATGTTTCTCCAAATAGACAAGCTCCTGACCATCAAGAAAGGATTTTAAATTCCATTGGCATATTTATATTTTTTCTTGCAGTAGGATCCCTATTAGGTGAACTTTTCTTCTATAAAAAATTAGGAGCCATACCCATTACTTTACTCATCTTTGGAGCTTCTATTTACATAGGAGCCCATTACATTAATATAAAGAATTGGTTTTTTAATCAATAAAATAGCCTTATGATTAAGTAATAGTCACCCCAAATCAATCACCCTCTCTACTGCGGCTGGCACATCTTCTGCATAGTGGCTGACATAGATCAGGGTAATACTGCTCCGCTCACAGATTTGCTGTACGGTATCTTTGAAAAGTCGCCGTTGAAATTCATCCATTCCCTGGGAAGCCTCATCGAGAATTAACAATTTAGGCTGCTTGATCAGCGCCCGGGCAAGTAACGTCCAACGCTGGTTTTCCAGCGACAACCGGTTGATTGGCAGGTTGGCAACCGATTCTAAGTGAAAAAGCTTCATCCAGGATTCAGCCAAAGCCTCTTGTTCCGCAGACACTTTCTTAAACAGACCCATTGTATCAAAAAAACCAGAAAGTATCACTTTACGGCATGTTTGATTGGCAGGAAAAAATCGGCTGAGTTCCGGTGCTACAAAACCCGTCGGCCGCTTCACATCCCAAATACTTTCCCCAGTCCCTCGTTTACGTCCAAACAGCCAAAGATTTTGGGAATAAGCTTGGGGATTTTCCCCGATCAACAAACTGATCAAGGTGGATTTCCCAGCTCCATTCGTTCCTTTTAGCAGCCACCGTTCTCCTGACCTCACTTCCCAATTAAGACTTTTCAGAATCCGTTTTTCACCGTACTTAATTGTAAGATTTTCCAGACGAATTACTTCAGTATTTTCATTCGAAATCTTTGGCAGAAGTGAACCTAACAGTTTCCAATCGTAAGCTAGCTTTTGCTCATGCTTTGCTGTCAAATGGAAGTCTTCCACGCACCAGCTTTCTCCTATACCAGTGTTGTCCAACTTTGCTACATGCGTAATTCCGTCAGGAATTTCGTTTGCAGAGGTAGTAAGAAGTACATGTACGCCATTGGTTATGATTACCTTCAAAATCTCCCCAAATTCCGTCCTGCTTTTCACGTCCAAGCCTGTCATCGGTTGATCCATCAAGTAGATGCCAGGTTGACGCATCAGTCCCAGCGCCAGTGCCAATCGGCGTGTTTCTCCATTGGACAGTAAGAGCAGTGACTTATCCAGCAAATGATCCAGACGCAATAATTCCGAAACTACTTCTAACGTCCATGGTCCAGAAACTTTTGGCTTCACCTCAGACAGATATTCCCGGACAGTGGCAGTTTCCTCAGACTCAGAAGAATTGAACCGCTGCTGAAAATAGAAATTCTGTTGGTTTGACTTATTACGGATCTCATACCGTTGGGACACATAGGCGATCAGATCCCGAAATGAATTAATCTCACCTGAACGGGTTTTGGCTTCTGTATATCCCTTTGCAAAAGGCCGTATAATTTCTCCTTTTGAAACAACCGAATTTCCACGTATTGATTCTATAAATGCTGTCATTTCAGCTCCTGAGGAGCCAATAATTGCCCACTGCTGCCCTTCTTCCCACTGAAAGCTTAAAGATTTAAATACTAGTAATCCTTTAGCAAGAATTTGAGCAGAGTTGATTTTAATGAGGGAGTTCAAAATAGTAAAAATTAAATCTAATTATCCGCTTGGTTACCAGTATAGCAAGTTGATCGTTCATTTGTAGTGGATAATTGACCACAATCCACGGTCAACAGTCCACATCCGCTGCAATGTAAGTGTTGACAGCAGCTATTTTGGCTACTGGTATATTTGAGGATATACATAAAGAAAAATTATTTAATAAAGGTTATATGCGGTTTCTACTATCTATAATTATGGTTATGGGGCCATCATTTACAAGAGAAACTTTCATGTCAGCCCCAAATTCGCCTGTTCCTATTGGTCTGCCCAGTTCGGTTTCCAATGATGCAATCATTCGCTCATACATTGGAATCGCTATATCCGGTTTTGCAGCTTTAATATAAGAAGGCCTGTTCCCTTTCTTCGTACTCGCATGGAGCGTGAATTGCGAGATGAGGAGAATATCTCCGCCTACTTCTAGAAGGCTTTTGTTCATCACCTGATTCTCATCCGGAAATATTCTCAGATTTATAATTTTCTTTGAGAGCCAACTTATATCTTCATCTGTATCTGCTTCCTCTATACCCAATAAAATCATTAGGCCAAGGCCAATCTCTGCTTTTACTTTACCATTAATTTTCACTGCTGCCTCCGAAGCGCGTTGAATAACTACAATCATCTCGTTAAAATTTGCATCTGTTTAGAAGTGATTACATCTGTTTTCACCTGCTTTTGGTCCAAAGCAATTGTCACCATTGCCCTGGCTACCTGATAATCATAAATAGGTTGAATATTTTTGAAAAGATTCAACCACACAAGTGGCTTCATCAAAATGGAAGCAATTTGCTCTCCCAACCTGAACTCATTTCTATTCCCCAGCAGCAGTGATGGCCTGAATAATCCAAGGTATTCAAATCTAATTTCCTTAAGATCTTCCTCCGTCTTGCCTTTTGTTTGATTATAAAAAATAGATGACTTCGGATCTGCACCGGAAGCAGAAACATATAAGAGTTTAGTCGCTCCCAATTTCTTGGCCCATTTGCCGAAATTGATGACCAGATCATGATCTATAGCAAAAAACTTCTCCTTCGAACCAGCCTGCTTTATAGTAGTTCCGAGTGCAGAAAAGGCATGAATTTCAGCTTGTCGCTCCACAATTGCATCGCGCACGTTATTAAACTCCCCTCCAAGGGACTGGGATGTCAACTTCTGTTCCCAATCCCATTGCTGCAATTTGGACAGATCTCCTTCGATTTGAGCCAATTTCTGATGCTTCAGTGCCAGCTTCCTTCTTCCTACAGAAAGCACGAAGTCGTATTTCTCATTTTGTAAGAGTTGGTGCAAAAGCTGCATCCCAACAAGTCCTGAAGTTCCGGAAATCAGCGCAATTTTCATGTGGTAGGATTCATGTTACAGTGTTGAAGCGATTAGGGGCAAAAGTTCTTCTTGTAAAGATTGGTTTTTATCCCGTGCATACCAAAGGTGCGTTCCATCTGCAAATTCATTCGGTGTGATATTCTGTGGATCGAGTTTGTACGCTTTTAACCTATTCTGAAGAAATTGTGGCCGCGGCCCCCATACAAAAAGCTCGTTCGATAAATCACCACTCAACCCAATTAAAATGGGGATAGATCTGGCTCCTTCTGTTAAATAAGCATCCATTAG
>Ga0307414_10001101_pt1 | contig 13814 bp, 11 predicted proteins | sample DK1Ometagenome_FD_203804 | JGI IMG/M metagenome (GOLD analysis project Ga0307414, IMG submission 203804) | Maize rhizosphere microbial communities from greenhouse at UC Davis, California, United States - DK15-O-3 | ecosystem: Host-associated > Plants > Roots > Rhizosphere > Soil | place: USA... | reverse complement strand
GTAACTGTTCAGAGCGGCCTTTATAACACCATAAGAAAAGTTAGAAGTATGTAATGGAATTTTTCCGTTGATCGATGAGATATGAATGACCACGCCTTTTTTACGTTCAATCATATTTTGTAGAAGTGCCTTATCTACTTTTATGGCTGCTAAAAGATTTAATTGCAAATCATTTTCCCAATCTTGTTCGGATAATGCACTAAATCCTCCTGCTGGTGAGGAGGTACCGCCCACATTATTGATTAAAATATCAAGAGCACCATATTTTTCTGTAATTGTTTTGGCTAATCGTTGATTGTCTGAAGTATTAGTAAGATCTGCTGTAATAAAGTCATGAGCACTATTTTCGGACGGTTCATTTCTTGCCGTAATGATAACTGTTGCACCTAGATGGGCTAACTCGTCTGCAATGGCTTTTCCTATTCCTTTTGTTCCACCAGTAACCAATGCTATCTTGCCTGTTAATTCTTTTTCTGTTTTTTCCATTTTAATTATCTATTCATTTGAAACAATCGTTACAAATGTGTTTAAATTTTTTTACTGAATTATAGTTACACTATCCCTTAGGATTGTTTTTAGATGCTCTTGATTTTGTCCTTTCTCAAAATTAACTAAATGAATTTCGTGATGTAGTCCTGATTTAATTAGTCCGTTATCGGTCGCAAATTTTTGCAATACTGGAAGAGTTTCCAATTCTCCTGCAAAAGGTCCCAAGTGCATTATCTGAACACATTGACCTGAATCATAAATAAATAACTCATACTGGCTACTGAAGGGATTGGATGAATTTTCAGCAATGTACCGAATGTCATCTTCAGTAATGAAATCGGGGATTCGAATAGCAATCCTGTAGTGAAGTTTTTCCAAATCAATAGTGGTGTAAAAATCTCCAATATCCACAAAACCTTCTTCTTCATCAAACCAATAAAATATTTCTATAATATCGCTTTTAAATGCTTTTTCTGTTTGATTAAAATGCAACTGAAGAGTGGCGCAAAATTTTATTAACGCCTTTTTTTTATCATAAAAGCTATTCGTTCCTGGACTGCCATTGCCGAGTAAAGCGATATAATTTGCTTTTTCAAAATGGACTATTTCAGCAGTATCACTTGCTGTATAATAGTCTGAATACTTTTTAGGGATGTCAATTGCTTTCATTTATTTGAAACGATTGTTTTAAATGTAGTTAAAAAAAAATACTATTTAAGTTGTTGAATTACAAAATCAGCCATTTTTGCAATTCTGACTTTATCTTTCTGGATAATAAAAATTTCGTGCCAACCTGTGAACTGGTTGATGATATAGTCAGTGAGCATTTCTGCATCATTAGAACTGTTTATTTCATGGTTTTCGATTGCTTTACGAACCAACTTCAATATCAATTGATAGGTAAAATCATTATCTGCCTGTATTATTTTTTGTACTTCTGGATCATCGATGGCCACTTCAAAGGTGGTTTTTATCGCCAAACAACTATTGGGCTCATTTGTAATACTGAAGACGGCACTATGAATGAACTTTTCTATTGCCTTTAAAGGACTTGAGCTATTCTGAAATTGTTTCTTTGCAGCTATCATTCTGGTTTCGGTGTAATTCTTGATACATTTAACAAACAATTGATGCTTATCGCCAATGGTGTTATAAAGACTACTGCTGTTTATACCCATTGCTTCAGTAAGGTCACGCATAGATGTACCGCTATAGCCTTTTTTCCAAAAGACATCCATTGCTTTTGCAATAGCTAGTTGTTCATCAAATTTTACATTTTTTGGCATGCGACAAAGATATAAAAACATTTGAAACATTCGTTTCAAATGATAAAAAATTAATTTTTAAAAAATTTTTCTTTAAATTGTAGCGGTGTAATACTAGTTTTTTTCTTAAATAACTTAGTAAAAGATTGTGGATGTTCAAAGCCTAAATTAAACGCTATTTGAGAAACGTTTAGCTCATCTTTAGCAAGATATTCTTTTGCTTTTTCAATCAATTTTTCATGAATAAACTGTTGTGTATTCAGGCCTATAAGATTGCGCAACATATCACTTAAGTATCTTGGAGTCAGGCTTAATTCTGAAGCAACAAAATCAACTGAAGGCAGCCCGTTTGTCAAAGATTTTTCCTCGTTAAAATAATTTTCCAATAAAACTTCTAAACGATTTAAAACATCATTGTTTACCACTTTTCGGGTAATAAATTGACGATCATAGAAACGATTGGCATAATTCAACAATAATTCAATCTGTGAAATAATTACATCCTGACTAAATTTATCAATACGTTCATTTAACTCTTCCTGAATAAAATTATAAATGCGTAAAATTGTTTCTTTTTCTTTTTCAGAAAGATAAAGTGCTTCTGCAACAGAATAATTAAAAAAACCGTATTGTTTAATGATAGAATTTAAAGGATAAGATCTTATAAAATCTGGATGAATATGTAATGACATTCCACTATAATCTGCCTCTTCAGATTGCATTCGTAACAATTGCCCTGGTGCAATGAAAGACATACCTCCTTCTTCAAAATCATAAAAACCTTGACCATATTTCAATTGACCTGAAAAACTTGTTTTAAATGATATTTTGTAGAAATCGAGAATTATTCCTTCTTCAAAATCTTTTACATCAAATATAGCCTCTCCATAATTCAAAATACTGATTAATGGATGTGTAGGTGGAGCCTGCCCCATTGCTTTATGAAGCTGAGATAATGATTTAAATTGTACGGGATTTTTCTTCATTGAAAGTAAATTTACATATTTTTTATATTTAGACCCCTTGTCAAAAAATAATTTATTTGAATTGACAGGGATTCTATGAAGATTAAAATAAAAATTGAGCTTTTATTTTTTGAACTTGTTTTTCTGGTCCCAATTCTAAACGTTCGGAATATAAAGCTATTGCATCTTTTCCTGCTACATACCTTAGTTGACTTTTTTGATCTGTTGCCGCATCAAAAATAATTTCAGCAACTTCTTCTGCTTTTGTATAAGCTGCAATGTTCTCAGCGCTGTATCCTTCACTCACTTTTGCTAAGAGCTGATCGTATGCATCATGCATTCCGCCCTGTAAAGAACGTCCAGCAAAATCTGTTTGCATTCCACCCGGAGCAACAACTTTTACTTGAATTCCAAACTGACCCACTTCATAGGCGAGTCCTTCTGAAAATCCATCTACACCAAATTTTGTTGCACTATAGACCGAACAAGCAGGAAAGCTTAACAAACCAAAAGAAGAGGTTACGTTGATAAAAGTACCGCTTCTTTTTTCTCTAAAATTCAACAAAAAAGCTCTTGTAACATTTATAACACCAAAAAGGTTAGTTTGAATTTGCGTATTGATTTGCTCATCAGTAAAAGCTTCTAATGGTCCCACTAAACCGTAACCTGCATTGTTTAATACAACGTCTATAGATTGTTCTGTTAACAGTTTATCTACAGTAATTTTGATTTGGCTTAAGTCGGTCACATCGAGAGGTAATATTGTTACATTATCTAACTGACTTAATTTCGTGTCTTTTTCAGGATTTCGCATTGTTGCAATAACATTCCATCCTTTACTTTGAAATAATTTTGCTGCTGCTTTTCCTAGCCCTGATGAAGCTCCTGTAATAAAAATTGATTTTTGCATTTTTACTTTGTTTTAATTGTAGAAATACAAAATTCAAATTTTTAAACTGCTAGAAAGTAGCCAAAATGACTTTACTTTTAGCCTTTTTGAAAGGCATTTTTAAATTAGACCTTAAGGTATACGAACCATTTATTTCAGTATTAATGGGGCTTCTCAGAATTCTAAGAAAAACGTGGTATTTTTTCGAACCAAAAAAAACCTCCAAAATCAAGTGACTTTGGAGGTTTGTAGATTATGGTGGGCCTAGAGAACCTATTTACGAACCATTTTTTACATGATTTGAAGAAAATTTCAAGATAGAAGTTTGTACTTAGATGTTAGTTGTTGAATAGATGTTTATATCTTTTAATTTATAGATTTAGTATAGTTGACTAAGAATAGAAAAGAGTTTGATTCAATAATTTAATGTAGAGGATTACAATTTTTCAACCCATTTATCGATTTCAGTAAGTAGTGTGTTAAAGTCAGGTTGACCTTTGTAGTACAGTTTGGCTGTTTTTTTATAGCGTTCTATAAATCGCTCCCTAAGTTCAGGGTTCTTCAGTAAAAAAGCTTCATTATCAGCAATGGGTATTTCATAGTCTTTGGGAGGAAAACGGACTTCTTTGTGTTTTTGATATTCTTCTGTGCCTATGAATGCTTTTACTGTATCATCTTGTAACAGGTTATAGATGTCATAATATTGACGCATTAAATTTTGCCGTTCTTCTTTGTCTTCCTGTTCCTGTCTAAATTTGGTTGCAATAGTCTGTATTTTTTCAACAAAAGTGTAGCCAATGTGATAACAAGAAATATTTACAGCCCGATTATCAACTATATCTACACCTTGTTGAACAGCTTTGTCATATGCCCAAGATGAAATGGTTAATGGATTGTTAGGAGTTACTGTGTCAAATCCAACCTCTAATAGTATACCTTCTTTAACCCCATCAATGGTATCGGTTTTACTATCATAATGCAATCTTATCCCACCGCTACGATACTGCCTTTGGTCATCAAATGCTTCATCTCTTTTTACAGCTATGATTCCGTTCATTTTTATTTTACTTTCCAATCCATCATAAAAATCTTTTCTTTTTTGAATATTTCGAGGTTTATTGTTGTTTGGGTTTTCATTTATTTCCATTTCAGCCGGTGGTTTGATATGGATATCAATGTCTTCGGAAAAACGATGTATGATTTCATACCCTTTAGATAGTGAAGTACCTCCTTTGAGCTCGAATTGAAACCCTTGCTGTTTTAGCCCGTATAACACATGCATAATCCAATAGTCTTTTTCGACAAGACCAGGTTCAATATTTAATTCTGCTCCTACAATACGGAGTAAATCACGGAAATTTTTATGGTTGTGTAAGTAATCAGACATATTGTGCAGTGATAACTGGTGCTAACATTTTTTTTGCTTTGATACTACCATATTCCAGAAGTGATTTTTTTAGTTTTTTAGCATCCATTGTTTTTGCTTTAGAATACACTTTTGACACTACTTCTTTTGGGTCTTCAGCCAGTTGGTCTAGGTTGTTTAACAAGTCTACTAATAAAAACTCAGGTGTTACTTTGTTTGGAAAATGTGGCTTTACCCTAAACGAAAACATCATGCCGCCGAGATTAAAATCGCCATGGCGCTTGTGGTTGTAAACTGTTTTGCTATTGTATAGCTGGGTGGTTCCTACTCCCAAAGAATTATAAGAATTTAAGGAAGTTACTAAAAAACGTTTGTCTTTGAGAAAAGAACGTACCAGCACTTCTTCTTCGGGAGGTACCTCTCCAAAGACAGTTACCTCAGGATAATAGTATAACCCCTGAGACAGCTTTTGTAAAGTACCTTCCTGCACCAATTCATCCAAGTGACGGTCAACGGATTTTGACCACTTTGACAAATCAGCCCTACGGTATACTTTTCCTCGTTTTAAATGCTTTTTTAATTCTTGTAACTTATTCATAAAACAAAGTTAGTAAATATTATTTAAATGCATATTTTTTTATTGAAAATTCATGCAGTTTTGTTTTTGATTATCACTACTGTAATTTTATACTTAATCGGTTAACGACTATTTCGAAATCATTTTTTACACGATTTGAAAAAAATTAAACATTAAAAATAAAAAGGAAAAATAACTATAACAATACTAGAAGTGTTACACCTTGTTTGTAATAAAACCGTGTGTATTTGTTTTTCCATAATAGTACCTCCAGAAATAAATTCCATATCTTAGCTCACTTTTCAAACATATGCAAATTAAGAAATTCAGTATGTCCAAGGATAAATTAACCTTATCTCAATTAGAACAATATCTTTCAAAAGCGGCTTGGATCCTTAAAGGTCCGGTAGATGCTTCTGATTTTAAAATATATATATTTCCGCTTCTTTTTTTTAAACGATTATCAGATGTTTTTGATGAAGAATATCAGATTGCGTTAGAAGAATCAGAAGGTGATGTTGATTATGCATTATTGCCTGAGTTTCATAGATTTATAATTCCTGACGGATGCCATTGGAACGACGTAAGAGAAACTACTTCAAATGTTGGTTTAGCTATTGAAAGGGCTTTAAGAGGAATTGAACAAGCCAATCAGGAATATTTATACGGTATTTTTGGAGATGCTCAATGGAGTAATAAAAATAAATTATCAGATCGTTTACTAACTGATTTGATCGAGCACTTTTCTCAATATTCATTATCTAATTCTTTAGTTGATCCTGATATTTTAGGTCAGGCTTATGAATATTTAATCAAGCACTTTGCTGATTTAACCAATAAAAAAGCGGGTGAATTTTATACACCTCGTTCTGTTGTTCATTTATTGGGTTTAATATTAGATCCTCATGAAGGTCAAACTATCTATGATCCGGCCTGTGGAACTGGTGGGATGCTTTTAGAATGTGTTGATCATTTAAAACATAATAACGAAGATTACAGAACATTACAATTATATGGGCAAGAGAAGAACTTGACTTCTAGTTCTATTGCGCGTATGAATATGTTTCTGCATGGAATTGAGGACTTTCAAATTGCTCGTGGCGATACCTTACGAAATCCCGTTTTTTTTGAAGCCGATGGGCTAAAAACATTTGATTGCGTAATTGCAAATCCTCCATTTTCATTGAAAGATTGGGGAGCTGACATTTGGATAAATGATCCATTTGGAAGAAACATTGCTGGAGTACCTCCACAAGGAAATGGGGATATGGCTTGGGTGCAGCATATGATTAAATCTATGAATGGCAATGGTCGAATGACTGTCGTTTTGCCTCATGGAGCTTTGTTTAGAAAAGCTTCTGAAGGTAAAATCCGTGAAGCTTTACTTAAAAAAGATCTTTTAGAAGCTGTAATTGGTTTAGGGCCTAACATATTTTACGGAACTCAATTAGCGGCTTGCGTATTAGTTTTTAAACAACAAAAAGAAAAACATAAAAAAGGAAAAGTTTTGTTTATTGATGGTTCTGAGCAAATTCGCGTTGGGCGGGCTCAAAATTTTCTTGAAGAAGCAAATGTTAAACAAATATATGATTGGTATACTCAATTTTCAGACGTAGAAAACTATGTAAAAGTAGTCACTGATGAAGAAATAAAGGATAATGATTATAATTTGAACATTCCGCTTTATGTAGAAAAAATAATAGAAGATAACTTGCCTTCTGTTGAAGTAGCTTTAGCTGATTTAAAAACAGCATGGGAAGAAAGTTTAAAAGCAGAAGAAAAATTTAAAAAAATACTAAACCAATTTATATAATGGCTTACGAAAAACCAATTACAATTAGAGAAGCAATTTCTTCTATTCAGAATCAAGAATATATCTTACCAGCAATACAAAGAGAATTTGTATGGAATACGAAACAAATTGAATTATTATTTGATTCTATTTTAAGAGATTATCCAATAAGTACTTTTTTATTTTGGAAAGTTAAAGCTGAAAATGTTGAAAAATTCAAATTCTATCGATTTCTGCCATACTACCATCAACGTGATAAAAGACATAATGAACTTGCTGAATTATCAGGAGATAAAGATAGATTTGCTATTTTAGATGGTCAACAAAGATTAACTTCTCTGTATTTAGGATTAAAAGGCAGTTATGCATATAAACTATCAAAATACGGTTGGAAAAATAATGACGCATTTCCTAAACGTCAATTGTATATAAACCTTTTAAGCCATTCAGAAGATATAGACTCAATTTACGATTTTAAATTTTTATCTGATGACGAATATGCGAAAGCAAAAGAATTTCATTCAGAAAAATATCACTGGTTCAAGGTGGGGCAAATATTAGATTTCACTGACTTTCCTGATATATTCAAATATATTTCAGAACATTCTTTAATGGATACTTCTAAATATAGTCCTGAACAAGCAAAATTTGCTTCTGATACTTTATCTAAGTTATTTCAATATTTTAATCAAAAAGAAGTAATTAATTTTTATTTAGAAAAATCAGAGGAGTTAGATAAGGTATTGCATATTTTTATTCGTGTAAACAGTGGTGGAACACAATTGAGTTATTCTGATTTATTATTATCAATTGCAACTGCACAATGGAAAGATAAGGATGCTCGAGAGATTATCCACAGATTTGTTGATCAAATTAATGCAATTGATCCAGGATTTAATATAAATAAAGATTTAGTATTAAAATCTTGTCTTGTTCTAACTGATATAAAAGATATCAAGTTTAAAGTTGATAATTTCTCTTCAGAAAATATGACTCTAATTGAGTCCGAATGGGATAACATTGCTAAAGCATTAAATCTTTCAATACAATTAATAGCTTCTTTTGGATTTAATGATAAAACATTAACGGCTTACAATGCTATAATTCCTATTGCTTATTTTATAAAAAAGAATAATTTAGGAGATGAAATTTTGCATTCAAGTACTCATGTAGAAAATAGAAAATTGATCAAAGAATGGTTAGTCCGTGCTTTATTGAAAAGAGTTTTTGGAGGAACACCTGATAATTTATATCCAGTTTACAGAAATATTATTTCAGAAAATTTAGGAGAGTTTCCATTGCAGATTTTAATTGATAAATATAAAGGAACTAATAAATCTTTAAGTTTTGATGAAGAGACGATTGAGCATTTATTAAATACTCAATATGGAAGTGCGTTTGCCTATATGGTTTTGAGTTTAGTATATCCCTTAAATCATAATTATAAATTTCATCAGGATCATATTCATCCTAAAAAATACTTTAATCATCGTGATTTAATAAAATTTGGAATAGTAGATGAAAATTTAAGAAACCATTATTTAAGTTCATTTAATTCAATTTCAAATTTGCAGTTAATTCAAGAAACTGAAAACTTAGAAAAAAATGCAACCTCTTTTGTTGATTGGCTAGATAAAAATTATAAAGAGGAAGATTTATTAAATTATAAAAATTTGCATTTTATTCCAGGTGATATTGATTTGTCGATTGGAAATTATTTCGACTTCTTTACATTAAGAAGAGAAATTTTGAAAAAGAAATTAATGCAACTATTAAAAGTTGATTCGAAAGTTGCTATTGTTGAAGAAACTGAATTAATAGAAGAAGAATTATCATAATGACCCAACAACAATTAGAAAAATATCTTTGGGGAGCCGCTACCGCTTTACGTGGTACCATAGACGCTGGAGATTACAAACAATATATTTTTCCTTTACTTTTCTTCAAACGCATTTGTGATGTGTACGATGAAGAATTCGAAAAAGCCTTGCAAGAAAGTAATGGTGATTTAGAATACGCATCTTTTGCAGAACACCATCATTTTTTAGTCCCGGAACAAGCACATTGGAAAAAAGTTAGAGAAACCACAGTTAATATAGGCATGGCAATTCAGGAAGCCATGCGCGAAATTGAAAAAGCAAACCCTGAAACTTTGTTTGGAATATTTGGAGATGCAAGTTGGACAAATAAAGATCGACTTTCAGACGCTACTTTGACGAATTTGGTAGAGCATTTTTCTCAACATACTTTAAATCTCAAAAATGTTCCTGATGATAAATTAGGTAACGCTTACGAATATTTAATTAAAGAATTTGCAGATGATAGTGGTCATACCGCAGCAGAGTTTTATACCAACCGCACAGTTGTAAAACTAATGACAATGATTATGGATCCACAACCTGGGGAAAGTGTTTACGATCCAACTTGTGGTTCTGGAGGTTTATTATTGAATTGTGCTTTACATTTGAAAGAAGAAGGTAAAGAATACAGAACGTTGAAATTATACGGACAAGAAATTAACTTGATTACTTCTGCGATTGCGCGAATGAATATGTTTATGCACGGTATAGAAGAATTTCAAATTGTACGTGGAGATACTTTGGCACAACCGGGACTTTTAGAAAATGATGAACTTAAAAAATTTAACGTAATTCTTGCCAATCCTCCCTATTCCATAAAAGCTTGGGATCGTAAAAGTTTTGAAAGTGATCCTTACGGACGTAATCTTTGGGGAACACCGCCGCAAGGTTGTGCAGACTATGCTTTTCAGCAACATATACAAAAGAGTTTAGATTTAAGCAATGGGCGTTCTATTTCATTATGGCCACACGGAATTCTATTTAGGGATTCTGAAGCTGAAATGCGCCGTAAAATGATAGAAGAAGATTTGGTAGAATGTGTTATTGGTTTAGGGCCAAATTTATTTTATAACTCTCCAATGGAAGCTTGTTTATTGATTACTAATAACAATAAACCAAAAGAACGTAAAAGAAAAGTACTAATTGTAAATGCTCTAAAAGAAGTAAAACAAGAAAAAACTATATCTTACTTAGAACAAAAGCATATCCAAAGAATTTATAATTCGTATAAAGCATTTATAACCGAAATTGGCTTTAGTGTGATTGTGGATAACGAAACAATTCTAAGTAACAAAGGAAGTCTAAATATTGCCCAATATTTAAGTAATGTTACAATTGATAAAAATAAATTATCAATTAACGAAGCACTTATTAATTGGGATTCAAATTCTGCGAAATTAAAGGAGAGTATGAATGAATTATTTCAAGTCTTAAAATAATGGAAGAGGTAATGAAAAAAATAGATTTAAATAATCTAGACAAATCAAGTTGGGTAAGTTTTAAATTTGAAGAAATTGCTTTTAAAATTTCAGAATCGGTTGATCCCAATAAAACCGATTTAGGAGTTTATATTGGATTAGAACATATAGATGCAGAGGATATTCATATTCGACGAACAGGAACTCCTGATGATGTTAATGGTCAAAAACTTAAATGTTATCCAGATGATGTCATTTTTGGAAAACGTCGAGCTTATCAACGAAAAGCTGCTATTGTAGAAATGGAAGGTATTTGTTCAGCACATGCTTTTGTGCTTAGAGCCAATAAAAAAAATATTGATCCTAAACTTTTTCCTTTCTTCTTGCATTCAGACCAGTTTATGCATCGCATGATTGATATTTCGGTGGGCGGACTTTCTCCAACAATAAACTGGGGAGATTTAAAACACCAAGAATTTCTTTTACCACCTAGAGAAGAACAGGCTGAGATTGCTGAATTATTATGGGCAATGGATGATGTTGTTGAGAAAGAAAATAAATTATTAGCTGAAATAAAACAATTCTTCCACATTAAAATGAAAGAATTGTTAAATGGCTATAATCTTGTTAATGATAAAACCAAATTACCAAATGGCTGGAAACTTAAAAAAGTTTCTGAATTAGGTAAAATAAATACTAGTAGTGTTGATAAGAAAATTGTTGAAAATGATAAGATGATAAATCTTGTTAACTATATGGACGTCTACAGTAGCCTTGATAAAAAAATTGATAAAAAAATTGATTTTATGAGAGTTACTGCAAATGAGAATCAATTAATAAAAAATCAATTAAAAAAAGGAGATGTTTTATTTACTCCAAGTTCAGAGACTTCCGATGATATTGGACATTCGGCTGTTGTATTTGAAGATTTAGAAGAAACCTTACATAGTTATCATTTGGTAAGATTGAGTTTTAATGAGAAAATGGATTTAAATTTTAAACGATTTGTTTTTAATAATCCAAAAGTTTTAAATCATTTTGCAATACTTTCGAAAGGTGTCACAAGAATGACTTTAAGCTTGGAAGATTTTAATAAAACAGAAATTAGAATTCCAACCATAAAAGAACAAGAAATAATTTCTCAAAAATTATCAAATATTTTAGATAATAAGTTTTTAGTAGAAAGTCAAATTAAAAATTCTAGATTTTTACAAAAAAGTTTAATTAATCAGGTGTTTTAAGATGGCGTATAAAAGTGTTGTAAATAATAGTATCTCTAAAAATAATGTCAAGCTTTCTGCAGATAAGATTATAGAAAAGCTAGACGAATTAAGAGAAGAAGGCAAAAAGTCTAAAAGACGTTGGATTTGGGAATTAATGCAAAATGCAAAAGATGTTCCTAATATATTTGGTCAAGTTTCTATAGAAATAATAGTAAATCAGACCGAGTTAACTTTTGCACATAATGGCAACGCTTTTACGATTGATAACTTAACAGGTTTGGTTCAACAAGTAAGCTCTAAGCATTCTACAAACCAAAATAAAAAAGTTACTGGTAAATTTGGAACTGGTTTTATTGCTACTCATTTACTGTCAGATATCATAACTATAGATGGTGTACTACAAGAACCGCAGGAAGTAGCAAAAAAGTTTATTTTTGAATTAGATCGTTCAGGAAAAACATCAGAAGATTTAATGATTCCAATTGAAGAGGCATTAAATGAATTAAATGCTATAGATGAAAGTCCAAAATTTAATTCATACCCTGAATACGAAACGTCTAGAACGGTAAATGATTATTATAATAAATTTCAATATCCTTTAAACGAAGACTCTTTTAAAACGGCTGAAGTTGGAATAAACGATTTAATTGAATCCTTACCAATTTCACTCGTTTTTTTAGAAGATATTATGCAAGTTCGTATTATAAACAACGTAAACAACACTCAACATCTTTACAAGGTAGAAAAACAAAGAATTAAAGAAAATGAATATAATGAAGTCTGTATTTCAATTCTAGATGAAATAAATAGTACTTCACCTGTTTACAAAAACTTTATAATTAAATCTAAAGAAGAAATCGAGTTATTAGTTGAAGTTAAAGAATTTGAAAACTATGAGTTAGTTTCTGTGAATGAAAGCCAGCCTTTTTTATACAGAGATTTTCCTCTTATTGGTACAGAGAAGTTCTATTTCCCTTTTATTTTAAATGGCAAAACATTTAATCCAACTGAAAGAAGAGATAGTTTGTATTTAAATGGTAATTCAGATAAAGTCAATAAAAACAAACAATTATTAGAAAGTGCGATTGATTATTCATTAGAGTTTGTCGATTATTTGGTTTTAAAAAATGCTAAAAATTTATTTTCGATTTGCTTAAGTAGTTTACCAGAATATAATTTTGATCTTGATGATTCAGAACATAATTCAAAAAAATGGTATATCGAAAAGATCCAAACAAAATATAGACAACAATTAATTGATAAAAAAATTGTTGGTCAAGATAATGATACTTGTACATTGTCTTCAGTTAGATTTCCTACTTCAAATGAATTTGATTATCCTGAACTTCGTAATTTAATATCCGATTTTTTAGGAAAAGCTAAAGTTCCTGTTGAACAAGAACAAGAAAGTTGGATTCATTTTTTAGGACCAGAAAATGAAATGAACACATGGGGTTTAGATTTAAGTTATGGCTTAACGGAATTAGTTAATGATATAGATGCATTAGAAACTACAGAAGATTTTAAAGCAACTGTAAATGTCTATACTTGGCTAAACAGATTATATAAAGCAATAGAAGATTTAGAACAACCTACATTGCACAATTTGTATAAATTAGTTCCAAATCATAAAGGTTTATTTAAAAAATTACCAACACTTTTTACAGAAAAAGTATCAGATAGTGACAACGCATATTTACCAGATCCTTTTTTAAAATTATTATTAGAATTAGGAGAAGATTGGTATAAAGATTTAATTCATAGAAAGATTGATATTCTTAAAGAAGCACATCAATCAAGGAATATGAGTGATTTAAATAGTGCAATCAATTTACTTTTTAGAAAAGAAGACTTTATTAAAACTGAAACTTCTTTAAGTCATTTATTAAATGTTCATTCTATAGTTGCACCAAACTCTAAAGAAGATTCATTCCAACGCTTACTTTTGGATAATGCTTCAACATTATTTAA
>Ga0307414_10001100_pt1 | contig 13817 bp, 13 predicted proteins | sample DK1Ometagenome_FD_203804 | JGI IMG/M metagenome (GOLD analysis project Ga0307414, IMG submission 203804) | Maize rhizosphere microbial communities from greenhouse at UC Davis, California, United States - DK15-O-3 | ecosystem: Host-associated > Plants > Roots > Rhizosphere > Soil | place: USA... | reverse complement strand
CAGCAGCACGTCGGGCTGGCTGGCGAGCGCGCGGCAAATGGCGGCGCGGCGGCGCTCGCCGCCCGAGGCGGTTTTCGCGGGGCGCATGAGGTCGATGCCGAGCTGATCGGCGATGGCCTCCACCTCATGCCGGGGCGGGGCGTCCTTCCCCCCGCAGGCGAAATCGTGGAGGGTTTCGAAGGCGGACAGGTCCGGGTCCTGCTCCAGCATGACGACATGGGCGCCGGGCACGATGGTGCGCAGACCCTTGTCGGGGTCGAGCTTCCCCGCGATGAGCTTCAGCAGGGTGGTCTTGCCCGCGCCGTTGCGGCCGATCAGCGCCAGCCGGTCGCGCTCGCCGATATAGAGGTTGAGCCCCTGGAACAGCCAGCCGCTGCCCTGAATGAGGCCAAGGTCTTCGTAGGATAGGATTGGTGCCGCCATGTCTGGGGCAGTTAGGGGCGATTGGTGAGCGGCGCAACTCACATTGAGGATGGGGTATGGGTGGTGAGCGGACTTTATCCTCCCCGTGCCGGGGAGGAGCCGATGTCCGCAAAGACCCAACATCAGTCCTACATACCGCAACCGGTATCATACCTCGGCCGCATTGGGCGCTTGCGTACGCTTTCAATCGCCTTGCAGCCCCATTCACCAACTGTTCAATCCTTTGCGCCTATGTCATGAACCCATGATGCAGTGGAAATCCCTTCTTCTGCCAGGTTTTCTGGCTGCCGGCGTTGCTGTTGCCGGGCTGTCCCTGCCCGCGATGGCGGAGGACCAGCAGGGGCGCGGGCGAGAGCTCGGCGAATTGCGCGCCAGGGATCGTGGCGAGATGATGCGCAGCGACGTTCCGGTGCGCGCGAGCCCTCGCCGGTTCGAACAGGACGCCGCGCGCCGCGCCATGCTGGACGGCGATGTCATGCCCTTTTCCATCATCAAGCGCCGGGTGGAGCGCGAAATGGACGGCGCCAATTATCTGGGCAGCGAGTTTGACGACCGCCGGGGGGAATATCGCCTGAAATATATGCGCGACGGGCGCGTGCTATGGGTTGATGTCGATGGCCGTTCGGGCGATATCGTCCGGCGTTCGCGCTGATAACAAAACATGATAAAGGGCTGATATGCGGCTGTTGATCGTTGAAGATGAGCCCAATCTGGGCCAGCAACTCAAGAACACCCTTGAAGGCGCGGGCTATGCCGTCGACCTCGCCACCGATGGCGAGGAGGGGCATTTCCTGGGCTCCACCGAAAGCTATGACGCGATCGTGCTTGACCTTGGTCTGCCGGAGATTGACGGGCTGACCGTGCTTGACCGCTGGCGCAGGGACGGATTGGTCTTTCCCGTTCTGGTGCTGACGGCGCGGGATAGCTGGTCGGACAAGGTGGCGGGCCTGGATGCGGGGGCGGACGACTATCTCGCCAAGCCTTTCCAGAGCGAGGAACTGATCGCCCGCCTGCGCGCGCTGATCCGCCGCGCGTCCGGCAATGCATCGAGCGAGCTGAAAGCCGGCGACGTGCGGCTGGACACACGCTCGGGCAAGGTGACGCTGAAGGGCGAGCCGGTGAAGCTGACCGCGCAGGAATACAAGCTGTTGTCCTACCTGCTGCACCACAAGGGCAAGGTGGTGTCGCGCACCGAGCTGATCGAGCATATCTACGACCAGGATTTCGACCGGGATTCCAACACGATCGAAGTGTTCGTGACGCGGATCCGGAAGAAATTGGGGCCGGATGTCATCACCACCATCCGGGGGCTTGGCTATAGTCTTGACGAGCCGGCGGCGGGGTGAGCATTTTGGGTCTTTTGTGCCATTGCCGAAAATTACACGTCGCCCCTGCGCAGGCAGGGGCCCAGCTGCCGTTTTCTGGATAGCACACAAGAAAAGCGGGGTCCCTGCCTGCGCAGGGACGACGGCAATTGACTGAAGCCCACCCTTACCTGTCACAACACCGGGACTAGCGCCAGCCTTGCAACCCGAACCTCCATCCAGCCCCCAGCGCACCACAGGCTCCCTCAGCCGCCGGATGATCGGCATTGCGGCACTGTGGATCACTTTGTTGCTGATCGGCGGCGGGATGGCGCTGGACCGGGTGTTGACGCAGGCGATCACGCGGAGCTTTGACGATGGCCTGAGCTATGTGCTGACCGCGATGATCAGTTCGGCCGAGATCGGGCCGGACGGGGAGGTGCGGCTGATCCGGCCGCTCGCCGACCAGCGCTTCCTGGAGCCGGGGAGCGGCATTTATTTCCAGATCAGCGGCAAGGGCTTCGACGATTTCCGGTCCCGGTCGCTGTGGGACCGGGCGCTGCAGGTCGATCTCGACCAGGAAGATGTGCGTCCGCAGGTTTTCGACAGCAGGCAATTTCCCGGCGAGGATCTGCGCGTCATGGAAAGGACCGTGCGGCTTCCCGGGTCCGATGTCGCCTGGAAATTCACTGTCGCCCAGGCGCGCGCAAGTCTGGACGAGCAGATCGGGACGCTCCGGTCTACATTGATCAAGAGCTTCGCCATATTGGGCATCGGCCTTATCATCATGGCGACCCTGCAGACCTTTTACGGGTTGCGACCGCTTCGCGCGGTGCGGCAGGAAATCTCCCGCATGCGGGCGGGCGACAAGAACCGCGTGACCGCGCCGCTGCCCGATGAGATCATGCCGATGGTCGAGGAACTGAACGAACTGCTCGCCCATAATGAGCGCCAGGCGGAGGAAGCGCGGCGGCATGCGGGCAATCTGGCCCACGCGCTGAAAACGCCGCTCACCGTGATCATGAATGCCGCGACGGCAAAGGCGCCCGACCTTAGCGACACGGTGATTCGCGAGGCGGCGACGATGCGGCGGCAGGTGGACCATCATCTTGCCCGCGCGCGCGCCGTCGGGCGGCGGGGATCGGCGCATTGCCGGGCCGAAGTGTGGTCCAGCGTGGAGGCGGTGGAACGGGCGGTGGGGCGGCTCTATCCCGATATCCGGCTCGACATCGACGGCGACAAGGAAGCCGTCGTGCGGGTGGAGCGCCAGGACCTGGACGAAATGTTGGGCAATCTGGTGGAAAACGCCGCCAAATATGGCGGGGGCAGCGTGTTCGTGACCGTCGAGCGGCAGGGCGATATGGTGGAAATCGTCGTCGAGGATGACGGGACGGGCATTCCCGAACGCGACCGCGCCCGGATTTTCGACCGGGGCGCAAGGCTCGATTCGGGGAAGCCCGGCACGGGACTGGGGCTGGCCATCGTGCGCGACGTGGCGGAGATTTACGACGGCAGCGTCGCGCTGGAGGAGAGCGAGGATATGGGCGGATTGCTGGCGCGGTTGAGGCTGCCGCTCGCTATCTAAAGCCAGATTTGATCTTGTTTTGTTCTCAATATGCTGGCAAGAGTTCCCTCCAGACCAAAGGAGGATGATCATGCTGAGCGGAGGATGCCATTGCGGAGCCGTGCGTTATGAAATGCCGGAGGATGTAGCGCATAGCGCGCTGTGTCATTGTCAGGATTGCCGCCGTCACGCTGGTGCGCCGATGGTGGGCTGGGCGATGGTTCCGGCCGAGCGGGTGAAGATCAGTGGAGACACCCGCGTCTATGCCTCGTCCGAACACGGACGAAGGCATTTTTGCGGCCAGTGCGGCACCAGCCTCTTTTATGTGAATGAGGAGATTCTGCCCGGCATGATCGACGTGCAGAGCGCGACGCTGGACGATCCCGGCCTGTTGCCGCCGACCGCGCATATTCAGGTTGCCGAACGCATCGGCTGGATGAAAAGCGCGCATGAATTGCCGGAATATGAGCGTTATCCCGGCTAGGCGATTTACTTCCCCTGCATGCCTTCATGATGGCGGATCACTTCGTCGATGATGAAGCGCAGGAATTTTTCGGTGAAATCGGGGTCCAGATTGGCCTCTTCCGCCAGCCGCCGGAGCCGGGCGATCTGGCGTTCCTCGCGGCCGGGGTCGGCGGGGGGAAGGGCGTGTTCGGCCTTGTAGCGGCCCACGGCCTGGGTAATCTTGAAGCGCTCGGCCAGCATGAAGACGAGCGCCGCGTCGATATTGTCGATGCTTTCGCGGTAACGGTTCAACGTCTCGTCCATGGCCTGATTCCCTTCGTCTACGCGGCTTTTTGCGAAGATCGGGGCGGCAGGCAAGCTATTATGCTTGCCTTATTGTCCGCTCGCCGCCACATCGCGCAACATATGACTGCTACTATTCACCGTCTGAATCGCGGCGCAGCGCCGTCGCTCGAACCGATGATGTCGCTGGTTGCCGACGACATGAACGCTGTCAACAGCGTCATCCTGGAACGGATGCAGTCGAAGATTCCCCTGATTCCCGAGCTTGCGGGCCATCTGATTGCGGGCGGGGGCAAGCGGATGCGGCCGATGCTGACGCTCGCCTGCGCGGAACTGCTGGAATATCCGGGCACGCGGCACCACAAGCTGGCGGCCGCTGTCGAGTTCATCCACACCGCGACGCTGCTGCATGACGATGTGGTCGATGGGTCTGGCATGCGGCGGGGGCGCAAGACGGCCAACATCATCTGGGGCAATAGCGCCAGCGTGCTGGTCGGCGATTTCCTGTTCAGCCGGTCCTTCGAGCTGATGGTCGAGGATGGATCGCTCAAAGTGCTGCGCATCCTGTCCAACGCCTCCGCCGTTATCGCGGAGGGCGAGGTCAATCAGCTGACGGCGCAAAGGCGGGTCGAGACCGACGAGGACCATTATCTGGAAATCATCGGCGCGAAGACCGCCGCGCTGTTCGCCGCCGCCTGCCGCATTGCCGCCGTCGTGGCTGAGCGGGACGAAGCGCAGGAGCTGGCGCTCGACAGCTATGGGCGCAATCTGGGCATCGCTTTCCAGCTGGTCGATGACGCCATCGATTATAGCTCGGACGAAAAGACGATGGGCAAGGATGCGGGCGATGATTTCCGCGATGGCAAGGTGACGCTGCCGGTGATCCTCGCCTATGCGCGGGGCAATGCCGAGGAGAAGCAGTTCTGGCGGCAGGCGATTGCCGGGCACCTGACCAGCGACGATGATCTGGCGCACGCCACGCGCCTGCTGGAAAAAAGCGGCGCGATTGCCGATACGCTGGCGCGTGCGCGCCATTATGGCCAGCGGGCGATTGATGCGCTGGGCGGCTTTGCGGGCGGAAAGGCCAAGGCGGCGCTGACCGAGGCGGTGGAATTCGCGATTGCGCGGGCGTATTGATTTGCCTCCCCTCCCCTTCAGGGGAGGGGCCGGGGGTGGGGCAGTAGCATCCAACTCTAACAGTCCCCACCCCAACCCAGTGGGCGACCGGCCCTGTCCCCCAGACAGGGCCGCAGCGCCCACTCCTGAAGGGGAGGGGCTTTGACTCTCCCCATCCACGCCGTTCTTCCCGATCTGCTTGCCACCTTACGCGAGCACAGTAACGCCGTTCTCGTGGCCCCCCCCGGCGCTGGCAAGACCACGGCTGTTGCGCCCGCGCTGCTCGACCAGCCCTGGTGTAGGGGGCAAATATTGCTGCTCTCGCCCCGCCGCCTTGCAGCGCGGGCCGCGGCCGAGCGGATGGCGCAGCTTGCCGGTGAGCCGGTGGGGCAGGGCATCGGCTATGCGACGCGGATGGACAGCAAGCAGTCCGCCAGCACGCGCATATTGGTGCTGACCGAGGGCATATTCCGTAACCGGATACAGGATGACCCGGAGCTGTCCGGCGTGTCGGCGGTGTTGTTCGATGAGGTGCATGAGCGCAGCCTCGACAGCGATTTCGGGCTGGCGCTGGCACTCGACGCGCAGGCGGCGCTCCGGCCGGACCTGCGGCTGCTCGCCATGTCGGCGACGCTGGACGGCGCGCGCTTTGCCGCGCTGATGGGCGGCGCGCCGGTGATCGAGAGCGAGGGGCGGTCCTGGCCGCTGGAGCTGCGCCATGTGGGGCGGCAGGCGGAAAAGCGGATCGAGGATGAGATGGCGGCGGCCATCCGGCGGGCGCTGGAGGGGGAGGCAGGCGACCTGCTCGCCTTCCTTCCCGGCGTCGCGGAGATCGAGCGCACGGCCGAGCGGCTGGAGGGACTGCCACCCGGCATCGTCATTCACAAGTTGCACGGATCGCTGGAACCCGCGGCGCAACGCGCGGCGATCCGGACGGCCGAGGCGGGGACGCGCAAGGTGATCCTTGCCACCAGCATTGCCGAGACGAGTCTGACCATCGACGGCGTGCGGATCGTGGTGGACAGCGGGTTGGCCCGGCGGCCGCGCTATGACCGGGCGGCGGGGCTGACGCGGCTGGTCACGGAGAAGGCGAGCCAGGCGGCGGCGACGCAGCGCGCGGGCCGCGCGGCGCGGCAGGGGCCGGGCGTCGCCTATCGTCTGTGGGAAGCGGCGGCGACCAGCGGCATGCCGCCCTTCGATCCGCCGGAGATATTGGAAAGCGACCTGTCGGCGTTGCTGCTCGACTGCGCCCTGTGGGGGGTCAGCGATCCCGCCAGCCTGAAATGGATCGACCCGCCGCCCGCCGCCGCGGTCGAGGAGGCGCGCGGCCGGTTGCGGGCGCTCGAAGCGCTGGACGAGGCGGGGCGGATCAACCCGCACGGCCGGGCCATCTCGCGCCTGCCGCTGGAGCCGCGCCTTGCCCATATGCTGGTGCGGGCTGGCGAGATGGGGCTAGGCCGGGTGGCCGCCGAGGTGGCGGTGCTGATTACCGAGCGCGGGCTGGGCGGGACGGACGCAGATGTGACGCAGCGGCTGCAGCGCTGGCGGCGGGAAAGCGGGAAGCGGGCCGAGGCTGGGCGGGGATTGGCGAGGCGGTGGGGGGCGCTACGCTCCCCTCCCGCTTGCGGGAGGGGTCGGGGGAGGGACTGTCGATCCGACCAAAATGATGATATGCCCTCCCCTAACCCCTCCCGCAAGCGGGAGGGGAATGAAATCGGAATCTGCCTCGCCCTTGCCTTCCCCGACCGCGTCTCCCGCCACCGCAATGCCAGTGGCGAGGATTGGATCAGTGTCGGCGGACGGGCATTCCGGCTCGATCCGCTTTCGCCGCTGGCACGGGAGGAATGGCTGGCGGTCGGCGCGGTGCAGGGGAGTGCGGCGGGGGCGCGAATCCTGTCGGCGGCGCCGATCGATGAGGCGGCGGTATTGGCGCTGTTCCCGCATCGGATTGAGGAGAAGCGCACGGTCCGCTTCCGGCCCGATACGGGCGGGGTGGAGGCGCTGCGCGAACGGCGGCTGGGCGCGATCCGGCTGGCGAGTGGGCCGGACGACAGCCCCGATCCGCAGGCGGTGGCCGCTGCTTTGCTGGAGGGCGTCAGGGCCGACGGGCTGGACCTGCTCCCCTGGTCGGACAATGCGCGGTCGCTTCGCATGCGCGCGGTGTTTGCTGGCAGGGAGGAATTGAGCGACGCCGCGTTGCTGGGCAGCCTGGACGATTGGTTGCCGCCGCTGCTGGCGGGTAAACGGCGCTTGTCGGCGGTTGACCCGTCCGCGCTATCGGGTACGCTGGAGGGGTTGATCGGTTGGGACGCCAAGCAGCAGATCGACCGGCTGGCTCCGCCCGAATTCGTCTCACCCGCCGGGAGCCATCACGGCATCGATTATGCGGTGGAGGGCGGGCCGCGCGTGGAATTGCGCGTGCAGGCGCTCTTTGGCCTTGCCGAGCATCCCTGCGTGGGGAGCGAACGCATTCCGCTGGTGCTGAGCCTTACCTCGCCCGCGGGACGGCCGATCCAGACGACGCGGGACCTGCCGGGCTTCTGGGCGGGAAGCTGGGCGGCGGTGGCGAAGGAAATGCGCGGGCGCTACCCCAAGCACCCCTGGCCCGACGATCCCGCGTCCGCCAGCGCGACGCTGCGCACCAAAAGGGCCGACGCGCGCCGGAACCCTTGACGGCCTCCGCCAATTTCGGCAACGCGGGCGGCGTAACCGGATCGGAGCCACCATGTCAGCACGGATTTACCAGCGGCCCAAGAACGCCATGCAGTCGGGACGCGGCAACACCGACAAATGGATGCTGGAATTTGAACCGGCCGATGCGCAGCGGCCCGATCCGCTGACCGGCTGGGCCGGCTCTGGCGACACGCGGCGGCAGGTGAAGCTGACATTCCCGACGTTGGAAGCCGCAAAAGCCTATGCCGAGCGGGAGGGGATCGCCTATCATGTGGTCCCCGCGCCTGAGCGGACGCTGAAGATTCAGGCTTATGCGGATAATTTCCGGTAGGGGTGCCATTCACCTCCCGCTTGCGGGAGGGGAGTTGGTTTCGGCCTTCTAAAAAACCGCCGCCACCATTTTCGCAAACGCGTCCGCCCGGTGGCTCATCGCGTGTTTCTGGTCCGGGTCCATTTCGCCAAAGCTGATGCTGTGGCCGACCGGCTGGAAGATCGGATCGTAGCCGAAGCCCTTGGTTCCGCGCGGGGGCCAGGTGATGAGGCCATCGACGCGGCCCTCGAAGGCTTCGACATGGCCGTCAGGCCAGGCGAGGGCGAGGGCGCAGACGAAGTGGGCGTCGCGGCCCGCCTCCGGACCTCTGGCGCGCAGATTTTCCCAGACCAGCCGCATGGCGAAGCCGAAGTCCTTGTCCGGCCCGGCCCAGCGCGCCGAAAAGATGCCGGGTTCCTGGCCCAGCGCTTCGACGCACAGGCCGCTGTCGTCGGCGAGCGCGGGCAGGCCGGACAGGTCGGCGGCCTGCAACGCCTTCAGTTCCGCATTGGCGATGAAGGTGGTGCCCGTCTCTTCCGGTTCGGGCAGGCCAAGGGTGGCGGCGGACACCGGCTGGATGCCATAGGGGCTGAGCAGCGCCCTGATTTCCCGCACCTTGCCCGCGTTATGGCTGGCGATGACCAGCTTGCCGGGGGCGAGCTTGCGGATGGCCTGCTGGTTGTCTTCCCGTTTCATCCGCGTCCCGTGGCCCGGTCCTGCGCGGCGAAGATCTGGGTGCAGCCGATACGGGCGAGGCGGAGAAGGCGGAGAAGACCTTCCTCGTCATAGCATTCGCCCTCGGCGGTGGCCTGCGCTTCGGCGATCTTGCCGTCGCTGGTGAGGACGAAATTGGCGTCGGCCCCGGCATTGCTGTCCTCGTCATAATCGAGATCGAGGACCGGCGTGCCATTGTAGATGCCGCAGCTCACCGCCGCGATCTTCTGCATGATCGGGTCTTCCGCAATCAGTTCCTTGGCGATGAGCGTATCGACCGCCAGCCGGAGCGCGACCCAGGCACCGCTGATCGCCGCCGTGCGGGTGCCCCCATCAGCCTGAATGACGTCGCAGTCCAGGACGATCTGCCGCTCGCCCAGCTTTTTAAGGTCAGTGACCGCGCGCAGCGAGCGGCCGATGAGGCGCTGGATTTCCTGCGTACGGCCCGACTGCTTGCCCTTTGCCGCCTCGCGATTGCCGCGCGTATGGGTGGCGCGGGGGAGCATGCCATATTCGCCCGTCACCCAGCCTTCGCCCTTGCCGCGCAGGAAGGGGGGGATGCGCTCCTCGACCGATGCGGTGCAGAGGACTCGCGTGTTACCGAAGCTGACGAGGCAGCTTCCTTCGGCGTGGATGGTGAAACCGGGTTCCATGGTGATGGTCCGCATTTCATCGGGGGCGCGGCCGGATGGGCGCATATATCATTCTCCTGTCTGTCTTGGGGGAGGGCTGTAGCGGGAGAGGGAGCGCTGTGCCAGCCTTGTATTAGGGCCAATCGACATTCAGTCCGTGTCGATTGGCCCTGGGGGTTTTCGGGGGAATGACGGATTGTATTGAGCCTTTGCTTCCCATTGCCTAGATATGCGCCATGGCGATCACACCCATCACCGAACTCAACGACCGGGCGCGGGACGTCTTTCGCGTGGTGGTGGAGAGCTATATCGGCACGGGTGCGCCGGTGGGCTCGCGGACGATCAGCAAGCTTTCGGGCCTGAACCTCTCGCCCGCATCGATCCGCAATGTGATGCAGGATCTGGAGGAACTGGGTCTGCTGGCCGCGCCGCATACCTCGGCGGGGCGGCTGCCGACCGAGACCGGGCTGCGCCTGTTCGTCGATGGCATGATGCAGGCGGCCGAACCGTCGATGGAAGAGAGGCGGGCGATCGAATCGCGATTGTCCGAAAGCGGTCCGATCGAGGAGGCGTTGACCGCCGCCAGTGCGGTTCTGTCGGGCCTGTCGGCCTGCGCCGGGATCGTGCTGGTGCCCAAGCGGGAGCCGGTGCTGCGCCAGTTCGGTTTCGTCCCCCTGTCGGAGCGGCAGGCGCTGGCGGTGCTGGTGGGCGACGATGGCAGTGTCGAGAACCGGGTGGTGGACTTGCCGCCCGGAATCGGCGCGTCGGCGCTCAGCGAAGCGGCGAATTATGTCAGCGCGCAGTTTGCCGGGCTGACGCTGGGGCAGGCGCAGGCCCTGTTGCAGAAGGATATCGACGCCGGCCGGGCGGCGCTGGATGGCGTCAGCCGCGAACTGGTCGAACGCGGGCTGGCGGTCTGGTCCGCCGACAGCGAGAATCGCCCGGTGCTGATCGTGCGGGGGCAGGCCAACCTGATCGATGAAGACGCGGCGGCCGACCTCGACCGGGTTCGCAATCTGCTGGACGAGCTGGAGGGCAAGGAGGAAATCTCCCGCTTGCTCGATAGCGCGCGGAACGGAAGCGCGACAAAGATATTCATCGGATCGGAGAACAAACTTTTCTCGCTTTCCGGTTCATCCGTGATAGCAGCGCCGTACCGAAGCGGCGACGGGCGCGTGGTGGGCGTGGTCGGGGTTATCGGCCCAACCCGCTTGAACTATGCGCGCATCGTTCCCATGGTGGATTTCACCGCACAGACTTTATCGAGACTGATGAGATGACAGACGACAAAAAAATGCAGCAAGACACGGAAATAGCAGAAGAAATTCACAACGAGGGCGAGGAGGGTGCGGCTGCCGAGGCTTCCGGCCTCGACCGGCTGGCGGAGCTGGAGGCCGATCTGGAGCGGGCGCGGCAGGATATTCTCTATGCCCAGGCCGATACCCAGAATGTGCGCCGTCGCCTGGAAAAGGAAATTCAGGACGCGCGCGCCTATGCCGCCACCGGTTTCGCGCGCGACATATTGTCGGTCGCCGACAATCTCAGCCGCGCGCTCGCCGCGATCCCGGCCGAGCTGCGGGAGGATGAAAAGCTGAAGGGACTGGTCATCGGCTTGGAGGCAACGGCCAAGGAACTGGAAAGCGCGCTCCGCAAGAATGGCATCGAGAAGATCGAGGCCATGGGGCAGACGCTCGACCCCAACCGGCATCAGGCGATGATCGAAGTCCCCAGCGATGCAGAACCGGGCACCGTCGTGCAGGAATTGCAGTCCGGCTACATGATCAAGGACCGCCTGCTGCGGCCCGCACTGGTGGGCGTGGCGAAAAAGCCGGAGTAGCGGGCGTGCCCTAATTCAGGCGGTCAATAATCCCTGCCCTGACGAGCACCGAACCGACGGCGCTCGAAAGAGCAGGACTCATCAGCAGGGCATTCAGAATCTGGCGCGGCGTCCGGCCGGCATTTTCGGGCGTCGCCGCCAACTGACGCCAGATACTGGCCGCCCGTGCCTGATCTCCGCCATTGGCATAGGCCACCGCCATCGTAATCGCATAGAAGGGCATTTGCTTTGGGTTGGCGGTGGGCAGGCCTTGGGCAAGTTCAAGCGCCTCCTTGCCCCGCCCGCGCTCGCCCATGGCGGCGATCACCGGCAAGGAAAAGAACGCCGGAAGCTGCGGGTTCATCTCTCGCGCCAGGGTAAGAAGATCTTCATGGCCGGGTTCGCCGCAGGCAAATAGATAAATCCCCGTTCGGGCGGGATATTCCGGCTCATAGGGGTTGAGGTCGATGGCGCGAAACGCAAGCGCCTTGCCCAGCGAGCAGCGCTTCTCTGCAAAGGCGATCATGGCGGACGCCATTTGCGCTTCGGGCGAAAAGGGATCGAGGCGTATGGCGGCCTTGGCATCTGCCTGTGCCATGGCCTTGAGCGCCGGCTTTTCGGGCTCAAGGAAATACTGCCGGTAGTTGAGTACCGCAGACGCTGCCAGGACGGCGGGCGAATTGTGGTCCAAGGCCAAGGTCCGGCCGATGCATTCGTGCGCTGCCGACATACCGGCGGGTTCCATCGACATCCGGAATTCGGCGTTTTTCAGCAGGCAGGCATAGCCGGGCGCCACATCGCCCCCATGTTGTTGACGTTCCCGCGCGGCGATGATGCCGAAGCTGCCGATCAGGTTCGCCACGGGCAGGCGGATGGCCTCTTTCATGGATGTCTGACGTTCTTTGAGGTGGACATGGTCCGTCCAGATCCGCTCGTCCGTGCGGTTGTCCCACAAGGTCAGGTAAAGATCCTCCCCGGCCGGTCCCGCCAGTACGCTTTGCAACCGGTAGGCATTGCGGGAGCTGTTCAGGCGGGCGCGAGCGCCGGAAGCCGCGCCTTCGGAGGACCGGACATCGACCACCCATGAGCGGTGGACCGCATCGCCCAGCACCTGATCTACCGATTGCCCCAGACCGGCGGGAGAATTGACGCCGTGTTCGGTTGCTAGCAGCAGCATGCCGGGCGCGCGCGAAATCGCCATTGCGTTTCCGGACTGATCGCCAGAGGGCGATGGGCGCTGGGTCGAAGCCATGATGTAGACCAGCGCTATGGCCATGATCGCAACAATCAGGCCAAGGATCAGCGCCGCTCCGGTCCACCGGCCCGCACCCGCGACGGGCTGGGCCAACTGGGCGGTCGCCACGGTTTGGGCCGCAGGTTCAGGCGAAGGGGCTTTTTGAGCGGGCGGTAGCAGCTTTTCCACCGGTTGCTGGCGGTCGTTCGGCCAGGCGGGAACCTCCTGGAGATGAACACGGTAGGCGCCGTTGGGAATGATCAGCCGATAGCCATAACCGAATCCGGCGCGAGTATAATATGCATCGAGCATGCGGCGCAGGCGGCCCACCTGGACCCGCGGATAGCTGTCCGTCTGGGCGTCGAAATCGGGATCGCGCCCCAGGCCATCGACCGCGACTCCATAGGCCTTCAGCTGTTCGCCATTCCCCGCAAGCGTCTGATTGACCAAAAACCGCAACAGCCGCCGCATGACGGGGGACCGTGCAAACTCCTCCGACTCAAAGATTCGTTCCATTTCGGTAGCAAATCTGAACCTGTTGGTGGTGGATTCTTCACCCATTCCCGCATTTCACCTCGCTGCCAATCGCCAGGCGGATAGGTGGCACAGTTCTAAGTACCCGTTACCACACAATATTTTTTCATGTTACCCGTTAACCGGCGCATTGCAATGCCGTTTGTGAAGCCAGGAATGGGCCTTTTGCGGCGGCGAGTCGGTCGGGAACGCAAGTCTTGCCGAAACGTCCATTTCGTGGGTCGGGAAAAAATTGAGACCGGTGAAAAATAGAGCCGGCGAAAGGACGGTATATGGGAGCAGCCGACAGTCCGGACGGACCGAGCGCGCGGGAATCGGGCGGCCTGATTCCCGGCAGCTGGCACGACAATCCATTGACTTGCCGCATATTGCGGAACGCGGGATATGACCTCGAGACATCCGCGCCAGCTCCGATCCGGACCGGATTGGGCGTGATCCCCGCGGGGAAGCCTGTATGTAACGGTGACAAATCGCCTGATACTCGCAACCAGGCGGCGAAGCGGCAAAAATGAACTCAAGTCGGACAGGGGCCATGCCCCGGCCACGGGCCTTGGCCATATTGGCGGGTGCGGGAGCCTGTCATTGACAAGCAACACGGGGCCATCTCTGGTTCCGCTCACCGGATCGTGCTTCTGGTCGTGCGATTCAGTGGTGGAACGGGGTGTCCGTGTAAGTAGGCGTAATGCCGGAACGTCACTTGTTCCCCACACTGTGTGACGCGATGGCTTCGCCTATGACCTTCCCTGAGCC
>Ga0307414_10001099_pt1 | contig 13830 bp, 12 predicted proteins | sample DK1Ometagenome_FD_203804 | JGI IMG/M metagenome (GOLD analysis project Ga0307414, IMG submission 203804) | Maize rhizosphere microbial communities from greenhouse at UC Davis, California, United States - DK15-O-3 | ecosystem: Host-associated > Plants > Roots > Rhizosphere > Soil | place: USA... | reverse complement strand
GGCGCAGGCCCTGCGCGACATCAATGCGGCACCAGAGCTGGCCGCGCGGCTGAATGAAGCCTTTTTGCGCATGGGGCGGGCCATGCAGCGGCCGGAGTAGCGGCTCGGTTCTGGATAAACAGGAGCCCCGCGCCTTTCGGCGCAGGGCTCAGTCATTTTCACGATCGCGGGATCGGAAAGAGATCAGGCGAAGCTGACAGCCGTGCTGTTGCGGCGTGCGCGCATCGAGCGGCCGATTGCAGCAAAGCCGATGATCATCATCGCCCAGGTCGCTGGCTCAGGAACCGCTGGCGTCTGCGTCACGAAGAGCAGATCCTGCTTGTTGCTGCTTTTGGCAACCCAGAACTGAAGGCTGCTGTCGACCGTGCCGAGGTTGGCAAGCTGCGCATTGGCAGCATTGGTGTAGGTGTTGTAGCCGCTCGACATGTTCTCGACTTCGAAATAGCCGCTCTTAACATTGCTGTCATTGTCGTAACGCAGGTCCCAGATAGCAAGCTGGAGCGCAACGTCTGTCGTCATGCTGCCGGAGCCGCTGTAAGTGCTGAGCAGCTTGGTCATGCTGTTGTAGCTGCCCGACTTGCCGAGATCATTAAGATAAGAGCTCAGTGACACAACATCGAAGGAGCCAGAAGAGGAATCCTGCGTCAGTTCGATGCAGAATGCCGTAGCGTTGATCAGGCTGCCGTTAAACGTGCCGCTGATCTTCTGGGGGCCCATCGAGCCCGAATAATCATTCTCCCAACCAAACCAGCCGTTCTCAAGCGAGGTCGTGCCCGTTGGCGCGTTCGAATAAGCCGAACCAACCGTGAAGTTCGTGGCAGCATTAGCGCCGGTGGCGGCTACGAGTGCGGCTGCGCCTGCAGCGATCGAAACGAGATACTTGTTCATCTGTGCATTCCCTCATCAATTCCCTGAGGCGGAAATGACGATGGGAGCCAAATAATGAAAGAGCATTAACCACCAAATGTCGCACGTTAACTATCAATATGTATAGAACAACGGGAAATGTCCATCATCTATAGTTAACGCGCAAAGTTAATGTCAATAATTTGTCGCATGCACACGAGAAACTTGTGGTTAATACATCGTGGAATAGCTCGAATCAGCTGAATTGCTGCGATTCGCTATGTTTGTAATGCGGCAGGTCGTCAGGCGAAGCTGTAGCCAGAGATCGCTGCACCCCAGACCTGTTCACCATAATCCTGCCGTCCCGCCTGATCGGAAGCACCGGCGGCGACCATCAACGGGATCAGATGATCTTCCTGCGGCTGACAAATGCGCGCGAAAGGCGCGTCTGCCCAATTGATGAGCGCTGCCGACCGCGCGACCGGCTCAGCCTGCACGGTCTGGGTGAGCCACTGATCGAACGCGGTGGAGGGCGCCGTCGCCCGTGGATCGCGGAAGGCGCGCAGATTATGGAAGCTCAAACCCGAGCCGATGATGAGCACGCCTTCATCGCGAAGTGACGCAATCGCCGCGCCTGCCCGCATATGCAGAGCAGGATCATAGCTGGCGTCGATCGACATCTGCACCAGCGGAATGTCGGCATCCGGGAACGCGACTTTCATCGGAATGAAGACGCCATGATCGAGGCCGCGCTCTGCGTCCACCCGCGCAGTCAGCCCGGCTTCGCGCAACAGCGCTGCCGCTCTGTCAGCAAGCCAGGGCGCACCCGCGACCGGATAGGTCAGCTCGTAGGTATGCGGCGGGAAGTTGTAATAATCATAGATGAGGTCGGGGCTGGCGTTTCCGGTGAGCGCAAAACCTTCCGTCTCCCAATGACCCGATATGATGAGCAATGCGCGTGGTCGCTCTGGCAAAGTGTCGATCAGCCCGCGCAGATAGGCTTCCATCCCGCGCCATGTCCCGTCCGGATCCGGCATGAAGAAGCACGGCCCGCCGCCATGAGGAATGAAGAGGCTGGGCTGGCGCATGGGCGTGGCGGTGTCGGTCATTTGATCATCAGCATCCTGTTGGCGATGTCTGCAAGATGGTGATGCAGCGTGGTCAGCGGAAGGGCTGGCCTCTATTCCTCGCTGCCCGGCTTTTCTCCGTCCGCGCCATCGCCGCCATTGCCGTTACCGTCCGCATCCTCGCTGTCCTTGGCCTCGGCTGCGTTGAGCTCGGCCATCAACTTGTCGGGATCGAGCGTGGCGAGGTCTGCGCTGTTCAGGCGATCGAGCAGTTTTTGCGCCATGTTTGCGCCGCCACCGCCATGAGGATTATAAGCGATCGGCGCGAGATTGACCTTCGCATGGGCATAACGCTTGTCGCGGATCTGCTGCATGACGAGCATCATGCGCAAGCCCATGTCGAACGGCGCTAGCTCCACGGCCCGCTCCAGCCCCTGCACGGCATTGTCGCTCGGCTTGCGCCCTTCGCGACCAAAGCTCATGTAGAAATAGACCAGCGGCAAGGGATGATCATTCTCCAGCGCATTGAGCTTTAGAAACGGGCCGCGCGCAGCACGATAGGCCGCGACCTGATCGTCCGCATCCTCGGCCTTACGAAACATCGCATAGCCTTTTTGAACATAGGCATTCACTTGCGCGGGATCGATCGCGATCGCAGCGTCGGCTGCGCGCATCGCCGCATCATCATGCCCCGCATCATATTCCGCTTCCGCCAGCGCCGCCAGCACGGCGGCGTCCGTGGGAAATTGCGCGGCGATTGCCTGTGCATTTGGCAGCAGCGCTGTGGCTTCTTCTCGCGAGACGCCTCTTTTCGAGCGGATGCGAACCTGCATCATCGCCGCTTCGCCAGCGCTGAGTTCACGAATGGCGATTGGCCCTGGTTTGAGACGATCAGGAGCGAACTCGAACGCCGTCATGAAGCGCTTGGCGAGATACCTCTCCAGCTCGCGTTCGAGCTGCGCCAGATCGCCAAATGCGGTCTTGGCAGCCTCAGCCGAGCTTTTGCCGCCCCACACCAGCTTGATATATTGGGAGAATTGATCCTTACGCTCCGGGCTGAAGGTCAGATAGTGATAGAGCAGCCAGCTCTTGCCATAATAGGCATCATGGCTTTTCCGCTTCTCGCCCTTGTACCGGTCCGGATCGAGCAACTCCTCTGCCGTGACATCCGTGGCGTACAGAAGCTCTCCGGCACGATGTGCGGCGGGCATGCCGACAGACACTTTGCCATTGCTGGCAAAACGGGCGGAGGCGAAGAATTCGGCCGACCCTTCCGATAGCCAGCGCGGCCAGGCATGGCTGCTGGATGAGAGCAGGAAATGATGCGCATATTCATGCAACAGCGCGATCATAGGCATGTCGAGCTGGCCCGTGTTGGTGCTCACGGTTGGCACGATGGCGAGTGAACCGCCTGCACGAGGCACGTAAAAGGCGTAAGTGAAGCGCGAGCCTTCCTTCAGCAATTTGCGGACGGCCTTTTCGTCCTTCACCTGATAGATGGTGACCCGGTTCGACGGGCTTGGCGTTTCCCTTGGCGCTGGAAGAACCAACGCCATAGCTTGATGAAAGCGCTCAAGCTGATCGGAAAATTGCTGCAGGGATTTGGGCGTTGTGTCGGCATAGATCACGAAATGCTGGCTCGATGCCTCAAGCCATTTCGCCTGCGCCGCAACCGGCACCGTCAGCATCAATAAAAGAAACGCCTTCGCACCGCGCAGCATATCGTCCCCCCGAACAGCATCTGCCGCCGTGCTAGAATTGGATGTCAGTCTGGGCAAGCGCAAAGCTGGCCGGGATGGACTTCCTCCGCGCAGGGGTCCATCGGCGCATCATCCTAAGGGGGAACTGCGATGTCCGACGACGACTATGTTTATGATGAAGCCAGCGGCGAATGGATGAGTGCAGCCGATCTTGCCGCCAAGCAGGCGCAGGCAGGCACGGCGGACATGGTTGAGGTGCGGGACTCGGTCGGCAATCTGCTGGCAGATGGCGATCAGGTAACGCTCATCAAGGATCTGACCGTGAAGGGCGCGGGCCGCACGCTCAAGCAGGGCACGCTGATCAAATCGATCCGCCTCACCGGCGATCCGCAGGAAATCGATTGCCGGTTCGACGGCATCAAGGGGCTGGTTCTGCGTGCGGAATTTGTGCGCAAGCGCTGACGCATAACTTTCTTCTCTTTCTGCCAGTGCGCTGTCACCAATTGTCCCTTGATGAGTTGAGCGAGCATGAAACTCCAGATCCACGCCACGCTTGATTATCAACTCTATCAGCCGACCGATCTGCTCCTCCACATGGAGGCAGCGCATCTGCCTGAGCAGTCGGTTTCCAACGCCAAGCTCACCCTCAGCCCGGTCGATCATTTCGCGCGGGTGAGCGCGCATGATGATATTGGCGAGCGCATCTTCATCCGCGCCGAGGGCAATTTCACGGCGGACTATGTCGCAACGGTGGATATCCGCCGTTTTCTGGCTGATGTGATCTTGTTGGAAGCCGTGCCGCCGCATCAATTGCCCGGCGAGACGGTGCAATATCTGCTCGATTCATCCTATTGTCCGGCGAGCCAGTTCCGCTGCTTTGTCGACCAGACTTTTGGCGACCTGCAGGGCGGTCCGCGCATCGCCGCGATCCGCGATTATGTGCAGCAGCGCTTCCGCTACCAATCCGGTGTGAGCAACGAGCAAACCACGGCGCTGGAGACTTTCGTGCGGCGTCAGGGCGTATGCCGGGATTTCGCGCATATGGTCATCTCGCTCGCACGCGCCTCCACCATTCCGGCGCGCTTTGCGAGCGTCTACGCGCCGGGCGTGGTGCCGCAGGATTTCCATGCCGTGGCAGAGGTGTTCCTTGATGGCGGATGGCATCTGGTGGACGCGACCGGCATGGCAACGGCGGGCGAAATGGCCAAGGTTGGCATCGGGCGCGATGCCGCCGATGTCGCGTTCCTCACCTCGTTCAGCCCGGTGCAGATGAATATGCAGAGTGTTGAGGTTACGCAAGTTCAGGAGTGAGTCCGCCGCAGATCAGGGCGCTGCAGGCCCCTCGAATGGATGGGCATCGCTATAGGCGCAGCCGTTGCGCAGCGCGTCCCCAATTTGCAACGTCACGGTGAAGGGGAAACGGCGATCGGACATGCCATCGCTGCATGATCCGGGCGTAATCGTCATCGTCAGGTTGGCGCTGGCCAGCGTGCCGCTGTAGCTCAGCCCGCCACGCCCCGCAAAGCGGGCAACCGTGATGCGCTCGCCCGCCGGTTTTTCCGGTGTTTCATAAGTCATCTGATCTCCCGACACGGACCCGCCCCAAAAGGGCTCTGTGCCAAGGAAGCGCACGGTTTCCCTGGCCGAAATCTCGGAGAACGGCCGATCATCCTTGCGGTCCCCCGGCACCGCAGCCTCGTCTGCGCCAGGTTGGCAAGCCGCCAATGATAACATCGCAGCAAACGGGAGCAGGGCGGGGCGCATGGTGCAGTCCTTCGGCATCTCTGGGTGGGACCCATGTGCTGGAACCAGCCGGGCGATGCAATGTCTCAGAGTTTGCAATGGTCGATCGAGATGTATGGACTTTCTGGCCGGTGCAGCGATATAGGGCGCGAACCGCTTCAAGCCGCCCATCACGCCGGGCTTGAGGCAATGTGCGGGCGTGGCGAAATGGTAGACGCAGCAGACTCAAAATCTGCCGTTGAGAGACATGTCGGTTCGAGTCCGACCGCCCGCACCAGTCTTCTTTAAAGTTGCCCGGTCTTATGAGATGCGCTCAGAGGCTCGCGAGACGCGCGCAGAACTGCGCCATTCCGACGCGTCGTCCAACCGATGTGAGGTCAAGAGACGGGATGGGAAGTGCATCCTGCATATTTCTGCGCGGCTATCTCGAAGACGATTTCGCAGACCTCTTTGCGGGGTCGAAGCCTACAACGAAAAAGGCAGCACTGTCGCGCCGCCCTTCAATAATCCCAATTGCAGCTGATTAGTTGACGCTGAGCATTGTCCGCTGCTCACGCCAGCTGATCGGCAAGTCCATATTGAGCAGCGCCTTGGTCGTGAGTGAAGCCGGCTGGGTGCCGGCGATGCACATCTCGATGATGTCCGGTGCCAGATGAGCGATGCGCAGCAGCTTCGCCGATCGCTTCCGACACTTGCCCAGCGCATCGGCGAGCGATGCGATGGTGTGCTCTGGGGCATGGACCAAGGCGCGATGCAGATCATGTGCCTCAGCGATCAGCGACACCAGCGGGAGATTGATCGTATCGGCGGACCGAGCCTTGTCATCCGCGACGATCATCCGCACATCCTTGCCCTGCCGGATGCGCTGCGCATGGCAAGTCAGTTGGATGGTCGGAGCGCTTTCATCACTCGCCAGACCCAGCATGGTTAGAGCCGCTGCTGAAGCGATGCTGATCGTGATCTCGTCCTGCATAATGTCGATGCGCGATATGAGCTTCGTGACCAGCATCATCCGTGTCGTTGGATCAGCGAGAGCCGTGGCCTGATGCTGCGCTGTCTCGATTGCGGATGCCGCTGCGTTGGTGCCAGCAAGATCCATCATCTCGCGTCGATCGCGCAGCCAGAGCTTCAGGCGATCGATAACGACGCGCTCCAGCTCCGGCGCGCTGATACGCCATGCCGCTGGTGCATCTGGTCCGACCATGCCGTTCTGATGCGTCACATAGTAGCGATAGCGCTTTCCGCTCCTGGACGTGTGGGTCGGTGTCATCTTTCGACCTTCGCCATCATGGACAAGGCCGACCAGCAAGCTGCGCTTGGGCGCTCGGACCGGATTGTCGCCACTGCGCTGGTTGGCAAGCTTTGCCTGCACATGCTCCCAGATATGTTGGTCGACGATGGCATCATGCTGCCCATCATAGATAGCGCCTTTGTGGGTTACCTTGCCCACATAGACCGGGTTGCCGAGCAAATGGGCGAGCGCACCGCGGCTGAACACGATGCCGCCACGACCATGCAACTGCTTCGAATGATGACCGTCGCATGCCAGCTCATCTGCCAGCAGCCTGATCGATCCAAACTTCAGGTAGCGGCTCATGATGTGCCGCACCTGCTCAGCCTCATCAGCGTTGATGACCAGACCCCGATCCTTCACATCATAGCCAAGCGGCGGGTTGCCACCCATCCACATGCCTTTCTTCTTCGAAGCGGCTATCTTGTCGCGGATGCGCTCGCCGGTGACCTCGCGTTCGAACTGGGCGAATGAGAGCAACACATTGAGGGTCAGCCGTCCCATGCTGCTGGTGGTGTTGAACGCCTGCGTCACCGACACAAAGCTCGCGCCACGATTATCGAGGATCTCAACGATGCGAGCGAAGTCCGAGAGTGCTCGGGTTAGACGATCCACCTTGTACACCACGATCACATCGATGCGCCCGGCCTCAATGTCTGCCATCAGACGGCGCAGGGCAGGGCGCTCCATTGAACCACCAGAATAGCCACCATCATCATAGGCAGTCTTCACCAGCGTCCAGCCTTCATGGCGCTGGCTGATGATGTAGGCCTCACACGCCTCACGCTGGGCATCGAGACTGTTGAACGCCTGCTCCAGCCCCTCTTCGCTCGACTTGCGCGTGTAGACCGCGCAGCGCACCGAGGTGCGTGCGGCAGGCGTGATCCCGGGCCGCTTAGCCATTGTCGCGAAGCCCAAAGAAACGGGGGCCTGACCACGCCGTGCCGGTGACCTCACAGGCGATGGCACTGAGGGATCGATAGGAGCGATCCTCCCAGATGAAGCCTCCTTCGTCCACCGTCACTGCGATGGTTCGGTTGTTCCACTGTCGGATCAGGCGTGTGCCGGATTTGAGAGTGTTGTCCGCCTTGCCAGCGCCCAGCCGTCGCAAGGTTAGACGCTGGGCGCTGCTCAGCCCTCCCGATGCTTTCTCCTGCAGTGCGTGACCCAGCAGCCGCCGCAGCAGGTCCGCACTCACGCGTGGCGGCGACGTAGTAAGGCTGGCGTGCCACGTCGCGCGAAGCTCGACCATCGGCATGGACGTCAGCGCATCGAGACTTTGCTCAAGGGTCATGCCGCCGCTCCTTCGACGATCCGATAGCAACGCCGCTCGCCGGTCTCATCGAGCGTGATCACGTGGCCCTCCTTGCGCATCCCCGTCAAGGCTGCGCGGGTGCTGTGCGGCAGCCAGCCAGTTGCCGCGACCAGCTCATCCATTGATGCACCTTGCTCGCGGCGCAGGAGAGTCAGGACATTGTCCGTCTTGGAAAGAGACGGCGTCGGTGTGGCGGCTGGGGGAGGGGAAGCGGATGGTTTGGATTCCTGTCCCGCCTGGTTATCAATCCCGATGCTTAAGCGTCCAGCATCTGTGATAAACAGCGCAAACCGCTCATTGCCATCTTCACGCCAGCTTTTGACATGGTCGGTCGTCGAGGCTTCTTCGACCAGACCTTGCTTGATCAGGGGTGGGATCACTTTGCGAATGCGCGCGGCCTGATCAGCAAGATGGTCAGGGGGCGGCAGCAGGCTGCCATCCTCGCGCTGGGCGGCAGCCGCGAGCAGGATGAGCTGCAGGTCGTTGAGCTTGGTCATGGGTGGTCTCCACATATGGAACAGCATAGTGCCGCTCCCACCACCCAAGGCCCGGCCGATCGAAAGCGGCAGGGCGTCCGCGCGGCTCAGCGCCGCGCTCGACCAGCACCAATGCTTGCGGACAGGAACAAGTCCAGTCGAATGTCGCCATGGCTAGCTCAATGCGAAGATTAAGTCAGATGAACGCCGGTTCTGCAAAGCTGCATATGGACTAGTGCGAGGTTCAGCGCATGGTAATGGCATGGACGCAGACACCCACAATCTGGTCATTGAGCTGTCCACGCGGGCAGGGATGATGATGGAAGACGCTAGTGCTGAGGCGATCTCGTTACGGGCGATACCTGCCGATGATTTCGCGAGGCATCTCGACCGACTATGCGCCGCCGCCGAAAATAGTGCGCAGTTACTCAAATCAGCGCTGCTCTTGGTCGACCAATAACGAACGCCGATCTCCGCTCTTGCGGACGATCCGAACTGTCCGCTTCAAGGTAGAAGTTTTGGGTCAGCTGTCGTTCGTTCAGGGTATATCTGATGATGAGAATGCCATCTCACCCTCATTCTGATGATGAGCTTCGTCTTGGTGAAAGAGCGCTTGTCACGCCGCCGTAGTTGATCCGATCGATAGGGTGGGGACGAATCCTCCGCGGTCTCGCATCTGATCATAGATGAGCATTTCCAGATCCGCCTTTGGCATCCACACTCGGCCGGTCTCGACAGCGAGTGAAGCCGGCATCACTGGAAAGAGATTAATCACCTGCCCCTCCCCATTATGAGCCTTCATCTCATCATAGAGGGCACGCAGCGTCGTGCGATATGCAGCCAAGTCAGATGGCTGCCTCACAACATCGTTCCCTGGGAACGCAATCGTTACTGACCAAATGGCCGCCTCACCCCCGAGGGCCGCTGTGATGCGATCGTCATTTACGGTCGCGCTGATCCCTATCTTGAGTGCAATTGGACCAGTAGCTTTCGGATCAGGCCGCGAAACTATGAAGTCGAGCACCGGACGGTCCCGCTGCCAGCGCCAAGTCGATGGCTCTCGATGCCTGTTGTGAACGGTAATTGGCACAATATCGTTCAGCAATCTGCCCAACTCGATGAGTAGCGGTTGAGGCGCGAGAGCGAAGACACTCAGATGCCGAATTTCCTGTCGCTCGATTCTCCCACCGATTTTTTCGGCGAACAGCCGATCGAGATTTCGGCGTTGAAGCTCCCAGTACTCCGGCTCATCATCTTTGATTGCTTGGTTCAACATTTCGAGATCGATCGTCTGGCTAGTCGCAGGATGGCGATCGGGCGGCATCGCCGCGAAAATAGCCTGCGTAGATACGAGTGCCTCGATGTTCCCGATCGTGGCTCCAAACCGAAGAACGTGTGAGGCATATTCCTCGTTGATGCCGGTGTTCGTCGCTATACGGGTCTCGTGTGCGTCCTTCATTGCCTTCAGAACTTCAACGGGATGGTCATCCTTGCCATCGACATCGATCAGCTTGTGATGCTTCGCGCATAGCAGCATCAGATTTGAGAGGTCTTTGGCCAGTTGTGGAGATAGGATCGGATCGCCTCTCGGTCCCTCGGGACTGTCGGCGACAATGTGGGCAATAAAGCCGAAGAGCGCGTCTCGCTTTCCCGATATCAAGTCTCCGACAAGATCCTCGTTGCAAGCTCTATATTCACATCTCCCCCTGCCCTTGCCCACAAGGCGGAGGCAATTTTTGGCGGAATGCTTGTTTTGGCCACGACACAGTACCCCTAGTTTTGAGGCGAGCTGTAGAGGTCAGCCCTACTCCACCTCGATTGAAACAGGTGTCGGCGCAACGCTCTGCGCGAACATTGTTGCGCTGCAAGCCAGGCTGAACCAATCGGAACGCACAACAAGCAACATCGCGAACGGAATATCTCGTTCTCCAGCAACCAGACTTTCCATCGATATACTATCTTCGAGGCTGGCAATTGGTAGGTGGTTTGGATGAGAATGCCATTCTCCCAAATAATTAAAGCGGCCATACTCTGTTCCGGTCTTCTCAAAGAATGACGAGAGGGCAGCCTGGTGGGCCTCAACCGAACGAACGAAATGGGCTGCTCCGCCCGTATGACTGTCGACGGAAAAATCGACGAGACGGAAGCTTCCCGGTTCGATCTGCTCGGCCATAAGGACACCACCGATCTCTCGTCGCCCTGCCTTTTTAACGGCGGTGTGGAGGCGCTTTCGAACCTCGCGGGGCAGGACGAGTTTCATTCCGCCTCGCCTTTTCCGATCTCAGGGAAGAGTTCGGCTGTAAGAGCAGCAAGTTCATCTTCAAGCTTCTCATCTTGTTCGGGGCCCCAACGCCCTTCGGGCACCAAGGTTATCGGCCAAGTGTCGAATGGCCCGTCAAAGATCCAAGCGCCCTTAAGACCAACGACGTAGGCTGGAGACGGAAAAATGCTGTCAGCGTGCGTGAGAGCGTCTAACGCGAGCTTGGCCATAGGTGGGCGCTAACTACTTCATGAATTGCGCGTGAAGCCGATGCCAGATTTGAACGAATGGCAGCTATCAGGGATTATGTATCGGCATTCCGGCGTCTTGTCGCCGGGCCGCTGAATGATGTGCGCGCGTGGGCTGACGGTGACGCCCTTGTGCAGCTATGTCGTCGATTATTTCGAGCGCCACCCGGACGAGCAGGATCTGCTCGCAGGCTGAGAGCCTCAACTGATATGGCGGGCATTGATACCGCCGGGTCGGATCGAAATATTTGCCCAAACCGAAGCAGCGGCACCGCATAAAAGCATAGCGACCCCGAGGCTCGCTGGCGCCCCGTTCGTTACCGCTGCGAACAACCCCACAATGGCACCACCTATCGCAAGCTGGATAAAGCCGATCAAGGACGACGCCTGCCCGATCGCCTCTGGATGCGCCGACAATGCGCCCGCCTGCGCCTGCGGCTGCACAACGCCCCAGCCAAACATGTAAATGGAATGCGCCAAAACCATTGCCGGCCAGGCATTTGGCCAGAACCAGCTAATCGCCAGAATGAGAAACGGCCCGATCAGCAAGAACGAGGTGCCAAAGCGCAGCGTTGCGTCGACGCCGCGCGTCTTCACGAGCCGAAAAGACAGCGCATTGCCGCCCAAAAAGCCGATCGAGGACATGCCGAACAACATCGCATAAGCGACGGTGGACGCAGCCAATGTGCCGATCATGACTTGCGGGGCGGCCGCTGAAAACAGCAATATGCCGCTATAGGAGAGCGCATTGGCGACTACATAGGCCATGAGCGTGCGCGAGCGGAGGAGATTACCCAGCGACCGTAGCAGGTCCATCGCGTCAAAAGGCAACCGTTTCTGCGGCGGCAATGTTTCGGGCAAACGCCGCAGACTGATGATCCAGATGACGCTACCCATCAGCGCCATTGCAAAAAGCGGCGCGCGCCATCCGCCAAGCACGATCAGCACTGCGGCAATCATTGGCGCAAGGATGGGCGTCATCGAGAAGAAAATGCCGATCAGCGCGAGGGCACGCGCTGCAGCCTCGCGCGGCAATTGGTCGCGCACGATCGTTCGGGCGAGCAAAACCGCCGCCGCCGCGCCAATGCCTTGGACGACACGTGCCAGAAGCAGCAGCATGAAGCTTGACGCAAAAGCACTCATCAGACTGCCCGCGATGAAGATGCCAAGCCCGACCAGCACAACGGGCCGCCGACCCAGCGCATCGGCCAGCGAGCCGGCGATCAATTGTGCGATTGCAAAGCTGATGACGAACGCGCTGATCGCTGCCGATATATGGGCGGCGTCCGTCGCCAGCGCATTGGCGATTGCCGGCATCGCGGGCGAGAAGCCTTCGATCGATGTGGCCAGGAGTGCCGTGAGTGCTGCGAGCAGGATGATCTGGCCGAGCGGAAGGCGCGGCTCTAACACTGTTTGCGCAATTGCGGCGGGCGCTGGGGCGGAAGCCGTTGGCCGCTGCGCCTGTGTTTTGAAACCGTGTGTCAAATAATCCATCCGTTTAACTTTGATCGCGCAACGCAGCTTGAAAAACTTCGCCTCGAACCCGGCAACGTCCGATCACAATGCCGAAAGCGACTACAAACTGAGCAGAGTTATGGGCAGCAAGCTGACAAGTCGTTTATGGTCATCGGCATCCATAAAGCGTCGAAGAGCGTTCATTGAGTGACTGCCTCCCTCGGTTGCGTCAGATTGCACAACGTACATGCTCAACCAAAAATGTTCTCGAGATGCAGGCGCGAAAAGATCTATGGCAATCGAACGACGGAAGTACTGCCAGTATAAATCGGCCAATCTGCAGTTCCATGTGTGTTCGGCTTCCCGTCTCGCGCAAAACTAGCCCAAGTCAGGCGCATGACCCGCCCAAGCTTTTCGACCTCTTGCCAGTTGGCGCCGCGCAACATCGGAGCCGCGCTCCAAGCAGTTTGGCTGCCGAGTAAGAATGGCAGTTCAATGCAGTGACAGTTGCCGACACCTGTATCTGGGCCATCCCAGGCAAACTCGTAAACATAGGCAGCGTTTCCAGAGGATACTGTGGTACGCGCATACTGTTCCGTACTAGCAATGCTAGATTTTGTTGCCTCCCGAAACCGGTCAAGATCATCACCAGGTGTTGCTGGGCGTCCCTCGGCAACAAGCATGAGAGGTGCCGCATCCTCCCGCGCCCATCCCATCAGAAGCGGCACACCTATCGGTACAAGCGTATCAGGGCTGCAAGGGCGAAGCCCGCTGTTGCCCTTTCGCAAAACAGTCAGCCGATCCTGAGCATTGAGAATTTGATCAATGGATGCTTCTCGCGGATCCCTATCTAGGATCTGGTTAAACTGCCTGGAAATCGCTTCAATCTCGTCCCGGGGTGCAACAGCGCGATTTTCTCGTAAAGAGCTTTGTAGGATACCACGTTTGAAAAGCTTTCCCTGGTACCCCCACTCCATAAGGCTCATGATGGAGTAGCCGCCCGCTGACTGACCAAACAGCGTCACGTTTTCAGGATCGCCACCGAAAAGCTTGATGTTGGCTTTTACCCATTGAAGAGCCGCTACTTGATCGCTTAACCCAGGACTTGGGCCGGTGCTGCCGGCAACTAAATAGAAGCCGAGAGCCCCCAGGCGGTAAGTTACAGTGACGACCACAACATCCTGCTCACTCGCCAACTTATCCCCGTCATGCCACGGCAGCTCCCCGCCGCCGCTCACAAATGCCCCACCGTGGATAAAAACTAATACTGGCCGCTTGCCACTACGCGAGGGTGTAAAGACTGATAAAAATTGACAATGCTCGTCCTGAGAAAGTGGCGCTTGCGGACCATTCACATTCTCTAGTCGTGAGGGCCGTTGTGGACTAACAGGGCCTCGATTTACTGAGATGAGCGATTCTTTGAATGGAA
>Ga0307414_10001098_pt1 | contig 13833 bp, 5 predicted proteins | sample DK1Ometagenome_FD_203804 | JGI IMG/M metagenome (GOLD analysis project Ga0307414, IMG submission 203804) | Maize rhizosphere microbial communities from greenhouse at UC Davis, California, United States - DK15-O-3 | ecosystem: Host-associated > Plants > Roots > Rhizosphere > Soil | place: USA... | reverse complement strand
ATGGGGTTGTAGAATTGTATATATTTTGAAGGTACTGATTTAAGCGAGCATAACTAGCCTTTACAGAAGTATTTTCTCCAAGTTTTAAATTAGCTCCCAATCGAGGTTCTAAGGCACTGTAGGTTTTGACTTTATCACCCTTTCCAAATTCAGTAATGTTAATTATTTCATCAGTATCTTCATTAAAAGTGGCTTGCGTGTATGGACCCACAAAAGTAAAGTTGTTCAAGCGTAACCCACCAGAAAGCGTAAGTTGCTTAAATGGGTTCCAGTTAACATTCACATATGGAGATAATTCATAGCTAGTTTCTTTATCCAAGTTTACAGGAAGAATGCTGTTTCCATTACCTGGATCTAGTTTACCAGGTTTAATTATATATTTATTTGCTTGTATGCCAGTATAATAATTCAGATTATCATTTATTTTTTTAGAATATTCAGAAAAAATACTTAGGAGATTAATTTGTGATTCATACTCAACAACATTATTGTTATCCCTCTCAGGAAATAGTGTTTTTGGGGTATATATACTGCTTAAAAATACGGTTCTTAAATTAGAATCATCAGAAAAAGTGTGTGTCCAGTTTAAAGTGTTATTGAAGGTTTTGAAATCATATTGATTGCTTTTTGCATTAATGTTCTCAATTTTCGAAATGAAGTCAAGTTGGTAAAAATCTTTGCTAAAAAAATTGGTAAATGAAATCTGATCTTTATCTGTTGGTAAGTATAGCAGCTTTATGGTATGGTCATAAAAACGGGCTTTAGTGTTTTCTAATCGTTTTGAGAAAAGCGGCAATAAAAAATCTGTAAACCCAGCTCTTGTACCAGCATATAAAAAAAGTTTGTCTTTAATAAGAGGTGTTTCTATTGATAATCTGCTAGAAACCAATCCGATACCGCCACTTAATTTTAATTTATCAACATACGGATTTTTAACCTTAACATCTAATACAGAAGTTATTCTGCCACCATAACGTGCTGGTATATTAGCGCGATAGAGGTCTGTTGTAGCTATAGCTTCTGGTGTAAATACAGAAAACAAACCAAATAAATGTGTTGGGTTAAATACAGGAGCATAATCGTATAACAAGAGATTTTGATCTAACGAACCACCGCGAACCGATAAGCCATTGCTTACTTCTCCAGCATTGTTAACTCCTGGAAGTAATGTCATGCTTCTTAATAAGTCAACTTCACCCACAGCAGCAGGCATTTTATTAAGTTCAATGGCAGTCATTTGTACAGCACCCATTTGTGGAGTTTCCAAACGCTCACTAACACGTTTTGCCCTTAAAACAACTTCTGAGAGTTGTTCCTGTTCTTCAGCAAGTGTTAACCTTAATCTTTTGTTTTGATCTAGTATAACTTCTCTGTCTACCGTTTTAAAACCAATATATGACACTTTTATAGAATAAGTGCCTTTAGGTAAGTTAATGGAAAATTCGCCGTTAGTATTGGTTACACCACCACATGCACAAGGGGTAATAATGATTTGTGCGTTTTCGAAAGGTCTATTATTAATGGCATCCAATATTTGGAAAGAAAGAGCATACTCTTGAGCAGAAAGAAATTGACTTAAACCCAAAAAGACCATTAATATTAACCAATTACTTGTTTTTTTCATTTGTAAATACATTATTCTATCCATCCTTCTGGTTGTATTGAGGTTCTAAATCTATTTTCTTCACATGGTGCATACAAGTAATGAGGGCCAGGACCTAAGGGTGGTGGTTCTGGATGTGGTATTATGTTACTGCCTACAGGACTATCTTCTATCATGGTACGATCTATCATAATTGATTTTGTAGTTGCTGATGATGCCGTAAATCTTCCTAAAACATATTCGTTGGAATCTTGCGGGTTATACATATTGCCAACAAGTGCCGCGGGTAAAGGAGCGTTGAAACCTCCGTTGTTATTAATTAAGTCCTTAATGGTTCGGTAATATTCATAAGCCTTGGGCGTTAGTGAAAATTGCTGTATTTCTACCAAAACTTTTGTTTTTCGGGTTAATAATACATTAGCAATAGGCAAAGAAGATGTAGTGGTTCCATTAGAGAATTCATCAGAGAAAATATTGATTTTGGTTCCATAATCTATTTGCCAACAGTCAGATTCACACCAATAAGTGAAGTAATCTACAGTGAGATTAAGAACGCAATTATTATCTCTAAAGTTCCCTTGATAACAAATTTTGCAAATCTGTGCTTTATCATAAGTTTTAGAGCGCCAGTAATAATAATTTATTTCGTTTGCCGGATCATCAAAAGTAATAGACACTTCATGTCCTGGCACGTATTTATTATAATCTTCAACAAACTCTAATTGCTTATCATATCGTACACTTAGTTCTTTTAAAGGAACAGATGCATTTATGGTTTCAATTTCTGAAAGATATTGGTTTCCGTTAGGTAAGCTTACTTCTAAATACCATTTTTCTCCTACATTCCCCTTGAAATTGGATGAAGGATTGTATTCTGAATTACCTTCAGACAATATCACTCTTTCTCCTGAATCTACATTTACAAATGCAACATTAGCACCGCTCACAAAAATATTTCTGTAATATCTAGCAACATCCGATTCTGTTATTTTTACAAATGAAGAGCCTTCTGTAGTGCCCACAAAGCCTTCAATGTATATCAATCCCTCCATAAATTGATATTCTGGGCTAATAGGATTTGTACAAGTTAATAAGGTTAGAGATAGTATAAGTAAGTTGATTCTTAAAAAGAAATTTGGTTTAGCTGGCATATAAGTAATACAATTTTTTCAAATATAGTAAAATAGAAGTAAGAATCTGTGCGTAATATCTTTTAAAAAGCTCTGTTAGTTTTGCTAATATGCTTTACCTAGTTAGTGTCTGGAATATTCTTAAAAAGTAATCTCTAAAGTATCATTCTATCCATCCTTCTGGTAATATTGAGGTTCTATATTTGCCTTCTTCACACGGAGCTGTATTTATGGGGGGCAGTAAGAGGATTGGAATGTTAAAATCATTTTCCATTAATATTCGTATTTGATTATCAATTGGAGATTCCTCTACTGTGGTACGATCTACCATAATAGATTTTGTAGTAGCTGAGGATGCTGTAAATCTCCCCAGAACATATTCGTTTGAATCTTCTGGATTATAAATGTTACCAATAAGGGCAGCAGGCAAAGGGGAATTAAAACCACCATTATTATTAATCAAGTCCTTGATAGTCCGGTAATAATTATACGCCTCTGGGGTAAGTGAAAATTGTTCTACTTCAACTAGAATTTTTGTTTTTCTGGTTAATAGCACATTTGCTATTGGCAGAGAAGATGTAGTAGTACCGTTTGAGAATTCATCTGAAAAAATCTGAATTTTGCTTCCATAATCAATCTGCCAACAATCAGAATCGCACCAATAAGTGTAGTAAAGAGGGTATAGCCGTTGTTCAGCGATAGTATAAAGAATGCAATCATTGTTTCTATATAGACCTTTTTCACAAATTTTACAGAATTGGGGTTTGTCATAAGTTTTAAACCTCCAATAATAATAATTAGTTTGATCTGCAGGGTCATCAAAAGTGATTGCTATTTCGTGGCCCGGAACATATTTATTATAATCTTCAATAAACTCTAATTGCTTATCATATTGTACACTTAATTCTTTTATAGCGACAGATGGATTTATTGTTTCAATTTCTGAAAGATATTGGTTTCCGTTAGGTAAGCTTACTTCTAAATACCATTTTTCTCCTACATTCCCCTTGAAATTGGATGAAGGATTGTATTCTGAATTACCTTCAGACAATATCACTTTTTCTCCAGAATCTGCATTTACAAATGCAACATTAGCACCGCTCACAAAAATATTTCTATAATATGTTGCAACATCCGATTCTGTTATTTTTACATATGAAGAGCCTTCGGTGGTACCTATAAAGCCTTCAATATATATTAATCCCTCCATAAATTGATATTCAGGACTAACGGGATTTGTACATGTTAATAATGTAAGAGATATTGTAAATAAGACGATTTTTCGAAAAAAAAATGGTTTAGCTGGCATATATTGGAATACATTTTTTCAAAAATAGTCAAATACAAATAAGAATCTGTGCGTAATATCTGTTAAAAAAAATTTAAAGCGCTATGTTTAAAAACCACTAGTAGAAATTTATCATTTTTATCTTATAATAATCTTTAATTTTTTAATAAAATGTGTTTTCTTTGAACCCAGTTTTCGAAAGGTGATATGAGCTTCTTGGGTAAGCTCAAGGCGAATGGCATATTTTTGCATTTTGAAATTCCAAAAACAATAGATAACTACCAATAGTAGTTCTTAAATATAATTCGGGATGTGGCGCAGTCCGGTAGCGTACACGGCTGGGGGCCGTGTGGTCGCAGGTTCAAATCCTGTCATCCCGACAAACACTATTTTTTGTTCGAATACCAATTGAATTAGCTAAGACGATGGAATTTGATGAATTTATTCTCCATAAAATTGTTTAAGCTTTAAAAATGATTTTATTTATTTCTTAAATAAAATGTCACCAATGCCATTTAAAATACAGAAACAAAAACTCTTCAATTCTCACATGAGAATCTGGAAGCATTACTATTTCCAGTTAAACTAAAGAGCAATGAAGAGCAACAAAATTAATTTGCTTATGTGTAAATAACACATAAATAACCCTTATTGAATACATCTCTATCTCTTTCTGTTCAGAAGCTAATTGTAATTTTACAAAGGATATGAATTTAGTTTTAACTAAGTGCTTAGCTAGTCTAAAGACTTAGTAAAGTAAGCTTAGTTAATCAGAATTTAATTGGTGTAAATTTAGTTAGTGCAAATTTAGTTTATTAGTTTTAAACCAGGGAGTAGTTGGGCTTCCTGGTTTATTAGTTTGCTCTATAATAAAATAATAATAAAAATGATTCAAAAATTGATAATACTTATTTTACTTTTTGTAATAGTTTCTGGATGTAGTAAAGTCGAAGTAAAGAACGACTTTGAGGTTGTTTCACCAAATGGGCTTAACAGAATAGAATTTAAATTAATAGAAAACGAACCTAAATATGCTGTTTATCATGGTGAAACCGAGATTTTATCGCTTTCAGATATGGGGTTTATATTAAAGGATAATGAAGATTTAAGCAAGGACTTTGAAGTTAAAAATGTAGAGAATTCTAATTTCGATGAAACCTGGGAGCAGGTTTGGGGAGAAAAAAAGAAAATACGTAATCATTATAATCAATTAGTAGTTCATTTACAAAAAAGGGACAAAAGCAAACGCAAACTAGATATACAATTCCGTGCTTTTGATGATGGAATTGCTTTTAGGTATGTTTATCCAAAACAAGAATCAAAGGACAGTATTTTTATCATGGATGAAAAGACAACCTTTAATCTAAAAGATGACGGTGAAGCATGGTGGATTCCTGCCTACAGAGAAAATCGTTATGAATATCTATATGAGAAATCTCCAGTTAGTACTTTGGACACTGTTCATACCCCATTAACCCTAGACAGCAAAAGCGGATTGAAACTAAGTTTTCATGAAGCTAACTTAATTGATTTCGCCAGTATGACCATGGTTAATACAAAAGGCACACAATTGAAAGCTGATTTGGTACCTTGGGCAGACGGCGTAAAAGTAAGGGTAAAGGATACCTTTACCTCATCATGGAGAACACTGCAAATAGGTGAAAGTGCTGGAGATTTAATCGATTCGTATTTAGTATTGAATTTAAATGAACCTAATAAGCTAGGTAATCCATCTTATGTAAAGCCATATAAATACTTTGGTATTTGGTGGGGCATGCATATAGGGAAATATACCTTTTGGGAGAGCGATACACAAGGCGCAACCACTAAAAATGCTAAAGATTATATTGATTTTACTTCAAAAGAAGGTTTTCATCATTTGCTAATTGAAGGCTGGAATAAAGGTTGGACACCGCAATGGTATGAGAATCATATGCATATGTTTAGTTTCACTCAATGTGCCGATAATTTTGATATCGACGAAGTTGTTGAATACGGAAAACAAAAAGAGGTAGAGCTTATAGGCTATCATGAAACAGGAGCTAACTTAATTAATTACATGAAACAAATAGATGATGGGTTTGCTTTATACAAAAGACTCGGAATCCATACAGTTAAAATAGGTCATGTTGGTTCAAGATTAAATATGAAAGAATGGCATCATGGACAGTTTGGGGTCAATTATTTCAGATATGTTTTGGAAAAAGCAGCAGAATACGACTTAGCAGTATTTTACCATGAATCCATAAAAGACACAGGGGAACGAAGAACCTATCCAAATATGTTGGCGAGGGAAGCTGCACGTGGACAAGAATACAATGCTTGGAGTGAGGGAAACCCTCCAAATCACGCAGTCATTTTGCCTTATACAAGAATGCTGTCAGGGCCAATGGAATATACACCAGGTGTCTTGGATGTTGAAATTAAACAAGGATACCCTGGAAAAAGAATTCAAGGAACCACGGCACAACAATTGGCAATGTATGTGGTATATTATTCGCCGATACAAATGTTAGCCGATCTTCCTGAAAACTATGAAGGGAAACCAGAGTTTCAATTCTTGAAAGATGTACCCACAGATTGGGAAAACACCCAAGTATTAAATGGAGAAATAGGAGAATATATTACCACAGTTCGTAAAGATGCAAATAGTGATGATTGGTATTTGGGAAGTATGACCAATGAAAAAAGTAGGGATTTAACAATTCAACTGTCCTTCTTGGATCCGGACGCTGATTATGAAGCGCAGATTTATCAAGATGCTGAGGGAACAGATGAAAAACATAATCCAGAGGCGGTAAATATTTTTAAAAGGAGAATAAGAGTTTCAGACACATTGAATTTGCATTTGGGAGGCTCTGGAGGAACAGCTATTAGATTTAAGAAATTATAAACCAAAACCCATGAGTCTATAGTAAACGAAACTATGAATGTGAAATACAAACAGGATATATAATAAAATATTCAACATCCATGAAAATGATGTATTTTTCTTAAATTTAAAGAAAATATAAAGAAAGAGTAAGACCAACTAACCATGCTAAAAAACAAGATTCACCACACTGCTTTTTTTACACTATTAAATATATTATTATTCGCAAGTGTGGCTTTTGCCCAACTTCAAAACAATTCAGTTTTAAATGAACCGCCGGACATCAGTAAAGATTTTGAGGATTATAGAAATACTTATTACCTAGCAGACGAATTAACAACATTCAATTCAGAAACAGGAAAAGGCACTTTAAAATATTTACGCCATAATTTTATTACCAGCCAGGCTTTTGATAATATGCTTAGTAAATTATCGCCCGTACCAGCCAATGAATTTCCAACAACTGAATATGCTGTATCTCCAGAATTACCATTTTCCATTGAGTTTATTTCCGATAGAACCATTAGAATAAAAACAGCTTCCGGATCACAATTTAAAAAGGAAGAACCGTCGTTGATGCTAGTAAATGGGGTTGCAAAAAACGCCAGAAACTTATGGACATATTCCAAAGTTGCCGAAGGCCATAAATATACAAGCAATAAGGGTTCTGTGTTGATCACTGAAAAACCTTGGCACGTTTATATTTATGATACAAAAGGCAAATTACTGACCAGCACTTTGCACTCCAATGATGTTAAAAGCACTTATACACCTGTGACTCCTTTTTCATTTGTCAGAAGAGCAGAAGATTATTCGCGTAGTATGAATGCCGTTTTTTCCATGTCGCCCGAAGAAAAAATATTTGGTTGTGGTGAATCTTTTACGCAGTTTAATAAACGTGGACAGAAAGTCATTTTATGGACGGATGATGCCAATGGTGTACAAAATGAAACCATGTACAAGCCCATTCCGTTTTACATGAGCAGTCGCGGTTATGGTGTTTTTATGCATCATTCTACGCCCATTACTGTTGATTTTGGGAAATATTTTAATGCTGCAAACGCAATGATGATTGGAGATGATGAAGCCGATTTATTCATTTTTATTGGGGAACCAAAAGATATTCTAAATGAATATACCGATTTAACAGGCAAGGCAGAAATGCCTCCACTTTGGTCGTTTGGGTTTTGGATGAGCCGTATTACTTATTTTTCAGAAGAAGAAGGTCGAAACATTGCAAAAAATCTAAGAAAGTATAAAATACCGAGTGATGTCATTCATTTTGATACCGGTTGGTTTGAAGTCGATTGGAGGAATAACTATGAATTCTCAAAAAACAGATTTAGTGACCCAACAAAAATGATTGCCGACTTGAAGAAAGATGGTTTTAATGTATCCTTATGGCAACTGCCTTATTTCTCTCCAAAAAACACTTTATTTAATGAAATAATAGAGAAAGGATTAGCTGTAAAAGACAAAAAAGGTAATATTCCTTATGAAGATGCCGTACTGGATTTCACAAATCCTGAAACCGTAACATGGTATCAGGATAAAATTGCCTCCCTTTTGAAAATGGGTGTAGGTGTTATTAAAGTCGATTTTGGAGAAGCAGCACCTGCGAGCGGTATTTATAGCAATGGACGGACAGGATTTTATGAACACAACATCTACCCATTACGATATAATAAAACCGTGGCCGATATTACCAAGGAAATTACTGGTAATTCAATCATTTGGGCGCGGAGCACTTGGGCCGGTAGTCAGCGTTATCCATTGCATTGGGGCGGTGATGCCGCCACAACCAACACTGCCATGGCTTCTACGTTAAGAGGAGGTCTGTCATTGGGCTTGTCCGGTTTTACGTTTTGGAGCCATGATGTGGGAGGGTTTGTAACTAAATCTCCAGAAGACTTATATAGAAGATGGACACCTTTCGGAATGCTTACTTCTCATGTACGCAGCCATGGCGAACCTCCAACAGAACCTTGGGAATACAGCGACGCATTTTTGAAAGGCTTTAGAGATGCTGATAATATGCGCTACATGTTAATGCCATATATTTATGCACAAGCTAAGCATGCTTCGGAAAAAGGATTACCCATGTTAAGGGCACTATTTGTAGAATTTCCAAACGATCCCGGGGCTTGGCTAGTAGACGATCAATATCTTTTTGGATCGGATATGTTAGTAGCGCCACTTTTTGAAAACATTACTGAGCGTAATGTCTATTTGCCAGAAGGTAAATGGATAGATTACCAAACTGGCAAAGTTTATGAAAAAGGGTGGCATAGCATCAAAGCTGGTGATATTCCTATCATCGCTTTAATTAAAAATGGTGCTGTGATTCCGCATATTAAACTGGCACAATCTACCAAAGATATGGATTGGAGCCATATTGAGCTTAAAATATATGCTGCCAATGCCGCACAAGCTGAAGGCAAATTATTCTTGCCCAACGATTCGGAACTACACAACTTAATTTTAAATAAAAATGGCGCGAGTTTTATATTAAAAAACAATCCTGTTTCATCAAAAACAAGTTTTAAAATATCCAACTAGAAAAACAACTAAAGATTAGACCAATTACATATGAGAAAAGATGTCTTCATAATAGCATGCGCATTAATAATGTTATCAATGGTTTCATGTAAAAAAGAAATCAAAGCCCCAACAGAAAAAATAATATTGGAAACTACATACCCAGCTAAGGACTTTGATATTTTAAAATATGAATCAAAAATCAATTCCTTAATCAGGCAAATGACACTAGAGGAGAAGATTGGTATGCTTCATGGCAATAGCATGTTCAGCACTGGTGGTGTTGAACGCTTAGGAATTCCTGAACTAAAAATGGCCGACGGTCCTTTAGGGGTTCGTGAAGAAATTTCAAGGGACAATTGGTCACCAGCTGGTTGGGACAATGATTTTGCCACTTATTATCCCGCAGGTGGTGGATTATCAGCTACTTGGAACACTGACTTAGCGTATCTTAATGGTAATAGCGTCGGTCAGGAAACCCGTGCGAGAGGGAAGGACATGTTGCTTTCGCCAGCAATAAATATTATTAGAACACCACTTGGTGGCAGAACTTATGAATATTTTAGTGAAGATCCTTTCCTGAACAAAAAAACAGCTGTTCCCTTTATTGTTGGATTGCAGGATAATGATGTGATGGCATGCGTAAAACATTATGCTGCCAATAATCAAGAGACCAACCGTGATTTTGTTGATGTTTTAATTGATGAACGTACGCTTCGTGAAATATATCTGCCAGCCTACCAAGCTGCAGTAACCGAAGCCAATGCGTATAGTTTAATGGGAGCGTACAATAAGTTTAGGGGCGATTATTTATGTGAGAACGATTATATGTTGAATAAAATTTTAAGGGATGAATGGGGCTTTAAAGGCGTTGTTGTTTCCGATTGGGCTGCGGTACATTCCACCGTAAAAACCTTAGTCAATGGTTTGGATATTGAAATGGGGACACCAAAACCATTTAACGAATTTTTCCTTGCCGATAAATTGATTGCCGCCGCCAAAGCAGGAGAAATTTCAGAAGAGGAAATCGATAAGCACGTAAAACGTATTCTTACAATGTTATTTCAGGTAAGGGCCATGGGTCCAGAAGATCGTGTAAAAGGTAGTATTGCCACTGAGGAACATTACCAAGATGCCTACAAAATAGCATCAGAATCCGTAGTATTATTAAAGAACGACAACAATTCATTGCCACTAAAACTGGATGGTATTAAATCCATTGCCGTGATTGGTAATAATGCCATGAAGAAAAATGCTTTGGGCGGATTTGGAGCTGGTGTAAAAACAAAAAGAGAGGTCACACCTTTGGAAGGCCTTAAAAACAGATTGCCAGAATCCGTCACCATTAATTATGCGGAAGGTTATTTAGAGCGCTACACCAAAAATGAAAACAATCAAAAAACAGCAGTCACTTTAGATGGTCCTGTGACTGTTGAAGAGTTGGATGAAGCTAAGTTGCAAGAAGCCCTTGAAGCTGCTAAAAAGTCGGATCTCACCATTATTTTCGCTGGTTCCAACCGTGATTATGAAACGGAAGCATCAGACCGCAAGGATTTATCCTTACCCTTCGGACAAAAAGCGTTCATTGATAAAATAATGGCGGTCAACCCGAATACCATCGTTGTTATGATTGCTGGTGCTCCCTTTGATATTGAGGATATTAGCAAAAAATCCAAAGCTTTGGTCTGGAGTTGGTTCAATGGTTCTGAAGGTGGGAATGCTTTGGCAGATGTTCTTTTAGGAAATGTAAATCCGTCAGGAAGATTGCCTTGGACCATGCCAAAAAAACTTAGCGATTCCCCTGCCCATGCCACCAATAGTTTTCCAGGGAACGAATCTGTGACTTATGCCGAAGGCATTTTAGTCGGGTATCGTTGGTTCGATACCAAAAACATTGAGCCTTTATATCCATTTGGATATGGACTTTCCTATACAAATTTTGAGTTTTCAAATTTAAAAACAAATAACCAAGTTTATCATAAAGATGATATTATTGAAGTCACTTTTAATATCAAAAATACTGGGAAAATGGATGGAAAGGAAGTCGCCCAATTATATGTTTCGAAACCAGACTCTAAAATTGAAAGAGCCGCTCAAGAATTAAAAGGCTTTAAAAAGGTATTGGTTAAAAATGGAACTTCCGAAAAAATAACCATACAATTACCAACAAAAGAATTAGCCTATTATAATGTAGATAAAAAGCAATGGATAGTGGAATTGGGAACTTATAAGCTAAAATTAGGGAAATCTTCTAGAGAGATAGTTGCCGAAACTATTATAAATATTAAATAGCAGTATACTAAAAAATAAAAATTAGGGATATTAGCATAAACAAGGATGAATCTCAATAAATGTTTCTAAACTGAAGGAGAAAATCAAACTGTCTTTAGATATGGCATTAAGAATACTTATTGTTAATAAAACTAATTAAAGCATAATGAAGAATATTTCTAATCAGATAAAAATTTGTAAAACATTATTTATTCTAATAATGATGATTGCCGGATGCAATGTACAATCGCAAAACGCTAACAGATTTTTTCCAGAAAAAGATCTTATAACCACAGGAATCTATTACTATCCCGAACATTGGAATGAAAACCAATGGGAACGCGATATTAAGAATATAGCGGATATGGGATATGAGTTTGTTCATCTTGCTGAATTTGCGTGGTATAAAATGGAGCCCGTTGAAGGCAAATTCGATTTCGCTTGGTTGGATAAAGTTGTGAATCTCTGTGTAAAAAACAACTTGAAAATAGTCATGTGCACCCCTTCGGCAACCACACCAACATGGATGCGTGTTAACTATCCTGAAACATTTATTATGGATGGCCATTATATTCGTGCAGAGAATGGTACTCGTGGGTTAGGATCTACCGTTAATTCCAAATACCGCATGTTTGTCGGGAGGATTGTTGCTGAAATAGCAAAACGTTATGGACAGAATAAGCATGTGGTAGGATGGCAAATTGACAACGAGCCCCCAGCACTTGCTGATTATAGCCCAGATTCCCAAGAGGCATTCAGAAAATGGTTGAAAAATAAGTATCAAACTGTAGAAACGTTAAATACCGTTTGGGGAACAGCCTTTTGGAGCCAATGGTTCAATAGTTTTGATGAGGTTGTAATACCGAATACCAATTTAGTGGGGTGGTGGGGTAATAACCCACATGCTTTACTGGATTTTAAACGTTATTCAGCAGATTGTCAGGCAGGTTTTCTTGATTTACAAGCAGGGATTTTACGGGAGCATATTTTGGATAATCAATATATAACTACAAATTATACGGCTATATGTACCACTTCTGACCCAAGAAGAACCAATAAACTTGATTTTGCTGCTTATACGGCCTATCCTAATGGAGGAAGTAACAACATTGGCGAACAAGGTTTCAGGTTAGGGGATAGCAAGGCCATTCTTTTCGCTGCCGAATATTATAAATCAGTTGGCGGTGTTTCAGGAGTTATGGAAATTCAACCGGGACCTGTTAATTGGGGAAGCTACAATCCTTTACTATTGCCGGGTACGGTGCGTATGTGGTTATACCACACCTTTGCGGCTGGGGGTAAATTTGCTTGCTCGTATAGATTTCGCCAAATCAATTATAGCTCTGAACAATATCATTCAGGTATTATGAAACCAGACGGTGTAACACCTTCTCCTGGAGGTGAAGAATATAGGCAATTTATGGAGGAGGTAAAGTCACTTCGTAAGCAATACAAGCCTAATAAAAAGATGCCTGAAAAATTAGCAGCAAGATCAACAGCTATTCTTTGGAATCTTGAGAATTATTGGGCTATTGATAGACAAAAATTGACCCATCAATGGGATTCATGGGGTTATCCTGTAAAATTTTTAGAATTGACCAAATCTGTGGGAGCGCCTTCAGAAGTGATTTCAGAGAAAACAGATTTCTCAAAATATAAATTTTTAATTGTGCCTGCTTATGACTTGGTAGATTCAGTTTTGGTTAAAAGATGGAAAGATTATGTGGCAAATGGTGGGCATTTAATTTTAACGTCTCGTACCGCAACTAGAAACCGTGATGCACATATATGGGAAGGTGAATTGGCAGCACCAATCTCTGATATTATAGGCGCCCATGTTGAGTCTACCGACATGCTCTCATCTTATAAAAATGGAGGTGTTTTAATGGATTCTACGAATTACAATTGGAATGACTGGGCCGATTTGCTTTTCCCTGAAAAAGGAACAGAAGTGCTTGCAACCTATAATGATCAGTTTTACAAAGGAAAAGCCGCTATAGTAAAGCATAAAATTGGTAAAGGTTCTGTAACCTATATTGGTGTAGCTACGGATGATTCAAAATTGGAGAAAGATATTTTAAACCAAATTTATAAAGATGCCGGAGCAACTACTGAAGACTATCCAGAAGGG
>Ga0307414_10001097_pt1 | contig 13840 bp, 12 predicted proteins | sample DK1Ometagenome_FD_203804 | JGI IMG/M metagenome (GOLD analysis project Ga0307414, IMG submission 203804) | Maize rhizosphere microbial communities from greenhouse at UC Davis, California, United States - DK15-O-3 | ecosystem: Host-associated > Plants > Roots > Rhizosphere > Soil | place: USA... | reverse complement strand
GTGCCGCCGAGGACCAACCGATGAAGCTGGTCCCGCCCATTGACCGGAGCGAGATACCAGATGGCGCCATCGGCGCCGAACACCGCGTCGTGCGCGCCGGCCATGCCTTGAATCGGCTGCGGCGTGGCCCCCGCCCTGGTAAGGTCGAGCGAATAGAGCGCATTGTTCCGCTTGTTCGCCGCCAGGTCGGTCGTCGACAGTGTGAAGATCGCCACCTTGCCATCGGGCGACACGCTGGGCGCGCCCATCCGGCGCATCATGTGCATGTCGGTCGCGGTCATCGGCCGGGCGACGGCGGGGGTTGCGACGAGGGCGGCGGCCGCGACGCTGGCGGCGAGAATGAAGCGGTTCAGCATAGGTGCGAGGCGTAGCAGACGCACCAACGCACGCAACCTCGTGACGTTAACCTAAAGCGGGCGCCCCGTGATGCGGTGGATTTCGCGCTTCACATGCTCGTCGACGATCGCGGGCAGATGTTCGTCAAGCCATTGCTTGAGGATCGGCCGGAGCATCTCTCGCAGCATCTCCTCGAGCGGATTGACTTGCGGCGGCGGCGGCGCGGCGGCGGCCACGCTGGCGAGCTCCTCGAGCCTCTGCCGGCTGCTGTCCGCGACCTGCTCCTCGATCAATGGCGGACCGAGATCGGCGGGAACCGGCGGAGCGTCATGAACCTCCATGCCTTCGTCGAGCTCGAGGACATCCTCCTCTTCCGCTTCGCTGCCGGGAGGCGGCGCGGCGGCGCGGATCTCCTTCTCCTCGGCGATCACGCGTTTGATCGACGCGAGTATGTCTTCCATGGAAGGTTCACGGGCACCGGCCATGGCGTTCCTATTGCCTATCGCGAGGCCGGTGTCACGCCCTGCCGAGGCTGTTCGGCAGGCGTAACGGTGCTGGTCGCGGCGGGCGCATGGCGCGGATCGCTCGACCAGTCGTTCCAGTCGCCGGCCACGCGGCGATAATTGCCGAGCGGGTCGTAGAGCGGCCCGCCTTCGAGGCCGAGGTCGTCGGCCTCCGCCTGGCCCATCGCGTTCAGCAGCTGGAATCCGGCGACATATTGGTCGCGGCGAGCGGTCACGAGCGCGACTTGCGCGTTCAGCAATTCCTGCTCGGCGTTCAGCACCTCCAGGATGGTGCGGGTGCCGACGCTGTTCTCGGCCCGCGCGCCTTCCAGCGCCAGCTCGTTGGCGCTGACCGCGACCTGGTTGGAGGCGATGGCTTCGGTCGCCGCCTTGTAGGTGGCGAAGGCCGAGCGGGTATTGGCGACGACGGCGCGCTCGGTCGCTACGCGCCGCTCCAGCGTCTCGCCCTCCAACGCCTGCGCCTGGCGGATGCGCGCTGCGGGGAGGCCGCCCTGGTAAAGCGGGATTCGGCCCTGGACGCCGACGCTGGTCGCCGTCCCGGAACGCGGAATTCCCTGCGTGTCGCCGGAAATGGTGTTGGCATAGTCGCCCGAAGCGACCGCCGATACGGTCGGAAGCCGGCTGCCGCGCGCCGAGCGGACGTCGAAGTTGGCGGCCTCGGCCTGGCGCGTCACCGCGACCAGGTCGGGGTTATTGGCGAGCGCGATCTGCACGGCCTGGTCGGCGGTTGCCGGAAAAGGCGGCAATGGCGGCGGCGGCTGAAGCGCGTCGGGGCGCTTGCCGATCACGCGGCGGTAATTTTCTTCGCTGGTCGTCAGCCGGGCCTGCGCGTCGAGCAGTTCCGACCGCTGAAGCGACAGCCTTGCTTCGGATTGCGCGACGTCGGTACGGGTAACGTCGCCGATCTCAAAGCGGTCGCGCGTCGCCTGAAGATTCGTTTCAAGCACCCTGACATTGTTGGCGTTGAGCTCGACGATCGCCCGGTCGCGGATCACGTCCATATAGGCGGCGACCGCCTCCGTGAAAATGTCGCCCTCGACCGCTCGAAGGGTCGCACGGCCCGCCTCCACGCGGGTCTTCGCCGCTTCGACATTGTTGCGAACGGTTCCGCCCTGGAACAGGGGGTAGCTCAAGTCGACGCCCCCGGTGACGAACGGGCCCTTGCTTCCGCCGACGTCGAACCGGCCGCTCCGCGTCAGGTCGCGCGTCAGGCCGACCGTGGCGCTGACCTGAGGCCGTCCAGCGGCGCGGGCGATCGCCACGCCGGCGTCGGTCGACTTCAACGCCTCGCGCTGGCCGGTCAATGTTGGATTCGCGTTGTAAGTCGACACCAGCGCCTCGCGCAGCGTGTCGGCCGAGGCGGTGCCAGCGGCGAGCACGACAATGAGCGATGCAATGGCAAGGTGACGGTTCACAAGCGGCCTCTCTAAACAATCAGAAGGTGAAGGCCCTTGGCCGTTCGAATCCGGGAAGAATGTCCACGTCGGCATCGGCAAGGCTTCGAAGACCGAACGAGCCCCCCGCGGCCGTTCCGATGACCAGCCGTGTCACGCCGCGATCGATGATGGCGCCGGCGAGCCGGCCATTGGCGGTGAGCTGTTTGACCAGTTGAGCGGGGATTTCCTCGACCGCCCCGTCCAGCAGGATGAGGTCATAGGGAGCGCCCTTATTCCAGCCCTCAACCAGGTCGCCCGTAATGGTTTCGATTCCGGCGTCGCGAGCCGAAGCGGCAAGCCGCTCGTCGGATTCCAGCGCGATGACTTCGAGTCCGATCGACTTGAGAATCGCGGCCGAATAGCCGCTGTTCGATCCGACCACCAAGGCGCGCTCTCCCGCGCGCGGCGCAAGCTCGCTGAGCAGGCGGCCAAGCGCGGCCGGCGGCATCATCGCCCGCTCCCTGGTCAACGGCAGCGGCCGATCGAAATAGGCCAGCGCCCGCGCCGATTTCGGCACGAACCGCTCGCGCTCTACGCTGGCCATCGCGGCGAGCACGCCACGGTCGGTCACCGCTTCAGGGCGGAGCTGGCTGTCGACCATTGCCCGCCGGGCCAGGCTGAAATCCTGCATGAAGTCCTCGTTCGTCGCGAGCTGTTATATGCCACTAACACAGTGGCGGTTCAAGCGCTCCATATCTTGTGACGCGGATGCCGCCAAGCAAGACCCGCCCCCGTTCGTCGAAAGCCTGGCCCGGCGCGCGGTTGACAAGCGGAGGCCCGACCCGCCAAAGGCCTGACCCGCGAGGCCCGATGGCGGAGTGGTTACGCAGAGGACTGCAAATCCTTGCACGCCGGTTCGATTCCGGCTCGGGCCTCCAACCATGTTTCTCCCCCAGTATTGAGAAGGCCGCGATATGCGCCGCGCGATACTCGCAACTTTCCTGGTTCTGGCCGCATGCGGGCAATCCGAAGCTCCGAAGGTCGAAGCCCATGACGCCTGGGCGCGTGCCGTCGCCGCGCCCGGCGGCATGGCCGCGGCCTACCTCAGGATTTCCAACAAGGGCGGCGAAGACCGGCTCCTGTCCGTCCACAGTGAGCGAGGGTCCGGCGCAAGCATCCATATGACGCGCATGTCCGGTGGCGTCATGAAAATGAGGGCGATGCCCGAGGGCCTGCCGGTGCCGGCTCACGGCGAGGTAACGCTTGTCCCGGGCGGCACGCATGTGATGCTCGAGGGTGCCGGCCCGCTGCTTGCGGGCGACCGGTTCGACCTCGTCCTCCGGTTCGAGAAGAGCGGTGAGATGACGGTCCCGGTCAGCGTGGTCGCGCCGGGAGCTCGATGACGATGAGCCGCATTCGCCTGCTGTTATGGGTCCTGGTCGGGATCGCCGCGGTCGGCGGGATTTTCCTCGCCCTCAATCCTCCGCCGGCCTCGACGGGACAGGGGCAGGAAATGCCCCTCGACACGATCGGCGGTCCGTTCACGCTGGTTGGCGGCGACGGACAACCCTTCGCAAGCTCGCGATTGGCCGGCAAACCGGCGGCCGTCTTCTTTGGGTTCACTCGCTGTCCCGACGTCTGCCCGACGACGCTCGCCCGGCTGACCCGGCTGCGCAGCCAGCTGGCGAAGGGTGACGAGGCATTCTCGATCGTCTTCATCAGCGTCGATCCGGAGCGGGACCGGCCAGAAGATGTCGGGCGCTACACCACCCTGTTCGACACGCCGGTGATCGGACTGACCGGAAGCCCGGCGCAGATCGACCGGGTAAAGAAGCAGTTCGGGGTCTTCTCGCAAAAGGCACCGACGTCCGGCGGCGACTATAGCGTCGACCATACGGCCACGGTGTTCCTGCTCGACCGCGCCGGGAAGTTCGTCGCGACCCTGTCGCCGGAGGAGGGCAATGAGGCGGCCCTCGCCAAGCTTCGGCGGATTTCGACCTAGGCTTCGCGGGCCAGCACACGCTCTAGAAGGTGGTCGATCGCGGCCAGCGCCTGAGGCTCCTCCAGACTGGGGGCGTGGCCAGTATTGGGAATGATCACCAGCTCCGCGTCGTCGCCCAGTTCCGAAACCATCCGATCGGCAATGTCCTGCGACAGCAGGTCCGACAGAGCTCCGCGCAGAATCGTCACCGGCCGTCCCGCGAGCGCCCGAAGCATCGGCCAGGCATCCGAAGCCGGGGTTTCGGATGCCAACCGGAAATTGTCGGCGATCCCCATGTCATATTGGAAGCGGATGCCGTCGTCGGTTTCATGCGCGATCCGCCGGACGAAGCGGTGCCATTCCCCGTCGGTCCAATTCGGGAACATCTCCTGGTTGCGTTCCCGCAGGCGGGCCGCCGCATCCTCCCAGGAATCGAACACGACCTCCTTGCCGACATAGGTGCCGATCCGGTCGATGCCCGCCGGGTCGATTTCCGGCCCGATGTCGTTGATCAGCGCGCCGGCGATCCGATCGGAATCGGTCGAGGCCAGGACCATGGTGCAGATGCCTCCGAGTGACGTCCCCACGAAAACCGCGTCGGCAATCCCGAGCTGATCGAGCAGCTTGAGGATATCGGCGACGTAAAAAGACGGAGCATAGTGGCGCTTGTCGGGGTCATGCTCGCTCTCGCCGCGACCGCGAAGGTCGATCGCGATGACCCTCCATTCGCCGGCGTAGCGATCGGCGACCGGCTCGAAGTCGCGGGCGTTGCGGGTCAGGCCCGGGATGCAGAGGATCGGCGGTTTTTCATGAGGGCCGTCGTAATCGCGATAATGGAGGCGAAGGCCTTCGGCGCTATACCAGTGGCGATCGGTCCACGTCGTCATCGATCTTCTTTCCCCCCGAGGCTCCCTCCCCTATCGCGGTCAAATGGCAAGGTCGCAAGCCGCAACCGAAAAACCGCCGATCCTGGAGCTGGGCAACGCCTTTTACGACGAGGTGAAGCCCGCCGATTTCCCGGCCGCCATCCCGCGTTTCCTCAACCAGCGCTGGGCCGATCGGGTTGGGTTGGGTGGCGTGGATTGGGAGCGGCATTTCGCCCGGTTCGAGCCCTTGCCGGGCAACCTGGAGCAGCCATTGGCGCTGCGGTACCACGGCCATCAGTTCCGGGTTTACAACCCCGAGATCGGCGACGGACGCGGCTTCCTGTTCGCGCAGGTCCGCGACGATCGGGGCCGCCTGCTTGATCTCGGCACCAAGGGTAGCGGCCAGACGCCCTACAGCCGAAGCGGCGACGGCCGCCTCACGCTCAAGGGCGGAGTCCGTGAGGTGCTGGCGACCGAGATGCTGGAGGCTCTAGGCGTCAACACGTCGAAAACCTTCGCGCTGTTCGAGACCGGGGAAGCTCTATGGCGGGGAGACGAACCTTCGCCGACGCGTTCTTCGGTGCTGACCCGTCTCAGCTACGGGCACATCCGCATTGGCAACTTCCAGCGCCTGGCCTTCTTCGAGGACGCCGCCGGCATCGCAAAGCTCACGCGCTACTGCCTGGAGTTCCTTTACGGCGAACAACCTGCGCCGGATGACTCGGAAAATGCAGCGCGCCTGTTCGACCTCGCCTGCTCCGCAACAGCGACGCTTGCCGCCTCCTACGTTGCCGCCGGGTTCGTCCATGGCGTGCTCAACAGCGACAATATCAACATCACCGGCGAGAGCTTCGACTATGGCCCGTGGCGGTTCGCGCCGGAATGGGACGAAGAATTCACCGCCGCCTATTTCGATCATGCCGGGCTCTATACCTTCGGCCGCCAGCCCGAGGCGATCCATTGGGACGCCGCCCAGCTCGCGGGTTGCCTGGCGATGATCGGCGACGCCCCGGCCTTGTCGGATTTGCTTGGCAGTTGGCCTGGCCGGTTCGAGGCGGCGCTGGTCGAGCGGCTGCTGGAAAGGCTCGGCGTGGCGCGGAGTAGCGAGGCGGAAGACCGCGCGCTGGCCTCGGCGACGCTCAAGGCATTGCGGGCCAGGATCGTCGGCATCGATCGCTTCTTCTTCGATTGGCGCGGTGGCCGCACCCCGCCAGCCAAGACCTATTCCAACGAGGCGTTCGACGAGCTGCGTTCCAGGCTGGAGGGCAGGCAACGCCCGCTAGAGCACCCCTATTGGGGCGATGCGGAGCCTTGCGCGATGCTGGTCGACGAGGTCGAGGCGATCTGGTCGGCGATCGCCGAAAATGACGATTGGGCGCCGTTTAACGCGAAGATTGAATCGATCCGCCGCCTCGGTAACGCCGTGGCGTCGGACGCGCCCGCTTGACCCCCGCGCCCCGGCATGGGAACGGCGCACCCGTGCTGGAGATTTCATGAGTGGAATGATCGTCTCGACCGAGCCGGCGACCGGCGCGGAGATCTGGTCCGGGCCCGCCGGCGATGCCGCCGCGGAAGTCGCGGCCGCCCGTGCCGCCTGGCCCGAGTGGGCCGCGCATTCGGTCACCTATCGCATGGAGACGCTCCGCCGCTTCGCCAATGTGGTGCGCGCGCGCGAAGCTGAGTTCGCCGAACTGATCGCGCGCGAGACCGGCAAGCCATTCTGGGAAGCGAAGACCGAGGTCGGATCGGTCATCGCCAAGGTCGAGATTTCGATCGAGGCCTATGGCGAGCGTACGCCGACGCGGCGGCTGGAAGCGGCGATGGGCAACAAGATCGCGGTGCGCCACAAGCCGCACGGCGTGCTGGCGGTGCTGGGCCCCTATAATTTCCCGGCGCACCTGCCCAACGGCCACATCGTCCCGGCGTTGCTCGCTGGCAATGCGGTCGTTTTCAAGCCGTCCGAGAAGACGCCGGCAACCGGCGCGTTCCTGGTCGACTGCTTCCGCGAGGCCGGCGTGCCGGATGGCGCCATCCGCCTGCTGATCGGCGGACCGGAGGAAGGCAAGTCCTTGGCCAGCCAGGATGGAATTGACGGCTTGCTTTTTACCGGATCGGCGCGGGCGGGAATGGCTCTGCATCGCCAGTTCGCCGACGTTCCTCATAAGATACTGGCGCTCGAGCTGGGCGGAAACAACCCGATCGTCGCCTGGGATACGCCCGACATCCGGGCGGCCGCGACGATCGTCGTCCAGTCGGCCTATCTTTCCGCCGGCCAGCGCTGCACGGCGGCTCGGCGGCTCATCGTCGAGGACGGCAAGCATGACGAGCTGATCGCCGAAATCGTCAGGCTGATCGACAGGATCATCGTCGATCAGCCCATGGCCGACCCGCAGCCCTTTATGGGGCCGGTGATCGACATGGCGGCCGCCGACCATCTCCAGGAGCAATTCGTCGGCCTGATGATGAAAGGCGGAAAGCCCATCCGCCGCCTGGAACGTCCGTTCGAGGAGCGGCCCTATCTCACCCCCACGTTGATCGACGTGACCGACGTCAAGGACCGGCCCGACGAAGAGCTGTTCGGCCCGGTACTGCAACTAATCCGCGTCAAGGACTTCGACGAGGCGATCGACGAGGCCAACAATACGCGCTTCGGCCTCGCCGCGAGCGTGCTGACCAAGGACCCGAAGCTGTACGACCGTTTCTGGGCCAATGTCCGCTCCGGCGTCATCAACTGGAACAAGCCGACCAATGGCGCCCCGTCGAGCGCGCCGTTCGGCGGCATCGGCCTTAGCGGCAACCACCGTCCCAGCGCCTTCTACGCGGCCGACTATAGCGCCTACCCGGTGACAAGCGTTGAATCTGAAGTTACCCGTGCGGTTATCGCCGAGGGATTGCGCGAAGCCTTTGTCGCTACCGAGGAGTAATCAGCTCCTCATTTCGGGCAAATAGTCGCTGTCGGCCGCATCGCTGAACTTGGTGATGCGGCTGTCGAAGCGCATGCGGACCTTGCCGGTGGCGCCATGGCGCTGCTTGGCGACCAACAGCTCGGCGGTCCCGTAAACGCGCGACATTTCCTCCTGCCAGGCGGCGAAGTCGGGATGATCCTCCGACGGCTGCTTGGCGGCGACATAATAGTCGGGGCGGAACACGAACCATACCATGTCGGCGTCCTGCTCGATCGAGCCGGATTCGCGCAGGTCCGAAAGCTGCGGCCTCTTGTCCTCCCGCTGCTCGACGGCACGGCTTAGCTGCGACAGGGCCAGCACAGGCAAATCCAGTTCCTTTGCCAGCTGCTTGAGGCCCCGGCTGATTTCCGAGATTTCCTGGACGCGATTGTCGCCTGCGCTTCCCTTTCCCGACCCCTGCAGCAGCTGGAGGTAATCGACGACGATCATCCCGACGCCCTTCTGCCGCTTCAGCCGACGGGCACGAGCGCGGAGCGCCGCGATGGTGAGGCCGGGCGTGTCGTCGATGTAGAGCGGAAGGTTCGAAAGCTCGCCCGAGGCGCGGGCCAGGTTGCGGAATTCCTGCTGGCTGATCTTGCCCATGCGGAGATTTTCCGAGCTGATCCCCGACTGCTCGGCGAGGATGCGGGTGGCGAGCTGGTCGGCCGACATTTCCAGGCTGAAGAAGGCGACCGCCGCTCCGGCCGATTTTTCCGGCTCGATCCCATCCTCCTGGTCGCGGACGAAGCGCTGGGCGGCGGCAAAGGCCATATTGGTGGCGAGCGAGGTCTTGCCCATGCCCGGACGGCCGGCGAGGATGACCAGGTCGCTCTTGTGCATGCCGCCGACCTTGGTGTTGATCCCGTCGAGGCCAGTGGTGACCCCGGACAAATGGCCGCCGCTGTTGAGCGCCTTTTCCGCCTGCTTGACCGCGAGGATGCTCGCCTCGCCGAAGCTCTTGACTTTGTTCTCGTTGCCGCCCTCTTCGGCGACCCGGTAAAGCTCGCTCTCCGCCCGCTCGATCTGCGACAGCGGCGCGACTTCCTCCGACGTGTCGAGCGCGCCCTCGACCATGTCGCGCCCGACTCCGACCAGGGCGCGGAGCAAGGCCAGGTCGTAAATCTGTGCGGCGAAGTCGCGCGCGCCGATCACCGCCGCGCCCGAGCCGGTCAGCTGGGCGAGATAGGCCGGGCCGCCGACCTCCTTCATCGCTTCGTCCGCATCGAAGATCGGCTTCAGCGTGACCGGGTTCGCGACCATATTCTTGTCGGTCATCCGAAGGATCGCTTCGTAGATGCGCCCGTGAAGCGGCTCGAAGAAATGGTGCGGTTTCAGGCGCAGCTGGACGTCTTCGACCAGCCGATTGTCGATCATCAGCGCGCCCAGCAGCGCGGCCTCCGCCTCGATATTCTGGGGGAGCGAAGGAGTCGCGGGCGGCTCGGCGCCCTCGTTGATTCGGATAATCTCGGCCATGCAGGCAGAGTATGCGCAAGTCACGTCAGGCTCCATCCCGTCCGAACGATTTTCGTGGACGTGCCTGTGGATAAGAAGCGGCATTGCGTGCGGCCCGTCGCGGCGGCTAGCGATGGCGCATGAGCATCCTATCCGACCGCTGGATTCGCGAGCAGGCCCTGACCAACGGCATGATCGAGCCGTTCGTGGAGGCGCAGCGACGCGAGGGGTGCATCAGCTACGGCCTCTCCTCCTATGGCTATGACGCCCGCGTCGCCGACGAGTTCAAGATTTTCACCAATGTCGACAGCGCGACGGTCGACCCCAAGGACTTCGCGGCCAACAGCTTCGTCGACCGCCAGGTCGATGTCTGCATCATCCCGCCCAACAGCTTCGCCCTGGCCCGGACGGTCGAATATTTTCGCGTGCCGGAGGATGTCCTGGTGATCTGCCTCGGCAAATCCACCTACGCCCGCTGCGGCATCATCGTGAACGTGACCCCGCTGGAGCCCGGCTGGGAGGGGCATGTCACGCTGGAGTTCAGCAACACCACGCCCCTGCCCGCGAAAATCTACGCCAACGAGGGGGCCTGCCAGTTCCTGTTCCTGCAGGGCAACGAGCGGTGCGAGACCAGCTACAAGGACCGCGCCGGCAAATATATGGGGCAACGGGGGGTTACGCTACCCAAGCTCTAGATCAGGCCGGCTGCATTTTCCGCTTTTCGCGCTCGGCACGGGCGGCGTCATGCTCGAGCAATTCCCGGGCGCGCAGGATCATCTCGACCCAGTCGTGGAAGGCATGGGCCAGCTTGGTGACGACATCCTTGAGCCCGCCCTCCTTGAGGCAGCCATCGGCGTCGAAGCTGTCGTCCGATACATGCCCCAGATAGGCTTCCGGCTGCTGCATCACCGGCATGTTGAGGAAGACGCAGGACTGGCGCAGCTGATGGTTGGCGCCGAATCCGCCGATCGCGCCGGTCGAGGCGCTGACGATCGCCGCGGGCTTCCGGTCCCAGACGCTTCGGCCATAGGGCCGCGAGCCGACGTCGATCGCGTTCTTGAGCACGCCGGGAACGCCGCGATTATATTCCGGAGTGCAGAATAATATTCCGTCCGCCGCCGCGATCTGCTCCCGAAAACGGACATATTGCTCCGGCTGCTGTCGCTGAAGGTCATAATCCTGGTTGTAGAGCGGCAGGTCGCCGATCTCGACCATCTGACATTCGAGATTGTCGCCACGGAGAGCGCAAATCGATCTGGCGATCCTGCGGTTAAGGCTGTCCTTCCTGAGGCTGCCGACGATGATCGCGATCTTGTAATTGGCCATGGCCACCTCCCGTGCTTCCAGCGGTTAAGCGCCCGTCGCCTGCTTTGGTTGCCTTTCGACGGTCATGGCGGCGAGCAGCAGCCAGATGGGCGTCATGAACAGGCGGTGCCTCTCGCTGAATTCGAACCAGATCGAGAAAAGCAGGACTTGCGCGAGGCAGGCGACCAACAGCCAGGCTGCGGCCGAGCGGCGGTTTCGGAGCCAGCCGACAAGCGCCGTCATGACGACGGACAGCTCGACCAGCGTCGGACCGAAGCGCAGGGCAACGGATTTGGCCAGCTGCGGCCAGGGATGACCCGCCGCGAGGACAAGCTGGTCGATGGCCCAATTGCTGCCGACGAAGCTGGCGGGGAATTTGGCAAGGCAGCGCAGGATATAGGCGGCCGGATCGGCGGCGATGATGTGCCAGGCCTCGGCCGCCGCCAGTCTCGACGCCTCCATCTCGCCGGCGAAACTCCATTCCGGAGGCGGCAGTTTCCAGACCATGCCGCCGTCCGGCTGGGCGCCCACCCACAGCGCGAGCCCGCTGCTGGTGGTGAAGGGGATGAATTGTCCGAAAACGACCCCGTTGCGGACCCACCAGGGCATCATCACGGCGGTCGCCGCGACGGCGGCGCAGGCGCTGACGGGAAGCCAGCGCGTAGCCGTGCCGAACCGGCGCAGGAAGACGAGGAACGTCAGGGGAAGGAGCGGCGCAAGGCTCGGCTGGGTCAGCACCAGTGCGCCGCCGGCGAGGCCGCTGAGGGCAGCCCATCGCAATCCCTTGCGTTCGGCTTGCTCCAGCAGGGTGACGATCATCGCCAAGAAGAGCGCGATGATCAGGCCTTCCTTGTAGGCGAGCGGTGCCATGAAGGCGATCGACGGCCACAAGAGATAAGCGAGCGAGACCGGCACGCTGAGGTCGCGGCGGCCTAGCTGAGTCGCCAACCGGCCGAGAAGCAACGCGGCGGCAATATCGATCAGCGTGTTCACGACCGTCAGGGTCAGCGGGGAGAGCGGCACCAGATACGCCACCGCTCCTAGGAGCAGAGGAAGCCCGGGCGGGAACTGTCCGGTTGGCGCCAGCACCCCGGCCGAATTGACCAGCGACAGGCCTTGGCCCTCTCTCACCGCATTCGCCAGTCGCAGATAGTTGAGCGGATCGCCATAATGCGTGACGTCGCCGGCCAGCAGCAGCGCGAAAATGCGCATCGCCAGGGCGAGCGCCAGGGCTGCGGCGACCCAAAATTTTCGAATGTGCGGCGCCCCCACCATGACCTGCTTTTAGCCGAGCCGGCTCAACAGGAAAGGCCGGTCAGCGTCGGCGGCCCTGATGGCGGATGTTCGCCGGGCGCCCGCGCTTCGGGCCGCCACGTGTGCGGTCCTTGCGTGGCTCGCGCCGCGGGGCGGCGAACTTGCCTTCGGGGAGCTCGAAGCGGAGCGCGCCGGACGCGGGGTTGGCCTCCGCCAGCTTCAGCTCGAGATGCTGGCCGACGCGGAAGGTCTCGCCGGTTTCCTCGCCGACCAATGCGCGTGCGGCCTCGTCGTATCGGAAATATTCGTTGCCGAGGATCGCGGCGGGCACGAGGCCGTCCCCACCCAGATCCTCGACAGTGGCGAAGAAGCCGAACGGCTGGACGCCGGTGATCCGGCAGCGGAGGATCTGCCCGACCTTGTCGGCCAGGAATGCGGCGACATAGCGATCGACCGTATCCCGCTCCGCCTCCATCGCGCGGCGTTCGAGCATCGAGATATGCTCGCCGATGGTGGTGAAGTCCTCGGCGTCCTGCTTGGGCAGCCCGCCCTCGCCGAGCCCATATGCACTGACCAGTGCACGGTGGACGAGAAGGTCGGCGTAGCGGCGGATCGGCGAGGTGAAGTGGGCGTAGCTTCCCAGCGCCAGGCCGAAATGGCCGAGCGTCTCGGGCGAATAGCGCGCCTGCATCTGGGTGCGGAGCAGCTGCTCCATGATTTCCGGCCGGGCGTCATGGTCTGGCCCGATCCGATCGATGATCCGGTTGAAGATCGAAGGCCGAATGACCTGGCCGAGCGCGAACTCGATGTCGAAGGTCGCAAGATAATCCTTCAGCGCGACCAGCTTCTCGCGGCCCGGAGCCTCGTGAACCCGGTACATGACCGGGGCCTTCTTGCGCTCCAGCGCCTTAGCCGCGGCGACATTGGCGGCGATCATATAATCCTCGACCAGCCGGTGAGCATCGAGCCGCTCGCGAGGTGCGACCGACAGGATGCGGCCCTTTTCGTCGAGCATCACGCGCCGTTCGGGCAGGTCGAGTTCGAGCGGCTCGCGCTTGTTGCGCGCCGCGAGCAACGCGCGCCAGCAGGCCCACAAAGGCTTGAGCGATTTCTCGACCAGCTCGGATGGGACCGGCCCTTCGAGAGGCGGCATCGAGCAGGGAGATGAAGCCATTTCAATGACTTCCTCGCCAATCGCATCCATCGCGGCCTGTGCATTCTCATATGCAATATTTGCAGCGACACAAATCTTGACACGCGAGAATCGCCAGTTTTTCAGCGCGCCGTCCTTGCCAATATGGAGGTGGCAGGCCAGCGCGGCGCGCACCTGCCCTTCTTTCAGCGAGCAGATGTCGGACGACAGCTCATGCGGCAGCATCGGCACGACGCGATCGGGAAAATAGACGCTGTTGCCGCGCGCCCGCGCCTCGCGATCGAGCTCGCTTCCGGGGCGGACGTAGAAGCTGACGTCGGCGATGGCGACGACCGCGTCCCATCCGTCGCCGTCCTCGCGCGGGCTCGCCCAGATCGCATCGTCATGGTCGCGCGCGTCCTCGGGATCGATCGCGACGATCGGCAACTGGGTGAGGTCTTCGCGGTCGCCGAGCGGTTGCTGCGCGACCTTCTTCGCTTCCTCGATCGCCTCGTCGCGAAACTCGTCGCGCAGGCCATGCTTGTGGATCGCGATCATCGAGAAGCTGCGCGGCGCGAACGGATCGCCGAGGATCGCGTCGACCCGCGCCGATACGCGCGGAGGACGGCCGGACGGCTCGGCCAACACCAAATCGCCCGGTTGGGCATC
>Ga0307414_10001096_pt1 | contig 13840 bp, 10 predicted proteins | sample DK1Ometagenome_FD_203804 | JGI IMG/M metagenome (GOLD analysis project Ga0307414, IMG submission 203804) | Maize rhizosphere microbial communities from greenhouse at UC Davis, California, United States - DK15-O-3 | ecosystem: Host-associated > Plants > Roots > Rhizosphere > Soil | place: USA... | reverse complement strand
AACAGGCACTTTTTAATGCTATAAAGCTGGAAACGTTTAACTTTTTATCGTTGGGGACTTGTACTGTAATCAGTTTTTTTCCTGCGAGACGCTCCTCAATATTTGCACTGAAGACTTCTAAATCTGGTAATTCCGGCATAGTTGAATGGTTAATGTGGGAATAGAACAATCAAAAGGATTTAAAATTTTTCAGCTCTCAGTAATCTGTACCGGCAGCAATCAGACTTTGTTTAAAATAAACAAAATGATGTTCAATGGATTTACTCCAATACTCTGTGTTGTGATCCCCAGGTTGAGAAAGAAAAGTAGCAGGAATTTTCAACCGATCTACTACAGATTTTAGTTGTACTGTGTTTGTGTACAAGATATCCTCTGTTCCACAATCAAAAATGAATGGGCGCTTAAATTCAGGATGCGTTTTCAGTAAACTGACAATACTATAATCAGCCCAGCTGGTCTTTTCCGGATCTCCGATTAGATTTATAAGATCCTCAGTTAAGCGGTCCGTTGACCAGAACTGCCGACTTACCTGTTGATAAAAAAGGAAGTCCGGATATAAAGCACCACTCGTAGAGCCTGCAGTATTAAAATAATCAGAGTGCAGGATAAAATATCGCAGCGCGCCATAACCACCCATGCTTAGTCCACTGATAAAAATATTCTTCTTATCTATATTAAAAGAATGATGGATTAATGGTACCAGATCTTTAAAGAAAAAATCTTCGTATTGAGATTTTGCATCATTGGGACTGTTCAGGTAGTAAGACACAAAACCATCCGGGCAAACGACGATCATCTGGTATTTATCCGCTATTGCCTGAACATCGGTTGTCTTTGACCATTGCAGATAATTTTCACTGTAACCATGAAGTAAATAGACCAAAGGATAGGATTTGTCCACGTGATAGCCATTGGGTTTAAATACCAGTACCGGGTCAGGTTGAGCTAAATATTTCGTTTTCACCATCAATTGTTCCTGGGCATTTACTTCGGTATAGATCATTAGAAAAAAGAGTAGTAATAGTGTGTTCTTCATTTTTAGTATTTTTACAAGCCAAAGTTCCACAACGATTCCAGCTGCGGCAATAACGCACAGAATTGTGAGTCATCAATGCTATCGATATGAGGAAAGAACAATCCACCAATGCCATCAATGAAAAATTCCTGTTTCAAGTCTGTGAACTGAATTCAGCTTTAAATGTGATCAGTGGCCGCTGGAAGGCACAAATTATCTATTCTATTTCAGCGGGGAACAACCGTTTTAACCTGATCATAAAAGAGTTGCCCAACCTCTCCGAGCAGGTGCTCAGCAGACAGTTAAAAGAACTGGAAACTCATGCTATCATTGTAAAAAGGGTGATTCCGGAGACTGTTCCTACCGGAATTGAATACGTTCTAACCAACAAGGGGCTGGATTTAATCCCGATCTTGACTAGTCTTTGTGATTGGGGGAAAACGTATGAAGAAGGCAAAGAGATTTACCCTGCTGAATTTTAACTCAGCTTAATGTTTATTGCAATTGCATCAGGTAAAGCATAAAGCTGTTCAACAGGCAATAGGCTTTTAGCTTCTTCTACCTTATTTTCAATGTTATTCATCATCGAATCTAGCCATTCGTTATAGAAATTAATTAAATTAGCTCAAAAAGATCCCCCATGAAAATTAAACAGGTATTACTTACGGTTTGTGCGCTGCTTTTTTTCGCGACAAGCTATGCACAGGAACCGGCAAAATCGGCTGATGTGATCCTTAAACAAGCGTATAAACAAGCCGCTAAAGAAAAGAAAAAAGTATTTGTCATCTTCCATGCTTCCTGGTGTGGCTGGTGTCATAAACTGGATACAGCGATGAATGATGCCAGTTGTAAGAAATTATTTAATGATAACTATGTGACTTGTCACCTGACGGTATTGGAAAACGACAAGAATAAAGCATTGGAAAATCCAGGAGCAATGGACTTCCTGAAAAAGAACGGTGGCGACAAACAAGGGATTCCTTTTTGGCTGGTTCTTGCTGCAGATGGCAAAGTACTCTCGGACTCTCAGATCAGACCAGATGGAGCGCCTTTAACTACGCCTGGACAGAATATTGGCTATCCCGGATCAACAGAAGAGATTGCAGCCTTTCAAAAAGTATTGAGAAAAACATCAAAACTTACGGAAGCTCAGCTGAGCCTTATTGGCGAACGCTTTTCTGCACTGAAAGGAAAGTAGGTTGTTACTTAAATACAATAATTTTCCAGATCAAACCCAATTAAATTAGCCATTGCCTTTAATGTCGCAATTTCGTAACTCAGGCAATCTGAATCAACAGCATGAGACTCACCGTTCACAACTGCTATTTTAAAATGACCGCGATCAGGGTGTTCAGATATTATAGATTTTATGGTAGTTAAAATTCTATCAAAAAAATACATGGGAATTTGTGCTTCCGTAACCTCCCAATTAAAAATATTGGCATAATTGGGTTTAGTATTTTGTATGGTGATTTGAACCGCAGCAAACTTGCAACGACCACTGGATTGTTTTTTAATTTTACCATGGCCAGAATAGAGATCACCGGAAAATTCAAACTGAGCAAACGCAGTTCTTAATTCGTCATATCTCAAATAATCAGTCAGACCAGTTACAAGTTCTATTTCCATATTCTAATTAAAGATAGGATTAAACTTATATAAAGCTAGATTGAATAAGTTCTTATTCAATCTAGTCTTTTGCCGCTATTATTTCAAATTCCACTCCATACGGTCCATTGTCTCTTTTTTACCGGCAATTGCTTCGATATTATTCTTTCCTTTTTGAAGTTTAACCTTTTCAAAGACATAATGAACGGAGGTAGTTCCTTTTTTAACGCCAGTTACTTTTTTACCATTTACCATCAGTTCCGGTGTTCCTGTATTTGAGTAAACCGTTACTGTCGTTAAAGCATTAACTCTTTTATTGTTCCTTCTGCCTGCGATGTATACCATAGGCTCCGGATTCCAATTCGCTTTGTACCAATAAAAGGCATCTTTCTTTACTTTTCTATCATAGGTGATCAGTCCTTTCATATTTCTTGCCGGTACCCCTCCCCCATTTGCCGGAGGCACAGCGAAGTCGAACATATTCCAGACATAGGAAGCTGCGATATAGGGATGCTTCTCAATGATTCCCCATTGAATTTCATGGAATTTCTGCTGGTAAGCTTCCGGCCAGAATTGTCCTGATGGATTTCCCGTATCCCTGCTCAGTTCTTCCTGCTGATCAATATTTGCTTCTACGCCATATTCTGAAAGCACCAGTCTGTTGTCCGGGTATTTCTTCTCCAATCCTGACACCCATTGTTCAAGATCACCAATATGACCTTCATACCATCCATAATAACGGTTCATTCCCTGGATATCCGCGTTTAAGTTTGTAGGCCGGTCCATTTCTCCATAACCACTTACACTCACGGTATAGCGGTCCGGATCTTCCGTTTTTGCGATATCATCCAGGTCTCGGGTTAATACTGCGGTATAATCGTCTGGTGTCTTTCCATACACTTCATTGTGCAATCCCCAGACATAGATCGAAGGATGGTTATAATTCTGACGGATCAGTTCTCTAAGCTGATGTTGCGCATTTGCAGCTTCTTTTCCCGAAACGGCATTTACAAAAGGGATTTCGGCCCAGATCACAAAGCCCATGCTATCGCATTTTGAATAAAGATATTCTGATTGCTGATAATGCGCAAAGCGGATGGACGTAGCGCCCATTTCCCGGATGTCTTTTAAATCGGCAACATGCTGTTCGTTTGACAAAGCATTTCCCTCATCCTGTTTATCCTGATGGCGACATACGCCCAGCAATCGGTAAGGCTCATCATTCAGGAAAAAACCTTTGCCGGGTTTCATTTCAAATTTACGAATCCCTAAAGGCTGAGTCACCTCATCCAAAACTTCATTTCCATCCAGAACGCTGGCTACGAGTTTATAGAGGTAAGGATCTTTAATTCCATTCCATAAATGTGGATTTGTCAGGTTCAGATGCTGACTAAAGATTTGTTCTCCCTGTGTAGATACATTGATCGGGGTATTTTCTTCCTTCAGCAGTTTACCCGCAGCATCATAAATTTTTGCAGATAAGGTTAAGGTAGCCGCCTTTTCTGATTTATTTTCCATCTTCACTTTCAGTTGAATATCTGCGGATTTAGCGGAGATATTTTTCTGGCTGATGTAGATTCCAGGTGATGCAAAATCGGTTACGGCGATGTTTACTTTATTGGTTACAATCAAGGCTACCGGACGATAGATCCCTCCATAGATTGGAAAAAGACGGTTGTTAATTGGAATGACATCTTCCCGCTCCTGGTTGTTTACCCGGACTTCAATTTTATTTTTCTGTCCATATTTCAATGCGTAGGAAATGTCAAAGGCAAAAGCAGAATAAGATCCTTTATGCTCTCCGATAAATCGTTCGTTTACATACAGGCGGGATTCCGAGCCTACCCCTTCAAAACGGATAAATACCCGCTTTCCTTTCCAATTGCTATCTACCTGCAGTTCTTTTCTATAAGTAGCATCTCCGGCATAAAAACCATTTCCAGACTGGATATCTTTGTCGTTCCAGGTATGAGGAATACTTATATTTTTCCATTTCAAATCTGCCAGAGCGGCATCTCTCCGGTTTGCATCTTTTTTAAACTGCCAGTCGTTATTTATGGCAATGACTTGTCTTGCTGTCTCTTTCACCTTCGTCTGTGACCTGGCTGTGGTATGAAAAAGCATCATGGATGCTGCCAATACCAACAGAGATCTTCCGCATTTTATCATCATATCTGTATCTCGTTTTAAATTTTAGCTTTCTCGTATTTAGTACTATTGTCCTGCGTCGCTTTTAGGGTCTCCAGAACGATCACAAATGGTTTTCCAGGTGTGCTTTTGTTCAGATGCAGAAAATACTCATCGGCACTGATCTCTTCCGGAACAAAGCTTTCCTGTGCATCCGCCAGCATATATGCTTTTTTTATGGCCGTTTTTGAGGGCGTCTTAATTCTCAAAGCGCCAGATAGCGGCACATTAAACACCACCATATAGACCTTATCTGTACCGGTTTTCCTGGTAAAATACCCCCAATCCTGTTTATTGAAACCTGCATATTCGCAATTGTAGATTGCTTCCTGATTAATTTTCATCCAATCACCAATCTCCTCTGCCAGTTTCATTTCTTCCTGGCGGATAGACCCATCCCCTTTAGGACCGAAGTTGAGCACAAAATTGCCACCCAATGAAACGCATCTGGCCGTCATTTCTATCAGCTCATTTCCGGTTTTCAGGTGTCCGTTCCAGGCCGCATTGTATCCCCATTGATTTTCAGGTACCGTCATCACACAATCCCAGTCATTGCCATGAACATCTTCGATTTTAGCCGGTATTTTTCTTTCCCATCCCTGTTCATAATCCCCCATCAATACACCATTGGAATCAAAATGACGTTTTCCATTCTCGTCTGCCCTGAACCTGCTTCCAATGATGAGACCAGGACGAAGCTTACGCATTTCGGTTTCCAGTTCATCAGCAAAAGCAGCTTGTTTCACCCAGGATTTATCCCAGGTACCATCAAACCACAGGCCTTTAACCGTAGGATAATTGGTCAGCAATTCGATCAGCTGGTTGCGGGTGAATTTTTTAAAGCGCTCAAAAGCGATGCTGTCTTCTTTAGTTTTGATGTCATAACGCCAATCCGGATGGTTCCAGTCCATCACAGAAAAATACAGGATCACATCGATTCCTTCCTGATCATAAGCATCCACTACCGCCTTTACGATGTCTTTTTTATAAGGGGAATTCTTTACGGTATATTTCGTGTATTTACTTGGCCATAGACAAAAGCCATCATGGTGTTTCGTGGTAAAAGTCACATATCTTGCCCCCATTTGTTTGGCTGTTTTCGCCCAAGCTTTAGCATCAAATGCAGTTGGATTAAAACTATAGTTCAGGGAATCGTAAGTAGATTTAGGAATTCCGTTCCAGGACCTGATCCATTCTGCGGCACCATTGTATTGTTTGCCGTTCCAGGCTCCCCCAGGGATCGCATACAAGCCCCAATGGATAAACTGACCAAGACCATAGCCCCGCCATTTCTCCATTGTTGCATCCGTTCTTTTTCCTACTCTATGCGCGCCATGCAGTAAGGCTATCTTTTCTTTTGTGCTGCTCTGCTGTGCAGAGAGCGGCTGTAAATTCATCAGAACTGAAAGTCCAAATGCTGCAATCATCAATCTTTTCATCAGTATATATTTGTTCTTTAGCGGTTATGAAGCTATCATGATCTTGCCGTACAATCGTTGTCTGATTTGTAAGATCGTGATGGTTTCATCGTTTCTTTGTGGGTTGTATTGGCTAATATTATTTTTTATAGAATTTAAGGACAACCTGATCCTTTAATGATTTACTTTTTAACCGGAGTTCCACCCGGTATACTTTCTCGCCCCAGCTATTTTTAAGCCGCTGATCTTCGAGCAATTTCTCTGTGATCTTTAGCTCAAATTTCGAAGGGTCGTATTTCAGGGCCAGGCCGGTGTTGCCGAAAGTCAATTCTCCCTGGCTTTGTTGTACCGCTACTGCGGTCATAAAATTTAAAACCGAAGCTTGCTGAAATTTCTTCAGCTGATAAGATTCTGTTAAGGTTAAACTTTCTTTAGCCGGATAGAAGTCCAGCTTACGTTTCCATTGTTTAACTTCCGCAGTTTCAGGATAAGCCGCAGCCAGATCTAAATCCAGGCTTTCATGATCCCGTTCATGCGAATAGGTAAAATCCTTAGCCGCATATTTTTTCCCGTCCGATTGTGGAATGCCATTGATGACCGGGCAGTTGTGCCATTGAGACTGCAGGTTCCACAGCTCATAACGTTGTTTACTAAATGTCTTGCTGGTATACGTCCCCACCCCCACATCAATAATTGCGGGCTTTCCATCCATGTATATGATAAAATTACCAATATCGTTATGGTTATGACTTTCGGCATTGTTCCCCCCTTTTACTGCCACAAACATTCCCTTGCTGCTTCCGGCTTCCGATCTCATGGTCAGAACCTGCAATTGTGGAAGTAAGGAAACTTTTGGATAAGCTGCGGTTGCGGGGATTTTCAATAAGTCAGCATAAATGGCTGCCGACTGCACAAAATCCGTTACATCTCCGGATGGAAGTTCCTGATGTTCCTGTTTAAACTGAAAAGCAGCAAATTGCTTTAAAACCGGATCATTAAATAGCATTCCAAATTGATAAATACTTTCAAAATCCGGAGTAGAACGTGCCGTAGCATCGGCAAAATTCACCATGTAATCATCGGCGATGTGCATCTTATAAATGTAATTGCCCATTTCATGAATCAAGGGCTTATCCTTCCAGTTGAGTTGCCCCTTAGTTGCACTATTTAACAAGGTTAACAAGCTGATCAGCTTACCTCCGGCTTCTCCCCAATAACTAGGGCCTTCATCACAGCCTCCATCCAAGGGATATTGGTTCAGAAAATTATCGGTACTGCGCATAATTTTCTCCGTAAATCTGTTCAGGGAGTCCGGATTTTGCATCACCAGTAAAGCCGTATGCATACAATTCGTATTTACCCATGCATTCCAGTTGTTTACCGCATTCCCCTTGAATCCCATCCACCAGAAATGATTGTATTTCCTATAAGGTTGAAAAATTCTTTTGTCCAGTTCAGACAAGATCCGTTTGTTGATCACTTTCGAATAAGCCCCCAGCTCCGGAGCGAACAAATGATAAATCATGGCTACCGTTACTGCCGTACGCCCGGCATTGAGGTCAATATATCCCTCCTCAGGATTAGGAAGATCTGCCCCTTCCTTTTGCACCACAATATGTGCCGGGGCTACCCAGGTACTTTCCTCCAATACCAGCCAAAGGCCATTGACTAGCTGAGGAATAAAGCGTCCTTTTCTTTCGATCAGCTCCCCGATGACCAGGTTCGACAACTTCCTTCGCCTTTCAGATTGCAATTGCTCATAATTGGTTCTTGTTCCGGTATGTTTATAATCCAGGTAAAGACTGGCCGGTAAGGAAGGCCATTGATAAGCATTCGCTTTTTCTGCCTGTTGGATAAAGGTCGATTTCAAATTTTCAGGGAGTGCATTTATTTTTTGAAAAGTAGCCCTTTGTTGGGCTGTTCTCCATTCGTCGATCTCCTTAAAGTCTACTCCCTTTTTAAACTCCGAAGTCAGCCAGTTCCTTGATATTTCTTTCTGTGCATAGGTGATATGGAAACCCAAAATCAATAAAAAAAACAATCCTCTTTTTCTAAGTCCATGCCATACATTGCCTTTATCCAGTATTGTGTTTCGGGTTTCCATATTTATGTATTTTTTATAGTGGGTAAATCGTGATGTTCCCTTTCCCATCTGCTCCTGAACCATCTCCATCAATCATCAAGGTAATTAAAATCTGATATTGTTGAATCCCATTATCATAGATCCTAAACTTCCCATCTCCTTCGAAAGCGCCTTCTTCATAACCGCCCATTGTAAAATCAAGTGGTTCTATCCATTCGAAAAAAGTATTCCCAGGATCGGTCACAAGAATAGATTGTATGCCCTGATTGGCGGTAAGGCGAACAACTAAATTGAATACCTTATTATCAGTACTCGTGATCTGATATTCCTTGATTTGAATTTGTGCATGAACTTTGTTCACAAAAGACAAGAGCAGCATTGCTGCACATGTCATACATAACATTAAGAGTTTTTTTTTCATTGATTAATTTTTAGAATTTATAGATTTATGAATTGGTTGCATTTCTGAAGGAGGTAAAAAAGAATCCCTTCGTTGTTGCGACCAAACAACAGACGAAGGAAAACCCAACTTACCCTAATTATTATAACTAACCTTCACTGATGATACAGTGTCATTGAACCCTCCGCTGAGGCAACTTTGTCCGCCGGTAGGTTGATACGAATTCAAAACTGTGGGATTATCCTTAAAAAAGGGATGGTTTTTCTAAAAGAAAAGGTAGAAAATCCCATCCCTGATTCATTTTCACCAACCTGGATTCTGAAGTAACTGGCTATTCTTGTTCACTTCCTGAAGTGGAATTGGCTGATAATACATCTGAGGGCTATTGAACTTTCTAGTCTCAAAAGTGATCCTTGCTCCGGTAAAAGCACTCCCGGTTTTTGTCCATCTCATTCCTCCCATCGGGCCATTGATCAGATTCTCTGCGATCTTCCACCTTAAGATGTCAAAAAAGCGATGACCTTCTTCGTTGGCAAATTCAATACGTCTTTCATGACGGATGACTTCCCGCATCTGTTCTTTGCTCAGTCCGGTACTCAAAGCATAGGGTACCAGGCCTGCGCGCTTACGCACAGCTTCCACTGCCTGATAGACTTCCGGACCTGCTCCCTGAAATTCATTTGTTGCTTCTGCGTATCCCAACAAGATATCCGCATATCTGGAAACCACCAGTCCAATCTGACTCGTTACCCCATAGTTTCCACCGGCATTCTCATTACAGAATCTTCTCCAAAGATACCCGGTAACCGTATTATAGGGTGCTGTACTCATTCCGTCCCCTGGGGCAAGCGCATATAGGTCTACCGGTTTTTTAGTTAAACTTGTTCTGTCGAGCCAGAGTGCCTGGTTATATAGAACAGTATAATAGAACCTCGGGTCGCGATTGGCATATGGATTGGTTTCAACATATCCTGACCCGGATTCAGAAATGAGTTTACCATTTTTCATAGGATAATCGTCCACCAACTGTTGTGTCGGGTTTCCATAATTTTGTCCGCCTCTTGAGGCCGGCAACATATATGTTTCATAAAAACGTCCAGGAGGCATCATAATCTGGAAAATATATTCCGAATTCATACGCTGAATGCCCATATCATAGTATCCGTATCCCGGAGCTGTAGTATTATCCTCTACCAGACTATACAGTCCCATATCCATTACTGCTTTGGCCGCGTCAGCTGCCTTTTTCCAGCGATTGGCATCGTAACTGTCATATCCGAGAATAGATTTAATCGGGCCTGAATTTGGATTGGACTCATTATATAGCGGGCTCGCCGCCATCAATAACAACTTTGCCTTTATCGCAAGGACAGCTCCTCTGGTCGGACGACCAAAGTCTTCCGGTAAATGTTGCAGCGGCAATATCGGTACTACTGCATTCAGCTCGCTCTCTATGTAGTCCATGGTCTGGGTAAAAGTATTTCTCGGGACCAAAAAATCATCCAACAGCCCATACTTTTTATCGCCCAGCAATGGAACCCCACCAAAAGTTCGCAACAAGTGATAATAGGCAAATGCCCTCAGAAACCTCGATTCCGCTTTAAGTCTTGTTTTTTTGACTTCCGAAAGCGGTGCACGTGGCAGGTTATCCAAAAAGACATTCACCCTTCTGATTAACAGATAAGTGTCTCTCCAGGTGGCACGGCTAAAGTCATTATCGGAAGCCTTCGCCACATTTGCCATGTTATATCCCTGTGAGAAGCCGCTGCTCCAGCGTGCCTCTCCATCATCTGTTGCATCAGAAAAAGCCCATATTCCAGCCCCGGTAGTTCCATTCTGCATGAAATAGGTTTTATTCAAATCTCCATATACAGAATTTAAAAACTGAATACTTAAGGCACTATCGGCAAACACAGTTTTTTCGTTCATCTGCCCGATATCTGTAGGGTCAAGGAAACTTTTATCCGATGCTTTTTTACAACCAGTGGTCCATATTGCCAGTCCAAGACCAACAGTGACCATCATATATTTAATTAACTTCTTCATGATTTTGCATTAAAATGTTACCTGAACTCCAAAATTGACAATCTTCATCTGTGGGTAATTCTCATAGGCTTGTGTCGTACCTCTTTTCACTTCCGGATCTACGTCATAAATTTTCAACTTATTAAGTGTAAATAGGTTTAAGCCATTGGCATAAAACCTCACATCCATCAATCTGAGTCGCTTAGATAAAGATTTTGGCAGGTGATAACCTAATTCTACGTTTTTAAGACGGATATAGTCGGCTGGCCTTAACCAGAAGGTCGATGCGTCAAAACTCACCCCTCCCAATCGGGGATATTCCGCAACATCCCTGGTTTCCGGCGTCCAGCGTTTCAGGTGAATTGCCGATGGTATACCATTCACATTTCCGATTTGCAATAAAGTATTAGAGCTGACACTGCTTCTGCCTGCTCCCTGAAGCAGGAAAGAGAAGTCAAAATCGCGATAGCTGAAACCAGCAGAAAAACCATAAGTAATTTCAGGAATCTCCGGATTTCCAATTGGGGCAACATCATTGCCGTCAATGACTCCATCTCCATTCACATCTTTGTATTTTAAGTCGCCGGGCAATAAGGTTTTCCCCAATACTTTAGGACTATTGGCGATGTCTGCCTCATCATAATAAAAACCTTCAGAAATATAACCGAATAACTGACCCACCGGACGCCCTGTTTTTTTCAGGTTTGCAGCCACTCCATCTGGTTCATCACGAAACAGGATTTTATTCCTTGCAAAAGAAGCATTGGCTCTGATGAAGTATTGAAAATGATCGTTAATCTGATTGCGGTGGTTCAGTTCCAGTTCGAACCCCTTATTGCTCACTCTCCCCTTATTCACTGGGGGCAAATCCAGACCTGAATAAAGCGGAACGGTTTCCCTTGCACTAAGAATGTCGTAACGCAGGTTATCAAAATAATCGGCGGTCACTTCCAGCTTGCTGTCAAACAACTTCATGTCCAGACCAATATTCATTTTATGTTCCTTTTCCCAGCGGACATCATCATTTCCAAGAGTTCCTGGAGTTACTCTGGGCTGACCGGTAGGCGTCTCTCCGAAATAATAACCATTGCTTGCGACATTATACACTTCTTCATACAGATAACGGTTTGCGATGATTTCATCACTTCCTACTGTGCCATAAGAACCTCTGAATTTCAGGTAATTGATGACGCGGATATTTTTCTTAAAGAAAGGTTCTTCACTGATGTTCCATCCGGCGGATACTGCAGGAAATAAGCCAAAACGGTTCTTAGCCTTAAAACGATCGGAACCATTGTAGCCAGCATTAAATTCGATCAGGTAGCGGGATTTAAAATTGTATCCTACCCTACCTGCATAACCCTGAAAATTACCAGGGGCCCTGGCACCATCAATATCGCTGGTACGGTTGGACAGCACCAATCCATAGACATTATGGTCTCCAAACTGCCTTCCATAATTCAGGATAGCCTGTAGGTTTAAACGTCTGAAAGGCGCATCATAGTCACCACTACTACGTACCAATGGCTCGATTCTCAACAATTCCGGATATACAGGATCCAATACCCCTGTTTCCGGAATTAAACTGTATACCGGAAAACGTCCCCGGGTCATTTCTCTTCTAAACTGCGATTTATTTGTATAGGCAATCACCCCTTTTATGGATAGTCCTTCCGTGATAAAACCCAGCTTTTGATCTGCACTCAGGTTGATATTAAGGTCGTTGCTATAGCTTCTTTTATATCCACCGTATTCCAATGCTCCAACAGGATTGAGTGAACCGGCTTTTTTACCGCCATAACTTCCATCAGCATTGCGCACCGGATATACCCATGGGCCAAGCAATCCGCTAGAGATGCGACGCCAAAAAGGTAATGCGCCTCCTGCCATAGGATCTGGTAAATTAGGCTCATTGATTTCACTGAACCGGGTAGATAAGTCTAATTTCAGGCTTAGGTTTTTATTAACGTCCAGATCGATATTTGAGCGGATGTTGTATCTTTTTAAATAGTAGTTGTTGTCAAAATCTTCTTTTCGGTCTACGTCTTTCAGGATCCCGTTCTGATAGATCGATCCTGCGGAAATAAAGTAACGCAGACTCTTTGTTCCACCATTGATATCGATATTATTGCGCAGCTGGACTGCACTTTTCTTCATTACTTCATCATACCAATTTACATTTGGATATCGGAATGGATCATCTCCCAGACGGAAATGTTCTAAAGCCTCGTCGCTAACCAATCCTGGAAAAGCCACATTAGGATCTTGTTTAGCGTTGATCGCCTGTTCTTTCAACAATAGCAAACTTTCATAAGAACCCAGTGACTTTCTTAAGATAGTAGGCATCTGTAAACCCGCTTCTGTACGGAAGGTAATGACTGCGGGGCCTTCTTTCCCCCTTCGTGTAGTGATTACAATTACACCATTTGCCCCCTTTATCCCATATATCGCTGTGGTAGAAGCGTCCTTAAGAATGGAAATACTTTCGACTTCATTCGGATCTATCTGGTTGAGCTGATCATATTGAAACTCTACATCATCCACAATCACCAGTGGGCGATTTGGATTTGTGGTATAAGAACTGATCCCACGGATATAGATGTTTGCAGCATCCTTGCCTGGTTGTCCGCTGGTTTGCTGCTGAAACAAACCAGGTAACCTTCCGGCCAGTGAGTTTTGAATACTTGCCGCCGGGCTCTGGCGCAACTCTTTCCCGGTAATGGAAGATATAGCTCCGGTATTGGTGATTTTCTTTTGTTTTGCGTAACCAACCACTACGACTTCATCCATATCAGCACTATTGTCGATCATTTTGATGGTAATCTTGTGATTATTTCCTATGGTAATCACCTGCGATTCAAAGCCCATCATACTAACGGATATCTTATTGCTGTTTATGTTGAGACTGAAAGCACCGTTGTGATTGCTGAATGTTCCATTTTTGGGATTTGCCGTTTCTCTGATCGTTACCTGTGGAATAGGCTGACCGTCTTTATCGGTCACCTTGCCGCTCAATGCAATTTGTTGAGCGAATGCCGTCGTGCCCAGGCACAGCATAAAGCATAAAAGAATTATTTTTCTCATTATTTCTATGTTTGTTTAGG
>Ga0307414_10001095_pt1 | contig 13848 bp, 17 predicted proteins | sample DK1Ometagenome_FD_203804 | JGI IMG/M metagenome (GOLD analysis project Ga0307414, IMG submission 203804) | Maize rhizosphere microbial communities from greenhouse at UC Davis, California, United States - DK15-O-3 | ecosystem: Host-associated > Plants > Roots > Rhizosphere > Soil | place: USA... | reverse complement strand
GGCCGAGGCATTGGTGTCTCCGGTGGTTCCGATCGAGTGGACCGAGGCTGACGAACTGGCCGTATCGCCGCCAATTGCGCCCGAAGCGACGATTCGGCACTGACCCGAAAGGCTTTGGGCCGGTGCAGCGTCGACTTTTCGTCGCAAAATCGTCGTTTCATGCCGTTTTGCGCCGTTTTTTGCTTTGACAAGGTGGGGTTAAACAGCGTTAGTGGCGCGCCATGGCCCGGCCATGAATCACTCATTCAACCATAATAGGGGTTCCTTAGGCATGAACAAACAAGACCTGATCGCCACCGTCGCTGACTCGAGCGGCCTGACCAAGGCTGATGCAAGCAAGGCGGTTGAAGCCGTTTTCGACGCAATCACCGCGTCGCTGAAGAAGGGCGGCGAAGTCCGTCTCGTCGGTTTCGGGACGTTCTCGGTCAGCCAGCGTAAGGCGTCGACCGGTCGCAACCCGCGCACCGGCGAAACGATGACCATCGCTGCGTCGAACCAGCCCAAGTTCAAGGCCGGCAAGGCCCTCAAGGATGCCTGCAACTGATTGCTGGCGCCTTTTGGTGAAAAACATTTCGGGCTGCGACGAAAGTCGTGGCCCGTTTTGTATCTGCTCTCGCTTCGGGTGCAAAAGCCCGTTGCAATCACCGCCGCAGCGGCTATGGACGTCCAGCTTTCGAAGGTCGCTGGTTCGGCGATATCCGAAAGGGCGCGTAGCTCAGTGGTAGAGCACACCCTTCACACGGGTGGGGTCGCAGGTTCAATCCCTGCCGCGCCCACCATGATCCATGCGATGAAACCCGGAATCAGCGGGTCATTCATCGCCTATTCAATGGATTGGCATTAGGGTCCCCGACATGATCCGCACTTTCACCTTATCCCTCATCTCCGCTCTGCTGCTTTCGACGGGCGTTCCTGCTGCTGCGCGCGGCGACCGCGAACAGAATAATCTGCGCGATGCCGCGGCACAGGGGCAGGTGATTCCGCTCAACCGGCTGGTGGCCGACGTGCGCGCACGGGCGCCCTATAATGACATGACCTATTTGGGCGGGCCGCAGTTCGATGCGCAGCGTATGATCTATGCGCTCAAATTCATGGATGGCAGCCAGGTGGTTGTCGTCTATGTCGATGCCCGCAGTGGCCGGATCGTCGGCCGCAAACCCTGACAACTCCCCGGCACGGACGTTCCCCACGCAACGACATTTTGCGATGATCGTCCGGACTTGATACATAGTGGAAACATGGCGACCGGCCTTTTGGGCCGGACCGCATAGGAAAGGTGCCTGAATGCGGATTTTGATTGTCGAAGACGAGCCCACACTGGGTCCGCAGCTCAAGGCGACGCTGGAGGGTGCGGGCTATGCCGTCGATCTTGCGACCGATGGCGAGGACGGCCATTTCCTTGGCGCGACCGAAACCTATGACGCCGCGATCCTCGATCTTGGCCTGCCCGAGATTGACGGGCTGACGGTGCTCGACCGCTGGCGCCGCGAAAAGCGCAACTTTCCCGTTCTGGTGCTCACCGCGCGCGACAGCTGGTCGGACAAGGTCGCGGGTCTCGACGCCGGGGCTGACGACTATCTCGCCAAGCCGTTCCAGACCGAGGAATTGATCGCCCGCCTGCGCGCCCTGATCCGCCGCGCGTCGGGCAATGCGTCTAGCGAGCTGATCGCAGGGCCGGTGCGGCTCGACACGCGTTCGGGCCGCGTCACCCTCGCCGGTGAACCGGTCAAGCTGACCGCGCAGGAATATAAGCTCCTCTCCTATCTGCTGCACCACAAGGGCAAGGTCGTCTCGCGGACCGAGCTGATCGAGCATATTTACGATCAGGACTTCGACCGCGATTCGAACACGATCGAGGTGTTCGTGACGCGCATCCGCAAGAAACTGGGCGCTGACATCATCACGACCATCCGCGGCCTCGGATACCAGCTCGACGACCCGCAGGGTTGAGATCGCCGGGCATGTCCGACGCAGAGGTCGCCCCGGCGGATAACAGTGATACGGTGGAGGCGGCCCGGCCCGCCGCGCTGACGAGCCGTATCACCGGCTCGCTCGCGCGGCGCATGATCGCGATTGCGACCTTGTGGATTTCGGTATTGCTGATCGGCGGCGGCTTTGCGCTCGATCGCGTGCTCACCGACTCGCTCGCCCGCAATTTCGATTCGGGCCTCGAATATGTGTTGCGGGCGATGATCCGCTCGTCCGAAATCGGCCCCGATGGCGAGGTTCGGTTGATCGAGCCCTTGGGCGATCAGCGCTTCCTCGAACCCTATAGCGGGCTCTATTGGCAGATCAGCGGCGGCGAGCAGGAACCTTATCGTTCGCGCTCGCTGTGGGAACGCAGCCTCCGTGTCGACAGCGGACATATCGACGATGAGCTTCACAGCTATGACAGCCGCCAATTCCCCGACGAGGAATTGCGTGTGCTGGAACGCAATGTTCTGCTGCCGGGCAGCAAGGTCAGCTGGCATTTCCAGATCGCCCAGTCGCGCGAAGCACTGGATGTTCAAATTCGCGCGGTGCGTGGGACGCTCATTCCCGGTCTCGCGCTGCTGGGCGTCGGACTGATCGTTCTCGCTGCGCTTCAGACTTTCTACGGCCTGTGGCCGCTCCGCCACATCCGCCGGGCCATCGCGGCGATGCGCGGCGGCCAGCAGGGCCGCGTCACCGCGCCGCTGCCGCTCGAGGTGCAGCCGATGGTCGACGAACTCAACGCGCTTCTCGCGCATAATGAAAAGCAGGCGGAGGAAGCGCGGCTTCACGCCGGCAACCTTGCGCATGCTTTGAAAACACCGCTGACCGTCCTCGTCAACAGCGCGACCAGCTCGAATTCGGAACTCGCCGAAACCGTGCGGCGCGAGGCGGCGACGATGCAGCGTCAGGTCGATCATCATCTCGCCCGCGCCCGCGCCGTCGGGCGTCGGGGAGCGGCGCAGGCGAGGGCGAATGTGCGCGACAGCGTCGACAGCGTCTCGCGCGCGGTCGCTGCGCTCTATCCCGACGTGCGTCTCGACGCGGCCGGCGACAAGCAACTCGTCGCGCGGGTCGAGCGGCAGGACCTCGACGAACTGGTCGGGAACCTGCTGGAAAATGCCGCCAAATATGGTGGCGGCAGCATTTTCGTGACCATCCAGCGCGACGGCAACATGGCTGAAATCCTCGTCGAGGATGACGGCCCCGGCATTTCACCGGCCGACCGCTTCCGCGTCATCGACCGCGGTGTGCGCCTCGACAGCGGCAAGCCCGGTACCGGCCTCGGCCTCGCGATCGTCCGCGATGTCGCCGAAATCTACGGCGGCAGCCTTGGGCTCGAAGAGAGTGAGGATCTGGGCGGGGTGCTGGTACGGCTGAGGCTACCGGCGGGGTAGAGCCTCAGCCGCTCAATCATCTTCATCCCGACTTGATGCAGGGATGGCAATGGCGTGGGAAGCTGACTGGCGGCTTAGAAACGTGGAAGGCGTTCAGCTAAGGTTCCCTTGTAACGCGGCTATGCGATCTCGCATCCAATTACGCTTGAACGTCGCATAGTTCGCGTCGTTCTGCCGAATGTCCGCGTCATCTGCCCAATGACTCAATTGTTCCCAAGCATCCTTTTCCAACGCATCAAGTGCGAGCGGATTCGGCACAGCAGCATCGAGCTCGTCATGCTCAATGCTACCGCCGTCTACAACGCGCTGAAGCGCGTCAAGCAGGTATGTCCGAGTGGAAGTCATTCAACAACAATAGCGCATCTTGGTTCGTCCACAATCAGTCGCTACCAACCATCCGGGTTATATCCCGCGCCTTGGAGTCAGGCCGCCGTCACTTCCAGCCCGCGCTGTACCGCTGGCCTTGCGAGCCCGGCGTCAAGCCAACGCGCGACATGCGCAAACCGGTCGAAACCGACAATCTCGCGCGCCTCATAAAAGCCGATCAGATTGCGGACCCAGCCGAGCAATGAAATATCGGCAATGCTGTAATCGTCGCCCATCACCCATGCCCGGTCGGCCAGCCGGTCGTCGAGCACGCCCAGCAAACGTGCCGATTCCGCCGCGTAGCGATCGCGCGGCCGCTTGTCCTCATACTCCCGGCCCGCGAATTTGTGGAAGAAGCCAAGCTGGCCGAACATCGGGCCAACGCCGCCCATCTGCCACATCACCCACTGGATCGTTTCGTAGCGTGTGTTCGGATCAGCCGACAGAAACTGCCCGCTTTTGTCGGCCAGATAGATCAGGATCGCGCCCGATTCGAACAACGCCAGCGGTTTGCCGCTCGGACCATCGGGATCATAGATGGCGGGAATCTTGCCATTGGGATTGAGCGCCAGAAACGCCGGGTCGTGGCTCTCGTTCGCCATGATGTCGATGCGGTGCGGTTCATAGGCGAGGCCGCATTCCTCCAGCATGATGCCGACCTTCACCCCATTGGGTGTCGGCGCCGAAAACAGCTGGAGCCGGTCGGGATGCGCCGCCCGCCAGCGATCGAAGACCGGATGACCGCTCATGCCGCGCTGTCCTGCTTCGCCTGCTGGTGATGACGGATCACCTCTTCGATAATGAAGCGCAGGAATTTTTCGCTGAATTCGGGGTCGAGATCGGCGTCGCGCGCCAGATTGCGCAACCGTTCGATTTGGCGTGCCTCGCGGTCGGGGTCCGCGGCGGGCAGGTCGATCGTTGCCTTAAGTTCGCCGACCGCCTTGGTTACCTTGAACCGTTCGGCGAGCATATAGACGAGCGCCGCGTCGATATTGTCGATGCTTTGACGGTAACGGCTCAACTGGTCGTCCATGCGCGGCTCCTCTTCGTGCCGGGCACGCTTGGCACCGGCGGGGGGGCGCTGGCAAGCCGAAAGTCATTGCAAAATCGCCCCCACGCGGCCAAGGGTCGCCGCGTCATGACTGCCGAAATTCACCAGCTTCATGGGGAAAACCCGCCTTCGCTCGATCCGATGATGGCGCTCGTCGCCGCCGATATGAACGAGGTCAATTCGGTCATCCTCGACCGGATGCAGTCCGAAGTGCCGCTGATCCCCGAACTTGCGGGTCATTTGATCGCGGGCGGCGGCAAGCGGATGCGGCCGATGTTGACGCTCGCTTGCGGAAAATTGCTCGACTATCCGGGGCGCCGCCATTGCAAATTGGCCGCCGCGGTCGAATTCATTCACACCGCGACCCTGCTTCACGACGATGTCGTCGACGGCTCAGGCCTCCGTCGCGGCCGCAAGACCGCGAATGTCATCTGGGGCAACAGTGCCTCGGTTCTCGTCGGCGACTTCCTGTTCGCCCGCGCTTTCGAAGTGATGGTCGAAGACGGTTCGCTGAAGGTGCTCAAAATCCTCTCGCACGCCTCGGCGGTGATCGCGGAGGGAGAGGTCAACCAGCTTTCGGCGCAGCGCCGCATCGAAACGAGCGAAGACCAGTATCTGGCGATCATCAACGCCAAGACCGCCGAGCTCTTCGCCGCTGCGTGCAAAATCGCCGCCGTCGTCGCCGAGCGCGATGAGGCGACCGAGGCTGCACTCGACGCCTATGGCCGCAATCTCGGCATCGCGTTCCAGCTCGTCGACGATGCGATCGATTATGTTTCCGACGCGGAAACCATGGGCAAGGGCGTCGGGGACGATTTCCGCGATGGCAAGGTCACCTTGCCCGTCATCCTCGCCTATGCGCGGGGGACGCCCGAAGAACGCGAATTCTGGAAGCTCGCGATCACGGGCCACCGCACCTCGGACGAGGATCTGGCTTATGCCACCAGCCTGCTTCACAAGCACGGCACGGTCGCCGATACGCTGACCCGCGCGCGCCATTATGGCCAGCGTGCGGTCGATGCGATCGGCGGCTTCCGCGCCAGTCAGGCCAAGTCGGCACTGACTGAGGCCGTCGCGTTCGCGGTCGCCCGCGCTTATTGATATCCAACCACGCCCGCGAAAGCGGGATGGGAATTTTTCTTCTTCGTGCCTTTGCGCCTTTGCGTGAGATTTTTTTTGATTTCACGCAAAGGCGCAAAGGCACGAAGAAGGGGTAAAGGGACGTGACGGAATGCCGATGATGGGCCCGGCGGCGGAAACTCCCGACGCCTACATCGCATCGCTTTCGGGCTGGCAGCGCGACCGCGCCAAAATGATGCGCGCCGCCATTATGGGCGCGGCTCCTTTCGAAGAAACGATCAAATGGACCAACCTCGTCTTCATGGCGAACGGCCCGTGCATCCTGATCCGCGGCGAGGAACATCGCGTCCTGCTCGGCTTCTGGCGCGGCAAGCGGCTGCGCGATCTCGATCCCCGGATCAGGGCCAGCGGCAAATATGAACTCGGCAATCTGGTGATGACCGAGGCGACCGAGGTCACGTCCGAAATCGTTGCGACGCTCGCCGCCGAAGCCTTCCGCCTTAACGCCGAACTTGGCAATCCAGCGGCGCGGACATGATGCAGCCGCTTCCGATCGACATTGTGCTGCCCGACATTCTGGCGGCGCTCGTTCTGAAACCCAACGCCGTCGTCGTCGCGCCGCCCGGTGCGGGCAAGACGACCCGCGTTGCCCCCGCTTTGCTCGACCAGCCCTGGTGCAGGGGCGCGGTGTGGCTGCTCTCGCCACGGCGCCTCGCTGCGCGCGCCGCCGCCGAGCGGATCGCCGAGGAAATGGGCGAGGCCGTTGGCGGGACCGTCGGCTATGCGACGCGCCTCGACAGCAAGCAGTCGGCCAAGACGCGCCTGCTGGTGATGACGCCGGGACTGTTCCGTAACCGCATCCTCGCCGACCCCGAACTTTCCGGCGTGTCGGCGGTGCTGTTCGATGAAGTCCACGAACGCAGCCTCGACGGCGACTTTGCGCTCGCGCTGGCCATCGATGCCCAGCAGGGGCTGCGCGACGAGCTGCGGTTGATTGCCATGTCGGCAACGCTCGACGGTGCGCGCTTCGGGGCGTTGCTCGGTAATGCGCCGGTGCTGAAGAGCGAGGGCAAGATCTGGCCGCTTGAACTGCGCCACATCGGTCGCCGCGCCGAAGACCGGCTGGAAAATGCGGTGCTGGCCGCAGTTCGACAGGCAGTGGCGGACGAGCCCGAGGGCGACATGCTCACCTTCCTGCCCGGCGCTGCCGACATCGACCGCGCGGCAACGGCGGTCGAGGATGCGCGCCTGCCGCTCGTCGTCCACCGCCTGCACGGACAGATCGACCCGGCGCTGCAGCGCAAGGCGCTCGTTCGCGATCCGGAGGGGCGCCGCAAGCTGATCCTCGCGACGAGCATCGCCGAAACCAGCCTGACGATCGAGGGCGTCCGCATCGTCCTCGACGCGGGCCTGTCGCGCCGCCCGCGCTTCGACAAGGCTGCCGGCATCGCGCGGCTCGTGACCGAACGCGCGAGCCAGGCGTCGGCGACGCAGCGCGCCGGGCGCGCCGCGCGGCAGGGGCCGGGGGTCGCTTACCGTTTGTGGGAGGCCGCCGCGACCGCCGGTATGCCGCCCTTCGACCCGCCCGAAATTCACGAAAATGACCTGATGCCGGTCGTGCTCGACTGTGCGAGCTGGGGCATCATCGATCCGCGCCAGCTTGGCTGGCTTGACCCGCCGTCGCCCGCCGCGATCGCCGAAGCGAAGTCGCGTTTGCAGGCGATCGGTGCGCTTGGGCCCGATGGGCGCATCACCACGAGCGGCAAGGCACTTGCCGCAGTCCCGCTGCCGGTGCCGCTCGCGCATATGCTGATCGAAGCGGCGCGAGCGGGTGAGGCCGACGTGGCGGCGCGGCTTGCGGTGTTGCTCACCGAACCGGGACTTGGCGGGCGCGGGGTCGATATCGAGGCGCGGCTGGGGCGCTGGCGCGGGCAACGCGGTGAACGCTCCGATGGGGCGATCCGTCTTGCACGGCGTCTCGCGGGTATCGGCGAGAAATTGGCGGCCGGAACCGGGGATGTCGCATCGCGTTCGATCGGCGCCTGGATCGCGACCGCCTGGCCCGATCGCGTCGCCCGCCAGCGGGCCGGGCAGCGCGGCGAATATCTGAGCGTCGGCGGCCGCGCCTATCGCATCGACCCGGTCGAACCGCTGGCGGGCAGCGAATGGCTGGCAATCGCCGATGCGCAGGGCCATGCCGCCGGGGTGCGTATCCTGAGCGCCGCGCCAATCGCGCTCGCCGAGGTTGAGGCGATTTTCGGAGACCATATCATCACCCGATCGGCGAGCAGCTATGACGCCGCGAACGACCGCGTCGATCATCGCCGCGAGCGGCGGCTCGGCGCGATCGCGCTGGCAAGCGGCAAGGCCGCGCGCAGCGATGGCGCCGAGGATGACGTCGCGGTGCGGATGGCGGCGGTGCATGGCAAGGGGCTGGGGTTGATCGGCTGGGGACCGGTGTCGCAGGCGCTGCGCCAGCGGGCCTCCTTCGCCGGAATCGAAGCGCTCTCTGACGCTGCGCTCGCCGAGAGCGCCGACATCTGGCTCGCGCCTTTGCTCGCGCGGTGCCGGGGCCTCCGCGATATCGGCGACGGCAGACTGGCAGACGCGCTAACGAATATGCTCGACTGGCCCGCGCGCCAGCGGCTCGAGAAGCTTGCGCCAGCGGACTACGCCACCCCGGCGGGCAGTCATCATGCGATCGACTATAGCGCCGACGGCGGGCCGACCGTGAGTGTACGCGTGCAGGAAATGTTCGGGCTCGCCCGTCATCCGGTCATCGGCGACCCGCCGGTTCCGCTCGTACTCGCCCTGACGTCGCCCGCGCACCGCCCGATCCAGACGAGCCGCGACCTCGCTTCCTTCTGGCGCGGCAGCTGGTTCGACGTGGCGAAGGAGATGCGCGGCCGCTATCCAAAGCATAGCTGGCCCGACGATCCCGCGACCGCGCGCCCGACCTTGATGACGAAAGCGGCGCAGGCACGACGCGACGCGCAATAAGCCCTCTTTCCGGGCGCGCTCCAACGGGCTAAGGCGGCCGCACAGGCACCAGTACAGGACGACCCAGATGAAAGCGCGTATTTTCCAGAAACCCAAAAATGCGATGCAGTCGGGCCGGGCCGGGACGCAGCGCTGGATGCTGGAATTCGCGCCCGCCGAGGCGCGCAAGGCCGATCCGCTGATGGGTTGGGCCGGCAGCGGCGACACGCAGCGCCAGTTGCGGCTGGGCTTTGCGAGCCGCGATGAGGCGCTGGCCTATGCGACACGCAACGGCATCGACGCCGAGGTCATTGCGACGCCCGAACGCCGGTTGAAGATTCAGGCTTACGCCGACAATTTCCGGTAAACCAGCTGCCGCCCCCCGTTGGCGGGGGGCGACGCTTGTCATCGAATGATTATTCGGCTTCCGGCTGCAGAAACTTGTGCAGGTGGACGACGACATATTTCATCTCGGCATCATCGACGGTGCGCTGCGCGGCCGCGCGCCATGCCTTTTCGGCCGACGCATAGTCGGGAAACAGGCCGACGATATCGAGAGCGGTCGGGTCGGTGAAATCGAGGGTTTGCGGATCGCTGACGCGCCCGCCAAAAACCAGGTGCAATTTGCTCATTGTTGCTTTCCTTGCCGGTAAGCGCTGGGGAGGGGAGGAGGCGGCCCCTACCAGCGCAGCGCCGTTACGGCAAGCCGGTCAGTCCTGGTTGCGTTCGTCGTTGCGTTTGGGAAGCAGCGATCCGATCAGCGCGCCAAGCGCCACCGCGCCGGCGACCAGCGCCAGCGGCTGTTGCTCCGCGACGTCCTTCAGCTTGCTGTTCGCGCGCTTCGCCTGAACCTTGCCCTTTGCGATCGCCTGTCCGGCGACGTCGCGCGCGGCTTCGGCCTGTTCGCGGCCTTTTGCGGCAAGCTCGCTCGTCGCAGTGCGTGTGCGGTCCGCAAGCTCGCTCGTCGCGGTACGCGTGCGGTCGGCCAGCTCGTCGGTTGCGGCTCGCGCGCGGCCGTATCCGTCCTGGATGCGCGCCTTGGCGGCTTCGGCGGTCAGGCGCGCATTTTCGGCGGTTTTCTCCGCAAGTTCACTCGCTTTTGCACGCGTGTCGCGGGCGGTTTCACTGAACGGCTTCATCATCTTCCTCCAATGGTTCGATAGCTTCTTCGGCTTCGGCGTCCCCGGTGGGGCGCAGCCGATCGACGACCGCAGTCGCCATCTCCTGAATTTTGCGCCCGATACGCGGGGCGTGTTCCTTGATCGGTTCGCGGAAAAGCCAGGCGACCCCCGCCACAGCGGCAATCGTGATCGGTAGGCGGTTGTCGCGAAACTCCTGCCGAACGACATGCGCCGCATCATCGACGGCTTCGCCCACGCGATATTTTCCGCGGCTGACGAGCGCCGCCGGTTTGAACGCAGCGCGCGCGGCGCCGACTTTGCGCTGCAACTCGGCGCGCTGGAGCATCGAGTGCCGGACCGCATTAATCAGGCGGGTACGCGATCCGTTCACAGCTCTTCACTTTCGTGCATCAGGTCGTTGCGCAGCGCCGTCCGCACGTCGCGCCAGCCAAGATGCGCGCGCCAGCCGGCGAATGCGGCGACGGCGATCAAGGCAACGAAAACGATCAGCGTCGCCAGCAGCGGTCCGACAAGGGGTGACAGGATCATGATCCCGCCAAAGGCCAGCGCAAGCATCGCGACGAGCAAGGCGCAGCCGGCGACAAAGCCCCAGCCGGACATCCACTTGAAACCCTCCCAGCCAAAGGCGCGGCGCGCATCGAGCAACGCCAGTTCGGCCTTTGCGGTCGCCGACAGATTTTCGACGACCTCGCGGACGATGTCCTCCAACGGCACCGGGGGTGGTGCCGGGGCGGGGCCATCGGGCGCAAAGCCGTGGCTGACACGGTCAAAGCTGCGCGGTTCGGACGCGGACGAGGGATCGGGCTGGGTGTTCGGCATAAGGGTGGCCGCGATCAGTCGCTGTTCGACCCACCCTTCAACATGCGGGCGAGCACGAAACCGATCACGGTCGCGGCGCCGACGGCAATCGCCGGATTCTTCTTCACCATGTCACGGGTGGACGCGGCGAGTTCGTCGAGATCCTTTTTGTCGAGCGTCGTCGCGAGGCCGGCGACGGTCGTCGCGGCGGACCGGGCATAGTCGCCATATTGCTTGCCGAATTTACTGTCGACGGTGCCTGCGCTGTCCTCCAGCATCTTGGCGAGATTGCCGACGGCTTCGGCGGCCTTGTCCTTGCCTTTGGTCGCGGCTTCACGCGCCTTGGTCGATGCCTGGTTGGCGATCGTCGACGCTTCTTCCTTCAACGATGCAGCCTTTTTCGACGCTTCGGTCTTGATGGTGTCGCGGGTCGCGGCGATCTGGTCGCGGATCGGGTGATCCTTTGCGGAAGCCTTGGCGGCAACAGGCTTGCGCGCGGGCGCGGCCTTGGTGGCGGCAGCTTTGGCAGGTGCCTTGGGACGGGGAGCGGCAACTTTCTTGGTCGCGGGAGTAGCGGCTTTGGCCATCGGCGTTGTCCTCTTCTTCTTATATCGGGCGCCGCACCAGCGAGCGTCCCCTTCGGTCCTGTATCAATATATAGCAAGGCGGGGCCAATGGTTCCATAGTTCTGCAAAATTCCTCTGCGGTGGTTGCGCTGGCGGCAAGGCGCCGATAACAGGCGGGCGCCTTTCCCAACCGGCCTTCCCGGGCCGCCAGCAGGACATATTCCATGACCGCCATCATCGATATTCACGGCCGCGAAATTCTCGACAGTCGCGGCAATCCTACCGTCGAAGTCGATGTGTTGCTGGAAGACGGCAGCTTCGGCCGCGCTGCGGTACCCTCGGGCGCCTCGACCGGCGCGCACGAAGCGGTTGAACTGCGCGATGGTGACAAGAGCCGCTATCTCGGCAAGGGCGTGACCAAGGCGGTCGAAGCGGTGAATGGCGAGATTGCCGATGCGCTCATCGGCCTCGATGCCGAAGACCAGCGCGAACTCGACATGGCGATGATCGACCTCGACGGGACCGCGAACAAGGGCCGCCTCGGCGCCAACGCAATCCTCGGCGTCAGCCTCGCTGCCGCAAAGGCGGCCGCCGATGCGCGCGGCCTGCCGCTCTACCGCTATGTCGGCGGCGTCTCGGCCCGCACGCTCCCCGTTCCGATGATGAACATCATCAACGGCGGCGAGCATGCGGATAATCCGATCGACGTTCAGGAATTCATGATCATGCCTGTCGGCGCTGGCAGCATCGCCGAAGCCGTGCGCTGGGGCAGCGAAATCTTCCACACGCTGAAGAAGGGCCTGTCGGCCAAGGGCCTTGCGACCGCGGTCGGCGACGAAGGCGGCTTCGCCCCGAACCTCGCCTCGACGCGCGACGCGCTCGACTTTATCGCGGCATCGGTCGATCAGGCGGGCTTCAAGCTCGGCACCGACGTCGTGCTCGCGCTCGATTGCGCCGCGACCGAATTCTTCAAGAACGGCAAATATGAGATCAGCGGCGAAAAGCTGTCGCTCAGCCCCGAACAGATGGCCGAATATCTCGCCGCGCTCGTCAACGATTATCCGATCCTGTCGATCGAAGACGGGATGAGCGAGGATGATTTCGTTGGCTGGAAAGCGCTCACCGACCTCGTCGGCGACAAGTGCCAGCTCGTCGGCGACGATCTGTTCGTGACCAACCCGCTGCGTCTGGAGCAGGGTATCAAGGACGGGCTCGCCAACTCGCTGCTGGTCAAGGTCAACCAGATCGGCACGCTGTCCGAAACGCTCGACGCCGTCGATATGGCGCACCGCGCGCGCTACACCGCCGTCATGTCGCACCGTTCGGGCGAGACCGAAGACGCAACGATCGCCGACCTCGCGGTCGCGACCAACTGCGGCCAGATCAAGACCGGCAGCCTCGCACGCTCCGACCGGCTTGCGAAATACAACCAGCTGATCCGCATCGAGGAAGAGCTGGGCGATATGGCCCGCTATCCGGGCATGGCCATTTTCGGCTGATCTAAACCTCTTCGCCATGCTGGAACGGCTTCAGCATGGCGAATGAGGTGGAAAACCGTCGCTTGATGCCTTGACGCCGCGAATCAACTCTGATTCAAGGGCCGGAATGACGCAGCGCCACAAATTCCGTAAATCGATGAACCGGGCCGTCGGTCCCGCCATTGCCGTGATCGCGGTTCTGGCGATGATCGGCTATGGCATTTTCGGTCCGACCGGACTTTATGCGTGGGGCGAATATGGCCAGTCGGTCGAGAAGAAGCGCGTCATACTCACCGAATTGAGCAAGAAGCAGAGCGAGCTTCAGAACCGCGTCAACCTGCTCGACCGTCAGCGGGTCGATCCCGATCTGGCCGAGGAATATGTCCGCGAGAAGCTGGGCGCCTATCACCCTGATGAGGTGATCATTCCGATGGAGCCCGACGCGAAACCCTGACGGGTTTTTGCTGCGCCCTTGCTGCATACGTAAGGCAAGGATGCGCCGCTCCCAAGGGGGCGTTGCCAAACGGGCTGCGGCGCTCCTATAGGAAGCCTTGCCGTAACGGCTAACTGCAAAGGAACCCGCCTTGGCCAAAGCTCCCGCGCGCACAAATGCCGCGCCAAAAAAGACTGCATCCACCCCAGCACCCGCGACCAATCGCGATCAACCCCGCGACCCCGCGCCCTATGACGCGAGCCCCGAAGAGCTCGAGAAATTCTACCGCGAAATGCTGCTCATCCGCCGTTTCGAGGAAAAGGCGGGACAGCTTTACGGCCTCGGCCTGATCGGCGGCTTCTGCCACCTCTATATCGGCCAGGAAGCCGTTGCGGTCGGCCTGCAGAGCGCGCTCGACGGCGACAAGGACAGCGTGATCACCGGATACCGCGACCATGGCCACATGCTCGCTTACGGCATCGATCCCAAGGTCATCATGGCCGAGTTGACCGGCCGCGCCGCCGGCATTTCGCGCGGCAAGGGCGGCTCGATGCACATGTTCAGCGTCGAGCATAAATTCTATGGCG
>Ga0307414_10001094_pt1 | contig 13848 bp, 11 predicted proteins | sample DK1Ometagenome_FD_203804 | JGI IMG/M metagenome (GOLD analysis project Ga0307414, IMG submission 203804) | Maize rhizosphere microbial communities from greenhouse at UC Davis, California, United States - DK15-O-3 | ecosystem: Host-associated > Plants > Roots > Rhizosphere > Soil | place: USA... | reverse complement strand
GCGCCGTCCTATCTGAAGACCCACAGCCAGGGCGAATATATCTTCGACCATGGCTGGGCCGAGGCATGGGAGCGGGCGGGCGGTGCCTATTATCCGAAGCTGCAGGTGGCGGTGCCGTTCACGCCCTGTCCCGGACGCCGGTTGTTAGGGCAGGACCGGCGCGCGCTTCTCGCCGCGCTCGAAACCGTCACGGTGCAAAACAGCCTCTCGTCCGCCCACGTCAATTTCCTGACCGAAGAAGAAGCGCGGCTGGCGGAAGCGCGCGGCTGGCTCCAACGGCACGGCATTCAATATCACTGGCTCAACCGCGGCTATGAGAGCTTCGACGATTTCCTCGGGGCGCTGTCCAGCCGTAAACGCAAGGCGATCCGCAAGCAGCGGGCGGCAGCTTGCGAAAGCATGGAAATCGTCGCCCTGCGCGGTAAGGAGATCGAACCCCGCCACTGGGACGCGATGTGGCATTTCTATCAGGACACGGGCGCCCGGAAGTGGGGTCATCCCTATCTCACCCGCACCTTCTTCGACCGCATCGGCGAAGTGGCCGGAGACTCTGCCCTGCTCTTCCTCGCGCTTCGCGATGGAGAGCCGATCGCCGGGGCGCTCAATTTCGTCGGCCGCGACATCCTCTACGGCCGCTACTGGGGTGCTGTTGAGGAGGTACCCTTCCTTCACTTCGAGCTAAGCTATTACCGCGCCATCGAATGGGCGATCACAAACCGTCTCGCCTGCGTCCAGGCCGGCGCCCAGGGCGAGCATAAGCTGGCACGCGGCTACGAACCGGTCCTCACCCGGTCGGTCCATTTCATCCCCGATCCGGCATTTCGCGATGCGGTCGCCCGGTTCCTGACGGGTGAACGGGAAGCGATCAGGCAGGAAATCGAATGGGGCAGGGAAGCCCTGCCCTATCGCGAAGGCTCGGCGTAAATCGCCACCTCGCGACCGTCCGGCCCGGTCACGCCGCGATACATGCCGGGGGTCGTGAATCCCCAGGCCGCTTCGCCGGTCGGCCCGACCGCGATCAGGCCGCCCGTACCGCCAAGTTCCTTCACATCCGCCAGCACGGCATCGAGCGCCTGCTGCAGTTGGTCTCCGCCGATCCGCACTCGCGCGCACAATTCATGCGCCGCGGATGCACGGATGAATGCCTCGCCAAGCCCGGTCGCGCTGACTGCCGCCGCTCGGTCATCGGCGTAGGTTCCGGCTCCGATCAGCGGCGAATCGCCGATCCTCCCCCACCGCTTGGCGGTCAGGCCGCCGGTCGAGGTTGCCGCCGCGACATGGCCGTTCACGTCGCAGGCCACAGCGCCGATCGTCCCATATTTGATGTCGGCGTCGAACTTGCCGCCCGCCGCCATGAGCTTGTCGAGCTGAGCCCGGCGCTCCGGGATGACGAACCAGCGATTGTCGACCTGCTCCAGCCCCTGTTCGCGAGCGAACTCGTCCGCCCCCTCATAGGTCAGCAGGACATGCGGGCTGTGCTCCATCGCCGCCCGAGCCGCCAGGATCGGCGCCCGGGTGGTGCGCATCCCGGCGACCGCGCCGGCCCGCCGGTCGCTCCCATCCATGATCGCCGCATCCAGTTCGACCGCGCCGCTCGCGCTCAGCACGCTTCCCCGCCCCGCGTTGAACGACGGGTCCTCTTCCAGTATCCGCGCCGCCGCCTCAGCCGCATCGAGCGCGCTTCCGCCACTCGCCAGCACCGCTTCGCCAGCATCCAGCGCCGCGTTGAGACCTGCCCGCGCCCGTTCTTCCTGCTCAGCCGGAACAGTCTCCGGCCGCATCGCCCCGCACCCGCCGTGGATCACCAGTTTCCATGTCATGTCCCTGCCCTACCGATTCCGGTTGACCTTGGGCAAGGACGATATTAATTTGATATCAATTAAAGGGAGGCAAATATGGTTGAATCGAATGTCGTCGCGCTGACCAGCAGCCGCGAACGAACGGCATCCACGGCGAGCGGCTATGCCATGCTCTTGCTGCTTGTGCTGGCCATCATCGTCCAGGTTTTTGGCATCGTGCAGCTGGCCAACGACAATCCGTCGCCGGTCGCGCTGATATCCGTGATCGTCGCGCCGGTCGTCCTGCTGTTCGTCGCCTGCGGCTTCTACATGCTGCAGCCGAACCAGGCTGCGGCGATCACCTTGTTCGGCGATTATAAGGGGACCGACCGCACGACCGGGCTGCGCTGGGTGCTGCCGTGGATGATGCGCAAGAAAATGTCGGTCCGCGCCAACAATTTCATCAGCGACAAGATCAAGGTCAACGACCTGCGCGGCAATCCGATCGAGATGGCGGCGCAGATCGTGTGGCGCGTGGTCGATACCGCACAGGCGCTGTTCGACGTGGATGACTATAAGGAATTCGTCCGGGTCCAGGTCGAGGCGGCGATCCGGACCATCGGCTCGCGCTACCCCTATGACGATTTCGAGCATCAGGAGGTCACGCTTCGCGGCAATCACGACGAGGTCGGCGCGGAACTCCGCAAGGAGCTGATCGCCCGTTTGCTGGTAGCCGGCATTTCGGTCGACGAATGCGGCTTCACCCATCTCGCCTATGCGACCGAGATCGCCGGTGCGATGCTCCGCCGCCAGCAGGCGCAGGCCGTCGTGGCAGCGCGCAAGACACTCGTCGAAGGCGCGGTCGGGATGGTCGAGATGGCGCTCGAAATGCTGTCGGAGAAGAATGTCGTCGAACTCGATGACGAGCGCCGCGCCGCGATGGTGTCGAACCTGATGGTGGTGTTGTGCGGCGAGCGCGACACCCAGCCCGTCGTCAACACCGGCACCCTTTACACCTGATCGCGGATCGTGAGCGGCGATCGCAAGGCATACCCATTAAGGGTCGATCCCGCCCTTTGGGCGGCGGTCGAGCGCTGCGCCACCGCCGACTTGCGCTCGATTAATGCGGAAGTCGAATGCCTGCTTCGCGAGGCGTTGAAGGCCCGGGGCGTCAAGCTGGGCGACCCCAAGCCGGCGCGGCGCGGCCGGCCTCCCAAGGAGAAAGAAGAATGAGTGACCGCCCCGAATGGTTCGCGCCCAAGCGCTACGGGATCGGCGCCGGCCTTCCGATCGCCTGGCAGGGTTGGGCGGTGTTCGCCGCCTATGTCCTGCTCCTCTATCTCGCGACCCAATGGCTGGAGCCGCCATCGCTCGTCTTTTGGAGCGCGGTCATCCTGCTGACTGGGCTTTTCGTGTGGATAACCTTCCTCACGACCAGGGGCGGCTGGCGCTGGCGCTGGGGCGAACCCGACTAGCGCTTCTGGCCGGGCGCCTTGTGCTGGGCCCCCAGCGCATCGTCGATCAGGCGGGCGAGGCGTATCCCGCCCTCGGCCACGTTCGTCCGAACCTCCGGAATCAGCTCGCGGACCTGCGCTTCGGTAAGGGTTGGCCGCTCGACCGAGCCCGCGCCGCAGGGATCGCCGACCAGCGTCTTGTAGGCGAGGTCGCGGGCCTTGGCCCACATCTCGCGACTCCAGTCCTCGACCGTTCCCGACGCGATGCGCTCCCGTTCCGTGGGCGGGATTTGGGCCAGGATCGCGGAGGGACCCGATGGCGGCGTCGAGATGGAGCGCTCGGCCAGCCAGCCATCCCAGATGCTGTGCAAATTGGCCCGTCCGCTTACAATCCCGTAATTGGCCGCGACCCGGTTGCCGCCCAGGTCCTGGTGGTCGCCGGCATGCATCGGCTGATGCAGGTCGCCGACGAAATGCACCAGCAACGCCAGTGCCATCAGCTTCTCGCGCGTGGGAACCTTCGGGTCGGCCAGCAATCGCGCGTTGCGCTCGATTTGCGCCGATACGCAATTCCCATCCTTGCAGGCCGGTTTCAGGTCGAACGGCTTGCAGACGTCGACGTTCTGGTAATGCCAGCTGTAGGCATAGGCGAAGCGGTCGCCGAGCGGCTTGATGCAGTCGGCCCAGACGCTCGCCTGCTCGATCGTCGCGACCGGGCATTCCGGCGTTTCAAGCAGCCGCCCCTTGCGGAGCAGCGCCGCGACTTGCCGCCGGGTATCGGGCCGCATCTGCTCCCAGGCGATCCGTGCCACGCTCTCATGCCCATATTCCCAATAGGCGTCAGCAGGCCGCGCGCTGGCGAACAGCGCGAGCAGGCCCGCGAGGCAGGCAATGATTCGATTCGGCATCTGTCGCACCTAGCCGAAGCGACGCTTCCTCAACCAGCCTGCTGCATTGGCGCGCCGCTCAGCGGATCAATGGCTTCGATCCGCCGCCATCATTCTGGATGATCGGATCGAACGGCCGCACATCCTCGCCCAGGTCGGTCACGAAGTTCAGCTGATAGTGGAACTCCATCGGCACCTGGTTCCAGTTCTTGATCACCAGCTTCTTGGCGTCGCAGCTCGTGACCATCAGCTGGTCGGTGTTGAAACTGCTTGGATATGGACTTCCCGGCAACGTCCTCTCGATGAAGGCCGGCCCAGACGCGTCGAACCGGACATCATGGCCCGTATTGTCCACCAAGGTGAAAATGATGTCGTAATTGTCGACCCCATGCGGGAACTCGATGCGGTCGTTATTATTGCCATGGCCAGGGGTCTTGATCTCCTGGCTCCAGCTGACGGGGTTCCAGCCCGTTCCCGTGACCTCGATCTTGACGTCCTTGGTCCGAACCTGGTCCGCTTTCGGGCCGCCCATCGTGTTGCTCTGTTCCATGCTCATCTCCCTCTCCGTAAATATTCGGGGTGTCGGTACCCCATCGCGCTTAGGCGCTGGGTGATTGCCGGTGACGGTTGGCCTGCTCGGGCAAGCAGTCTGGCGTGGAAGGCCAGCTCGGATGGTTTCTCCTCGATGCCCCTAGGCCATGCCTCGATGGCAGCCTTGAGCGCTCCGAGGGACGCTTCTCGCTGTCCCGATTCCATGAGCGCATCGCTTAGGACTGTATTGGCAAAGGCGATCGAAACCCCTCGATCTGCGGCATCTCGCACCGTCCGCGACAATGCCAGCGCTTGCCTCGCCTCGTTCAGGGCCTCGGCCGGATTTCCCGAACGCATGGCGATTTTCGAGCGGATCGTAGAGCAGCGACGTTGCAACGTGCTTCGCCACACTTCGACCGATTGATCGCGTTGGGCTAGCCGTTGCGTCGCGCCACAGCCGGCATCAGCCGACCGCGCCGCCTCACCCAGTTTCCCGACTGCCAGTTGAAGCTCGGCCTGCTCCAGCCTTACGTTGGCTCCGGTTTGTACCCAGTCCGTATTTTCCGGCTCAGCCTTCATCAGCAACGCGAGGACGCTGGAGGCCAGCTGGGCCTGTTCAAACGCTTCCGGAATCTCCGCGCGGGATGCAAACAGCCGGGTTAGCGACCGGCGCGCTGCCAGTTCATCGGCCTTTAAGGAAGTGTCTCCCGGATGGGCCGCCCACAGGCGGGCGAGTAGTTTCACTTGCCGTTGCCGGTGCGCGAGCGCTTCATCCAGTTGGCCGGAGAATTCCCGAGCGTCCGCGAGCCAGGCCAGCGCCTCGCTCAACTGCTTCTGATAATCGAGCTTGCCGGGGTTGGAGCCAGCCAGCGCTTCGGTCGAAGCGAGCAGGTTCTGGAAGGTTCGCGCCGCCTCGCGATAGCGCCGCTGGTCCATCAGGACGGTGCCGAGCGTGCTGTCGGCGTAAATGCGCTCCAGGCGGTATTCGGGCTTGCCCGGGGCCAGCGCGATCATCCGGTCGGCCAGGCGCCGGTATGCGCGGAACGCATTGGCCGCGCGGTCCAGGTTACCCCGCTGATAATCGATGTAGCCGACCCAGAAGACATTCTGGGCGTGGTCGAACAGCCGCTGCGGGTCGTTGGGCGAGCGCCGGACCGCCTCGCTGGTCCCCGCCATGGCCTCGCGATAGCGGCGGAGCGCGCCGTCCAGATCTCCGCGCGTATTGGCCATCTCGCCCATCAGGGTGAGCGCTCTCGATCGTTGCGCCAGCGCCGAGTCCGACAGGTCGGCCTTGTCCTGGCTTTCATAGTAAGCCAGCGCTCGGGCGCCGACCGAATCGAGGACATCGAGGCGTCCGATCGGCTCCAGCTTCTCGCGCAGGTCGCCCAACATGAAGCCGACCAGCCCGTCCGCCTCGCGCCGCTGGTCGCGGGCTTCGTCGCGCGCCTGGATGGCGGTGTAGGCCAGCCCGCTCGCCGCCAGCATCCCCGCGACCGACGCCGCCGTAATGAAGGTCAGCCGCCTTACGCGCCGGTGCGCCTCGCGCTGGGCGAGGTCGTCGAGACCCACCCCAAGCATCCCCGCCGCCGTCTTGAGCAGCCCCATGTGCCGCCCGTCGCCATTCTCGCGGAGGTCGGCGGCCAGCGGTTCGGCGCGCTGGGCGGTCAATTTGCCCTTGCGGTCGCAATGGAACCTCAGTGCCGGCGGGAAGCATTCCTCATGCTCGCGGCCCGGAATGTCGCTGGCGAACGGCTCGCCGTCGAGGATCACGGCCAGCACCCGGTCCTCGCGGTGGAGCCGCTTGAAACATTTGATCTCCTCGTTGATCCAGTGCGACTGGGCGGCGGACATCGAGCAGAGGACAACCAGGAACCGCGAGCCGGCGATGGCCTCCTCGATCTCCTCGCCAAGGTCGGCGGCGGCGGCCAGCTCATGCCGGTCGCGGAAGATAGGGGAGAGGCGCTTGGGCACTGGACCCATGTCGGTCAGCTGCCCGATCAGGCGCTTGGGTACGTGGAATTCCTCCAGATTCTCGTGCAGCCAGGCGGCGTCCTTCTCATCGTCATGGCTGTAGCTGAGGAAGGCCATGTAGCGCTGGTGCGGCGACGGACGACGCGCCCGGAACAGGGCGCTGCGCGCGGCACGCGGCATTCGGGCAAGCTCGGCCATCGGCACCCCCGGCTCGATTCCCATTAACTCTCATTAGCATGACGGGTTAACCACGGCGAATCCCTTGGAGGCCGTGGCATGGAGAGCTATATGGCGCGCCATGTCCCAAGTCCGCCCGTGGCGCGATATCGAGCGCCGGCAGTCCCGCCAGATCATGGTCGGTAATGTCGCCGTCGGTGGCGGCGCGCCCGTCACGGTCCAGACGATGACCAACACCCCAACCTCCGACGCCAGGGCGACGATCGACCAGATCCGCCGCTGCGAGGAGGCAGGCGTCGACATCATCCGCGTATCCTGCCCGGACACCGATTCGACTGCGGCGCTGAAGCAGATCGTCCGCGCGGCCAATGTGCCGATCGTCGCCGACATCCATTTCCACTATAAGCGCGCGCTCGAGGCGGCGGACGCTGGCGCGGCCTGCCTGCGGATCAATCCGGGCAACATCGGGTCGGAAGAGCGGGTCAAGGAAGTGATCAGCGCGGCCAAGGCCAATGGCTGCTCTATCCGAATCGGCGTCAATGCCGGCAGCCTGGAAAAAGACCTGCTCGAAAAATATGGCGAGCCCTGCCCCGAAGCGCTGGTCGAAAGCGCTCTCGATCATGTTCGCATCCTCGAGGACCATGATTTCCGCGAATATAAGGTCGCGGTGAAGGCCAGCGACCTGTTCCTCGCGGTCGCCGCCTATCAGCAGCTCGCAAGCCAGGTCGATTGCCCGCTTCACCTCGGCATTACCGAGGCGGGCGGCTTCGTCGGCGGGACGGTCAAGTCGGCGATCGGCATCGGCAGCCTGCTTTGGGCCGGCATCGGCGATACGATCCGCGTGTCGCTGTCCGCCGAGCCCGAGGAAGAAGTCCGCGTCGGCTATGAGATTTTGAAGGCGCTTGGAATCCGCAATCGCGGAGTCCGGGTCGTCTCCTGCCCCAGCTGCGCCCGCCAGGGCTTCGACGTCATCCGTACCGTCCAGGCGCTCGAGGAGCGGCTGCAGCACATCAAGACGCCGATGTCGCTCAGCGTGCTGGGCTGCGTCGTCAACGGTCCTGGCGAGGCCCGCGAAACCGACATCGGCATCACCGGCGGCGGTCAGGGCAAGCACATGGTGTATCTGTCCGGCGTCACCGACCACCATGTCCAGGACGCCGACATGATCGAGCATATCGTCAAGCTGGTCGAGGCGAAGGCCGCCGAGATCGAAGCCGCCGAGACCCGGGCCGCGGCTGAATAGGGCTGGCCTTCACTGTAGCGCCAGCTAAGGCGCGTTGATGACCGCGCCTCGCCAGCAACCGATCCTCGCCTTCGTCGTGGCGCTGGCCTCGGTCGGCGTCCTGTCCGTCATGGACGCGGTGATGAAGGCGCTGGTGCTCGCCATCGGCCTTTATGCGACCATGGTGTGGCGCTCGCTTGCCGGCCTGCTCATGTCGGCCATCCTCTACCTGCCGCGCCGCAAGGCCTGGCCTTCGCGGACCATCATCAACCTCCACATCGCGCGGGGCGTGGTGGTGACCGTGATGGGCCTGCTTTTCTTCTTCGGGCTGGGTCGGATCCCGATGGCGCAGGCGATCGCCCTGACCTTCATCGCGCCGCTGATCGCGCTGATCCTCGCGGCCGCGACGCTTGGAGAGAAGGTCGGCAGGCGGACCATATTCGCTTCGATCACCGCGTTTGCGGGAGTGCTCATCATCGTCGCGGGCCAGGCCACCGCCCGAATGGGCGAAGGCGTGCTGGTCGGCACCTTCGCCATCCTCGGTTCGGCGGTCTGCTATGCGGTCAACATTGTCATGATGCGGCGCCAATCTCTGGCCGCCAAGCCGCTCGAGATCGGCTTTTTCCAGAACGGGACGATCGCCATCCTCATGGTCGCGTCGCTGCCGTTCCTCGGCGAGGTCGAATGGCCGGGGGAGCATTGGATCGCGATCGTCGCGGCGGCGGCCATGTCCTTCGCCGGCATCCTGCTCTTCGCCTACGCCTATGCGCGGGGCGAGGCGAGCTATCTCGCCGTCACCGAATATAGCGGATTCCTCTGGGCGGCGGCGCTCGGCTGGCTGGTGTTCAGTGAGCCGGTCTCGCCCTACACGTTGGCGGGTGCGCTGCTGATCGTCGGTGGCTGCATCGTCGCGGCGCGGGAAAAACCGCGGCCCGACCCTGAGATCGAGGCGCTCGCCTAGCCATTGCCGAGCAGGCTGATCCCCAGCGCCAATACGCCCAGGTTGAAGAAGAATCCGATCACCGAATGGATGGTGACGATCTTGCGCATCCGGCGCGAAGTCACCTGCACATCGGACGTCTGCACCGCCACGCCCAGCGTGAATGCGAAATAGACGAAGTCGCTCATCAGCGGCTCGGCCGTTCCGGGAAAAATCAGGCCGCCGCAGTCCTTACCGCCCTGCCCGGGCAAATAATAAAGATGCGCATAGTGGAGCGAGTAGACGGAGTTGCCGAACGTCCAGGCCAGGAACAGGCTGAGGACGATCAGCAGCTTCTCTTCAAGGCTCAGCGATCCGCGAAGTCCAAGCTCGGCGAGGATTGCGGCGAAGACGACCAGCGAAAGCAGCGCGGTGACGACCAGCAGGAGGCGGCGGCTAGCATCCGATTCCGCGGCCAGTCGGCGCATTTCGCCCGACTCGCGCCGGAACGTGGACGCATAGCTGAGGAGAAAGGCGATGGAGGCGATGTCGAACCCGATCATCAACCCCAGGCTCCAGTCGGCATAAGCCGATGCGACTGGCCACGCCACGGCCAGCAAGGCGAAGAATAAAAGGAAGCGCCACGGCGCGATCCGGTTGAGTCTGCTGGTCAGCTTGGCCATGACCGGGACTCTTATCGCGATTGGTTGCGGAGTCGAAACATGGCTTGGTTCTGGCTGATATTGGGTGGGGTATTCGAAGTGGGGTTCACTACCGCGCTGCGCTTCGTCGACGGCTTCCGCAACATTCCCTGGACCTTGGCCTTCCTGGCCTCCGTCACGCTCAGCATGGGGCTGCTCGAGCTCGCGTCGCGCACGATCCCCATGGGCACCGCCTACGCGGTGTGGGGCGGGATCGGCGCGGTCGGGACGGTGATGGTCGGGATGGCCTTCTTCGACGAGCCGACGACGACCATCCGCCTGCTGCTCATCCTCGCCATCGTCGGATGCATCGCGGCGCTAAAGCTGGCCGCCTAACGCCGTCACCGGATGGATTTGCCGCTCCAGCTTGGGGGCGATCTCGGGGCTTTCTTCGATCGAGCGGAGGAAACGAGGGGCGGACAATGGACCCCGGGCCTGTTCGTAGGCGTAGCCGAGCCGCAGCATCAGGGAATCGCTCCATTTCGGCCCGATGAAGCTGAGGCCCACCGGAAGCCCTTTCACCTGGCCCATCGGGACGGTGAGGTGGGGGTAACCGGCGATGGCCGCGAGGCTTCCCGCTCCCCCGCCGCTGATCTGGTCGCCGTTGACCGCGTCGATTTTCCAGGCCGGCGGCATTGTCGGGCCGACCAGGGCGTCGAGCTTGTGCTCCCCAAGCATGAGGTCGATGCCCAGTTTCCCGGCAAGCTCCAGGCTTCGCGCCCGCGCTTTCTTGTACGCCGGGTCGCCGAGCCCCTTGGTCGCTTCCGCCTTCTCGAAAATATCCTGCCCGAACAGCGCCATTTCCTGCGCCGCATGCGCCTTGTCGAAGGCGATCACGTCGGCGAGCGTCCGCACCGGGATCGGCGCGGGGCTCGATCGCAGATAATCGGCCAGGCCGGCCTTCAGCTCGGTGAGCAGCACCGCGAACTCCTGCTCGCCCATGTCCTTCTCGTCGAACTTCTTGATCTCGATCAGAGTGGCACCGTGCGCCTTGAGCACCGCAAGCGCCCGCTCGAACACTTCGTCGGTCCCGAAGCCTGAGGCGAAGCGCATCACGCCGATGCGCGCGCCCTTTAGCGCGGCGGGGTCGAGCGCGGTGGCATAGTCCTTCTTATGCCCGACGGCTTCGCGGGTAGCCGGGTCTGCCGGATCGCTTCCCGCCAGTACCGACAGCAACTCGGCCGCCTCCCGAACCGTCACGGTCATTGGGCCGGCGGTGTCCTGGCTGGCGCTGATCGGGACGATATGGGTCCGGCTCACCAGGCCAACCGTTGGCTTGAACCCGACGATCCCGTTGATCGCGGCCGGGCAGGTGATCGAGCCGTCGGTCTCGGTGCCGACCGCCAGGCGGACCAGGCCGGCCGCAACCGCCGCCCCGCTGCCGCTCGACGATCCGCATGGGTTGCGGTCCAGGGCATGGGGGTTGCGCGTCTGGCCGCCGACCGCGCTCCATCCCGAAATGGAACCGCCCGAGCGGATATTGGCCCATTCGCTAAGGTTCGTCTTGCCGACGATGACCGCGCCGGCGGCGCGCAGCCGCGTGACGATCGGCGCGTCGCGGCGCGTCGCATTATTCGCCAGCGCGAGGCTTCCGGCGGTCGTGGGCATGCCGCTCACCTCGATATTGTCCTTGATCAGGATGGGCTGCCCGGCGAGCGGCCCGGAAAGCCTCATCGAATCCACAGCCTGCGCCTGGCGGATCGCATCGGGGTTGACCGCCAGGACCGAATTGACCGCCGGATCGATACGCTCGATACGTTCCAGCGCGTCACGCACCCGATCCTCCGCCGGACCGGCGGCAAGCGCCGGAGCCGCGCAGGACAGGAACAATGCATATGCCGAAATTCGTGCAAATCCGCCGTTCGTCATGTTCCGCCACCCCTTTGTCGAACAATCGCCACTAGTCATGCCAGCTTCATCTTCCGGGGGCCAGCGGGGAGCCTCCCGCCCATCTCAGAGTTCATCGCCCATGTCCCGCCACGCCCAGATCATCGCCCTGCTCCTCGCGACAGCGTCGGCATTTCCCGCCGTCGCCCAGACGGCGCCGGCCGAGGCTCCGGCCGCCCAGCCGAGCGGAGACGGGGCGGACGACGTGGCCGACGAGGCGGAGGAAGAAGAGATTGTCGTCGTCGGCCAAAAACCGCGCGGATCAGTCGTCGGCGACATCCCGCCGGAAAACACGCTGACCCAGCGGGACATCCGCGCGACCGGCGCGACCAGCATTAGCGAGCTGCTCGACGCCGTGGCCTCGCAGACCGGGAGCGCGCGGGGCCGCTCGGGCGGACGGCCGATTCTGCTCCTCAACGGGCAGCGCATCTCCGGATTCCGCGAGCTTCGCGACCTTCCGCCCGAAGCGATCCAGCGGATGGAAATCCTGCCGGAAGAGGTCGCGCTCAAATATGGTTACGCCGCCGACCAGCGCGTCGTGAACATCGTATTGCGCCGCCGGTTCAATTCGACCACCGCCGAAGCTCGGGGCAAGCTTGCGACCGATGGCGGCTATGCGTCCGGCCAGGCCGACGCCACCCGTCTTACAATCCGCGATGGGCAGCGGACATCGCTCAACCTCCATGTCGAGGGCAATAACCCGCTGTACGAAAGCGAGCGCGACCTGGAGCTGCAACCGGTCGCGCCGGAAACCGACGCCGTCGACCCCCGACCGTTCCGTACGCTCGTCGGCGCGCGTCAGGACGTCCGCCTGTCCGGCACGGTGAACCGGACAATCCTCGGCGAGGTCTCGGCAACCGTGAATGGGGAGGTCGAGCGCGAAACCGGCAAGTCGCGCTTTGGGGTGCCCGGCGGAACCCTGCTCGATGGCGAAACGGAAATCGTGCGCGCCTTTCCCGGCGACCCGCTGACGCGCGAGACGAAGACCGAATCGGCGCGGCTCGGCGGCGCACTCAATACGCAGCGGGGGAAATGGCGCCTGTCGTCGACCGCCAACGCCGAATATTCGCGGAGCGCGGGACGCACCGACCGCGGCTTCGACCTGGCCGGCGCGCAGGCGCGGCTCGATGCCGCCGACCCGACATTCGATCCGCTGGGCGACCTCGGTCCCCTCGATGAATTTCCACGCGACCGCAGCCGTTCGGTGCGGACGATTTTCAACCTCGACGGGACGGCCACTGGGCCGCTCGTCGCGCTCCCGGCCGGCGACGCCAACGCGACCTTCAAGGTGGGCCTGGGCAGGATCGACCAGGACAGTGAGGCGACACGCCGCGGAATCCCCGCCAACTCCGATCTTGGCCGGACCAGCGGCGAGGCGTCGGTCAGCCTCGATCTGCCGATTGCCCGGCGCAGCTCTTCGATCGGCCGGCTGACCGCCAATGCCAATGCCGGGCTGACCCAACTCAGCGATTTCGGAACGCTGACCAGCTTGGGCGCCGGCCTCAACTGGTCGCCGGCGGCACGGCTCAACCTCAATGCCAGCTGGACGCGCGAGGAAGGCGCCCCATCGCTGCAGCAGCTTGGCGATGCGCTGGTCGAGACGGCTGGCGTGCCGTTCTTCGATTTCACGCGCAACGAGGCGGTGTTCGTGACGACCCTCTCCGGCGGCAATCCCGAGCTCGATGCCGACCGCCGCAACGTCCTCAAGTTCGGGGGCAATTGGCAGCCGTTCGAAAAGACCGACCTGCGCCTGCGCGCCGAATATGTCCGCCAGACGATCGACCATCCGCAGGCGAGCTTCCCGGCGGCCAGCGAGGCGCTCGAGGAAGCTTTCCCCGACCGGTTCGAACGCGATGACACGGGCCGGCTCGTCAGCGTCGACCTGACGCCGGTCAATTTCGAGAAATCCCGCAAGGAAACGCTGCGCTGGGGCCTCACCTTCACCAAGCCGCTCGCATCCAGGCCCCCGTCCGAGGCGGCGATCGCCTCCTTGCGTCAGCGCTTCGGCCAGCAACGTGCGGAGCAGGGTCAACCGGCATCGCCTCCCGCGGCCGAGGGCGGGGCAGCGCCATCGACGCCGGAAGGCGCATCAGCGCCGCCGGAAGGGGGCCGGCGGTTCGGCGGTGGCCGAGGCTTTGGCGGCGGGCGGTTCGGTGGGCGGCAGGGCGGCCGACTGACCTTCTCGCTCACGCATCAGTTGAACCTGGTCGACGAAGTGACGATCGCCGACGGGTTGCCGAAGCTCGATTATCTGGAGGGCGAGGCGGTCGGTTCGACCGGCGGGCGCCCACGCCACGAAATCCAGGCCGAAACCGGCTATT
>Ga0307414_10001093_pt1 | contig 13848 bp, 9 predicted proteins | sample DK1Ometagenome_FD_203804 | JGI IMG/M metagenome (GOLD analysis project Ga0307414, IMG submission 203804) | Maize rhizosphere microbial communities from greenhouse at UC Davis, California, United States - DK15-O-3 | ecosystem: Host-associated > Plants > Roots > Rhizosphere > Soil | place: USA... | reverse complement strand
GTCTGTTTCTAAAACTCCTTTCTAATCCTACTTGTAATTTTTGATTCTTTTCATATACTTTTTTTGCTCCGGCATCCATATTAGCCACTGAAGAGGAATAATCAAAAACCCAAGTGCCAACCAATTGATCTCGTTGTATCTGAGCCACTGAAGAGTAGCTACTGAAAATCAAAATCACAAAAATAACTCGTGTAATTACATTTTTCATAAGGTGTGTTTTTATTATTGGCTGGTTTTGTTAGTTTTTGTAATGATACTCATTAGCTGAAAGAATCTTACCATACTGATCCTTCACTTGTTTTAAGCGATTGAATGCATCGTACTCATAATAAATAGTATAACCCTTAGGATCAGTCATACTGGTAACTCCTATTAATGGATCATAAGTGTAGGTCGTTACTAGGGCATCGCTAAGGGAGTTCCTGAGATTTGCCAAAGCCAAGCGCAATGCCCCTTCATTGCCTTGATAGTTTATAGTGCCCGTGGAATTAATAATATCTATCTTCCTATCGTTATCTAAATCGGATTTTAATTGTAAATTATCTATTTGACTAGAAACTTGTGAATAAGTAGCATTCTCAATTTTAGCAATAGGATATTGAGATTTGTACCCCCAAATATAGATGTGCTCTATATCATTAGTTTTTGAAACACTTAGAATATTTCCTTTCCTATCGTAACTATTATAATTTAACTTTGTTTCTAGAAGATTTCCACCTTTTTTAACATCCACTGATAATGGATAAATATAATCTGTTATAGAATTAGATGTTAGCATATTATATTCAATATCTTTAACTTGAACAGAAAAATTAGCTGTTCCGTAAAAATCACTTGATGGAAAAGTTGATTCTGGAAATGATAATGTTAATGTATAGTTTCCTGGAGGGAGAGTGGTTTCTACTAAGTCACTTGCATAAAAAGTTTTAGGCGGACCATATCCTTCAAGAAAAAAATAGCCATCACCATTCTTCCAAAGATCAATATTAATTGTAAGCTGAGCAGGTTCTGTAATATTAAAAGTTGATGTTTGAGAGCTATTTACACCTTTTTCTATGACCAGATTACCAGATGCTAAAGTATTTATACTACCTTCTGGTTTCCAAAAAGAATAATTTGTCTTCACTAATTTTGTTTGAGTATTATTAATAGAATCTATCTTTTCAATCACTGGAGCTAACATATTTCGCGCAACCATGTTTAAATGAACAAAAGATGAATAATCATAAGGATAAGTAAAATTTGTTTTTAATAAATCTCCATTACTTCCATTAGTAGTTATTTGGGATATCTGTTTTCGTTCATCATAATCATAACTCGTTACTTTCGTAGCCCCATCAATTGTTTCAGTAATAGAATCTAATCTTTCCCAAATACTAAAATTACTATATTGGTGGTAAAAAAAAGAATTATGTTCATCGAATATAGTTGGATACTCCTTACCAACTTTATGAACTCTCAATCCATATACAGTATCTAAAACATGATACGAATAGTTATAACTTTTTTTAGCTAAAAGATTTTGATTTTGATTGTATGTAGTTTCATTAAGTAAAGTACCTAACTTCCAATTCTTATTCATAATAGGTCCTGTAGGCCAAGACTTATAGGTAATATTTACATTGGCAGGTTCAAATCCATGTTCAAAAAGACCAACAACAGCGAATTCATAGTCTTTTGCCTCATCGTAACTAGCTCCTTCTATCGAAAAGGTGTATTTCTTACTACCATTCCCTTCTTCAATTTCATCTACAACACCATACCCCACCATTGGAGCTCCATTCTGTCTTATATCATATGCTGAGTCAGGACTCAACTCCAAAGCCCAATCCCAGTCCTTGTATTGAAATCCCCAATAATGATTAAAATTAGGATAAGGTGACATATTAGCTCCATTATGCAATGTAAGGCGCCAATTAGATGGAAGATGATGTCCAAGGACAGCATTGTGATAGACATAATCCTTACTTTTCTGTAAAGATCCATCACTATTTAAATATTCTATTTTATCTACTTTAATTCCGAAAAAAGGTTCCAAAGTTAAAGGATTTTCAATTTGGGAAAAATAAAATTTCGCAAATCCACCAGTGGGATAATCAATAGATTTCAAAGTTCCTAGCGTCATATATTGAAAATCGGGATTACGATTTGCGCCAGGAATATTTACATTAGCTTCATGATAACTGTAATTAATCTTATTATCAACAGTAGCCCAATCATGTAAACCAAATTCTCCATTAAGATGAAGGATTTGATTGAAAGAGGGAATTAAAGTAGTATTATTATCCTGACCATTATAATACCCCTCTAAATCCTGAGCAAGAGAATACCTGTTGGGTAATGAATCCTTTCCTGTACTAGTACGTCCATAATAATTAAAACCATAAGATTCAATAATTGCTCCTGCTGAATCTATTTTTTCAAAACCATCAAGATACAACCTATAATTCATTTCTGTATTTACCTTATATGCAGGATATCCAAATGGGTAACTTACATTAGGTTCATAAGGCTTAATTGTTTGAACATTGTTTGTTTTGAGATGAAACGATAATAGTTTCTTATTTTCATTATATACGCAAATGGAATCTAATGCTTTCCTATATGTATCATTGGTACTTGTTTCTTTTGGCTGAAGTATATCTTTTTTTACAAAAACAACAGCGTCGTTATTTGAAGTGTAAACTTTACTGAGCAAATATCCTGAGTGTTTACTTTCAAAATTTTCAGAGGAATACCTCATATAATTCACCGATGGGTTTAAAGAATAAAACACTGAGTTATGTGGAGGCTTACCATATGAATCTCCAGAAATATATTCAAAATAAATAGCGTCCAATTTGTCAGCACTTTCAATTTTGACTAAATAATAATCAGTTTGAAATTGACCTGAACTTTTAGCATCAAAGTAATATTTAATTCCATTAGCATCTGTGACTCTTATAGTGTTAACACTTGAAAAATCAACCTTCAAAGAGACATGTTTTCTAAAAACTGGTTTATTGTCCTTTATTTGAAAGGAACCCGAATAATTTAAAAAATGGAAATCATAAGTATCATTTTCTGTTTTGCGATTATCTAATGCTACCAAAGTATTAAATTGTTCAGTTGAACTCCCTTTAAGCGGTAAATAATAGTCAAGGTCAGCTATAGCAAATGGTGAACTGATAACCGTCTTAGTAATTACACCTCCAGCATTAAGAGCCCAACCAATCCCAAGCCATGTTGAATACTCTTCAACCTTAATTCCAGATGCGTAGTACGAAAGAAATATTGGCAATTCAAGACTTCCACATTTTAAAGTAGTCAATGGAAATTCAATTTGTGGTTTTCCTGTAAAAAGACTAACAGGAATATCTGCATATCTAGATATATTAGCAGCTTCTGGTGTGGGTTGAATCAGTTTTGGTATTTCTTGGGAATTAGAATGATTATTTAAAATAAAAAATAAAATAATTATAAATGAATATTTTTTTTTCATAATATGTTTTTTATTGTTAATTTTTTATTAATTTATTTTTCAAATTTTAACAATTTTAACATAAAAAACAATACCCACTTTTAATGATTTTTAATGTCTTTAACAGCAAAAAAACAGGGGGAAAGCTACAATAACGCAATAGCCTTAAATTTTAACGCAAACGAAAATCCCTACTACCTTAAAAGATAATTTCATGTTATCTATAAAACAGAGAGAAATAATATTCATAACAGCCATCGAGATATCAAACAAAATGAAAGTCCACTACGTCATTAAAAGCAAATGACTAACATTACAGTTATCTTTAGCAGTGATATTGAAAAATTTTACTCGAGAATAGAATAGCAAAAACCCATAGTGAATGATTATAAAGTTACTGGATATATAGGCCGAAAAAACACTGTAAGAATTTTCAAAAATATAATACACAAACGTTAACAACTAATTTAATAACATTCAAATCTATAGGGAATGATATAATTAATATATTTGAAATAAATTCCTTCAAATTCATGAAAAACAACATCTTATTAATTGAGCCGAACTATAAAAACAAATATCCTCCAATAGGGTTGATGAAAATATCTACCTATCACAAGATGCTCGGTGATAATGTTATATTTTTTAAAGGTGATCTTAATGATTTAATTAATCAGGAAAAAACAGATGAGCTTATAAGAAAAAACAAAAAGCTTTTTAGATACATAAATTTAAATAATCTTGAAATATTTATTTTCTCCTATATTAAAACACGTAGAAAGTTACATTTAGATAAAATTTTATTAGAGTTCAAAGAAGAAGATCGTATAAAGTTTGAAAAAATAATAAGGTTTTATGCTTTTGAATATGTACCCAGACATTTCGACAGAATTTATATAACAACTTTATTTACTTTCTATTGGTCCATTACTACAAAGACAATAAATCAATCTAAAGTTTTGATTAAAGATAATAACCAAATAAAAATTGGTGGAGTAATGGCTTCTTTGCTGACGGATGAGATCTTTAATGAAACAGGTATTCAACCCTTTAAAGGATTATTGGACAAACCAAGAATTCTAGACCCTGACAATGACATTATTATTGATGATCTGGATTTAGATTACTCAATTTTAGAAGAAATCGATTACATCTACCCTACAGGAAGCGCATATTTCACATTCATGACTAAAGGTTGTACTCGAAAATGTGCTTTTTGCTCTGTCCCAATTTTAGAGCCTGTCTACAAAGATAAAGTATCTTCAATCGATAAATTTAAAAAAGTAGGTAAGATATATGGAGACCAGAGAAACCTTCTCTTAATGGATAATAATGTATTGGCTTCACCAAAATTCCATGAAATAATTGATGAGATTAAACAAATGGGGTTTTATAAAGGAGCTAAATATACCGAACCGAATCAACTGGATATCACAATAAAAAACCTCAGACTTGGTCATAATGATAGTGCTTTTATAAAGAAAAGTCACGATATCATAATGTCTTTTTATAATAAAATAAAAGGTGAGATAAAGAGTGAAGTCGGAATAATTATTAATACACATCAGCTAGATGAATTAAAGCTGGTGAAAAAGACAAATCTTTTAAAAGCATATAAACAGTTAAAGCCTATTTATGAAAAATACCGAAAAAAAATAAAAGTTGATCGTTATGTTGATTTTAATCAGGGAATAGATGCTCGATATGCTACAGAAGAAAACATGAAGTTATTAAGTGAGATTAATGTAAGGCCATTACGAATTGCTTTTGATTTCATTGGAATGGATAAGCAATATATTGCAGCAATTGAATTGGCAGCAAAATATGGAATTACCGATCTGTCAAATTACTTATTGTATAATTTCAAAGATAAACCGGAAGATTTATATAATAGGATGAAAATTAATGTTGATCTAAATAAACAATATAATTTAAAAATATTTTCTTTTCCAATGAAATATATTCCCCTTTTCGGAGAAGAAGCAAAAGATAGAAAATACATATCGAAAAATTGGAATAAAAAGTTTATCAGGGCGGTGCAAAGTATGCTTAATGTTACAAAAGGAATTGTGGCGCCAGGCTATAAATTCTTTCACATGGCTTTTGGAGAAGATTTAAAAGAATTTCATGAGCTTTTATACATGCCTGAAGATCTAATAATTTATAGAAATAAATTTAAAGATGCAGGTGTAACCAATGAATGGAGGGATGCATTTTATTCTTTAAATAATGAAGAACTAAAAGAGGCTAAAAGCATTATAGAAAAGAATGATTTTTCTAATATTCAAAATAAAACAGAAAATCCAAACATTTACAACCTCCTGAAATATTATAATACAAAAGTTAATGACAAAGGTATTGTAGATTTCGAAGCAGCTAAACTAAGAAAAGAATTTAATAAACTTTTTAAAGAAGATCCTTTTTTAAACTTAACAATGACGTATGATTTTGATAATGCTCTTCCTAAAAAAGCCATCTAAACTAAACTTTACTACTTTATGAATGCAATAGTAAGTACTCTTAAACATATTGAGACAGAAAAAATAGAATTTGACATTAACAATCCAAGAAGAGAAAGTGAAACACAAATTGTAACGCAAAAATCATTTAAAAATCTTGTTGACTCAATTAAAACAGATGGTATCATTGTTCCTATAATAGTTAAAGACAATGGAAGTAATTATACGTTGATTGATGGAGAACGAAGATTAAGAGCTGCTATTGAAGCAAAACTTTTAAAGGTACCGGCGTTAATAGCACAAAAACATATTGATGGAAAAATACTGGCATATAAAACCCATAAACTTCATGAAAAGTGGAATACAGTTGCCGAAACGATGTCTATAAAAAACATAGTTAATCAATTACAAAAAGATGATCCTACTGTTTCTGATAATGTCCTAAAAAAGAAAATTATCGAAATAACGCATGAAAATAATACGAAGGCAAGTGATATGCTGGAAATCATTAAATTCGATAATGATATTATTGAAAAAGCGATGACCAGTGAATTATCCCATAGTTATCTAATACATATAGGTAAAAGTTTTATTCATAAAATAAGAAGTAAATATCCTGGAATTTTACTCAAATTCAACGATAAGAAATTGAGATCTATTATGGCTGATAAAGCAATGAAAGGGCTTTTAGGTAAAACACGTTTTTTAATGGATGAATTTAAATATGTTTTTGAAAACACTACACATATGCCTGAAATAGAAATTTTACTTTTAAAATTTTTAAGAAATAGACAGAAAGACATTCAGCAAACCTATGAAGAATATAATAACTTAATCGAGAAAAAAATATGAGACAATAGCAAAAGGATTTTCCAAAGATGAAGAGCAATATGTAATAGAAGCAATTCATTGTTTAGAAGAAAAATGTTTTAAAGCTGCTGTCCTAATGATATGGGCGACGGGCATTAGCAGAATACTCGCTTTTATTGAAAATAATATTCCAGATTTCAATGAAAAGTGTAAAGCAATGCAAAAAAAACCAATTTCATTTTATAGATTTCATTCTCAGAATTTTAAATCAAATTTCGAGAGTATTGATGAAATTAGACAGAACTCTAAAGACATGTAATTGTTATGTTATATCTGTTATAAACTATTTATATCTGAACCAAACTTTAAAAAAATGAAGGGGCATTTCGATAAAAGAAACGATTGCGCTCATCCCACGGAAATAGAATTAAATACAAATGAAACCGTTGCTATTTTTGAAGACATTTTAGAGTTGATATTAAAAAATGAGTTAATCAAATAGAATATCTTATTTTATTCCCACAGCTTTTTATAGGTACGGGAATTTGTAAAAAAACTTAATGGATCTAAGATGGTAATATTCTTTTCATCTATTTCTGATTGAGAATTTACGAAATTATTTTTTTCTATAGTTGCAAATTTAAGATCCATAATGTCTTCAAAAGATTGATGGTTTGCTACTCCTGACGCAGTTGGTACTGATTTCACTCCCATAACTACAAAGTGTAACAGTTGGGCATTTCTCAATCCATTATACTTTACTACAGGCAAAAATTTGGGCGTAAAATTGTGCGCAACAAAGTATGTTTGTATTTGATATACAGTAAATAACCGGACTATTCTAGCATTTTTTTCATCTCCTTGCAGTTTATTATATTTCTTTAAATATTCTGAAATTACACTATTTGGAGGTGTATTAACGAAATCATGAATTTCCTTCCCATCGTAACTCGAATGGACAGTTAAAAAGAAAATAAATCTGTCGGATATTTTACTTAAGCTATTTTGAAGGTGTAAAAGTTTTTGAATTGCATTAAACTTGTAAGCAGTTTGTACGTCACCATTTCTATCAACATATTTCATAGGAGAAGTGATTTTATTGCAAAAATCTAAATTGTACAATGTAATGACTGAGTTCTGCGCAAATTCGATTTGACTGGGAGAATTATCAAATTCTCTCAAAATGACCTCTTCTAAGAAACCGTCGAATACTACAAAATCATCAATTTTTCTTTGTCTTTCTAAATCTCGTAATAATCCCTCTAACGCGATTATCTCCTCTCTAGTTTGTGAAGGGTCGGAGGAGTTTTTGTAATCTCTGCATTGAAAAGCTATAACAGACTTTATGTAATCTAACCATTGAAGTATATCTTTTGCTTCACGAGAAGGTAATCCTATATATATAAGCTTAGAATTAGTCTTCTTTGATAAAAACTTGATCAATGGTTGGTTCCAGTTAGAGCGTATTAGGTTTTTATGTTCAGAATCAAAATATCCAGGATCTTCATCACTCTGATTCGTTTTCGAATCTTTCTTTAAGAACATTAAGAAGCTCGAAATACTCACTCTTAGATTTTGACAGATTTTGAATAAATATTTCATCAATAAGATACATTAGTGTTTTTAAATTTTCGTCCACATTGAAACCTAGATCGTCAATTAATTCGTTTAAATTTTCGTAATTTTTTAATTGGCTGACTTCATTAAGTTTAATAGAATTAACTTTTTTCGCAATTTCTGTTTTGGAATCTACGGCTGAAACCTTTTTATTTTGTTGTTTTTTTGATTTAATATCTGTCAAATATCTTACTCGTTCTTGAACAGTTTTTTCAAAAGAATTTACTTGTTGTAAAATATCACGAGCATTATCAACAGATGTAATGCTAAATCCTCCGCGATTTATTCTTCCATCTAATTGTTCTGAAATTTTCTTTATCTTAACTATGGTGTCTATTAAATCTTCTGAATTTTCTTCATATTCGTTATAATGTGCTATTTCAGATTTTAGTTGATCTTGTAATTTTGCAAGCTCTTCATCTGCCATGTTTTCTTCTTGGTGTCTATTAGCTAAATTATCGAATTTGCCTGCAATTTCAGTAAGTAGATTTAGAAAAATTGATCTTAAAGGAGAATATTCTATATCATTCCTCGAAGCATTTGGTAATATTTTAGGATTTACAATAATTATTTCTCCAGTATATCTATCAAAAAAAGTGGATCCTCTTGGGAAATATTTAATCATTCCTTCTCTTCGGCCAATGGAGAATCCCTGTTTTTTTAAGATGAAACCTCTAGTTTCTTTGTTATTTAATTTTTTCCGTTCACTATTTAAACACCCCCAAGCAACACCAAAAAAATTATCACCATTTTGAATTCTCATGAATATAGGTTCTAATGGCAATTTATTTTTCTCAAAATCAGCATCTTTATATGGTCTATACAATGTTTCAATTCTGGAATTCACCTGTAATGTTAAATCTATTAATTCAAATTCTTGATTTTTTTCTTTACAAATGTCATGTATTCGTTTTTCAATTACATCGGCATATTTAAATTTTTCTTTGTCAAAATGAAGTGGAATAACATTTTCCAAATATTTTCCTACCTCGTCAAAATTGGAAAGTGCAGAATAAAATTCAGGTTCGATATTTGTAAGTTCTATCCTTGTTCCTTGTTCGGGAAACTCAGAAATCGGTGTCTCACTGTCCTCTGTCAATTCAATACATTTTTCTAAAAGAGACTGTAAGTCTATTAGCTCATCACTATCAAAATCCGGATTTTGACGACTTATTTTTTGACCGTCAAGGACTGATTTCATTTCACCAAAATCCATTTTTAGAATATTTGGAATTTTATCAGAACTCATTGAATATATTGTCATTTTACCACATAAATGAAATGAGCTATAAATTCCAATACCCATAAATCCTATATCCTTATTAGGATTTTTATCAGAAACGCCTATTCGAAGAGCTTTTCTTAAAGTTTTTCTACTCATTCCATGACCATTATCATGGATAACAATAGATTCTTGCCTAATCTTTAGTTTTATCGCGTTTGCTTTCGCATCAATACCATTTTGAATATATTCTCTTAAGGCATCTTTGGGATCTGGATACATTCCTTTTGTAATAATTGAAATTATTTCAGCTCCAATATCAAATTTCGAAAGTTTCATTCTCTATCTTTTTGTTTAACAAATATATCATTATTTCCCGTTATAATCTTTTTTTGTAGATTTAAAAGATGCTCTTACTTGTGACTGAAAAAGATTTAGATAGCTTTGTCTCACTTATATATTTTCAAAAATCATTCTATTGGTAAGGAAAGCTTTTGAATAGCTGTTGATACTCAGATTTTGTTAAATGATTCCTAAATAATGGGAATGGTTTTGTCTGGGAATTGTTAAAATAGAAGCGATAAGGAGAATTTAAGAGTGATTGGAATTAGCCCAGAATCTTTTGCTCGGGTTATCGCTTAAACACAATTTCCTTTTATTTACACTTTGTAGATATATAAATGCACAAAGTTTTGCGGAAGAAAATCCATGCACATGTAATTTGTAAAAATGAAAAAACACTTAAAAAAACTTTAAGTTCCAAACTTGAGATACTCATTTTTTCTTACTAAAACCAACAGTATAACATATTTTGGAAAAAAATACTATTTCAGAATGAGAATAATGACAAAAAGAATTAAATGAATTAATCTTTTTTATAATTATTCCCTATTTACGCAATCATAACTTAAAAGTATTATCTTAATTAAACATCAGCAAGTTTAAACGGTATAGTTCTAATCCGATTCCAGTTAAAGCAAAAATAGCATTTGTTAAAGTAGGCGCAAAAGCCAGAACGCCGAGTTCTCTTACTCCCTATGCACTTGCTTCATTATTTATACTATATACTTCTAGAGGTGGAATTTCATTAATTGTAGACATTGGGAAATCATAAAAATTATGCCGTTCAACCACACTATTTAGCAATATATTTTTAAAATAACTAAAACAAAAAGTTACAATTTCAAAACTAACTATTAAGTCATTAAATTTTTGAGCAAATTACGATAAATTTTAAAATGATGAGGAAAATGATTTCTTTTATAAATTAAAAAAAGGTATCTTAAGAAGATGCTTTTCAATTTAAAAATCTGTTCTTGAGAAGAATATGAAAAAACGGTTACAACAAGTGGATTAAGTACTTTTTCCTTAGCTTTGCATTGTTACAAATAAAAACTATGAAAGTCTAGTGACCCTATTGGTGACCCTGTTCTTAACTATCAAATGTAAAACCACGTAATTACTGGGATTATTATAAAGGTTTCGGAGCCTCTTTCTCCGCACCAAAACGGGAAGTCCTTATTTACAAGGCTTCCCGTTTTTTTTTTATTCGTCTTTTACACAACTTTTACACTAAATAAATCTAAGTTATGGACAGCGTAGAGATAAAAAACTTAAGAAAAGAATTAGGAATGACTCTGGTAGAGTTTTCAGAACTGCTTGGTGTTACTAAAAGAACAGTGATAAATTACGAACAAGGGAAAGTTATTCCAGCTTCTAAAAATAAATTACTTCAATTTATTAGAGATACTAAAAATGCGAAGAAGGAAACTCCAAAAGTTTTAGATGTTAAAAACAATCTCGATGACGAAAACACAAATAAGGATAGTTTATCTATAGAAGTATATCTAAAAAATCATATCTCTACATTGAAAGAATTGATATTAGAAAAAACTAATCTTTTAGAAATTTATAAAGCAGAAAACATAAGGCTTAAAGAAGAATTAGAGCCTTATAAATCGAAATAATTTTGCACAAAATAGTATTTAAAGAAAAACAAATTCTCAATGTTTAAGTTGATGCAAGAATATTAAAACAGAAACTTTAAAATTAAAAAAGCCTTTAAATACTAGTATTTAAAGGCTTTTCTGTTTTTTTGCAACCAGTCAAAAAACACATATATTATCAAAGAACAGTCCCCGGCACAAGATCTTTCTTCTGAATTTTTATTTTTTGGTCAAGTGAAAAATTGCCCTTATCAATTTCAGAAAGCATTGTTAATGCGATATGAAATTTAAAAACACTTTGCATCGGAAAATGTCTTTCGGCATTTACAGCTATTGTGTCTTCACCGTTGTTACCAACAATCGAAACTCCAACTACCGCATTCGTTGATGCTACAATTTGTTTAATATTCTGCCGCAATGAGTCTATAGCTTGCGTATAGGCCTGAGAAGAAATCAATAATAATATTAAAGTCGTTCGACGTACTAATCTGGTCATCTCTTTTTATTTTAAAATGTTCTACTATTTTTTCTTGAAATCACCACCAATATAAGGCTGACAAAAGCAAGCTTATCACCCCAATTTGGTAGCTATTTCGAACGGCAATATAATTTAATCTATTATAGCGAATATATAAATAAATGATACAAAATTTCTTATTTTGGGTGTGATTTATACCGCGCTATCCATTGAACGAGATATTTACTGCATATCCGAGCGGTCGGAATCATACATCAAATGTTCCCTCTTACTTCAAATAGTCTTTGAACTCAAAAAAATAAACTCAAACAACTAATTTTGTTTGGCTTCAAAAAAAATGAAGTCTTTTATTCGTTAACCTCAATAGTAATTTTTTATAAAAAATTAAAAGTGAAATAATTCAATAATTGGTTGTAAATTCCCACGCAAAATGTACTTAGAAATCACCATCAAAAAACGATACTAACCTATGAGAAAAATAAATTCATTAGTTTTTTTTATAAACTTAATAACTGTCACATCATTTGCACAGCAAGACTTTAAGTTTAAAAATCCATCTTTACCTATTGAACAACGAGTAAATGATTTAGTCTCAAGAATGACTATCGATGAAAAAATTAGTCAATTGATGGATTCTTCACCTGCCATTGAACGTTTAGGCGTACCCGAATACAACTGGTGGAATGAATCCTTACACGGTGTTGCCCGTGCTGGTTTTGCCACCGTTTTTCCGCAATCTATATCCATTGCCTCTTCCTGGGATCGTCAATTAATTTTTGATGTTGCCAATGTTATTTCAGACGAAGCTCGTGCCAAAAACAATGAATATTTAAGAAGAGGTCAGCATGGAATGTATCAGGGATTAACGTTTTGGTCACCAAATGTCAATATTTTTCGTGATCCACGTTGGGGCCGTGGCCATGAAACTTATGGAGAAGACCCTTATTTAACGTCACAACTTGGACTTAATTATGTTAATGGTCTTCAGGGAACTGATGAAAAATACCTTAAAGTTGTGGCAACTGCCAAGCATTATGCGGTACATTCAGGACCAGAACCTTCACGTCATTACTTTAATGCTAAAACCAGCAATATTGACCTTTACGAAACCTATCTTCCTGCTTTCCGCACTTTGGTAAAAGAAGGAAATGTGTACTCGGTAATGGGAGCTTATAACCGTTTCAGAGGAGAATCTGCAAGTGCCAGTCCATTTTTATTTAATATTCTTCGAAATGATTGGGGATTTAATGGCTATATCGTTTCTGATTGTGGAGCTGTAACCGATATTTGGAAATACCACAAAATAACTCCCGATGCGGCATCAGCTTCTGCTCTGGCAGTAAAAACAGGATTGGATTTAGAATGCGGAAGCAGTTATAAATCATTGAAAGAAGCATTGGAACGAAAATTACTAACTGAAGCCGATATTGACATCACTCTAAAACGGTTATTTACTGCCCGCTTTAGACTAGGCATGTTTGATCCGGTAGAAATGGTTCCTTATGCCCAAATTCCATTTTCGGTAAATAATAACCCGGCTCACGATTATCTGGCTCGAGTAGCTTCGCAAAAAAGTATTGTTCTTTTAAAAAATCAGAATAATTCGCTTCCTCTTTCAAAAAGCCTCAAAACTATTGCTGTAATTGGTCCAAATGCCAATGATACTCAGTCTTTATGGGGAAATTACAGTGGAATTCCCAGTAATCCAATTACGGTATTAAAAGGTATTCAAAACAAATTAGAACCAAATGTAAAAGTTCTGTATGCCAAAGGAACAGATCTTGCTAAAGGAGTTCCTGAAATGAAGGTGATTCCATCAATTAATTTTCAAAATGAAAACGGTACACAAGGATTAA
>Ga0307414_10001091_pt1 | contig 13857 bp, 15 predicted proteins | sample DK1Ometagenome_FD_203804 | JGI IMG/M metagenome (GOLD analysis project Ga0307414, IMG submission 203804) | Maize rhizosphere microbial communities from greenhouse at UC Davis, California, United States - DK15-O-3 | ecosystem: Host-associated > Plants > Roots > Rhizosphere > Soil | place: USA... | reverse complement strand
ACAACCGCCACTCCGGCGCCGGCGGCCAAGGAAAGCGGGACTTTGTTCGAGCGCATGTCGAACATCGCCCGCGGCGCCGCCCAGGCGAAGGTCGATGACGAACCGGCGCCAAGCTTTCGCCGCGAGCCGCTCGACATCCCGCGCTTCCTCAACCGGCAGAATAATCAGTAGTGGAAGGCCATCGGCGCGGAGTAAATCCGCGCCGTCAGTCCTCGCTGCGCGAGGCTGGCCGGGCTTCGCAATCTCTCATTCAACGCTACGCTCGCTTGCGCTCCGCTCCGGTTGAACTCGGCTGCTCAGCCCCCGGCTCGTCGCCGGGCCGCCACGGATTGTCGCTCGCCCCTTCCCAGCAAGCTTTGAGAAAGCTTGGGTCAGGCATGGGGAGGACATGCTCAATATGAAGCTGCTCGGCGCCTGGTTGCGTGCTGCGCCATTGGTCATTTCATTGCTGATTGCCGCGCCGTCGGCCGCTCAGCCGGTAGCGAGGGAAACGCCCGGGGCAACGCTTGCCCGGCAGGTACGGGTGCTCGCGTCGAATCCTCGCGACTTCAACGCGTTGGTCGGCGCCGGCCATGCCGCGCTCGAACTTGGCGATGTCCAGGCGGCCGCCGGCTTTTTCGGCCGGGCCGAGGAAGTCAGTCCGAATGCCCCTGCCGCCAAGGCCGGCCTCGGCGCGGCCATGGCCAATATGGGCGACGCGGACGGAGCGATCTATTATTTCAACCAGGCGATGCGGCTGGGCGCGAAGCCGCTAACGCTGGCGCTCGACCGCGGACTGGCGCGCGACTTGTCGGGCGACCTGGGCGGCGCCCAGTCCGATTACCGGCTGGCGATCGCGTCGCTCGGATCGGACGAAGCCCGCCGGCGGCTGGCCTTGAGCCTGGCCATCGCCGGCAATCGCAAGGGCGCGCTCGATGCGATCCAGCCCTTGCTCAACCGTCGCGATCCCGGCGCACAGCGTGCCCGCGCGTTCGTGCTGGCGCTGGTCGGCGACCGGGCCGGTGCGGCGCAGGCGATCGAGGCGATCATGCCGGGTGGCTCGACGCGGTTCGCGCCCTTCTTCCAATATCTTCCTAACCTCAGCGTCCCCGAAAAGGCAGCGGCGGTGCACCTCGGCATTTTCCCGGAGAATGCCGGAACCCGCGTCGCCCAGGCTCCGGTAACCCCGCCGCCGCCCAGACCGACCGTGACCAGCTCTGCCCAGCCGCCGGCACCGCCCAGGACCGCGCCGGTCAAGGTCGCGTCGGCCGAACCGTCACCGTCTTTTTCCCTTCCGTCGGCGCGTAGCGCCACGCCGACGGTTCCCAGTCCGGCGCCGACAATAGCTGAGCCTGCCAACAGCGAGCCGGAACCGCTGGTCGAGCTTGCGGCCACGACGTCCGACGACAAGCCGGCCGCCGAGCCATCCTTCTCGCTGGAAGATGCCAGGCCCGCGGCAGAGAGCGACGAGCGGCTGAGCGGCATCGACAAGCTGCTTGCGACCATGGCGGAGGCGCCGCCGCCGCCCCAGCCCAAGGTCGAGAAAGGCCCGACCAGGGCCGAGAAGGCCGCGGCCGCGAAGAAGGCCGCTGAAAAGAAGAAGCGCGACGAGAAGCTCGCCGCCGAAAGAAAGGCCAAGGAGGAAGCGGCGAAACTCGGCGTCGCCGGCACGAACTGGGTCCAGCTCGCCGGCGGATCGCGCCAGGACCGGATGGCGACCGAATATAAGAGGCTGTCGACCAAGGCCGGCAAGCTGCTGAAATCGCGCTCGGGCTATGTGACCGAGGGGAAGGATTATTTCCGGCTGCTGGTCGGGCCGTTCGACAGCAAGGGCGATGCCCAGGAGTTCGTCAACAAGCTTGCCAAGGAAGGAGTCGACGGCTTTAGCTGGACCCGCACTCCGGCGAAGATCAAGATCGAGAAAATTTCCTCAAGATGACGCTCCCCAAGGCCCTTGCCGCGGACCCGACAAGATCCCGCGGCCGGGCCTTCCGCGAGGACGATCGCGGACCGCGGGGACCGCGCGATGCCTTCCAGCGCGACCGCGACCGAATCGTCCACTCGGTCGCCTTCCGGCGCCTGAGGCACAAGACCCAGGTGTTCATCGCTCCGGACGGCGATCATTTCCGCGTCCGCCTGACCCATTCGATCGAGGTTGCGCAGATCGGCCGGACGATGGCCCGGGCGCTGGGCCTTAACGAAGACCTGACGGAGGCGCTGTGCCTCGCGCACGACCTCGGCCACCCGCCGTTCGGCCATGGCGGGGAGGATGCGCTCAGCGCCTGCCTGGCCGATGCCGGCGGCTTCGATCACAATGGGCATACGTTGCGGCTCGTGACCGCGCTGGAGAATCCCTACCCGGCGTTCGATGGCCTGAACCTGACCTGGGAAACTCTCGAAGGGCTGGCGAAGCACAACGGGCCGGTCGCCCAGCCGCAATGGGCGTTGGCCGAGGCCAATGACGGTTTCGACCTGCAGCTAGAAAGCTGGCCAGGCCTGGAGGCCCAGGTCGCGGCCATCGCGGACGACATCGCCTACGACAACCACGATATCGACGACGGGCTTCGGTCGGGCATCCTCGACCTCGACGCCTTGTTGCAGGAGCCTTTTGTCGCGAAGCTGTGGCGCGAGATTGAGCGGCGGCATCCCGGTCTTGATCACACCCGCAAGCTGAAAGCACTGGTCCGCGACGGGATCGGGACGATGGTGGGCGATGTCCTGGACGAAACCCGGCGCAGGGTGGCCGAGGCGGCGGTCGAGACGACCGACCAGGTTCGCGCGGCCGGGCGTCAACTCGTCGGCTTATCCGATGCGATGCAGGCGGAGGAGCGCAGCCTCAAGCGTCACCTTTACGCCCACCTTTATGATAGCGATGCGCTCCACCCGATCCGCATCGAAGCGCAGCGGATCGTTGGCGATCTGGCGCGTTGCTACAGCGAAAACCCGAAGCTTCTTCCATCCGGCTGGCAGCGCGGCGATGGCGAACTAGAGCGTCTGCGCGGCATTGGCGATTTCATCGCGGGGATGACCGACCGTTTCGCCATCTCTCGGCACGAGCAACTGATCGGGCCGGTCAACCTGCCCGACCGCTTTTAGTAGCCGGTGTTGCTGGTCGTGTTGTCCGCCACGTTCGTGTCGGCACCATTGTCCATGTTGCCGACCGCGTTGGAATCGTTGCCCGCCATATTGTCATAGGCGGCGCCGTTGTCGGCATAATTGGCTTCTTCCGCATTATAGTCGGAGCCATAGTCGGCATTGGCCTGGTTGTAGTCCTGCTTGTCGTAATCGCAGGCGGCAAGGCCCAGGGCGGCGGCGGTAAATGCGCTCGCCAGGATCAGCTTCGGCATCGCTTCACTCCTCATCGACCGCCTTCAAACGAATGCTGGAGAAGGGCGTTCCGGCGCATGGGACTCCCTCTTGTCGTTAAATTCGGGTTATAAGCGGGGTCGAGCGCATTGGGGGTGTATATGATGCGAGCGGGGATCGCGTTGATATTGCTCGGTTTCGCCGGCACTGCGGCGGCGGCCGACACCAATTTTGGGATAAGGACGGTCGGGGGCGCCGTCCGAAACGATGAGCGCATGGGGTTCGACAAGCCACAGGCGCAGCCGGTTGGCAGGGCCGAGCCCAGGCCGGGATATTTATCCGTGCCGGCGGTCGCCGAGAAATCCGTCGACATGGGCTCGATCAGTAGTATCGGCTCCCGCTGGGGCCGGGTAACCAGCACCTATCGAAGCTGGGCCCACAACCGCCGCGTCGGCGGGGTGGCCAACAGCTATCACCTTCGCGGTCGGGCGATCGACATTGCCCGGCGCCCGGGGGTCACTCATTGGCAGATCGCCGCCGCCTATCGCGCCGCGGGTTACAACCTGCTCGAATCTCTCGACGAGGGCGATCACAGCCATTTCGCCTTCGGCCGGCCAGGCGAGAACAAGCATCGCAGCTCCCGTCCGCAGATCGTGATCGCCAAGGCGGGCGAAATGACCGAGTGGCGGATCGTCTACGCGCCCTCGGGCGGCGGCAACTAGGCCCGGGCAGCTCCGGCGTGAATGGTGACGGCGCGCGCCGCTTCGGCTAGAGGCGCGGCAATTCCCCATCTTACGGTGAGCTGCCTTGTCCCTTTACGCCCGCTATTCCGAACTGCTTGACGGTATTCTTGACGATCTGGTCGGCGAGGGCGCGCTTCCGGCCGACGCGAACCGCAAGCCGGTCGCGGTCGAGCCGCCGCGCGATCCCGATCATGGCGACCTTGCGACCAACGCGGCGATGGTGCTGGCGAAGGCCGCCGGCACGAATCCTCGCAGCCTGGCGGACATAATCCGGCCGAAGCTGGGCGCGCTGCCCGACGTGACCGCGGTTGAAGTCGCCGGTCCCGGGTTCATCAACTTGCGGCTGGCGGACCGCGCCTGGCGGGCCGAGCTGGAAACGATCATCGCCGAGGGCGAGCGTTACGGCCTGTCGACGATCGGCAACAACGAGCGGGTCAATGTCGAATATGTCTCGGCCAACCCGACTGGCCCCATGCACATGGGCCATTGCCGGGGAGCGGTGGTCGGCGATGCGCTGGCGCGGCTGCTCGAGGCAGCGGGCTTCCGGGTCACCAAGGAATATTATGTCAATGATGCCGGGAGCCAGGTCGATACGCTCGCCCGCTCCGCGCACCTCAGGTACCGCGAGAAGCTGGGCGAGGACATCGGTGAGATTCCGGAGGGGCTGTACCCAGGCGACTATCTGAAGCCCGTCGGCGCGATCCTCGCCGCCGAATATGGTGCGAAGTTCGCCGACGCGCCGGAGAGCGAGTGGCTTGAGCTGTTCAAGCAGAAAACGGTCGCGGCGATGATCGAGCTGATCAAGCACGACCTCGGCCTGCTCGGAATCCACCACGACATTTTCGCCTCGGAGAATGAGCTCCAGGCGTCGGGCAAGGTCGACGAAGGGCTGGAAACGCTTCGCGCCAAGGGCCTGGTCTATGAAGGCCTGCTCGAAGCGCCGAAGGGCGAGACGCCCGACGATTGGGAGCCGGTCGAGCTGACCTTGTTCAAGTCGAGCCAGTTCGGCGACGACCAGGACCGGCCGATGAAGAAATCGGACGGAAGCTGGACCTATTTCGGCGCGGATGCCGCCTATCATCTCCAGAAAGCCCAAAGCGCCGACCATCTGGTCAACATCTGGGGCGCGGACCATGCCGGGACGGTCAAACGCGTCCAGGCGGCGGTCAAGGCGCTGACCGACGGCCGCGTCGACCTGGACGTCAAGATCATCCAGATGGTCAAGCTGCTGCGCGCCGGCGAGCCGATCAAGATGTCCAAGCGGGCCGGCAATTTCGTCACGCTGGCCGATGTGGTCGAGGAAGTCGGCAAGGACGTCGTGCGCTTCATGATGCTGACCAAGCGGGCCGATACGCCGCTGGAGTTCGACTTCGCCAAGGTGGTCGAGGCGTCGAAGGACAATCCGGTCTTCTATGTCCAATATGCCCATGCGCGGATTTGCTCGCTTCAGCGCAAGGCGGCGGACGTTGGCGTGTCGCTTGAGACGAAAGCGGACCTGAACCTGCTCGACGCGGACGATCTGGCGCTGGTTAAATTGGCCTCGCAATATCCTCGGGTGGTCGAGGCGGCGGCGATGGCTCATGAGCCGCATCGCATCGCATTCTATCTCTACGATCTCGCCGCGGCGCTCCACGCCCACTGGAACCGTGGCAATGACGACACAGACCGGCGCTTTCTCATTGAATCCAAGCCCGAATTGACCCGCGCACGGCTGGAACTTGCACGCGGAATAGGGCAGGTTATCCGCAACGGCCTGGGCCTGATGGGCGTGGAGGCCGCCGAGGAGATGCGCTGAATGGCCGATGCGGGGGTGTTGAAGGCCGGAGACCGGCTGCCATGGCTCGAACCCTATCGCCCTCCGTCGCGCCGACCGTCCAACCGAAGCGCGGGCTTTGCCGGCATCGTCGGTCTCGCCGGGCTGGCTGGAATCGCGACCCTGTTGGCAACGCGGATCGTGCCGTTGCCCGAGGCGCCGACCGAGACCAGCGCCGAAATCGCCCTGCCGCCCGCCATGATCAAGCTCGACCCGGTTCCCTTGCCGCTCGAGACGAAGGTCGAGGCGCCGGCGGCCCCGCGGGCGGAAACAGGTCGCCCGCCAGTGCCGCACCATCGCACCGTTAGCCGCCGTATCAAGGCCGAGCCGACCCGCAGCGCCTATAAGGACGCGGTCCAGGCGCAGGCCGGCGGTGGAGGCGAAGCCGCCGATATCAGCCCCGAGGCGATGGCAATCGCGCTGATGCCCGCGCCTCCGGCCGATCCGCCCCGGCCCGCCGTTAATCCGGCGGCGCGCCTGGTGCGGGGGAAGACGGTGCAGATGGGTGTGTACCGGACGGCGCGCCAGGCCGAGATCGCCTGGCGCAGCGCGATCCGCGACTACACCTACCTAGTCACCATGCCGAAGAGCATCCAGCCGATCCGCATCCGCTCGAAAATCTACTACCGGTTGCAGCTCGGCACGCCTTCGCGCAGCCATGCCAAGCAGCTATGCGGCAATCTGAAGCAGATCGGCCGATCCTGCACCGTCGCCTGACGAGCGAAAATTTTGCGCCTGCAACAGCGATGACCGGCCTATAGGATGCGCCATGGGGATTCTCGGGAGAGGATGAGGGATGAGTGACGGACGCGCCTATGACGACCAGGCCTTGCCCTGGCTCGAGGCGGTCGACGATGAGAATGGCCCGCGCGGGGTGTCGGCGCGCAAGATGCTCGTCGCCCTCGTCCTGGTGCTGGCGGCGGCGGCGATCGTCGCGGGGACGATGTTCTGGCTCGGCCGGCGCGATCCGGTCGTAACCGGCGCGCCTGAACTGATCCGCGCCGAGCCGGGGCCCTACAAGGTGAAACCCGACGATCCGGGCGGGCTCGACGTGGCCGGGGACAGTGAAACTGCCTATTCGACAAGCGCCGGCGAGGATCCCGACGCCGCGCTCGACATGGGCAAGTTGCCGCACGACATGCGGCCATTGCCGGAACCCGTCGAGGGCGCGCCGCCGCCCAAGAAAATCCCACCGAACGAAACGAAGGAACCCGCCCCGGATGACGAGGCGCCCGCCGCGCCGTCGGGTCCCACCATCCAGCTTGGCGCCTACGCCTCGACGGTCAAGGCAGACACCGCCTGGAGCCTGCTGTCCGGCCGTTTCCCGGAGGTCGCGGCGCTCAGGAAGACGGTGGTGACGGCAACGGTGAAGGGCAAGCCTTTCTATCGCCTTCGTGCGGCCGGTTCCTCGGAGCAGACCAAGGCCGCCTGCGCCGCGCTCCGTGCCGCGGGCGAGAGCTGCCTCGTGGTGAATTGATGCAGGCGGCGATCTATGGGCTGGCCGGCACGGAGCTGAACGCCGAGGAGGCCGCATTTTTCGCGGATTCCCGGCCGTCGGGCTATATTTTGTTCAAACGAAATATTGAGTCGCGGGAACAGTTGCGAAGGCTGACCGATGCGCTTCGCAATCTCGAAGGGCATGACGAGGTGCCTATCCTGATCGACCAGGAAGGCGGCCGCGTCGCCCGGATGCGTCCGCCCGAATGGCAGGCCTTTCCGCCGGGCGAGGCCTTCGACCGGCTCTACCAGCTGGCGCCGTCGAGCGCGGTCGAGGCGGCGCGGGTCAATGCTCGGGCGCTTGGGCTGATGCTCAACCAGGTCGGGATCAACGTCGATTGCCTGCCGATGCTCGACGTCCGTCGGCCGGGAGCGAGTGACATCGTCGGCGATCGCGCGCTGGGGTCTGAGCCGATGCAGGTCGCTTCGCTCGGCAAGGCAATCCTCGACGGGTTGAAGTCGGCGGGGGTGCTTGGCGTGATCAAGCATATCCCCGGCCACGGCCGAGCCCTGGTCGACAGCCATCACGAGCTGCCGCACGTCGACGCCACGGACGAAGAGCTCAGCATCGATATCGAGCCGTTCGAGCGGCTGCGCGACGCGGCCATGGGGATGACCAGCCACCTGCTGTACACGCAGTGGGATGCCGACCGCCCCGCCTCGCAATCGCCGATCGTCATCCACGACATCATCCGCCAGCGCATCGGCTTCGACGGGTTCCTGATGAGCGACGATATCGGCATGGAGGCGCTTGCCGGCGACCATGGCCAGCGCGCGGCGGCTTGCGTCGAGGCGGGCTGCGACGTCGCCCTCCATTGCGACGGCAAGATGCAGAATATGATCCTCGTCGCCAATGCGGTCCCGGCGCTGTCCGCGCAGGGGGAAGCGCGGCTGGCGCGGGCCATGGCGATGCGTTTCACGCCCGACGACGAAATGGATTTCGCCGAGGCCGTGGCGAAGCGCGATGCCTTGCTGGCGCTGGTCTGAATAACGGCATAGGCTCGCACCATGGGGGATGAAGAGCTGTTCATTGCGCCGGTGCGCGACGATGAGGCGCTGAACCTCAGCCTCGACGGCTGGGAGGGACCGCTCGACCTGCTGCTCAACCTGGCGCGAGCGCAGAAGGTCGATCTCACGCAGATTTCGATCCTCGCGCTGGTCGAGCAATATCTGACCTATATCGAGGGCGCCCGGACGCTTCGGCTGGAGATTGCCGCCGATTATCTCGTGATGGCGGCGTGGCTCGCCTATCTCAAAAGCTGCCTGCTGCTGCCCAAGGATCCGACGGTCGATCCATCGCCCGAGGAACTGGCGCTGCGCCTCCAGCTCCGGCTCCAGCGCCTCGACGCGATGCGGGATGCAGGGGCTCGGCTGATGGGCCGCGACCGGCTGGGCCGCGACGTGTTCGCGCGGGGCAAGCCCGAGGGGTTGAGGCTGGTGCGCAAGTCGGATTGGCAGGCGAGCGCGTTCGACCTGTTCGCCGCCTATGGCCGGGTAAGGGCGCGCACCCAACCCGCGCTGCATGTCGTGGCGCATCGCGCGGTGATGACGCTGGAGGATGCGATCCAGCGTGTGTCGGCGCTGATCGGCCAGGCTCTCGACTGGACCACGCTGGAGGCTTTCCTGCCGGTCACCGCCGATCCGCAATATCGCAAGTCGGCGCTGGCGAGCAGCTTCGTCGCCGCGCTCGAGCTGGCCCGGCAGGGTCGGCTGGAGCTGGAACAGCAAGAGGCGTTCGGCGACCTCATGGTCAGGAATGCCGCCTGATGGATGAGTTCGTCCGCGCCGTCGAAGCGGCGGTGTTCGCATCGGCCGAGCCGCTGACGGTCGAAGACGTCGCGGCCTATGCAGGCGAGGGCGATGTCGAGGCGGCTCTCGCCGATCTTGCCGAACGCTACACTGGCCATGGCATCGAACTGGTCGAGCGCGGCGGGCGCTGGCATTTCCAGACCGCGCCCGACCTGGCGCATATCCTCCGCCGCACCCGCGAGGACCCGCGCCGCCTGTCGCGCGCGGCGACCGAGACGCTGGCGATCATCGCTTACCATGAGCCCGTCAGCCGGGCCGAGATCGAGGCGATCCGCGGCGTGCAAATCAGCAAAGGCACGCTCGACGTGCTGATGGAGGCGGGCTGGGTGAAGACCGCGGGCCGTCGCGAGGCGCCCGGGCGGCCTTTGCTTTATGCGACCACGCCTGATTTCCTGACGCACTTCGGCCTTGGCTCCCGCCGCGACCTTCCGGGCATCGACGACCTCAAAGCGGCGGGCCTGCTCGATCCGCTCGACGAGGCGGCGCTTCAGCTTCAACTGGAAAATGAGAGCGAGGAAGACTAACTAGGCCTCCAAGTCCCCTTAGCGGAGTTTCCATCATGGGCGGTTTCAGCCTCTGGCATATCCTGATCGTTGCGCTCTTCATCCTGCTGCTGTTCGGCGGCAACCGCTTCTCGGCGATGATGGGCGATGTCGCCAAGGGCTTGAAGAGCTTCAAGCAGGGCATGGCCGACGATGATGAGAAAAAGGCCGATCCGCGACAAATCCCGCAGCAACCGATCGACGTCACCCCGCGGGCCAACGATCCGGTCACGCCCCCGCCGCCGCCGGGCGACGACGCAAACCGCTAGGACTTACCCGCGCCATGTTCGGCGTCGACACATCCGAACTGATCGTCGTCGCCGTGGTGGCCCTGCTGTTCATCGGGCCCAAGGAACTTCCGCGCGTGATGATGCAGATCGGCCGCTGGGTCGGCCGGATGCGTGGCTATGCGCGTCATTTCACGGCGGGAATAGAGAATGTGATCCGCGAGGCGGAGCTGGAGGAAATGGAGAAGAAGTGGCGCGAGGAGAACCAGCGCATCCTCGCCCAATATCCGGCTGACGGTCATTATCCCGAGCCTGTCCCGAGCAGCGTCGAGGGACCCGATCCGGTCATGACCTCGATACCGCCGGCGGAGATTGAACCGACCTTGCCGCTTGAGGCGCCCGCCGCGCCCGACGAGGACGCCACCCCGCCTTCGGAGCGGCCGCTGCCGTGATCAACGACATCGACGAAAGCAAGGCGCCGCTGCTCGATCATCTGATCGAGCTTCGCCGCCGCTTGCTGTGGTGCGTCCTGGCGCTGTTCGCTGCCTTCTTCGCCTGCCTCTATTTCGCCAAGCCGATTTTCGCGGTGCTGGTCCAGCCCTTGCTGGCGGCGGGGCAGGGCAAGCTCATCTACACCGACATTTTCGAAGCATTCTTCGTCGAGGTGAAGGTCGCCTTCTTCGCGGCGCTGATGATCAGCTTCCCCGTGCTGGCGACACAGATCTGGCGCTTTGTCGCGCCGGGCATGTACAAGAACGAGAAGAAGGCGTTCCTGCCCTTCCTGCTGATGACGCCCTTCTTCTTCGCGGCCGGCGCCAGCTTCGCTTATTTCGTCGCAATGCCCTGGGCGCTGAAGTTCCTGCTGGGCTTCGAAGGCGATGTCGGCGGAGTGACGCAGGAAGCGCTGCCCGCGATCGGTAATTATTTGAGCTTCACGACCCGCTTCCTGTTCGGCTTCGGGGTCGCCTTCCTGCTGCCGGTGCTGCTGATGGTGCTGGAGCGGGCGGGGATCGTCACCCGCGAGCAGCTCGCCAAGTCTCGGCGCTATGCCATCGTCGCGGCTGCGGCGGTTTCGGCGGTGCTGACGCCACCCGACGTCGTGTCGATGCTGTTGATGCTGGTGCCGCTGTATGCGCTCTATGAGTTCGCGCTGCTGGCGATCCGCTTGACCCACTGGCGAGCCGCCCGCCGCGCCGCGACGGCTTCAACCGATGGTGTCGATGTGCCCCAGACGAATGTGGGCCCGGAAACGCCACCGGGGGGGGGGAGGGTTGGCGGTTCCGGGCCCATTTAATCGGATAGCGAGAGCGGGGGGGCAAAAGGTCACTATCCAACCTCTAAAACGCCCGCTTTTCCTTCCCGGTTCCGCTGCCTGTAAAAAATAGTTGGGCGGCCCCACTAACTTTCCGGGAATATCGGCAGGGTAACCGCATAGCGCCCCACGATGCGTTCCAGCGGCGAACGAAGCTGCCTCGCCAGCCCCTCCACGATCCGCTCGAATTGCTCCTTGGCAATGTCATTTTGTTCGCCGTCCGGAACGAGGACCGACGCGGAAATGGCCAGCACGGCCGTCAGCTCGTCGATTCGGCGGAGCGAGATTTCGATCTTGTCGCCAGGATGGCGCAGCATCGCGAACTCGACGATCTCGGTCACCAGGAAGGCGGCCGCGACCGCGACGTCCTGGGTTGTCGACGGCGAATCCAGGTCGAGCTCGACCATCGTCTTTTGCGCTTCGGGCGGAGCGCTCGACCTCAGGCCGGTGGCAAGCTCGGTCAGCAGCGGCCGAAGCGCGATTCCGCGGCTCTCCTCCAGCTCGGCATAATGGTTGCGGTGGACCACCGACAGCGCATCGACTCGCCGGCCGATGGCCGAATAGGCCGCCTTGGCCTCGGGCTTGCTCGCGCTTCGCCCATGGATGCTCAACAATGAGGCGACGACCTGGAGGTTGTTCTTCACCCGATGATGGACCTCGCGCACCAGGCGCCGCTGTCCCTCGAGCGCTTCCAGGGCCTCGCGTTCCGCTCCCTCGATCCTGGCTACCGCGCGCTGAAAGGCGTCGCCCAGCTCGTGGATTTCGGTCGCCGGGCCAAGCTCGGGGGGAATGACCAGCCCGGCGTCGTCGCCCGGCTGGAAGTTGACGACCGCGCGCTGGAGGCGGCGGAGCGGGCTGATCAGGTAGCGGTGGACCATCCACCAGCTGACGATCGCCGCCGCTATCCACATCAAAAGCGGCAGGAAGATGAACAATTGCTCGACCGTGGTGACCTGCAGCCGGTCGACCAGCATGCGCGCCGACATTTTGCCCGACGCCAGCGGCAAGGTCACCGAAAGCTGGCCGGGGCGCGCCCGAGCCGGGATGACTACCAGCTCCTCGCCGTCGGCGATGAGCGATACGCCGGCCAGGGCGATGTCCCGGTCGCTGATCGCGCCGCGCAGTTCCTCGGCGGAGATGCGCACCGTCCCGCCGCCGCCCATGACCCCGGCGCGCACGTAGATGGCGTCGCGAAGGGGTGCGACCCAGAGCTTGAAATCCCCCGGGGCAACCCGCAAATTCCGCGTGCCCGCCATGTTCCCAACGATGCAGGCGGGCGCGCCGCCCTCGTCGGACAAGGTGAATTCGCGGCTGACCGCGGGGGCGATGGCGAGGATGCGCTTCGCCTCGGCGCAGGCATTGGCGGGATCGCCGGCCAGCGCTGCATTGGCCGCCAGCCGCACCGCCAGCGTATTGCGCGCGATCAGCGCATTCATGGCTTCGTCGGCGACCATCGCCTGGTCGCGGGCGCGGCCAACACTGGCGGCATTGGCGGTATCGAAGCCGCGCTTCGCCGACCAGGCGCTGGCGAGCCCGATCGGCAGAAGCGCCAGGCTGATGATCAGCAGGATTTTTGCGGGTGTCGGAAGGCGCGCGAACCTATTCGGGGATTCTTCCATCATTGCGGGCCGCCCTGGGCCCGGCGCTCAGTTGAGCTTGCCCAGCAGGTCAAGGAAGTCTTTCGGAACTTCCTCGCGAAGCATGTCGTCATAAACGGTGCGCAGCGCACGGCCGACCGACCCTCGCTTGTCGGTCCGCTTTTTCCTGTCCGGGGATTTGTCGCGGTCCGAACTCGGGAGCCCCTTGCTCTTGCTGGTCCCACTCAACCTCTCGTCCCCCTCGCGCGCAAGCATATGCGCCCTTCCTCACTCGACCATATACGCAGCGCATAGTCGCCATTGCGTCCGGCGGTTCCGCCGAAGGGCCATTGCACCTATCCGCCGCACAGGCACCAGGTCAATCGGTGCGTAGCGGCGGCGAATTAAGGGAGGAAACCAAATCGCCCATCCTTTGTTCCCCTTCTCGCAAACTGGGGGCAAACTGTGTTGCGCCATGGTGACGGCGCCGTTCGGCAGCCCGAAGGCTTGCGCCAATATCGTGACGCGCCCACAACGGGCGCCAGACCGGCCGGAATTTTTAGGGAGTGGTATATTCTATGTCGCTGGGTCAGGAACTTGCACCGCATCTGCCTTTCCTCCGCCGCTACGCGCGCGCCTTGACGGGCAGTCAGGCCCATGGCGACGCCTTCGTTCGGGCGACGCTTGAAACGATCGTTGCTTCGCCGGAAGAATTTCCGCGAGAGGTCGATCCCCGCCTCGGGCTTTACCGGACGTTTCATGCCATCTGGTCGAGCGCCAATATCGAGGAGGGCGAGGAGCCCTCGATGAATATCGGCGGCGCCGAAGGAATCGCCCAGGCCCGATTGTCGCGAATCACGCCGCTTTCCCGTCAGGCATTGCTGCTGACCAGCCTCGAAGGCTTTTCGACGGAGGACACCGCCTATCTCATTTCCGCGACACCGGCCGACGTCGACAGCCTGGTCGCCGAGGCGATGGCGGAGATCGAGCGCCAGACCCATGCCGACGTGCTGATCATCGAGGATGAGCCGATCATCGCGATGGACATTGAA
>Ga0307414_10001090_pt1 | contig 13865 bp, 8 predicted proteins | sample DK1Ometagenome_FD_203804 | JGI IMG/M metagenome (GOLD analysis project Ga0307414, IMG submission 203804) | Maize rhizosphere microbial communities from greenhouse at UC Davis, California, United States - DK15-O-3 | ecosystem: Host-associated > Plants > Roots > Rhizosphere > Soil | place: USA... | reverse complement strand
AATGATTTCATCTCCTTCAGCCAAGCCTTCCAGCACTTCGATATTTTGGAAGTCAGAGATTCCGGTTTTAATTTCTTTCAACTTGGCCACTCCAGCTTCATTCACAAATACCAACTCCTTGGAGCGAGTGCCACCTGTACCCAGTGTGTCCAGCATATGATCACGTGTAGTCACTGCTGCCAGCGGTACTGAAAGCGCATCGTTTTTAGTAGTGGTCAAGATCTCCACAGATGCAGTCATTCCAGGTCTAAATGGATATTTCTTGCCTTCATTTACTAAATCTTGATAGGAACTGTTCAGGATTCTGATTTTCACTTTGAATTCTGTGACAGCATCCGCAGAGAGTTTCTCATTAGCGGTATTTGCAATGCTGGTCACTACTCCTTTGAATGTCTTCCCTGTATAGGCATAAGAGTCCACGTCAATAATGGTCGTGTCACCAAGACTAAGCCGTACAATGTCATTTTCATTGACGTCTACACGAACTTCCATTTTGGATAGATCCGCGATAGTAAGCATTTCGGTACCTGCCATTTGTTGTGTTCCTACCACACGTTCGCCTTGCTCCACTAAGAGATTAGAAACAATTCCACTCACTGGAGAGTACACGTTGGTCAGGCGAACGTTCTCAGCTGCTTCATCCACTGATGCCTGGGAGCTTTTCACTATAAATTCTGAAGCCAACACATTCTGCTTTGCAGCTTCCAAGTCTTTTTCAGAACTGATATAATCTGCCCGCGCCTGCTCAAAGTCTGCTTCAGAAATCGCCTTTCCTTCATACAACGACTTCTGTCTGTTGAAATTCAGCTCTGCCTGTGTGAACTGTGCTTCAGCCCGTTGCAAAGCAGCTCTTGATTGGGCTAGATTGGCTTTTTGCTGGTTGAAGTTGGCTTTTGTGCGATCCAATGCAGATAAGAAATTGTCCGGTCGGATCTTCACCAGCAATTTGCCCATTTCTACGGAGTCTCCTTCTTTTACATATAGGCCGATGATTTCACCTGCTACGTCAGGACTGAGGTTGACTTCCACTTCCGGTTGGATCTCACCGGATGCACTTACTTTTTCTATAATTTGTGTTTTTTTGACTTTCGCCACTTCCACCTCAGTTTCTTTAGCTCCGCCCACCCATCCGGCACTTCGGGCGATTAAGGCGAATATAACTAAGACAACTATTCCTCCTAATAAGTAATAGAGCAGTTTATTTGATTTCTTCTTGGCCATGGTTTAATTGAGATTAATGGGATTACCCAGGTAAAAATCTAGCACTTTTACTCTGAAAATGTACGTGTATTTAGCATTTAAAAGATCTGCTTGCGCATTGAAAAGGTTGTTCTGTGCAACTTGGAAGTCTACAGAATTAATAGCTCCCAAATCAAATCGCTGTTGCGAGATTCGGAAAGATTCTTTGAGACTTTCTACTTGTATGAGAGAAGCTTCATAAGTCTCCTGAGCTGCCAATGCGCTGGTGTAAGCAGTTTCGATATCATTCCGCAATTGATTTTCCGCCTCTTTAGCAGCTACTTCGCTCAGCTGTCTCTGTACACGGGCACGCTGTACGGATGCTTTATTGGAAAACCGTGAGAAAATGGGAATACTCAGTTGTAAATTTACTGCCTCAGAGAGGTTATTGTTGATCTGATCTCCAAAACTCGGTCTTTCTGTATTATAAACTTTGTCTACGTAGTTACTAAAAATATTAGCACCAATTCCCAAACTCGGAAGATAGGCCCCTTTTGCCAGTTTAATGCCCAGTTCTGCACTTTCAATGGTTGCCTTGGCAGCTTTTATTTCTGGCATAGTTTCTACAGCAACTTCAAATATGTCAGCGGAAGTCTCTGTTGCCATTAAGGATTCATTGATCTCAAATTCAGGTTCTATTACCGCAAAATCCTCCGTGTATGGAATCTGAAGGGCTTGAGCCAGATTAAGCTTCGCTATATTATAATTGTTTTTGGCGGTAATCAGGTTAACCTGGTTAGTAGCATTTTGGGATTGCACATCAAGCTGATCCGAGAAAGGCAAGGATCCGGCATCGACTAGTTTGGTCGTGCGGGCAAGTTGTTCCGTCGTCGTCTGCAACTGGTTTTCAGCAACATTCACCTGTTCCCGGTTGAATACCACGTTGATGAATAAGTTGATGATGTCCAAGGTGATAGTATTGCGGGTAGCCTCAATATTGTATTGTCCTGCTTCAAGATCAACTTTGGATTGTTTGATGGAATTATTGATCTGATTTCCGGCAAAAATGGTGGCATTGGAGGAGGCAGAGACGTTGATGTTGCCAATCCGATCAGTTTCAAAAAGGTTAGTTACCGGGTTAATAGAACGTCCCCATCTATAGCCGGAACTTGCTCCTGCGGATAAATTTGGATAACGTTCCCCTTGGTTCTGAAGCAAATTTGCTTCATTGGTCAGCTGATTCAGTTCGCTCCGCTTCAGTGTCAGGTTGTTTTGCAGGGCTATTTCCACAGCTGTCTCCAGGTCAATAGGACCGGAGGGAATCACAGGAGCCACACTGTCCTGGGCCATTGCAGAAATACCCATACCTGTAACTATAGCCAGGCTTAGTAGATATTTTTTCATAGATTATTTAAAGGTCAATATCAGGTATATAAATTAATTCTTTGATCCAGGAGAGTGATGTCAAGTAGTCAAGGGTAATTTTTTTGATACCCGAATCCATTTCAATCACATGACAAGCTAAATCATTTTTGCCTTTTCTCGAAACAGACATCGTAGCAATGTTGGTTTTCTCTTGGGCAATGACGCTGGAGATAAATGCAATTGCTCCGGAAATATCCTCAGCCTTGATAATTAGCGTATGATTCTGCGCAGAAAAATTTGCTACAAATCCGTCCATTTCAGCAATATTAATTACACCGCCCCCAAGGCTTTCACCAACAACTTCCACAGTTTGATCCCCTCTTTTCAGGTTCAGCTTAATTGTATTGGGATGATGTATGGAGGAGTTGCCAATTGACTTGAACTTATAGCTAAATCCCTCTTCCTTTGCTATTTCTAATGCATTCTTGATCTTGGGATCATCAGTTTTAAAGTCCATCAATCCCCCGATGATTGCCCGATCACTTCCATGTCCTTCGTAAGTGCGTGCAAATGAATTGTAAAAGGTAATAGCTGCTGAATCTGGCTTGCCTCCCAAAACACGGATTGCTGCTCTGGCTATTCGTACTACCCCAGCCGTGTGCGAGGAGGAGGGACCGATCATCACAGGGCCAATCATATCAAAAACACTGCTTTTATTTGCCATTTAAATCTCAAAAGTTTCAATTTTGGTGCTAAGGTAAAATTGATAATGCGTATTTCGCATGAAAATAGGTTTTATTGGCAATTGAAGCACTATAGTTTAATACTATTTAGATTCATTAACTATTACAAAGCGAAGCATAACAAAGACTTGATCGAATACGAACATATTTATGACCGATATTGAAACAAATTTTAGAAAAATCAACAAAACAACAGGTTGGGAAAGCCAGACAAACATTTCTGTTCCTAACCGGGGTCTAAATTTTGGTGACGGCGTATTCGAGACGATGTATTGGAATGGGGATTCAATCCGGTTTTTTGATCAACATTTGATTAGACTGGAAGAAGGATTGAAGGTGTTGAACCTTTCCTTTACAGAGATAGATGGGGAAGAACTTATTGGGTTCATGAAGAATCGGTTTCCTGGTGAAAAACGAAGATTGCGATGGAATATATTTCGGACAGGATCCGGAAAATATACCCCAGGAACGAATGCTGTCACACAGCTTCTGGAAGTGGGCGAGTTTCACGCAGCTCCCCCAATAAAAAGGAGGTTTGGCATCTCTCAACAAGTTAAACTTTTCCCCACTGCCTGGTCCCACTGCAAAACACTCAATGCACTTCCATATGTACTGGCTAATCATGAACGTCATGCCAACGGATGGGATGAAATTATCCTTTTAGACTACCGTGAATTTCTTTCAGAAGCGGGGTCTTCCAATCTGTTCTGGATGAAAGATGGACGTATTTTTACCCCTTCATTGTCATGCAGCTGCATCAATGGAGTTAGCAGAAGAGTGATTCTGAACCAAATGTATGATGAAGGAATAGCCGTGATGGAAGGCGAATTTAAATTGGATGTACTTGAAGAAGCGGACCTGATTTTTGTTAGCAACATCTCAGGCATTAGTTATTTGGCAGAAGGTGAGGTAGGGAAATATTCTACTGATAGTCAGGAGTTTTTGGTTAGGTTGTTTGAATGAATCTGAATTAGGCTATTTTTTATGCTTAGCTTAATTTGAAAATATTATCTTTATCGGCTTATTCTATGAAGATAAGTCATTGCCTAAATTTAACTGCCCAAAATCAAACCTAATTATTATATATGCTTCTAGAACCTTTAGATTTAGCCGTTTTTATTGGCTATTGTTTGCTCATCGTGGGGATGGGCCTGTTTGTGTCACAAGAGAAAAAGGGACACGTCAAGAACTCTTCAGATTACTTTTTGGCTTCAAAAGCACTTCCTTGGTGGGCTGTGGGCGCATCATTAATTGCATCTAATATTTCTGCTGAGCAGTTTATCGGGATGTCAGGATCGGGATTTGCCTTGGGACTGGCTATTTCCACCTATGAATGGATGGCTGCTGTCACCCTCTTGGTGGTGGCGATTTTCTTTTTACCGATCTACATCAAAAAAGGCATTTACACGATGCCGGGCTTCTTGCTGGATCGTTATGATACGCGGGTGAGGACTACCATGGCAATTTTCTGGTTATTGTTGTACGTCTTTGTCAACCTTACTTCAGTACTTTATTTGGGGGCATTGAGCTTGAATACCATTATGAATATCCCAATGATGTATGGGATATTGGGATTGGCGGCTTTTGCCATGATATATTCGATCTATGGTGGTCTGAAAGCCGTGGCATGGACGGATGTGATCCAGGTAGTATTTCTGATAGCAGGTGGATTGGCTACGACCTACATCGCTTTGCAGATGGTAGGCGGAGGAAATGCGTGGGAAGGTTTGGGCTTGCTCCGACAGGAAGTTCCGAAGCATTTCTCCATGATATTGAGCAAAGGGGAGATGATGATTCCCGATGGAGCAGGTGGCACCCGTGATGCTTATCTAGATCTTCCCGGCATCTCTGTACTTGTAGGTGGGATGTGGATTACAAACTTGAGTTATTGGGGATTCAACCAGTACATTACACAGCGGGCATTGGCTGCTAAAAACTTGGACGAAGCTCAAAAAGGGATGATTTTTGCCGGATTTTTAAAGCTTCTTATGCCATTGATTGTAGTGATTCCGGGAATTGCTGCATATGTAATTGTCAACAATGGAATAGATACTGGCTTCATTGAATCTATGAAAGATCCGGTGACAGGTCTATTGAAGTCAGATAGAGCATATCCTACTTTGCTTCAACTACTTCCTGCTGGATTAAAAGGGTTAGCATTTGCAGCACTTACTGCGGCTATTGTTTCTTCATTGGCCTCAATGGCAAACAGTACATCGACCATCTTCACGATGGATATTTACAACAAGTATATTGGAAAAAATGCTTCGGAGGCCCAGCAGGTAAAAGTAGGTCGAATCACCGCTTTTGTCGCTTTTGGGGTAGCATCTATTGTAGCTCCGGCGTTGGGTCAGTTAGATCAGGCATTTCAGTTCATTCAGGAATATACGGGCTTTATCAGTCCAGGTGTATTTGCTATTTTCTTTTTCGGCGTTTTTTGGAAGAAAACTACTTCAAATGCCGCCCTTACCGGAGCTGCAATAAGTATTCCGCTGTCAGTAATCTTGAAGATCGTGTGGCCACAATTACCATTCATTGATAGAATGGGAGTGGTTTTCTTAATCATTGCAGCTTTGATGATCATCATTAGTTTAGTAGAAGGAAAAGGGAAAGATCATCCAAATAGCATTGAAATCAACAGAGATCTGTTCAAGACAAGTACAACATTTAAGATTGGAGCCGTGCTGATTGCAGGTATTACAGCCGCTCTTTACATCGTATTCTGGTAAAAGTTAATTGATGAGAAAGTTATTATTAGGAATAGATATAGGAAGTAGTTCAGTAAAAGCATCGCTTCTGGACGCAGATTCTGGCAAAGCTTTGGTTGCAAAGGCTTTTCCAGAAGAAGAAATGGTTATCCAATCGCCAGAAAAAGGTTGGGCGGAACAAGATCCGGACATGTGGTGGAACTATGTGCAGCAGGCAATACGCCATGTACTGTCCAAATCTTCGGTTCAAAAAGGAGAACTGAAAGGAATTGGAATCGCCTATCAGATGCATGGTCTTGTGCTTGTGGACAAAGATCAAAATGTGCTCCGGCCGTCAATCATCTGGTGTGATAGCCGGGCAGTTGGGATTGGTGAGAAAGCATTTCAGAGTTTAGGTGAAGAATATTGCTTGAAAAATTTATTGAATTCACCGGGCAATTTCACCGCTTCTAAATTAAGATGGGTCATAGAAAATGAACCTGCTTTAGTTGAACGTATCCATAAGATGATGCTTCCGGGAGACTTTATAGCAATGCGCCTTACCGGAGAAATCCTTACCTCAGAAACGGGCCTTTCAGAAGGAATATTCTGGGATTTTCAGCAAAATGGATTGAGCCAAGAAGTCTTGGATAATTATAAAATTTCTAAATCCTGGATTCCTGAAGTAGTTCCTTCCTATTCTATCCAAGGCAGAGTGTCTGCCAAAGCAGCAGAATTGACAGGTCTTGAAGAAGGTGTTCCAATTTCCTACCGCGCAGGAGATCAGCCAAACAATGCTTTTTCGCTACAGGTGCTGAAACCTGGCGAACTGGCTACTACAGCCGGTACTTCAGGTACAGTATACGGCGTGGGAAATACTCCCCTTTACGATCCCTTGTCACGTGTCAATACTTTTGTCCACGTCAATCATACTAAAGAGAATCCGTCTTACGGTGTATTACTTTGTGTAAATGGAACGGGTATTTTGAATAGCTGGCTCAAGAAAATAATGGGCGCTTCCAAAATCGAGTATGATGAAATGAACAACTTAGGAAGTGCTGCACCTATTGGAAGTGACGGACTTTCATTTATTCCTTTTGGAAATGGCGCTGAACGGATCATGCAAAACAAGCATGTGGGTGCGCATCTTATTGGCCTTGATCTATTGAAGCATGACAAGCGGCACATGATCCGTTCTGCTCAGGAAGGAATCGTATGCGCGTTGACCTTCGGTTTTAGAATCATGCAGGAAATGGGGTTGGACCTGAAGACAGTCAAAGCCGGAATGGCAAACATGTTCCTAAGCCCTGTGTTCCGCAAGACATTTGTAAACATGAACAAGATAGTCCTGGAGCTGTACGACACGGATGGAGCGCAAGGTGCTGCACGGGGAGCTGGAATCGGAGCAGGAGTTTTTTCAAGTGAAGCAGAAGCGTTTGAAGGGTTGGCTTTGCTGGAGACCGTGGAGCCAAATGATAATTTCTTCGATACTTATGATGAAGTATATACGCTATGGAATAAACGCCTGGAAGCAATCCAACAAATGAATTTGTAACAATAAACTTAGAGTCTAATCTCCGGAGCAGACTCAACCAAAATATTTCAAACCTATTTTACCAATTAATAAACAATTACCAATGTCAAAAACCTATTTCTCAAGTATCGACAAAATTGCTTTCGAAGGAAAAGAAAGTGATAATCCGCTTGCTTTTAGATATTACGATGAAAACCGTATCATCGCAGGCAAGACGATGAAGGAGCACTTCAAGTTTTCCATTGCTTACTGGCATTCATTCTGTGGCACAGGTGGAGATCCATTTGGACCGGGAACGCTGGTACATCCATGGGATGCCGCAGCAGACCCTGTGCAGCGTGCAAAAGATAAAATGGATGCGGCTTTTGAATTCATTACTAAAATTGGCGCACCATACTATTGTTTCCACGATATTGACCTGATTGATGAGGGGCCAAGCCTTGGTGAGTATGAGAAAAGAATGCAGATCATCACTGAATATGCGAAGCAGAAACAAGCAGAAACCGGAGTTAAATTACTATGGGGAACTGCCAATGTATTCAGCAATCCACGCTATATGAATGGTGCATCTACCAATCCGGACTTCAATGTAGTTTCTTGGGCGGGCACGCAAGTGAAGAATGCTATTGATGCTACTATCGCGCTAAATGGCGAAAATTATGTGTTCTGGGGCGGAAGAGAAGGCTATATGTCTTTGTTAAACACGGATATGAAGCGTGAAACTGAGCATCTTGCGCAATTCTTGACCATGGCGAGAGATTACGCGAGAAAGAATGGGTTCAAAGGTACGTTCTTCATTGAACCTAAGCCAATGGAGCCTACCAAACACCAGTATGATTATGATGCTGCTACTGTTATTGGATTTTTAAGACATCATGGTCTGGACAAAGATTTCAAATTGAACATCGAAGTGAATCATGCAACTTTGGCTGGACATACTTTCCAGCATGAGCTGCAGGTATGTGCTGATGCCGGAATGCTTGGAAGTATTGATGCAAACAGAGGTGATTACCAGAATGGATGGGATACTGATCAGTTTGCGATGAACTTAGGAGAATTAGCTGAGGCAATGCTTGTATTATTAAGCACAGCAGGAATCCAAGGGGGTGGAGTTAATTTTGATGCTAAAATCAGAAGAAACTCTACAGATATGGATGATCTGTTCCTTGCTCATATCGGTTCAATGGATGCATTTGCCCGTGGGATGCTGATTGCTGAAAGCATTTTGGATAAATCAGATTACTTGGAACGAAGAAAGAACCGTTATGCAAGTTTTGATTCCGGAAAAGGCAAAGCCTTTGAAGAAGGTTCATTAACGTTGGAAGATCTTAGAAATCATGCTGCTGAAGTGGGTGAGCCTATCCCAACAAGTGGTAAGCAAGAATATTTTGAAAATCTTCTTAATAGGTTTATCTAAAGAAGTTTTGTTAATAATTTATGAAAGTCCGGTTGGAGAAACTCCAATCGGACTTTTTTTTATAAAAGTCTAAAATGCCTGCTCGTATAATTATGGTATGATGGGAAGATTTCGTTTATTTCTACCCGTTTTTGGGTATAAGGTGATATGAGAATTAGATTGCTAAGTGGGGTTTTAGGCTTGGGAATGCTGTTGACCATTTCGGCGTATGCGCAGCATACCACGGAAAAATTAGTTTTTAGGAATCTTGATGAGAGTTTGGGGTTAGCCAACTCAAATGTACTTAGCATGATCCGTGATGCGGATGGCATGATGTGGTATGGAACTGCCTATGGTCTATATCGATATGATGGCACCCGAACAAAGGCATATTTCAACGAAAAAGATTCTACCTCTATTTCCAATCATAATGTAGCCAAACTTTTTCTTGGACCTGAGGATAAACTATGGGTGATGAATGTCAATGGCATATTTGATATATACGACCCCAAAACAGAGATATTCAGCCGCGGGGTAAATGTCTTTAAGAGTAAATATAATCTAGCGTCGGATTCGGTAGGGATGCTTTTGAAAGACAGACAAAACCGATTTTGGTTCACTCACCCCACCAAAGGAATAAGTATATATAATGAAGCGACTCAGGAGACAACTTATTTAAGAAATAGCGCTAAAGTAGGAGCATTAAGTTCAGATATGATTGCCGCTGTAGCGGAAGCTCCGGATGGATTTATTTGGGTTGTAAACCGTTCGGGAGCTATTGAGATCCTTGATCCCAACCAGCTGATTGTCACACAGACACTCCAATTGCCAAAGGAAGAAATCCCTCCTTTTGCTTTCTATGAAATCATGATTGATTCAGATGGGGATGCGTGGATTTTTGATCCTGATCGGAATTTGGGCGTGTTCAGGGTGGATTCTTTTACCCATCAAATTGAATCTATTAGTGAACAAGCTGGAACTTATCCGCTAAACAATAACATGGTCAAGGCCATAGTCGAAGCCAAAAATGGGGAAATCTGGCTTGGAACCGACCACGGTGGGATCAACGTGATCGACAAGAAGGAAAAGACCATGATGTACCTTACCGGCGAGAATGGACAAAGTGATTTGATGCCCCACAATGTCGTCTACTCGCTTTACAAGGATAATGAAGACATAATTTGGGTGGGAACTCACAAGCAAGGTGTTTCCTATTATCATAATGGGTTGCTTCGCTTTTCTCACATCCGAAAGAACTTTACAGATGCTAATTCTTTGCCTTTCAATGATGTAAATTCCTTTGCAGAAGACAATCAGGGAAATCTTTACATCGGCACAAATGGAGACGGGCTATATTACCACGACCGGAAAACCAATACGTACAAACATTTCAAACATGACCCCAATGATCCTAAAAGTTTGGTGGGTGATGTGATCGTGGATTTGATTATTGATCATGATGGGGTATTGTGGATTGGGACATATCTGAATGGATTGGGTAGTTTTGATGGAAAGGAATTTTCTAATTATTCATTCACTTCGGAAGGGGAAAATGGGATTCCTGGACCTAGTATTTGGAAACTTTTTGAAGATAGCCAGCATAACATTTGGATTGGAACGCTACGTTCCGGGGTGTCCGTATTAGATCCAAGTCGTGAAAATTTCCAAAACCATTCCGCAGGATCAGCTCCTTATTACATTAATAATCAATATATAACTGGATTTACTGAAGATTCTGCTGGAAATATTTGGGTAGCAGGAGGAAGTGGGTTGAACGTGCTTAATCCGGAGACTGGCCACTATGCTTTCTATTCTGACTCCCAAGATATAGGACTTCAAGATTCCAAAATCTCAGAAATATTTACAGATAATCAGAATGTTTTATGGGTAGCCACACTTTCGGGGCTTCATTACTTCAATACCAAAGACAGCAGTTTTGTGCATTGGGGTGAAAATGATGGGCTGCCGACAGACTATTTGGTAGACATGCTGGAAGATGATCAGGGCAATTTATGGATAAGCTCGCAATCAGGGATTAGCTATGCAGAAGTAGATAGAAGCGCCAACCCTTTCAGGATCACGTTCCAAAACTTTGACCAAAAAGATGGATTACAAGCTTCCTTGTTCAATAAAAACGCGGCGTTGAAGACCAGCAAGAGCGAGTTTATCTTTGGTGGACCGAATGGATACAACATTTTCAAATCAGAGAACTTTGCTTTTGAGCGAAACAATCCGCCTGTTCTCTTCACAGATTTTCAGCTATTTAATGAAGAAGTAAAAATTGGGGATAATATAGGGAATAGAGTCTTATTGCCCCAGTCGCTAGAAAACATGGAGAAATTGGTGCTGAGGCATGATGAAAATATATTTTCCATCGGCTTCAGCGCACTGAACTATCTGTATCCCGAGAAAAACAGGTACCGCTATAAGTTGTTGGGATTTAATGAAGATTGGATTTATCTCAATGATGATCTGGCAAAAGTGACTTTTACGAACTTGGATCCGGGATATTATACGTTGGTGGTGCAGCCAGGAACAGTGTTGGATGGCTGGAGCCCAAATGAATATACCCTCCAAATCGAAATTTTAGGACCATTTTGGAAAACACCGATAGCGTACATTCTTTATTTCCTTTTTTGTGTAGCAATTGTGCTCTATTTCAGAAATCAGCTCCTTACCCGTCAACGTGAAAAATTTGATCTTGAAGAAGCAGAGCGTGAAGCCAAGCGTGTGCAAGATCTTGACAGACTGAAGACCAAGTTTTTCACCAACCTCAGTCATGAATTCAGAACTCCGTTGTCACTCATCCTGACGCCTACAGACCATTTAATATCCCAAACGGAGAATTCGGTACTATTGAACCAGTACAAAATCATCCAGCGAAATGCCCGACGTCTGCTTAAGTTGATCAATCAATTGCTGGATGTGAAGAACGTGGAAAATGGCGGCCTTATATTTCATCCTTCAGAAGGGGATGTCGTCCAATTTGTGAAGGAGGGCGTAGCGGATTTCTTTGAGCTTTCGGAAGACAAGCATATTCTGCTTGGATTTGAAAGTAATATATCAAGTCAACAGGCGATTTTTGACCGGGTTAAACTGGAGAAAATCCTGTTCAATCTTCTTTCAAATGCATTCAAATTTACCAAGGAAGATGGGCAGATAGCCGTTAACCTTGAGATTCATGAGGAAGTGGGAGAGAAAGGAATGATGACTCTTGCGGTATCGGATACGGGTATAGGGATTTCTAGGGCTATGCAGGGAAAGATCTTTGAACGGTTCTTCACTACAGAAGGGCAATCCGATAAGCTGAACCAAGGAAGTGGAATTGGATTGTCATTGGCACAGGATTTTGCCCGGGCAATGAATGGGGAGATTGCTGTAGAAAGTGAACCAGGTAAAGGATCTACATTCACACTGAAAGTCCCAATCATGCTGATGAATTACGACGATCAGCCGGAAGTGACGGAAGAGCGGAATGATTTCAATCAGCGGGATGTAATACTGATCGCAGAGGATCACGCAGAATTCCGCAATTACCTAAGAGATTGTCTTTCGGATACTTATCAGGTGATTCTCGCCAGTAATGGTTTGGAGGCTTGGAAGCTTGCCCAGCAGCATATTCCGGATCTGATTATTTCTGACCTGATGATGCCGCAGATGGATGGGAAAGAATTGTGTGAGAAAGTGAAAACCAATCTTACTACTTCCCATATTCCGGTGATTTTGCTTACTGCTAAGAAATCTGAGGAAACAATCGTCCAAGGGTTGGACAGTGGCTGCAACCTGTACCTGACAAAGCCATTCAATCTGGAAATTCTACAGTTGAGCATCAAGAACCTTCTGAAGGAACGGCATGTGATTCAGGAGCAAAATAGGAATCGGATAGAAGTGAACCCTTCTGAAATCTCTGTGGTGTCTATGGATGATCAGTTGATTCAGAAAGCAATTTCTGTAGTAGAGCAGAATATAGATGATTCAGAATTGTCAGTAGAGTTTTTGAGCAAAGAATTGGCAATGAGCCGTGTTCATCTATACAAGAAACTTCAGTCACTGACAGGAAAGAGCCCAATTGAATTCATTCGGCTGATCCGAATGAAGCGGGCTGCCCAATTGCTGATGAAGAGCCAATTGAATGTCTCGGAGGTGGCATATTCGGTTGGGTACAATAATGCTAAGTACTTCACCAAGCACTTCAAAGCAGAGTTTTCAGTCATTCCTTCCGAGTTTGCCGCACAACAGCAAGAAGTCCAATCTGGGTAGCTAGCTTTTGGTATTCCTACGGCATTTTAAAATAGGAGAGTCCCGTCGGGATGGGCCGTATTCATTGCAGTTTCTTAAATAAATCTCCCTGACCGGCATAGTCATGCCTATGGCATTTTCAAAAAATCAGAGTCCCGTCGGGACGATCCATGTTCTTGCCAGCGATTTCAATCGGCCATACTCTTTATGACGCTGATATGATTTTTGATTTTTTTTCAATCAACTCGGTCATGCCTATGGCATTTTAGCTACATCCTATTTTATTTTCCCCAGACATTAAAATGTCCGGCTAAAAAATCAGTCATGCCTACGGCATTTTGTAATAGGAGAGTCCCATCGGGACGACCCAAATTCTTGCCAGTGGTTTTAACCGCTGGTTTCCAAATGATGGCTCCCTTTTCTCCAAGTCCCATCGGGACGGGCCATACTCTTTATGACCCTGATATGATTTTTGAAATTTTTTCAATCAATATCGTTCATGCCTATGGCATTTTAGCTACATCCTATTTTACCCAGACATTAAAATGTCCGGCTAAAAAATCGGTCATGCCTACGGCATTTACAAATAAATCATAGTCCCGTTGGGATGATCCCCTCCTTGCTAGCGTTTTCATTGGCTGGCATCAAAATCAATATATCCTTTTCCCTGTTCATACCTGCCTGTCCGTTATATGGTTGGTCATGCTTACGGCATTCACAAA
>Ga0307414_10001089_pt1 | contig 13868 bp, 14 predicted proteins | sample DK1Ometagenome_FD_203804 | JGI IMG/M metagenome (GOLD analysis project Ga0307414, IMG submission 203804) | Maize rhizosphere microbial communities from greenhouse at UC Davis, California, United States - DK15-O-3 | ecosystem: Host-associated > Plants > Roots > Rhizosphere > Soil | place: USA... | reverse complement strand
TTCATCCGTTTCAGGAGTTTCAAAGATGTCTGACCGTCAAACCGGTACCGTCAAGTGGTTCAACGATGCCAAGGGCTTTGGCTTCATCACCCCGCAGAGCGGCCCGGACCTTTTCGTGCATTTCCGCGCGATCCAGGGTTCCGGCTTCAAGTCGCTGCAGGAAGGCCAGAGCGTGAGCTTTGTCGCCGTGCAGGGCCAGAAGGGTATGCAGGCCGACGAAGTGCAGCCGCTGTAATAGCGACCGCATAGATCGTTACCGACGCCGGGGCTTGCCCCGGCGTTTTTGTTTGTGTCACCTCCGTGCGCACCGCAGGCGCGTAGCCTGTACCGATGAAACCGCTGCAGTTCGACAACCGCTTCATCGCCGACCTTCCGGCCGACCCCATCCCAGGGCGCGGCTTGCGCGAGGTCCGCGATGCCCTGTATTCGCGGGTGGCCCCGACCCCGGTCGCGGAACCACGGCTGCTGGCATGGTCCCGGGAGGCAGCCGCCCTGTTGGGCCTGGACGAAGCCGATGTCGCTACTCCCGAGTTCGCCCGGGTTTTTGCCGGCAATGCCTTGCTCGAAGGCATGCAGCCCCATGCCGCCAATTACGGTGGACACCAGTTCGGGCAATGGGCCGGACAACTCGGCGACGGGCGCGCCATTTCCCTGGGCGAGGTGCTCAATGCCGCCGGCAAGCGCTGGGAGTTGCAACTGAAGGGGGCAGGGCCCACGCCGTATTCGCGCCACGCCGATGGCCGAGCGGTCCTGCGCTCCTCGATACGCGAATTCCTGTGTAGCGAAGCCATGCACCACCTGGGCGTGCCGACCACGCGTGCGCTGAGCCTGGTGACGACCGGCGAGGCCGTGGTCCGGGACATGTTCTACGACGGGCATCCGCAGGCCGAACCTGGTGCGATCGTCTGCCGGATCGCGCCCTCCTTCCTGCGCTTCGGCAACTTCGAACTTCCCGCCTCGCGTGGCGAACTGCCGTTGTTGCGGCAGCTGGTGGATTTCACCATCCGTCGCGATTTCCCTGAACTGCAAGGCGAAGGCGAAGCGCTATATGCGCAGTGGTTCGCCAGCGTCTGCGAACGCACCGCGGTCATGGTCGCGCACTGGATGCGGGTCGGTTTCGTGCATGGGGTGATGAATACCGACAACATGTCGATCCTGGGCCTGACCATCGACTACGGCCCGTACGGCTGGATCGACGACTACGATCCGGACTGGACCCCCAACACCACCGACGCGCAGGGACGCCGTTACCGTTTCGGCTGGCAGGCGAAAATCGCCCACTGGAACCTGACCCGGCTGGCCGCGGCGCTTTCCCCGTTGTTCGCCGGTCCCGAGCCGCTGCAGGAAGGCCTGCAGCGTTATCGCGAAGTCCATGCCGCGGCGGAGCAAGAGAACATCGCGCGCAAACTGGGCCTGGCGGAATGCCGCGACGATGACGTCGAGCTCATGGACGAACTGCATGGATTGTTGCAGGCCGGTGAAATGGACATGACGATTTTCTTCCGCAACCTGGCCGACGTCGATCTGGTCGCGTCGGATATCGCTCCGCTGGCCGACGCCTTCTACGATCCGCGCAAGCGCGAAGCCGTCGAGACATCGTTGGTCGATTGGTTGCGCCGCTACGTGCAACGGGTGGCGGCCGATCCACTGGATGCACGAGCGCGCAAGGCGAGGATGGACGCGGCCAATCCGCGCTATGTGCTGCGCAATTACCTGGCGCAGGAAGCGATAGGCCGCGCCGAGGCCGGGGATGGATCCGCGGTCATGGAACTGCTCGAAGTGATGCGCCGACCTTACGACGAGCAGCCCGGCAACGAGCGCTTCGCCCAGCGACGCCCGGATTGGGCGCGTGAGCGGGCGGGGTGCTCGATGCTGTCCTGCAGTTCCTGACGGGGCGTTGTACGAGCGACGCAAGTCGCGACATCCGTATTCTCAAGCCGTGCGGATTTCGCGACTCGCGTCGCTCCTACCTTGTTTTTCTGGTTTCAGATCTTGCGTACGCGGAAATTCCTGCCCTTGATGCGGCCTTTGTCGAGTCGCGCCAGCGCGTTGTTGGCCTGGTTGCGCGCGATGGCCACGTAGGAACGGGTGGCGAAGATGTCGATCTTGCCGATGGCGCTGGCCGGCAGGCCCGCGTCGCCGGTCAACGCGCCGAGGATGTCGCCCGGGCGCAGCTTGTCGGTGCGCCCGGCGTCGATGCGCAGGGTCGCCATCGCCGCGGGCGGGGCGCTGCGCGCGGCAGGAGCCACCGTGACCGGTTTCTTCCAGCGCAACGGTGCGCCCTGCCGCTCTTCCAGCGCATGCGCGCGTGCGATCTCGCGCGGAGTGACCAGGCACAGGACCTGGCCGCCATTTCCTGCGCGCCCGGTGCGCCCGATACGGTGCACGTATACGTCAGGATCGGTAGGGAGTTCGTAGTTGACCACGGTGGCGAGTTCGTCGATGTCGAGCCCGCGCGCAGCCACGTCGCTGGCCACCAGCACGTTGCAGCTGCGGTTGGCGAAGCGCACCAGCACCTCGTCGCGGTCGCGCTGCTCCATGTCCCCATGCAGGGCCAGCGCGGTGAAGCCGAAGTGTTTCAGCGACTCGGCCACTTCATCGACGTCGCGGCGGGTGTTGCAGAACACCACGCTGGATTCGGGGCGTTGTTCGAACAACAGGCCGGCCAGCGTGGTCTGCTTGCGCGACGGTTCCACCTCGTAGAAGGTCTGTTCGACCGCAGGCTGCTCGGCCACGCCGCCGGCGGTGACTTCCAGTGCGTCGCGCATGGTGTTGCGGCCGATCTCGCGGATGGCGTCGGGGAAGGTCGCCGAGAACAGCAGGGTCTGCCGCTCCTTCGGGGTCTTGCCGACGATTTCCCGGATCGCTTCCTCGAAGCCCATGTCGAGCATGCGGTCGGCTTCGTCCAGTACCAGCGTGCGGACGCCGCCCAGATGCAGGGCTTTCTTGCGCATCAGTTCCTGGATCCGGCCCGGGGTGCCGACGACCACGTGCGGGTCGTGGGTCAGCGAGGCCAGTTGCGGCGCCAGCGGCATGCCGCCGGTCAACACCAGCACCTTGAGGTTGGGAATGCCGGAAGCCAGCTTGCGCAATTGCTTGCCGACCTGGTCGGCGAGTTCGCGGGTGGGGCACAGGACCAGTGCCTGGGCGCGGATCAGCCCTGGATCGAGCCGGTGCAACAGGCCCAGGCCGAAGGCGGCGGTCTTGCCGCTGCCGGTGGGTGCCTGTGCGATCACATCGCGCCCGGCGAGGATCGCCGGCAGGCTTTCGGCCTGGATCGGGGTCATCTGCGAATAGGCGGCGGCTTCCACACCCTGTTGCAGGCCGGGCGACAGGCCCAGGCGGGCGAAGTCTTTATCGTTCTCGGTCAGATCGTTTTCAGTCATGCGCCATGATCGCAGCATCGCGCTGAACTGCGTAGGCCTTGCGGCGGACGCAAGGAAGTTTCAATCCTCGAGCTCGACGAAATCCCGTTCGCGCAGGGCCAGGAAGGCCCAGAACGGCACCCCGCGCGCCGTCCATGCCCGATTGGCTTCATCGAGGATGCTGACCAGCATGTCGAAATCCTCTTCATCCGCGTGATGCAGCTCGCCGGCACCCTCGAACAGCAGCACATAGCCGCCGGCAGGCATCCAGGTAAGGTCGCGGAGGCAGTCCGACAGGGCATCCCAGTTGCGGCTGGAGGTGGTCGGGAATTCCATGGCCACGGCGATGCGCAGCAACAAGGTGGGCTTGTTGGCGCAACCCATCAGGTCGATGGGGCAGGGCAGCAGGCCGGCGTCGCGCGCGGCCGCGCCCAGTACGTCCAGATCTTCGTTGGTGACGAAGAAAACGCCGGCCCGTGCAGGATCGTCCAGGCCCAGATCAAAACCGGACTGGGTCATTGCGTCACCTGGAAGCTGCGGAACGTGTCGTAGTGGTCATCGGTGTAGTAGTACACATCCGGCGGTGTTCCGCCGGTGACGAGGCGGCGCGTGCCACGGTGGCCCAGGCCGGGCGTATCCACGGTGTACTCGTGGTAGTAGCCATGCGGCTTTGCAGGCAGGCGTTTTTCGCGGTTGCCGAACACACCGCCGTCCTGCGGATACGGGAACGGCCCGCCTTTCGCGATCAGGCGCAGCGTTCCGCGCGCTTCCGCGGGCAGGAAGGCGGGCAGGGGGTCGCCGCGCGCGCTGATTACGCTCTCTTTGTCCAGGCCTGGCAGCGGCAACGGTTTGCTTTGCCTGTCGCTGTCGGGACCCGTCGACGGCACGGTTTGTTGCGCAAGCGTCGGCGCCTGCGTCCGATGCTGCTGCCAGAACCACCCGCCCAGCAGCACGAGCAGGGCCAGGGCGATGAGTACCGGCTTGCGCGCGGTGGATCTGTGGCGGGAACGGGAGCGGCGTGTCATGGATTCTTCATTCCTGCAGGAAGCGGCCACAACCGGCATAGGTCTTGTCGCCCACGGTTAGCCTGGTGGAAACCGGATAGGTCTGGTCGCTCATGCCGTCGCTGCAATTTCCGCGTTGCAGATGCAATTCCACGGCGACGCCATCGCCGGTCGTGCCCTTGTAACCCGCGCCTGCCGGGTGAGCCTGCACGTGCGCGATGTCGATCTTGCGCTCGCCGTAATCCAGCTCGGCATGCAACGCGGGCGTGTCACCAGCGCCGACCTCCACCAGCCAACCCGGTTCGTTGCCGATGCCGCGGAAGGCTATGCCGCGGACCCTGGCCTGCTCCCAGGGCGAAGCCTGCGCGTTGACCGCGACCGGGGATTCCGCAGGTGCCGGAATCGCCTTGCTGGAGGGCGATTCGTTTGAAGTGCAAGCGGACAACGCAATCGCACCGATCAAAAGCGGGGCTCGTGCATTCATGCGGATATCCTCTGGGGGGAGGGAGTACGCGGAAAGGACAGGCATGGTCGCCCGTGAAGGACCGCTAGTAAAGTGCTGCCCCGGATTCGTTGGGAGGGCTTCAGCCCCGGCGGGGATCGACAGAAAGCGTCGGCACCGGAGTCACTCCTGCGCTCCTCAATGTTTGATGGATTGGACGCGCAGTACCGCCAGCATTCCGTAATGGTCCGACGCCCACGTACCGTTCGCATCGGCCTGGTTGAAGATGATTCGCGACGAAACCGGGCTGAACCCGCCACGCTGGCAGAAAACGTGGTCGATGCGCTTCGGCGCGAAGTACTTCAGGTTCAAGGTGCTGCTGGAAACCGGGTCGGCGCCGGGATGCTGGCTGCCGTATGTGTCGATGAAGCCTTCGCGCAATGCAGCCAGCTCCGGGGAATCGGCGGCCGCATTGAAATCGCCGGCGACGATGCTTGGAATGCTTTGCGAGGTCGCGGCGATGTACTGGACCAGGTCCGCCACCTGTCGAGTGCGGACAGCACCGCCCTGCTCCGTCCAGTGCAGGTGGGTGACATAGACATTCACCGCGCGTCCTTCCATCTCGATGCGCAGGAACCCTGCCGTACGGCTGTCATCCAGCGGACGCAGGCGCTGTTCTCCGCGTAGCAGGACGGGATGGCGGGTGAGGATCGCGTTGCCGTAGCGCATCGACTTGCCGGCCGGGTCGGTGCTGACGAAATGCCAGGCGTATCCCAATTGCCCGGCGAGCCACTCGGCCTGGTTGACCAGGCCTTCGCGCTGGATCACCTCCTGCAGCGCTATCACGTCGGGTCGTTCCCGCTTGAATTCCTCGACTATCTGCACGCGTCGCCTCGGCCAGTCGTCCTTGTCGTGGTAGAGGTTCAGGGTGGCGATCTTGAGCGTGCCGGGCTTTGGAGGGGTGGTTGCCGGCACGGTCCGGCATCCATTCAAGAAGATGAGAAGCAAGAACAGGGGAATGAAATTTTTCATGCGACTTACCTCGCTGATGCCGGCCTCTCCCCGGACGGGACTTGCTCTGCCGCGTAAATCCGGGCTTGCCTGGATGCTTCAGATCCGTAGATCCGGGCAAGCTGCTCGGATATATATCGGTCTGCTTCAATCCGGAGCCGCATCGGTCCGCATCACCGGATACAGGTTGTAGCGTTCGTCCCAGGAAGAATGCAGCCGATAGAAGAAATCCAGGCGCGCTTGCGGGCTTTTGGCGAAAGCCGCATCTTCGGCGACGCGCTGCTCGAACCGCGCCTTCAATGCGGGGTCCTTGGCCAGCATTTCGCGTGCCACGTCCTCGGCCACGTAATCCTCCATGTATTCCTTGCGCTCGAAGGCATTGTTGAATTCGCCCCAGCCGGCCAGCGAGTCCGGGGCCAGCGGCTCCAGGATCGACATCGCCAGTTTCGACTTGGCCTGGGCGATGGGGACGAACAGGGCGCCCGCGCCGATGTCGCGGGTTTCCGCTTTCCATTCGCCCTTCAGGGTCATGCGCTGGTGGCCTTCCAGCGATGCCGCCGCCGGCGTCGCGTCGCTGGCGCGGAAAGTTTCCACCGCCTTTGCAGGCTGAGCGGAAATCGTGCGGAATTCGATGCCGTGCTGCTTCAGCTTGGCGCCTACCCAGGCCGCCTCGGCGGCAGGCACCAGGTAACCGGCGGCCGGCGGCACCACGCTGACGCTGGGCTGCACGTTGTCGCGCAGCGGGATCTTCCAGACCTGCGGCTTGCTTTCGTCGTAGCGCGTCATCAGCGCGCCGGATACTTCCGAAGGTGTGCGCGTGTATTCGTAGCCGAGGAAATCGACCAAATGCGACTGCTTGCCCGCGGCATAGGCCAAGGGCACCGCAAGCTTGCCGGGTTGGCTGGAACGGACATCCGCTTCATGGGCGACCCGCAACCATTCCCCGCCGTGCCGGGCCACCTGCTCCAGCACCGACACGATCGCGTTGTGGGTCACCCGCACGCGTACCGGATAGGTCTTCCACGAGTGGGTTTCCACCAGCATGCCCATGCGGTTGCGCAGCCAGAAGTAGCCATGCGAGAAGCGTGGAGGTGCCACCCCATCCTCGAAGCCCGAAGTGGGGTCGTCGGAGACCACGAACGAGGGATAGTAGGGTAGGGGCAGCGAGCCCTGTCCGGAGAGATCGGCGAGCACTCCATCGCGCCAGGCGCGGCCGGCCTTGCGCAATTCCGCGTCGCCGGCATGTACCGGTTCGACCTGGATGGAGACGTCGTGCTCGAACTTGGCGCCGTCGGTGACGTGCAGGTCGACTTCGACCAGCGGATCCCACTCGTTGACCAGACGGAGCATCGCCTGCATCTCCGGCGCGTCGGCCTTCACGTAGTCGCGATTGAGGTTGTAGCCCTGGGCGGTGGTGCGCCAGCCCATCTGCTCGGGCCCGCGCTGGTTGGGACGGTTCCAGGCGCCGAAGCGTTCGTGTCCGTCCACGCTGAACACCGGCACGAACACCCAAACCAGTTTGTCCAGCGCGCCTTTCGCGACCTTGCCTTGCAGGATTTCGCGCAAGGCGAGGAAGCCCGCATCCTTGCCGTCGATTTCGCCGGAGTGGATGCCGCCCTGGATCAGGACCACGGGCAGGCCGCGTTCGCGCGCGCTGGCGGCATCGAGCGTGCCGCTGGTGGAAGCGACCAGGGCCTTCATCGGCCTGCCTTCGGGCGAAGTGCCGAAATCGATGCAGCGCACCGACTCCGGATAAGCCTTGGCGAAGGAGTCGCAGAGTTCGATCACTTCCGCGTAGCGCCCGGTCTGCAGGAAGCCGGAACGCTCGGAAACCGTGCTCAGCGCGTCATCGGCGGCATGCACGGGAATGCTGAATACGAGCAGCGAGAGCCAGATCAGTTTGGACATGTGGGCTTTTTCGAAAGGTCTGAAGGCCAATGATGCACGTTGCAGCCCGGCCTCGCATCACCGATGTTCCGGTGCGTGGCGGATCGATCCGCGGAGGCCTGATGGGTTACCCTTCCTGAAATCCAATGCAGGACCACCGTATGACCCCGACAACCGGAGCGAAATCCGCACGCTTGCCGCGACAAGTGCCCTACATCATCGGCAATGAGGCCTGCGAGCGTTTCAGCTTCTACGGGATGCGCAACATCCTGGTCCAGTTCATGGTCAGCAGCGTGATCCTGGCCTACCTGCCGGAAGCGGATCGCGAAGGCGCGGCAAAGGATGTCTTCCACAGCTTCGTGATCGGGGTGTACTTCTTCCCGCTGCTCGGCGGATGGCTGTCGGATCGCTTTTTCGGCAAGTACAACACGGTGTTGTGGTTCTCGCTGATCTATTGCGCTGGCCATGCCTGCCTGGCGTTGTTCGAGGACAATCGCAACGGCTTCTACACCGGGTTGTTCCTGATCGCGTTGGGTTCCGGCGGGATCAAGCCGCTGGTGGTGTCGTTCGTCGGCGACCAGTTCGACGAATCGAACAAGAGCATGGCCAAGGTCGTGTTCGATTTCTTCTACTGGATCATCAACTTCGGCAGCTTCTTCGCTTCGCTGCTGATGCCGTTGTTCCTGCGCAGCTACGGCCCGGCGGTGGCCTTCGGCATCCCGGGCATCCTGATGTTCATCGCCACCCTGATCTTCTGGTTGGGGCGGCGGCAGTATGTGCGGGTGCCGCCCACGCGTGGCGAGGATCCCGATTCGTTCTTCAACGTCGCGCGCACCGCGCTGACCGCGCGCGCCGAGGGGCAGGGCAGTGCGGGCCTGCGGATGGTGCAGGCCGGCGTGATGCTGGCGGTTGCGATGCTGTTGTGCTGGGCATTGAAGCCCGCATTCTGGCCGGAGGATTTCGGTTTCGTCATCAGTGCCTGCCTCGCGCTGGGCGCGTTGATCGCCTTCGGCGGCATTGGCGTGTCGATGCAGCTCGAACGCGCCCGCGGCCGTCATCCCGACGCGGCGATCGACGGCGTGCGCGCGGTGTTGCGGGTGATCATCGTGTTCGCGCTGACCACGCCGTTCTGGTCGCTTTTCGACCAGAAGGCCTCGACCTGGGTGCTGCAGGGCAAGACCATGATGGTGCCGCACGACCAGTGGTGGTGGCCGAGTTGGCTGGTCAAGGAAGCCAGCCAGATGCAGGCGTTGAATCCGCTGCTGGTGATGGCGATCATCCCGTTCAACAACCTGGTCCTGTACCCGGCGCTGCGCCGCTGGGGCTTGGAGCCGACCGCGCTCAGGCGCATGGGCTGGGGCATCGCGTTTTCCGGCGTGGCCTGGATCGTGGCGGGCATGATCCAGTTGTCGATAGACGGTGGCGACCCGGTATCGCTGGCATGGCAGGTCGCGCCGTATGCGCTGCTGACCTTCGGCGAAGTACTGGTATCCGCGACTGCGCTGGAATTCGCCTACAGCCAGGCGACGCAGGCGATGAAAGGCGTGGTCATGGCGTTCTGGTACCTGGCCAGCACCTTCGGCAGCCTGTGGGTGCTGCTGACCAATGCGGCGGTGCGCAATGACACGGTGACCTCGCAGATCGCGGGCACCGGACTCAGCGAGAACGCGTTCCTGATGTTCTTCTTCGCACTCTTCGCCTTCGTCGCGGCGGCGGTATTCGCCTTGTATGCGCGGAATTATCCGATGCAGGACAACTACCGTGCGGCAGGAGCTGCCTGATGGAATCCCCGATTACCTATGCGCTGATCGCCATCACCTGCCTGGTGTCGTGGCTGGCCTTCAATAATCGCAAACTGGCCGACCGCCTGATCCTGTGGCCGCCGGCGATCGACAAGCACAGGCAGTACGACCGGTTGGTGACCTACGGGTTCATCCATGCCGACTTCATGCACCTGCTGTTCAACATGATGACCTTGTATTTCTTCGGTCGGCAGATCGAGGTGCTGATGAACGGCCTGGTTGGCGCCTGGACGTATCCGGCCTTCTACATTTCCGCGCTGGTGGTTTCGATCCTGCCGACCTACCTCAAGAACCAGCACAACCCCAACTACCTGAGCCTGGGCGCATCCGGTGCGGTCTCGGCGGTGCTGTTCGCCTTCATCCTGATTGCGCCCTGGCAATTGATCTTCGTCTTCTTCATCCCGTTGCCGGCGATCGTCTTCGCGGTGCTTTACGTGGGCTACAGCATCTGGATGGACCGGCGCGGCGGCGATCGCATCAACCACAGTGCGCATCTTGCGGGCGCAGCCTATGGCATGTTGTTCATGCTGCTCATGGATCGAAGGATCCTGGGGCATTTCCTGCAGCAGTTGTTGAATCCTTCGCTCGGCGGCTAGACGGCTGTTGCGATCACCGGATCTGAATGTTCCGCATGTTATCGATTGATGCATGTGAAGCGATTCGTGGAAACAGACCGGAGGTTGTGAACGATGGCTACCCGCAGCACACGCAAGCCTGCCAGCAAGATCGCGTCGGCGAAGGCCGCGCCAGTGAAGAAGAAGGCGGCAGCCAGGAAACTGACCCCGGCAAGGAAGGCCGCAAAAAAGGTCGTCAAGAAGGCCACTGGCAAGCCTGCTGCTCCGCGTAAGGCGGCCAAGGCCGCGTCCATCAAAAAGCCGATGGCGCGCAAGACGGCCAAGAAGACGATGACGGTGGAGACCGTGGGCAAGAAATCTGCAGCCAGGAAAACCATCAGGAAAGCGGCCGCCAAGAAAATCGCGGGCAAGAAGCCGGTGGTCCGGAAAGCCACGAGAAAGGAAGCGATTGATCCGGCGTTCACCCGACGGTCCAGGGCAGCCAAGAAGCCACCTGCGACGAAGCCTGCGGTCAAGAAAGCGCCTGTCACGACAGCTGCAGCCAAGAAGGCAGCCGACAGGAAAACAGTCGCCAGGAAAGCAACCGTCAAGAAAGCTGTCGCAAAGCCCGTTGCCAAGCCGGCCGCAACCAGGACCAAGGCCGTTCCCCCAGCCCGCAAGGCATCGGCGAGGAAAGCGGCACCACGCAAGCCCACGCCGGCGCAGGCATTGGCCAAGACCAGGGAGCTGCTGGCGCAGAAACAGGCGCACGACCGCGAGGTGCAACCCTGGCAGCAACTGGACCCGCACCATGCGCACGTGGCCGAACAAGGCCATCAGTCGATAGCGGCAGCCGAAAAGGCAGTTGAACTGCACGCCGGAGAAAGCAGGATGAAGGCGATCCAGGGCAGCATCGGCACGCAGGATCGGCACAACCAGGGCAAGCGCGACAACCGCTGATGCCAATGGCCCGGTTCGTGGGTTCTTCTCTGGAAGATGAATTGACGCAGGCGGGGTCGATCTCGCCTGCGTCCGGACCTGTGGTCAGGTCTCTTGTTGCTTTTTCATGCGCCAGCGGAGGCCGGCGCGGAAGGTCAATCCATCAGGCTCTGCGGATTGGCCATGGCATGCATGCCCATGTCGACGCTGTTGTACGAGGACAGCAGGCGCTCGTATACGGCGTTGTTCAGGCGCTCGAATTCCCAGTCGTCGGTGTGGCCGGTGACGGCGAGCTGGTACAGGCCTTCCAGCAGGGTGAAGTCGCTGGAAGAAGCGTTGTTGCTGATGGTTGCGTCGTCAAGGCTCATTGCCGTTTCCCGTTGGTTTGACTCGTGGGAGGGATAAAGCAGTAATCGTGCCAACTTCCGGAAGCCGTCCCGAAAGCCTTGTGGAATGGGTGTGGGCGGCGGATCGCTGTTTGAATGTGACGTGCAACGTCCAGTTATGCCGCCGCCAGCAACCGTCAACGGCATAGTGAGGGCCAGGCAACCCCGCTGCCGGGCCACGTAAAGGAGATCAAGCCATGTCCCTGCAGATCCACCACGACCCGGCTTCGGGACGTTTCAGCGCACGACTGGACGGCCACGAAGCCGAACTGATCTATCGCCGCGAGGCCCGGCGACTGCTCATCGACCATACCGGCGTGCCGGAAGCCATCGGCGGGCGTGGGGTGGCCGGGGAACTGGTCAGGGCTGCCCTGGACTACGCCCGCGCCGGGGACCTGCGGGTGGTGCCGCTGTGTTCCTACTCGGCCGAATACATCCGGCGCCATCCCGGGTACGCCGATCTGGTCGATGCCTGAGCGTGGCGGGTTGCTGCGCCGCGGCATAGACTGTATCCCTCATTGGAAGGAGCCTGGTTGTGCGATCCCTGTCGAACCCCGCCTTGTTGAACCTGGCTTTGTTGAAGCCCGTCCTGTTGATATCGGTCGTGCTGATGGCAGGCGCGTGCAAGCGCGAAGCCGATGTCCCCGCGGCGTCGACGCCCGTGCAGGCCGCCCCGGCTGAAACGACAGTCGACGCCCTTTCCGGGATGCCGGAACTCAAGGATGTCATCGAGACCACCGATGGCTACATCGTCGGCATCAGCTACCCGCCGACGATCAACAAGTATCCGGGCCTGGCCAAAGCCGTTTCCGCCTATGCCGATGCCGCCCGCGCGGAGTTGATGCAGGCGGTCGCCGGTTTCGGCAACGACAAGCCGTCCGCGCCCTACGAGTTGTCGCTGAGCTTCGAGCAGGTGGTGGAGACGCCGGACGTGGTCGCCATCGCCGCCAATGGCAGCCGCTATACCGGTGGCGCGCACGGCGAACCACTGGTGGCGCGCTTCGTCTGGTTGCCTGCGCAGGATAAATTGCTGACCGCAAAGGATCTTGTCCCCAGGGTCGACGGCTGGGTCGCCATCGGCGCCTACATCCGCGAGCAGCTGCACACCGACGTGTCGGTGCGGGCGGATGCCGATGAAATGCCGCCCCAGGAACGCCTCGAGTTCGTGCGCAGCGCAGACAAGATGATCGATGAAGGCACCGAGCCCGATGTCGACAATTTCGCGGCCTTCCAGCCGGTGGTGGATGCGCAGGGCAGGATCGCCGCGTTGCGCTTCGTGTTCCCGCCCTACCAGGTGGGGCCGTATGCCGACGGTACCCAGACCGTCGACGTGCCCGCCGCGGTCCTGCTGCCGCATCTCGCGCCCGAGTATTCCGGGCTGTTCGCGAAATACTGACGACGGCCGGTCACGGGCGATGCCGCAGCAACGCTTCCAGAAACGGGTCAGCGACCTGCTTGCGGAGGCCGACATACGCATCGGCGGCGACCGGCCCTGGGACCTGCAGGTCCACGATCCGCATTTCCATGCGCGGGTGCTGGGGCAGGGTTCGCTGGGCCTGGGCGAAAGCTACATGGACGGATGGTGGGATGCGAAATCGCTGGACGGATTCCTGTTCCACCTGCTCGCAGCGCGGTTGGACCAGCGCGTGCACGGCGCCGGTGAAGTCTGGGATGCCCTGCGCGCACGCCTGCTCAACCTGCAGACTCGCGACCGCAGCCGTGAAGTCGGCGAGCGCCATTACGACCTTGGCAACGATCTTTACAGGGCCATGCTGGGCGAGCGCCTGATCTACAGCTGCGGTTACTGGACCCACGCCGATGGCCGCGTGCTCGATGGCCTGGAGGCAGCGCAGGAAGCCAAGCTCGACCTGGTCTGCCGCAAACTGCGATTCAAGCCGGGCATGCGCGTGCTGGACATCGGTTGCGGCTGGGGCGAGGCGCTGAAATTCGCCGCCGAGCGGTACGGTGTCGGCGGCGTGGGGATCACCATTTCCAGGGAACAGGCCGATTACGCGCGCGAGCTGTGCGCCGGCCTGCCCATCGAGATACGGCTGCAGGACTACCGCGAACTCGATGAGTCGTTCGATGCGGCGTTCTCCATCGGCATGTTCGAACATGTCGGGGCGAAGAACTACCGCGGTTACCTGGAAGCGGTCCGGCGTTGCCTGCCGGAGGAAGGGTTGTTCCTGCTGCACAGCATCGGCAGCAACCGTTCGGTCAACCACACCGATCCATGGATCGGGCGCTACATCTTCCCCAATTCCATGTTGCCGTCGGCAGTGCAGATCGCGCAGGCGGCGGAAGGCCTTTTCGTTATCGAGGACTGGCACAACTTCGGCACGGATTACGATCGTACCCTGCAGGCCTGGCGCGACAACGTGGAACGCGCATGGCCGTCGCTGCATGCGCGCTACGACGAGCGTTTCCGGCGCATGTGGCGGTTCTACCTGGCCGCCTCGATGGCCACGTTCCGCATCC
>Ga0307414_10001088_pt1 | contig 13871 bp, 14 predicted proteins | sample DK1Ometagenome_FD_203804 | JGI IMG/M metagenome (GOLD analysis project Ga0307414, IMG submission 203804) | Maize rhizosphere microbial communities from greenhouse at UC Davis, California, United States - DK15-O-3 | ecosystem: Host-associated > Plants > Roots > Rhizosphere > Soil | place: USA... | reverse complement strand
AAATGGCTTGGTAAACTGTTCAAAATCCGCATCGGAGATCGAAAGATGTTTTTCAATATTTTTACGGAGCAGCTCAAACATAAGGTCTAATATAGGATAAAATGGAACCATCATGACCTTACAGATCATAAAACGATTAAAAAGATCATGATTGCTTCATAACTGATAAAAAAATATATTCCAATGGAAATTAAGCTTTAATTTTAAGTCCAAATCAACCCCCTATGTCATCCGAAAACAAAAACGAAAACACCTTTTATGTCGGCCTGTGTATGGCCGGAGCAGTCTCTGCAGGCGCTTATACTGCAGGCGTAATGGATTATTTGCTCGAAGCTCTTGCCGAATGGGAAAAAAGGCGAAATGAGCCGGGCGTTCCTACCCATAAAGTACAAATCCCTGTCATGGGTGGTGCTTCTGCCGGTGGGATGACCAGCATCCTGACCACGACAGTACTCAACAGTCTGCATCGTCCCATAGATCAGCCTGCTGAAAACATTCTCGCTGATCGCCCTGAAAACAAGTTTTACCATACCTGGGTAGACCTCAGTCAGGGCGATGTACTTGAAAAAATGCTCGATACCGCCGACATCAAAAACGGAGGACTCGTTTCAGGCCTAAACTCCGCGTTTATCGACGAAATTGCCCAAAGGGTGGTCGCCACTGAGGCCGACCGCAGCAAATGGCTGCCGTTGCCTGCCTATATCAAACCAGGATTAAAGATTTTCAGTACCCTAACCAATCTGGAAGGCTTCAACTATACGGCAGATTTTGGACCTGATAAACCACAAACCAGGAAATACCACATGTCCATTCATAACGATTATGCCTGTTTTGAGCTTACGGAGTCCGATATCATTGGCCCAAATGGCGGATGGATCCCATTAAATCTCAAAAACGATGTTAATATCGACCTGGCCAGAGATGCCGCGATTGCCACAGGAGCCTTCCCTATCGGATTAAAATCCAGGTTGCTTAACCGCGATGCGTCTTATGTCAATTCCAACCTCTGGTTAAAAAAATACCTGAGCAATAATCCGGTCGCCCCAGGCAATTACCAAACCCTGAACGTAGACGGCGGACTGATCAACAATGAACCTTTCGAAAAAGTGCGTGATGTACTTTATGAACTGACCAAACAGGAAGCTAAAGAATACCGGGATTTCGACAAATTTACCTCTACCGTGTTAATGATTGAGCCCTTTCCAACGCAAAAACCGAAGCCAATTTCAAAATTACAAGACCTGATGAACGTCCTGGGTCTAACCCTCAGCTCAATGATCAACCAGATGCGCTCAAAACCTCTGGAAATTTCAGATGCTTTGAGTAAGAGCTGTGCGGGTCAGTTTCTCGTTGCACCTTCCAGAATCGTGAACGGACCTGATGGAGATGTCAATGTGACTGGAGAGTTGGCCATTGCCTGTGGCACTTTAAATGGCTTCGGAGGATTTCTAAATAAAGAATTCCGCGTGCATGATTATTTTTTAGGCAGGCACAATTGCAAAATCTTTCTCCGGGATTATTTTACCATCCCTGAAAGCGCCATGGAAAACAATGAGATCTTTAAACAAGGATATGCAAATGCAAACCGGGAGCGCTTCAAGTCGACTAAAGATGGAGGCTATCAGATCATTCCTGTCTTTGCCGAACATACCGACTACACCTTCCCCCAGCTGAAGTTTAAATCCGGGGGAAGCTGGCCGATTCTTGAAGATCAGGATATTGACCAATACAAATCTAAGCTGAAAGACCGCATTCAAGCTATCCTGCTGAACGTTGCCGAACTGAGTGGCACGAGTAAATTTTTAATCTGGGCAGGTGCAAAGATTGTACTCAACAGGGTGCTTTCCAATGCCGTCATCCGGAAGATTAAAAAAGACCTGATCACCTGGAAGCTGCTACCGGGCGAATAGGACCTAATTCAGGGCCTGATAAAGGGCGATCTGGAATTCTTCTCCGATACTAAAATAAGGAGAAAGATATTCCTGTGTAAACAGGATTGCAATCAGGCCTTCTTTTGGATCTGCCCAGCCATGTGTATTAAATGCGCCTCCCCAACCGAACGCCCCCTGACTTAAGGGAGACAGGTAATCGTTCTTTACCGTTTCCAATGCGAAACCAGCCAGGCTAAACTGAAAGTTTTCTGGTTGCGGAGGCATCGCCGAAATCCGGACCTCATTTCCCAGCTGATTTTGCAACATCAGCTCAATGGTCTTCCGCCCAATCAGCCTCTTGCCATTAAACAGCCCTTTGTTCAGATAGAGGCTGTAGAAGTTTGCCATATCTCTTGTCGTTGCGCTTAACCCTGCTCCTCCCGAAAGATAGCTGCCTTTAAGCTTCGGGAAATTCGCATTAACGCCCTCATATAATGGATGATTTACTTTAATCAGCTGCCCTTCTGCTGTGCTTTCGTACAAGCTCACCAGTCTTTTTTGCTTTTCCAGGGGAAGATGAAAATGAGTATCCTTCATTTCCAGGGGACGGAAGATTCTGTTTTCCATAAAGATATCCAATGCCTGACCGCTCCATATTTCAATGAGATAACCTAGCAAATCAATATTGAGCCCATAGGTAAAAGCTTCGCCAGGTTGATGTTGTAAAGGCTGTCTGCCCAGCAATTCCATTTTTTCTTTCAATGTGCCGGAAGTAGTACCAATCCCGGAGGGTACACCCGCCTGCTCATAGATCTTCCACATTGTTGGATCGCTGAAAACCGCCGGATAAGCAATTCCGGAGGTATGTCGCAGGAGGTCACGTACGGTGATCTCCCGTTTTGCAGCTGTAGTGGTATAGCTCTTCGTTTGCGCATCATAAACTTTCAATACAGAAGGCGCTTTAAATGCAGGGATATATTTGGAAATGGGGTCATCCAACAGGAACTTCCCTTCTTCCCAAAGCATCATTACCGCCAGGCCGGTGATGGCTTTTGACTGGGAAGCAATCCTGAAGATGTCGTCAGTCTGCATCTTTCTTTTGCTTTCCACGTCAGCGTAGCCAAATGCTTTCTCGTATACCACTTTGCCGTTCTTCAGCACCAATGCTGTTGCGCCTGGAATGTGCTTTGCATTGATCTGCCGCTGAATCAGGGTATCAATTTTCAGTAATCGATCCTGGTCAAGCTGTTTTTCCTGCGCCAGTACATTTGTAAAAAGAAGAATGGAGGATAAAGCGCTGCTGATCACAGCCGTGTTTGTCGTTGTTAAGTTCATAGCTATTTTCCGTTAATTGAAGATAAATCGCTGGCCACGGTAGGCAATAAGCCTACGATGACAAATTCTGTAGTACCGATACCGAATGCACTAATTGTTAAGGCCCAGAGGGCAAGTGGCATTCCGGTTCTGGCTTTTATTGTTTTGTTGTTCATGATTTCCTTTTTAAACTATCGTCCATACAAAGGTCATCGCTCTATAGCTATAAATGAAATAACATGTTTTATAGTTTACTATAAATATAATTATAGATAACATCGCTGAATATCCGTAATTTTGGGAATGGTAAATTTAGAATGGTACCGCACATTTAAGGCGATCTATCATACCGGCACCTTAACGGGTGCGGCACAGGAACTCCTGATTTCACAACCCAATGTGAGCCAGCACCTCTCCGCATTAGAAGCGCATATTGGAAAGCAATTATTTGAACGGAAGCCAAGAAGAATGGTTCCTACCGATTATGGTAAGCTATTTTACACCCAAATTATCGAGGCCATGGAGAAATTGGAAAATGTGGAAGCCGAGTTCCGGTATATCCGTTCTTCTAACATTCCCCTCACCTGCATCGGTGCGCCTAAAGAATTTTTCTATACCCTTTTAAGTCCGGAGATCAGCAAAGCACCTGCAAATTTCGTTTTCGAATTCGGGCTGACTAAAAACCTGATGGAGAAACTGGGTAAAGGCAAGCTCTATTTTGTAATTGCAACGCATTGCAGTGATGAAAAAGACATTGTTTACGAGCCTATCAGAGAGGAAAACTTTGTGCTCGTTGCCAATGCGCAGCTGGACACAGCGGAATTTGATGGTTATATCGCCAATGGCGAGACCGATAAAGCGGAAAAATGGCTCTGTGAGCAAAACTGGTATGCGTATAGCAGTGACCTGGCCATCATCCGGCGGTTCTGGCTGGAGAACTTTAAAAAAAGGCCATCTATCAAACCACGTTTTATCATTCCTGATTTCAATTCGATTCTCAAAGGCATCAGCAAAGGAAATGGATTGACCATCGCTTCTGATTACCTCGTCAGGGAATTGCTCGAAAAAAAGGAGCTCAAAGAAATCTGGAAAAGCCATAAACCCGCTACAAATACCATTTACCTTTGCTATGATAAAAACAGAGCCACCACCGGGCAGATAGAAATGGTAAGAAAACTGGTGCAAAAACAATAGATTTGTAACACATGACCAGAATCTTTACGCTCTGCCTTCTTTTTTGCCTCCTCTGTCTTTCTGTTATTGGCCAGGATCAACAACTGGTGTTGCGTGGTAAAATTATGACCGCTCTGGCTGAAGAAAAACTGGCGGCTGCAGTATGGTCCACTGTAGACAGTAACGGCCTGATCTTAGCCGATGCTTATGGCACCAAATCTTTCGGATCAAAACGCCCAATGTCTGCCACAGACCGTGTGCAGGTAGGCTCAGTCACAAAAACACTTTTAGCAACGGGTATTTTCAGGCTGGTGACGATCAATAAATTAAATCTTGATATCCCGGTGGAGAAAATATTACCCGAAATAAGGTTTGAAAACCAATGGGCTTCCAGCAATCCGGTTACCCTGCGCCACTTATTAGACCATACTTCCGGCCTGGAAGATTTAAGGTTCTGGCAATTGTTCAGCAAGAAAGTGAATCCCAACACCCCGCTGATGGATAATTTTAGCAGAGACCCCTCCGTTCTGCACATTTATACTAAACCAGGTACGCAATTCGCCTATTCCAATATGGGATACACCCTACTGGGGATGATCATTGAAGCGGTTACAAAACAGCGCTATGAAGACTATCTCGACAGGTTCCTTTTGACACCGCTGGGCATGACCAGAAGCACCTTTCACTTCGTAACGCAACAAGGTAAAAATGCGGACAAAGACCTGGCCATGGGTCATTTGGAAGAAATGAGGCCACAGCCAACGGTCCCAATGTACCTCAGGCCAGCCGGACAATTTACAACTACGGCATTTGATATGGGGATTTTTATACGCTTCCTGATGAGTGATGGAAAGCTGAACCGTCTACCCTTTATCCGGGAAGACCTGCTCCGTTCTATGGGAAATCCCGCAGCAAGCGAAGCGATTGAGCAGGGCCTTGAAATTGGCTATAGCGGCGGACTCATGAAGCGGGATTTTAACAAGGTCATCGGATATGCGCATTCGGGCAATACCATCGGCTACCATGCCATGCTATACCTCTTTCCATCTGAAAAGAAAGGTTTCTTTATTTCTCATAACATGGATAGCGAAACTGCAGATTATGAAGTTTTCAATAAAATACTCCTCCAGTCGCTGGACCTCAGAAAACCCAAAGAACAGCCACTGGCCGAAATGCCGGCAGACATCAGCAAATGGAAAGGCAATTATATCGCCATAAGAGACAAGATCAAGTCTTTCGCTTACCTGGACTTCCTGACGGGATTTGTAACCATCCTTCCCAAAAAGGAGCAGGTGATCTTCCGCCAGTTTCAAAAAGACGACAAAATATTAAGTCCTGCCGGCCATCACCTCTTCAAATCGGCCGACAAAATAATGTCCTCGCATGCTTTTTATACCGATGCAGCAGGGAATCAATTGATCAGCACAGGCTTCAAAACGTTTAAAAAGATCAATTCTCTATATTTATGGGCGATGTGGCTGAGTTTCATCCTGGGCACCCTGGCCTTATTTTATCTGTTCTTCAGCGGGTTGATCAACCTGACTACCCAAAGAACAGCCTTTTTGAAGCAACTAAGTGCAATTCCTTTTCTTTCCATCTTGCTCTTATCGATCCCTGTAGTCTTATTTATGAACCAGGATTTTACGGCACTCGGAGATGTGACCCCGGCAAGTCTTAGCCTGGCCATCCTGACTTCAATACTCCCTATCGCCATGCTTGCAGGCCTCTGGGCAAATTTCAGCCATAAAAAACCTTCCAAAACTTCAGGAATAGAACGTTTCGCATTGATTCTTGCTTTGCAGCTGCTTGTCGTCCTGATTTGCTGGGGCATGGTTCCTTTCCTGCTCTGGGCTTAAAACCATCTGATCATTATCCATCCGGCCAGCATAGGCCTTTCAATGCCATTCCCTTGTAAAAACGAATTATTGATGGAAAAAAATAAAATTTGACAAATACAATTGCAAGAAACTACTTACCTTTAAGTGACTCATTTGCAAAAAGATATGAAAACAAGCCACTTAAATGATCCTGATCCAAGGGAGGAAGGGGATGAAAAACAAAGGAAGTATGATGACGATGAATTTGACCAGGATATTGATGAACCCTGGAGAGAAATGGACGATGATGAGGATAATGAGGACTATTACGACGATTAACCTTCAACGTGCTTTTTAAAAAATTCTAACATCTTACTATTTTCCGTCTAAATGTCTTTATCAGGAGACATTTAGACGGAGAAAACTTCCTGGCTCAGACCAGACCGGCTAAAAATCACAGCCCAAAATTGACGCGTAATCACGGCCCCGTGATTTACCAAAAAAAAACAAAAAATTCTACTTGTAAACCTCTTTCAGTACCGGACATGGCGTATAGCCAGAGCCGGGCGACACAGCTTCAGAACATCGAAATACCTGCTTGTAGCTATACAGGTTCTGACCACGCTTTATACACGCTCTATACTCGGTGCACACACGCTTGAAAGCCTGTTAAAGGCGGGTAAGCATCGACGATAAATCGAGTCATTTTGAGGTATTTCCCTAAACTGTTCCCTACCTGTTATGGCGCATAGATTTGTAAGGTAAAAAGGTGCTGCCAGACGATAAAAAAAATGGGGAGCCGACCGCTGTCAACTCCCCATTTTTTCGTAACAATTGTCATTACTGACTACTGCATTCATTTAAGCTAAAATTACCCCCAAAATGCAGCTTTATAGCTATTTCTCTTTACCGTAGTCAAAGTTTACCAACCACTGGATGCCAAATCTGTCCGTCAGCATTCCAAAGTAAGCTCCCCAGAAAGCTTTCTCAAGTGGCATCACCACTTCACCACCTGCTACAAGCGCATTGAAAATCTGATCAGATTCCGCTTCGCTATCTGTATTCACTGAGATAGAAAAGTTATTGCCCACATTTAGTTTTTGCCCCATCGATTCTAAGGTGTCAGTTCCCATCAATACATTTCCTTCTCCAATTGGTAAAGAGACGTGCATGATTTTATTTCCATCCTCAGCAGACATCTTATCTCCGTCGGGCATATCTTTAAACCGTTGAATCACCTGAAATTCTCCCCCGAAAACAGATTTGTAAAAATTAAATGCTTCTTCGGTCTGTCCTTCAAAATTTAAATAAGGATTAATTGCTGCCATGTTTTGTTTTTTTTAGTGATTAGGTTAAAAGGTTTCAAGTATGAACTAAGTATATTCAGTTCATATTACAACTCAAATTTAATCAAATTTTATTCCGGCAAAGAGGCAGTACAAGACAATAACAGGGGGAAATCACGACAAACCTTCCCTCCTTTCCCATTATCTGAGAAATGTAATTTTGGGAGAAAGATCCCTTAAAATTAGGGCTTCATATTTAAAGTTGTATTTTTGATGCAACTTTAAATACACACTATGCTTAGCACATCAGAAATTGGCTTAATCAAAGCCACAGTCCCAATTTTAAGAGAACACGGAGTATTGTTAACCCAACATTTCTATAAAAGGATGTTCAATCATAACCCTGAACTTCAGCATGTTTTTAACATGGGAAACCAAAAAAACGGCAGCCAGCAAACCGCATTGGCAATGGCTGTTCTTGCCTACGCGGAACACATTGAAAACCCATCTGTACTCCTCCCTGTTCTGCAAAGAATAGGCGATAAACATAGCAGTCTGCAAATCAATGCGGATCAATACGATATTGTTGGCAAGCACCTTCTCGCTTCCATAGGGGAAGTCCTCGGCGCAGCAGCAACGCAAGAACTCCTCAGCGCATGGGCTAAAGCATACGGTCAACTTGCAGACCTCATGATCAATCTTGAAAAATCAATATACCTGCAGAAAGCAGCCGTCAAGGACGCCTGGACTGGTTGGAGAAAGTTTATTATTGATCAGAAAACACCGGAATCGGATGAGATCACTTCTTTTTACCTGCGCCCGGAAGATGGATTAGCAGTTGCCATGCACCAACCTGGTCAATACCTGAGCGTTAAGGTATTTATTCCCGGATTGGGCATTTATCAACCGAGACAATACAGCATCTCTTCTGCTCCTGACGCGCATTATTACCGCATTTCTGTAAAGAAAGAATTGGGAACTGCCGACAAAGAAGATGGTACCGTATCCAATTACCTGCACAATATACTTCAGGAAGGCGATGTACTGGAAGCAAGTACTCCCGCCGGTGACTTCGTTCTGAATACTACTCAGCGCTCCCCTCTTGTACTTTTAAGCGGCGGTGTAGGTCAAACTCCATTTGTCTCTATTATGGACTTCCTGAGCGGTGCAGATCAGCAACGCCAGGTCAGATGGGCACATGCCTGCAGGTCTGAGAACGTACACGCCTTTCGTCATCAGGTAAAAGCCTGGGAGGAGGAACACGATTGGTTTGAACATGTTGTATTCTACGAAAAGGCTCAAAACGAAGATAAGCACACACGCTCCGGACGAATGGATGTGGCTGAAATCAGCGAAATGCTCCTGATACCGGAAGCAGATTATTATCTTTGCGGCCCTAAGCCCTTTATCGAAAAAACAATTGCTGACCTTTCTGCTTTAGGAGTAGATCGCAAAAAACTGTTTTTTGAAGAGTTTGGTCCGCAAACCATTCAAATGAATTAACAACATATCAATGAAACTGAATCAATTTACAGATTACGGGTTGAGAATCCTGATGTACATGAGCCATAAGCCGGAACACCTTCCTGCCACGACCATTACAGAGCTGGCCGACCGGTTTGGAATCTCAAGAAACCATCTCGTTAAAGTGGTTCAGTTTCTTTCTAATCAGCAAATTATAGATGCACAAAGAGGTAGAGGTGGTGGCTTGCGTCTGTTCGCGGCTCCTGAAACATACAGGATCGGAAAGCTGGTCCGGCTGCTGGAACAGGACGAAGAGCTGATCAATTGTCAGAATCCACTTTGTATTCTTGCCGGCGACTGTAGCCTTAAAAATATCCTTGATGGCGGAATGGAGGCGCTATACCTATATCTGGACAGGTATACCCTGGACGACATCAGCAAACCTGCGGTGAGTAAAACCTTACAATCCCTTTTTTCTGTTCTCCCTGATCAGAAAATTTAATGCTATTCTTCCATCATTTTAACAGAATAGTTGAAAAAATAATTCTTTCTAAATACATTTAGCATCCTAACAATTACCAATGCTTGATATTTACAACGCAACTTCCAGCGATTTTCCCACCATCCAGGAGATCGCATACGTCACATGGCCGGCTACTTTCGGTGCAATTTTATCTAAAGAACAGATCAGTTATATGCTCGAAATGATGTATAGTACGGCAGCATTAACGGAACAGACTTCCCAAAAAGGACATCAATTCCTGCTGGTAAAAGATGAAACAAAACATTTAGGTTATGCTTCTTACGAACTAAACTACAAAGGTTTATCAAAAACAAAAATCCACAAGATTTACATCCTACCTGAAGCCCAGGGCAAAGGTGTAGGTAAATTATTGATGAATACCATCACAGACATTGCCAGGAAAAATAAGGATACCATCTTGTCCTTAAATGTGAACCGGGACAACACTGCTTTTGATTTCTATAAAAATATAGGCTTTGAAAAAGTTGGAGAAGAAAACATAGCTATCGGAGATGGCTTCCTGATGGAAGATTTTATAATGGACAAAAAACTAGTTTAACCCAGACACCCTGTTGGAATATTTCAAAAAGCTCCTTGACTTACTAAAAATAGAGCGCGAAGAAGACTTAAGGTCTTACCTAAAATTAACCGAATCGTCTTCTGTCGCAGAGCGACGGGCCAATGGACTTTCCTGGTACCCAATTGCCATCAGAGGCTCTGAAATGAGCCGTGGCGACTATTTAACCGTAGAAATAGAACGCACCACACATCAGGAACTCTCCCACCAGCTCCGTTTTGGCGCTTCAGCGGTATTGTTCTCTAACCACGATGCCAAAGACCGCGTAGAAGGAACCATCACCCACCAAAGCGGGAATAAGCTTAAAATAACGTTAAAAACAGATGAGCTACCAGACTGGACACGTGATGGCAAGTTGGGAATCGACGTCCTGTTTGACAACAACAGTTACGATGAGATGCAGGCAGCTTTAAAACAGGCGGCCATTTCGGCAGAAAACAATGAGGATCAGCGATTGATAAAAATCCTCACCGGCAGCAGCAGTCCGACATTTTCTAATCAGACTCCTCATTATGCCATCCCCTCGCTAAATGAAGTACAACAGCAGGCGGTAGATAAAATCCTTTCCGCACAGGAACTGGCCATCGTTCATGGCCCTCCGGGAACCGGAAAAACGACCACTCTGGTACAAGCCATCAAAGCATTGATCAAGCAGGATCATCAGCAAATCCTGGTGGTTGCCCCCAGCAATACCGCCGTCGACCTGCTGACTGAAAAACTGGATGAACAAGGCTTAAATGTACTGCGGGTAGGAAATCCGGCAAGGGTATCGGAGAAATTGCTCTCCCTCACCCTTGATGGAAAGATGTCTGAACACCCGAGCATGAAGCAGGCACGTGCATTTAAGAAACAGGCCAATGAATTCAAAAACATGGCCCATAAGTATAAGCGGAATTTTGGAAGAGCGGAAAAAGAACAGCGAAAAGCCCTTTTTGATGAAGCGCATAAGATCATGAAGGAAGTCGCCAATACAGAGCAGTACATCATCGATGATCTGTTAAGTAAAGCTCAGGTGGTTACCGCAACCCTGGTTGGAGCGAACCACTACACCATCAGAGGTCTTAAATTTCATACCGTCGTGATTGATGAAGCCGGACAGGCACTTGAACCTGCTTGCTGGATCCCGATCCTGAAAGCAAAAAAGGTAATATTTGCCGGTGATCATTGTCAGCTTTCCCCAACCATAAAATCTAATGAGGCGGCAAAAAATGGCTTAAGTACTACATTACTTGAAAAATCCGTAGCAGCTCACCCTGAATCGGTTATCCTACTTGAAGAACAATACAGAATGCACGAAACCATTATGGGTTATTCATCAAAGGTGTTTTATGAAAACAAGTTGAAAGCACATCAGTCGGTAGCCAATCACCGGTTATTTGCGGATGATGTGCCCCTGGCCTTTATCGATACTGCAGGCTGCGGATTTGAGGAAAAATCAGAAGGAACCAGTACCACCAATCCGGAAGAAGCTGCATTCCTATTCAAGCACCTGACACAAATGGTGGAACAACTGAGCGCCCATTATCCGGTGGAGGAATTCCCGAGCATTGCCGTGATCTCGCCGTATAAACAGCAGATCTTTCTGATGAAAGAACTCTTGCAGCACTCGCCATTGCTTCAATCTTACGGAGATAAAATCTCTGTGAACACCATTGACAGTTTTCAGGGACAGGAACGGGACCTGGTTTATATCAGCATGACAAGGAGTAATAATGAAGGAACCATTGGTTTCCTTTCCGACACCCGCAGGATGAATGTCGCCATGACCAGAGCAAGGAAAAAACTGGTCGTAATTGGGGATAGCGCCACACTTTCGAGACTGCCTTTTTATAGTGATTTTATTGGCTATGCAGAAACACATCACGCTTACCAAAGTGCCTGGGAATTTGCAGATCTTTAGCCTGAAAACCTATGGAATAAACATTCCACTTTGTTCATTCGTTTATTTTAAATTAATACCATACAGATAGTTAGATTAAAATAACTAATATATAAGTTTAACACTAATTTCAGTTTCATTTTCAAGCTTAAATTTCGTGTCGTCAAACTTGGGGGCTGATAAAGAGGGCTTAAAATTCTGTGAAAAGCCATAGCCTTCCTTTGGAATTCCGATCAAATTCGTATTGCATTTGCCGTCGGAATTTTCATCATGGTAAAGCGCAACGGCATACACTCCCGCCGGAAGATTTTTAAAAATAAAGGTTTCAGAATTTGACTTAACGTTTCTGATCTGGGATTTATATTCCTGCCCCTTCTTTATAAATTTATCTTTACTGTTATACAGACTGACCTGTATCTTCCCTTCAATTTTATCAATGTTTGGAACCACTATTTTCAACTGTCCTTGTTGTGCGTAACCTTTTTGAAGGCCAAAAAACAAGCCCAATACCAGGATATATCTCATCATAATTTTTCTAGGTGTTTTAAAACTCATTAAAGAAGCGTGAAGCCATCTTTTTATCTTTTGCAAACCAAGCGCCGTAAGGTTCAGATTGTTTCAGCAGCTGTCTTTTAATTGGCTTTCTGAACAATCTGGCAAAACTCTTCTTAAGCGGAGACACAGATCTGTTTAGCTGATCAAAATAGCTTTCCAAAGTATCTTTCCTGAAATCCATGATCTCAGCCAGTTCATCCCCGTCTTCATAATATCCGCAATGGAAATTCTTCTCAGCAAACGAATGCTTCGGAAAATCGACTTCTCCCAGTCCAAAAGCATCAAAGGACCTGCGTAAAAAATCATGATAGGCAATCCTGCAGTGCTCGCCCCCACCAAGATTAAAGATTTTATGGATCAGCTCAGTTCTATGCGCAATTGCCATCACAAAAGCACGTGCAGTGTCCTTTGGGCTAAGAATTTCCATAGCGGTATTGAGGGGCATATGAAACATGATTCCTGAAGCCTTATGATTCCCGACACCCATAATCGCGGCCAGCCGAAAAATACACCAGTCCAACTCAGTGGCTCTGATGAGCGTCTCACTTTCAATTTTAGTACAAGCGTAATCATCATGAGGGCTTGGAATCAGAGGATCAGAAGTTTTAATCCATGGATCGCTAAGCCTATCTCCATAAACGGAGATGGAAGAACTATAAATCAGGAAGGCATTCCTGGCATATTTCTGCATTCCTCCGATCAGGTTCTTTGTTCCGGCCACATTTACCTCATAAGCCAACTCCCTATGCTGATCTGCAAACGGGGGAATAATAGCTGCCAGATGTATGACCACATCCTGATATTTACATACTTCTTCGATATCCTCTGCCCGCCTGATGTCTCCATAGATCACATTTACCTGTTTTTCAAACGGGCCTAATATTCGTTTTGAATTGCTGGTCTTTTTATCAAATGCGGTAATTTCAAATTGTTGAAGTTCCAGTAACTGCTTTAATACCTCGCTCCCTACCGTTCCGGAAGCTCCTGTAAGTAAAATTTTCTTTCTATTTCCCATGCGCTGATTTCTCTTCTACCAATCATAAAGCATTTATTATTCCAAAAACACAGATTGTTCTTTTTTTGCGTAAATATTTCCGCCTGGTTAAGTTTTCGGAAAAGGCTGATTATGAATACCATTCCGCGTCAGATTTTAAAGGTGCGGAAGTCTGCAAAAATTTAATCTATTTTTTTTTCAAAATTATTAGCAACTTAATATAAATTTTCTACCTTTGCACTCCCGAAACAAGGGAACATAAATGATTCCGTAGCTCAGCTGGTAGAGCATTACACTTTTAATGTAGTGGTCCTGGGTTCGAATCCCAGCGGGATCACACCAAAGACTATCAAAATGTATAAAACCCTGCAATCGCACGATTAGCAGGGTTTTTGCTTTTATGTGGAGTCCTGAAAAA